>Ga0209066_10002834_pt1 | contig 20494 bp, 18 predicted proteins | sample All_14_2_FD_187198 | JGI IMG/M metagenome (GOLD analysis project Ga0209066, IMG submission 187198) | Freshwater microbial communities in response to fracking from Pennsylvania, USA - Allegheny Zone_MetaG_DW_15 (SPAdes) (version 2) ... | reverse complement strand
CATGATGCCTCAGCCGTTGCAAAACTTGAAGACGTGTTTCGCCGGACGCTTACTTAAAGACAGCGTAAATCATTTCCTCTTCATCCTGTGCGGCCTCACGATTCCAAGCATCCAAGCCTGATGTGCTGAATACCGACTGAAGCGTTGTGCGGAGTTCCACCCGAGTCTGGACACTGAATCCTGGTTCACGCAACGCAATTAAACCATCGCACACCGCGCCGTTATCTGAACGCAGCAGGATATTTCGGACAGAGGCTAAATTCGGATGAACATGCAAAGCGCCGCGCCGTTTTCCAAGCCGGACGAAAGTGACCCCGTCTGTACGTTTAGCCAAATCAACCTGAATAGGTTCGCGATACCAGGCCACAAGTACCATGTGTTCCGCGGGAGGCAGTGCACGGTATTCGATTCCATAAATGTCCGATTCCTGCAGATGCAATGAACCATAGGGGATTGGCTCTTCCCTCGACGTATAGGATTCAGAGACATGATAGCCGACGCGTTCCCGTGCCGTAGTTCGATTCGCCAAGTGTTCAACAACCCGGTCGAGGAAATCAGATAGTTCTGTCATCCCTTCCGGGTTGCCGTCCTTATCAGGCCGAATGGCGAACGCCCCCAAACCAGGAAGGACCTCATGAAAGCCATTGAACTTTTGACCGTCTCCAGGATCACCGGGATAGAGTACGTATGCGCCCGCCGTCCGCCGGATGGCATCACGGTATGCATGCATTTTAAGCAGGTCGGGATATTTCGCGGCAGTCCGAGACCTGTCCTTACTTGCCGGATCCTTGCAAAAAACCTTATCATCATCAGAATCGCCTAAGAGTTCACGCAAACGTTCCACGCGATACTTCGCATCGAAATGCACATGAACCATCAATTCGTTTTTTTCGGCAGTCTGCTTCGAGTATTCGGCCGGCCAGATGCTTATGGTGTAATCGGGCTGCACTCCACGCGTCCAACTTCCAACATGAGCTTGGTCTGCACGCGGTGCAAATTTCATGTTGAAATGAAACTCGGCCCGCAGTTTTCGACCGGCCGTCTTTGACCATACACCGGCAACCGGCGCTCTTAACTCCATGCCACGTTTCAAAATTAATTGGGGTGGCGACTTGTTCTTGTCTACTACAAGTGCATGCAACGGCTGATCACAGTTAAACCGTTGGCGGAACAGTGATTCCAACTGGAAGAATAGCCAGTATTCATAGAGCGTCGCTACGTTGCGTGCACCGGCCTCAAAGACCTCTGCGCCACCTTCCCATGCCAGTTGAGCTCCGGCGTGGAACTGGAGCCAGTAACGAAGCAGTTCGCGGTACCCTGTCTTGCGCTGAAGCACCGGACTGCCTAGCGGCAGTGTCGTCGGTTGCGATACGTCAGGAAAAAAGCCGCGTGACAATTGTGTTTCGAGCATGCCACGCAAACGACCGACTTCGCGCAACAAGCGCTGTGTCTGCGGTTCGTCCTTTTCTGTCGCCACTCGGGTGAGATGCGCGGCAATATCAGCGACGAAATCACGGAATTCAGCCAGAACCATCTTGGCGAAACGGTTTTCAGCCGTGTCGAGAAAGTCTGTGCGCGATGATACCGAGATGCGGGCCGGTAACGATTTAATGGTTTTATGTAAAGGATGTGATTCCGGTACCTTCACACGGCATGTGGCCATCGCGATCTGTCTGGCGAAAGCACGGCCAGGTTTGAACTGGCGGGAGATATCCCTCTCTTCGTGTTCCTCTTCAAGTCGCCGGTGCGGATTGCGTAAAACCTCATCCACAGCAGCTAGGAATGCTTGGGAATCGAGCATATGCCGGAGGAACTCAAGCTGCTGCTCCAAGATGCGTGAATTCTTCTGCCAAAGCGTATCGAGTCGCAATTTCGTGGGGGCGCGGCTATCGAGCAGGAGGCCGGAACATTTTTCTCCAATGAAAGAGAGCATTCCACGGTAGTGTGCACGGGAACCAAGTTTAAGGGAACGCACCTCCACCGCCCCGCGCGCCAGTGGACGCTGCGTCGCGTCGCACCTGCGGATGACGGTGAGGGGTAAAAGACCACAGTGGTCCTGCGGTTCGATTAGTCCGCGGTCTTCACCAACTGAGTCAACGCGGCTAGGCTGTACGCCGCGTTGCGGCAGGAGAACGAGATCGCAGGGTGCACCGTTCGCTGGTTTCATCCGGTATTCGTAACGGCCACGTTCACGAAGCTGAAGTCGCTCTTCACAATTGCGATTTGCCTCTTCGGGGGACATCAAAACGAGCGGATGCACCGCTGCATCCAAGTTCTCGCACCCGCTCGGGGCGAAGATCTCAACTGTAGCCAGTAACCGGCCTTCAGGTGTCCTACACTCAACGCGTTCGCGCTGTCTGGTTTCAGCCGGCATTTCACGCCTCCGTGAAACTCACGAACTGGTCGCGCACCAGTTTCCGCCACATGCGCATCACCTTGTCGAAACTCAACGGGTAACGTGCGGCCTTTGCAGGGTCTTCTTTATTCTGTTCCGTCAATGCGGACCACACGGTTTCGGGTCCATATTTGCCTTCGTCTTGCGCCAGACTCGCTTCGTGCAGTTGCAAGGCGAAAGCCTTTCCGTCGCGATCTTTGCGCTCCGCTCCGCAGGCCCATGCAAGAGCCCATAGTAAACCCTCAAGTTTTGATCGAGATCCATGCAATTTGGGAAGGAACTTTTGGACAATGATACAATCCATCGCACCTTTAAACCAATCGGTTTTGTCATCTGGATAACCGCCAAGCAACTTATAAAAGTGAACAAATCGCGCTGCCTCATATGCGGTGCGATAACCAAATTCCGCGTTGTGCTCCCGCAGCATATTGAAAAAAAGACCCATCTCCATTGCATATTCAGCTTTAACGGAAGTTGCTACGCCCCTTGTTGTGTCAGAAGCTGACGCGACGAAGTCTTTAGCGAATTGAGTACCGTGGCTGTCTAGCTCCTCCAGTTTGACCGCTTTTGGAGAATCAAGGAATTTCGCTAGTTCAGTCGGATCCATACGGAACTCAATGACGTTAGCACGATCCAGCACTTTAGGCGAAAACATGTAGGTTGTTTCGTCTACGTTCACGGTGCCAATGATGAACAGGTTGTCTGGAAGCTTGAGACGATCCGGGACGCCAGAACGTAACTTCTTTTGACCATCGTCGGTAAGCTCTGCTTCGTAAAGGGGGATTTCTTCAGTGGACTCTAAAGCTGACAGGAGGTCAGCAAAATATCGTTCGACATGTGACAGGTTCATCTCATCTAGAATGAGGAAGTGCGGCACATTTTCGTTTCTGATTGCTTGCCTTATCAATTCCAGTGCGGCTCGGGTCACGTATTTCTCAGCACATAAACCATCGGGATAGCCAACTATGTTCTCGTCACCAGTCCAGTCAGCCCCGACGGGGATAACCTCGTAACACTTTACAGGTTGTGGATTACGGCGGGCCTTTACCAACTCGAAAGCCATTGGTTTGTAGTGAGTTTCTTGCCGATGCAAATGCGGTGTGAATTTAGACTCTGCCTCAATTTTATCTCGCAGTTCCCGGCTACTGACAGTGTCAGGAATGGAATTCTTCTCTATGTAAGCTGCCCATTCCAAAATTATCGGCATCGGAATAAAGACAATCTTGCCGGCATCGTCGAGTTCAATCCCTTGTGCCCCGGACTTGACGATTGTGTATTCTTTTGATGCGCCCTGAATCTTTGAGCCGACCTTAAATGGATCTGCCGCTATAGAGCTGGGTGTGATCCAACGGGCGAATGCTTGGGCGAGCTTTGTCTTACCCGATCCGGAAAGACCGGTTAGGATGACGAAACGCTTTGAGAGCAAAGAAGCACAAAGCCGGATACAACTTGTGTCCTTTACCTGAAGGACGTTATTACATGATGCTGAAAAAGCTTTAGCTACTAAAGATGGTTCTGCATTTGTGATTTGATATGTGGGTCTAAGAAGCGGACCAAAGCGGTATTTTGTGGTTGGGGCTGATCGACGATCTGGCGTGACTGCGTTTGTCTTTTCGCCTGTATCCTCAATGTATCCGTCAGTTGACAACATTTTAAAGACTGGCGGTTTTCGTAAGGCGTCAACGTCTTCGTCTGCATACTGCCAGATAGCATCCCCTGGGAACTCAGCATCAGCTCCTACTTGGGCAAGCATTTTTTTGAGAGCAGCTATCGCGATGTCTTTTGGCTGTTGCATTTTTTAGTTACCTTTTTCATCCAAGTGGACAGATACTGATTCTGCGATGGCACGCGAAAGTAGTGGCGGAACCGCTTCACCGATCATATCGAGGCCCACTCCAATATTCTCGGTAATTCTCTTTGGGTCCTCCGAAGTATAAAACGTAAATGCGTCATCGAATGATTGCAATCGTGCCGCTTCTCGCATCGTTATTCCACGGTCGTGTTCGGGATGTGTAAAACGGCCTGACCCTAGAAAATTTGAATTTGCGGTAATTGTCAAAGCGGGACGATCCCATGCCAGTCGCGTATAGGCGCTCCAGTAGTAACGCTTGTAAAAGACAGGGAGAATCTTGCCCTTAGCGATTAGGTATTCTTTTGCAGTATCTTCGGACTCACCACGAGCAACTCGTTTTGCAACAAGAGCATCAAAACGATTTGCCAAACGCGAGCTGGCCTCATCCCACGTTTCACCCTGTCTCATTTGTTTAATGATATCAATAATTCGTTTCTGGTAGGTTCGTGTTATGTGATTAAAAGGGAAAGTTAATGATGTCCGCATTTGTCTAGCAAATGCAGTTTGCGCGGGACAAGCGTACCCCTCTGGTTGTCCACCGAGTTTGTCGTGTAGGGGGTGGGGCGGTGGCAAATCTGATAATGCGTCTTCAACTGTTACCCATGGCAGTACATCTCGCCCGAACAACAGTTCTTGATCGCCGTGGGTAGCGGTGGGCAAGGTGATCTTGCCCAGCCTCGAAGCAATGATGACGGCACGTTGCCGCAACTGCGGCACACCATAGTCAGCTGCATTCAAAATGTCACATGAAACCTCATAACCAAGTTCGACAAGGATTTCTTCCACCTGTTGTGCAATTCCGCCACGTTTTCCGTCATGATAATGGTGTAAAAACTGGGGGACGTTCTCAATCACAATGATTTTGGGGTTGAGTAACGCAGCAATTTCCAGAAAGCGAAGAACCAAGTCATTGCGCGGGTCTTGGTCGAGTTTATTATAGCCTCCGAAGCGGACAATTTTTGAGCCACGGCGCGCTTTGGTCCGGCGCATTTGCGAAAAGCCCTGGCAGGGCGGCCCCCCTATAAGACAATCGAGTTCCTCAGCATTATTCGATTTCAGCATCTCCATGATATCAGTGTCTGCTACTGTGCGAATGTCTTGCTCGATGACAGCGGGTTCCTGACCATCATGGTTGTGATTGTGTTTGAAGGTTTGCAGAGCAAACTGTTTTATGTCATTGCCAAGAACTGTTCGAAAACGCCCGGTTCGCCAGAAGCCATGAGAAAAACCGCCGCAACCGCAAAAAAGCTCTGCAACGGAGTATTGTGGTAGTGCATTTGGGTTCTTCATTACCGTTGTATATTAGCAGAGGATTTGCTCATGCGGCGAGTGTCAATTGAATGTTCTGCAACTCTGAACCGGGACTCTTAAATGACCAAAACTGTAGTCGGTGACAGTGGGCAGGGAGAGCAATCCATTAGTGCGGCAGGTCATTATTGCATTAGTTGGGAGGGGGCGGATAGGGGAGAGGGCTATCGAAGATGCGGCGTCACGATGACGCCCTCCGCCGGGTCGCCGAATGTTGAGAATGTCCCTCGCAGCGCGTGCGCGGCTGTTACTGCCGCCAAGGCAGCGTCTACGCAATCTGCATTGCGCAGGGCGCTGATTTCGAATCCCTGATCTGTCAGAACCTGCCTCCGCCAGCGCACTTTTGACATTTCCTGGGGTTTGTGCCGTCCGGCAAGCGCAAAGGCTGTGGCATGCGGGAATACCTCCAGAGCGTGCTGTCCCACTTGACCCTGCCGGTAGAGAGGAAAATTCGCGCGCAGCGCCTCGAACAGCTTAAACCCGACTTTCATCCATCCGTAGAAGGGCAAGGCCTGCTTCTTCACCTCTGACGGCGTGGCGTAGAGTTGGAGGCCACGTCTCAGGAGTTCGCGTTCACCCTTTCGCGCATTCCCTTCAAACGACCAGGCCGGCGGGGAATCGATGCCAATGCACGCTGGGCTCCTGTCCAGGCACAGGCGTGCGGCCTCTTCGACCGTCACGCCGTTCCCCAACACAATGAACGTGCCGCTCTTCAGAGTTGGCCCCATACGCAGTGCGACAACATGCTGTCCCTTGCTGACGCCAACGTCGATCCCTATCACTTCAACACACGGGACATCAGAGGCGCGATCCCAGTAATTTGCTTTATTGGGAATCACCCGGCGGATGCCGCCTCGCGGGTCAGGGACATCGCCGGCATAGCGCGGAATGATGTGAACGTGGGCGTGCGGGACGGTCTGACCGGCGGTCGGGCCGTCGTTGACGCCGATATTGAATCCGCCGGGATGAAACTGTTCAGCCAGGATAGCGCGTACCCGGCGGACCGTGTCCCAGACAGCGGCCTGGGTCTCGGCACTGAGATCGTACAACGATGGCGTAACCTGTTTCGCGACCACAAGCGCGTGGCCCTGGCTGACAGGATACCGGTCGTAGAACGCCAAACATTCGGCGGTCTCGAGAATCAGGCGGTCCTGCGTGATGGGGTGGAATGGGGATGGGGCTTCCATATTCATCCGTTGTTCCGCAGGTGTTGCAAACGCCAGGTGAGGGCATCGTCACGGGGATGGTAGCGCGGATCGCGCGGCTGCAGGATAGCCGCACCTTCGAGGTTGAGCAGGTCGGTCTGGCCCTCGATCCGGCGGTCGAGTTCGTTCGACACCCGCCAGACCGGCCGGGGCTGTTTCGGAATCGGTGCCAGCAGGTATGCGTCCATAGCCCAATGATGGTTTCGGCAAAGCGCCATTCCGTTGCGCGGATCGTTGTCGCGCGTGATGTTGAACGGAATGATATGGGCGGCCTCGACCAGGATCGTGCCGTCGTCGAGGAAGACCCGTAACCCGCATGCGGCGCATCGGTAATCGTAAGCGGCACGGACCACGCGCGAGAAAGCGGTTGCCCGCGAGGTCTCGTCTGTTTGCGGCGCATCCGACTCGGCCACCTTGTCGATTACCCGTTTGCGCAAAAAGTCTTCGTATAACCCGATGGGACGCTCGCGCCGGATCACATCGCAGATAGCCGCAGCTTGGGGCGCGAAATAGCGCTGGATCAGGGTCTGGCGCAAGGCTTCCCGTGTCTCGGGATCAAGCAGCAATCGGAACAGGGGTTCATCGAGATAGGCATAATCGACAACGCTGAGCAGTTGGCGCTTACTGCCAGGATTGGCGAGGGCATGGTAGACGGCTTCCTGCTGTGGCAGGGGCTGGTGATGCCAGAAGCGGTCGCCCCGTAAATAGAAGTACGGCAGTATCGGCGACAGTACGTCATTATCTGTCTTAACCAGGTCGAAGTAGGCTTTGAACCGCTCCAGCAGTTCAGGTTCGAACGCAATACGGTTATCGCGGATGCGCCCGCTCTCGATTAGGTCCATCACGGCCAGCAGCATGATCGGCTTGTGAGGCCTTTCATGCCCTCTTATCCTGCCGACATTCAACTCGGAAAACGCATCGCAGTAACGCGACAATGAGGTTTTTTGCAAGGCGTTCATTTTGAATGGTTGCTGGACAGAGCCGCTTGGCCTTTGGCGGTGAGACGGTATTTCTGGAAGCGGCTATTGGGCTTGTCGGGGATGGTGTATTCAACCAACTCATCGTTCAGTAAGCGTTTCATCAGATCATTCAGATACCTCGTCCGGCCGGATTTGCCAAGAGATTTTGCGATATCTGACTTTCCGGCGGGATTGCGAACCAGCACATGCAACACGCCGATTGCCATTTGCGACTGTACCCCTGACTGTACCCCTGACTGTACCCCTGAATCAAGCTGGGGGCCTTTGGCTTGGCCTGCGACTTGGCCCGCTACGTGTGCGGCTAGGCCTTTGGGCATGGTGGCCTGCGGGTGAACCGGCAGGCGGCACATGAAAAAGGTGTGGTCGTCGTCGAAGTCGAACTCCGGCTTCGGGGAGCCATTCCGCTGCATGGCCTGAAGGATCTTCGGGATGCCGGTGGAGCGCCCTTCGGTCATGTCCAGTTCTTTGAGGAACTCGCCGATGCGGCGGTTGCGATAACGGCGGGGGATCGCGCGGCCCGCACGCAATTGCGCCAGACGCACGGACCTGTCCGGCCCCGGATAACTGAGGATCACCAGATCGTCTTTGGAGAAGCGCACCTCGATGGGCTCGCGCACGTCGTAGCCGCGGTGATAGACGGCATTCGCCACGGCTTCCTCGATGGCGGCGTAGGGGAAGTTCTCGACGCGCGTGGCCTCCGCGCGGTCCGGGTGCTTGATGACCGTCTCGCTGATGTAGTTGCGGCGGATGTAGTCCAAGGCCTCACGGGTCATGCGGCCCAGCGGGCCGCGGAAAACCTTCTCGGTGAACTTATCGCCGCCTGCGCCTTCCGGAAACCAGACCACGTCGATCTGCGTGGCCGGGAAGAAACGATGCGGTTCGGGGTTGAAGAAGAGCAGTCCCACATTCTTGGGGAAAAGGGCCTCCTTCGGGCCGTCCACGATATTCATCTGCCGCCCGAGGTCGGCGAGGGACAGTTTCTTGGCGGGTCCGGCCAGAGGACTTTTGACCTCCTTCAGGAATGCAACAATGAGCTCGCGGGACAAATCGTCCAGAGTCGCCCGCTGGTTGATCTGGTCGTCGAAGGGAATGGTGGCGGCCAGCGAGAGCAGTTCCGCCTCATCCGGGCCTTTGGCGCGGACGGTACATGACCCCTTGCGAATGAAGTATCCCCATTCCTTGCAATCCTTGCCGAGGCCCAGCTTCGCCTTGTAGGGACGGGTCGGTCCGCCGGGCGCCCAGAGAATCAGGACGTGTTTGCCGTCCACCGTTTCCGGGATGACAATCGGGTGGTACTGCGGTTGCATGGCGTTGTGGCCCAGGTTCAGGATCTCCTTCTGAATGGCATTCAGGCGATCCGCCGCGAGGCCGACCGGCGGCAGAACGGGGAGCCCATCCTGTTCGGCCACACCCGCGACGATATAACCGCCGCCCAGATTGTGGAAATCGTTGGCAAACGCGCAAAGTGTGTGCAGAACATCCAAGGGGTTCCAACCCTGTTTGAACTCCAATCGCTCCCATTCCACGGCCTTGCCGTTCAAGAGCGATTCTATGGGGATCGGCAATTTCATGGGTGTACAGCGGAAAGCGCGATAGGCGTGATAAGCGGGCTAGGCGAATGCGCGTTCAAAATGCGTTGAAATCGTACCATCGCCGGGGGGCGAAAGGCGAGGGGAAAAAGGGGATGGTGAAGTCCGAGAGTGCGGTAGTGCGGGAGTGCATTAGTGCGTGAGTTCTGGAGTGCGAGAAATGGATGGTGCGAGACAAACGGGAGAGGTGCTGACTCGCTGCGCTCGCAACGCGACGCTCATGATGAAGGCGTGGAACATTGCCCACGAATGACGCGAATGGGGCGAATGAGAGAGGGGGGACAGGATGACAGGAAGGACAGGATGGGAGATGTCTCACGCGGAGGAGAGGGGGGGCGGCGCGACGAACATGATCGGCGTGAAGGGGTGAAGCGCGATAAGTGATGAGGCGGGTTAGTGCGTGAGCGTGGCCGTCTGCGAGGTGAGGTAATCAGAGGCCTGAAGGCGGAAATATTTATGTACGGAAACACGGTTCATTGATTCCAGAATGTTGGGCACATGATCGCATAAAAACACAAGGAAACCCCTGTAAATACTAGTGATAATCATATTTCAAAACTGATTCAAAAATATACCAAAAGATTGTCAAGATGTGGTAGCCGAATAGTTAGAAAAAAATGAGTTGCGCCACTTGTCGCTTTTCTGTCGGTAAATTATAATGTAGATGTAGAAACATTTTATCCAATAGCTGCGTGTGCTGCCGATAGTTGTGGTTCTTGGGTTTCAGCCGCGAAACCCGCATGATTTGTGGAGGTTTTATGTCGAAGTCGTCAAACCGTCCGGATCAGAGCGTGAGCCGAGTGCCTGCCTGGGCTCGCAATGCCCCCAAAATGGTCGCTGAGAAGACGTGCGCCGTGCTGAAAAGGTCGTGGTGGAGCGGCTGCGCGAGCTGCGCCTCCAACGTCCTTAAAGCCTTTTTCTTCGATGTTCCCGGTTTGAACGGGCTTGTGAACACCGGCCTCATGTTGGTGTGCGCCTGCATGACGCTGTACCTGTTGCTGGACGGCGTGACAAAGACCTTTCCGGATTTGATGCAGGTGTGCCTGCCACCCTGCGGTTTCAATGAGGCAGGCGTCATGGAAGGGGACGGCGGCGCTGTGCAGTGGACGGACCGGTCGTTTCAGGAAGTGCTGCATTACGTCTGCGTGATGACGAGTGCGGATGAGCAGACCTGCGGTGCGCAGTCCGCGGCTGCCGTTGATGCCGTTCCGTGCGCTGGCGCGCAGCCGCAGAAAGCGGGAACGCAAGCGGGCGCGGTGGTGCCCTATTGTGGCGGGGCTCTTGTCCGGATGGCGGATGTGGCCAAGACGGGCGGCAGCTCACACGCGTCGGTGACGGTCAGCGGGGGAGACGTTCCGCGAATGAAGGCGGTGATCAGCGGCGATTACAAGAGAATTAAGATCGGCAAACGATCCATTAACTTGTCGAGGAAGTTCAAGGCCCGGTCGTTCTTTCGGTTTGTCCACGGACAGGTTAAGAGTCCTGACGGGCTTTTCTATGTGGAGGATATGCGCGACGCTTTCAACAGTCAGTTCGGAGGAAAGAGGGCGCGCAGCGGCTGGCGTTCGGAGCGGCTGAAGGAAGATCTCTTTAAAGGACTCGCAGAGGGTGACTTCGAGTTTCTGTTTGCGGTGGTTGACCAAGGCACCGGACTGTATCGGATACTGATTTAAGCGACGCGCGATAGTCTGGCAAAAAGGCTCCCGGGAGTTATTCCCGGGGGCCTTTTTGTTTTTTGCGTGTCTAGTTTCCACCTGCTTTCCACCCGGATTGCTCAACTTTCCACCGACTTTCCACATGAAATCCCTTCTGGGCTCCCTGACTCAAACTCACGGATATGGGAAGCTTGCGGCGTGAAAGGCAAACAGGCGAAAACGCTCGCAAGGAGGTCAAATCATGGCGAGGTTGGCAGGAATCGAGAGTGCGGATCGTCGAGGCTTCAGCGGGTTGCCGGCTGAGCGGCTGGCGGATCGGCGGGAGCAGCTGCGCATCGCGCTGGTGATGATTGGGAGCGGGCTGCTGCGGCGGAATACCGAAGGAGGAGTTAGGAGTTGTGGGAGGAGGGGAGATGTCTCACGCGGAGGCGCGGAGAACGCGGAGTGTGGGAGGGAGCAGCGGTGAGAGAAAAACGTTCAACGCTCAACTCTCAACGCTGAAGTAAGAAGCCCCTGACGGGGCCACTACGAACGGGAGAGCAACAACGGAGGTGACACGATGAATGCGCTGAAGGAGATGCTGGAGAAACTGGAGACGGTTTCCGAAACGGAACGCGCGGCCAAGGCCGAGCGTGAGGTGATCGAGGCGGCTATCGCCGAGGCGATGGCGGCCGAGATGCCTGCGGGCGGGGGCTCGAAGAGCTTCGAGCGCGACGGGTTCAAGTTCGAGGTCAAGACGGGGTTCCGCTTCCAGGCGGACCTTGAGGAGATCGAGAAGACGGAGCATGCGGCCACGCTGGTGAAGACCGAAAAGCGGTTTTCGGACAGCGCGTACCGCAAGCTGTGGGAGTTCAACCAGGCTGCGGCCGAGGCGGTGGCGCGTTTCGTGACGGTGTCGCCCGCCAAGCCCAGTGTGCGAATTAAAGGACGGGTGTAGGTGGAGAGAGAGTAACCGCGAATCACGCGAATAACGCGAATGGTGCGGGAAGCGCCTGACGGCGCCACTACAAACGGGATAAAGGAGTAGGAATGAAGACGACGACATTGACGGCGCTGAAGGCGATCTACGACGGCGACCCGGCGCGGACGCGGGCCGACCGCGAGACGTTGTTGAAAACGCTGGGGCTTACTGACGGTACGGCGGTGGCCAAGCCGGCGGACAAGGTGATCGGGTTTGACGAGGCGGCGCGCCGGCTGAACCGCACGCCGCGGGCGGTACACCTGCTGGCGCGGCGGGGCGTGCTGCGCAAGGCGAAGCTGCCGGGCGGCGTGCGGGCGGCGGGTGTGCTGGCGTCGGATTTGGATGCTCTGCTGGCGAACATGGTCGCGGGCGGAATACCGAGTTAGCAGTTAGGAGTGAGGAGTTAGGAGTTGGGAGAGGAACGCTCAACGCTGAACGTTCAACGCTCAACGTTCAAGGAAGAAGCCCCTGACGGGGCCACTACAAACGGGACAAACAAGGAGGAATGCGATGACATTTGACTTGAAGAGCATTACGACTGAGGCGAAGCAGCTTCCGCCGCGCGTGGTGCTGTTGGGCACGCCGAAGGTCGGCAAGACGACGTGGGCGGCGAGCGCACCCGGCGCGGTGCTGATCCCCGTGAAGGGCGAAGAGGGCGCTGACGACATGACGTGCGCGAAGTTCCCCACGGCGCAGACGTTCGATGACGTGCTGGCGGCGCTGCAGGCGCTGGCGACCGAACTTCACGATTACCGCTTTGTGGTGATCGATTCGGCGACGGCGCTGGAGCGACTGATCTGGGATGCGACCTGCCGCGTCGAGAACTGGCCGAATATTGAGAAGCCAGGGTTCGGCAAGGGGTATGTCTGCGCCCTGTCGTTCTGGCAGCGGCTGATGGAGGCGCTCGACTGGCTGCGCAATGAGCGCGGCATGGGCGTGATCCTGATTGGCCACGTGAAGAACAAGCTGTTCAACGACCCGCAGTTCGAGCCGTACGACACCTTCATGTGGGACATCAAGGACAACGCGGCCAGCACGCTGACGAAGTGGGCGGACTGCGTGCTGTTCGCGCGGCCCAAGCAGTTTGTGAAGCAGGTCGGCGACGGGCTCAAGACCGAGAAGCACGCGATCGGGAGCGGTGAGCGCTGCCTTTTCACGCAGGAGCGTCCGGCGCATCCGGGCGGCGGGCGCGGGGTTTACGGGCGGCTGCCGTATGAGCTGCCGCTGAGCTTCGACGCGTGGGCGGGCGCGGTGGCGGAAGCAGGTAAGAAGTAAGGTAATAGGTAGTAGGCAGTGGGTAGGGATGGGAAACGGTTATCAAGGGCGGCGTAGCGGGGCTTGGCCAATGACAAGGCGCCCGCCGGAACGGTGCGAGGCCGGACGGAGGTACGGGACATGGCACAGATGAAATTCAACGCGAACGCGGTCGAGGGCGACGTCAAGGACTTCGAGCGTTTACCGAAGGGCAAGTACACGGCGGTCATCACCAAAACGGAGATGTGCAAGCCGAATGACAAGGGCACCGAACAGTTGCGCCTGGTGTGGGAGGTGGTCGAGGGGCCGTGCGAGAAGCGGCAGGTTTCTAACTGGGTGACGGTGGCGTGCGCGAACCGCGAGGCGGTGGATATCGGGATGCGCTTCCTCAAGAACGTCTGCGAATCCATGGCGCTCACGGGCTTCACGGATACCGACGAACTTTGCGGCCGCATGCACGTGATCGACGTGGGCGAGCGCAAGAAGGACGGCAAGGACGAGGTGTTCAGCGAGGTGAAGCGCTGCTATCCGGCGGGAAATGGCGGCGGTCAGCGGCCGGATGCCGGAGGTCAGATGGGATCGCCTTCCGCCGGGAATGGACAGAAGCTTCAGAACGGGGAAGCGTCTCACGGCGCTACGAACGGGACGGCGCAGCCGGCGCAACAGGCGCAGGGGGCGGGCATGCCGCCGTGGGCGCGCAAGTAAAGGCAACTAACCGGAAAGAAAGGGGGTGATATGAAAACTGTGAGAAGAAACCGGGACCCTCCTCAGGATGGCCGGGCGGGTCTCAATGACCCGCCCCGGTCAAAGGCGGGATGGGTGTGACGTGCGGGTGATGTGATGGCTTGTTGCGCTGGCGCTGCACAGCGTCCGGCGAGAGCGAGAATGGTGAGATATGACAACGGCGGAAGACATCTACAGGGCGCTGGAGAAGAGGCAGGGGGATCGGGGCGGGTTCCGGCGGTGGCTGGGCGCGTCGATGATCGGGCACGCGTGCAAACGGTTTGTGGCGCTCAGTTTCCGTTGCGCGTTCCACAGCGCGTTCAAGGGGCAGACGCTGCGGATTTTCGAGAACGGGCACCGGGCCGAGGACCGGATTGTCGAGGATCTGGAGGCTGCGGGCAAGATCCGGGTGCTGTCGCGTCAGCACACGGTCGACATGCCGGGCGGGATGGGTCACGCCGGGGTGACGCTGGACGGCGTGGCTTTCGAGGACGGCGGGTACAACGTCCTCGAAATGAAGACGATGCACGCGAAGGGGTGGAAGGAGCTTTCGGAGAAGGGCGTGATGCAGGCCAAGCGCCAGCACTACTGCCAGATGCAGTTCGGCATGGAGCTGACGGGGCTGCCGGGTGCGCTCTACGTGGCGGAGAATAAGGACACGAACGAACTGTATCTGGAGTATGTGCGGTACAACGGCGCGGTGGCGGAGGCGCTGCTGGCGCTGGCGCGGGCGGTGATCGCGGGCAAGGAACTGCCGCGGTGCAGCGAGCGGACGGACTGGTACGAGTGCAAGTGGTGTCCGGCATACGGGGTCTGTCACGGGGACGCGTTCCCCAGGGCGCATTGCCTGACATGCTGCCACGCATCGCCTGCCGAGGGGGGCCAGTGGCGCTGCGGTAAGTGGGACGCGGAGATCCCGGACGCGGAGTTGCCGCAGGGGTGTGCGGATCACGTCTATGTTCCCTGGATGGTGAACATGCCGGTCGAGGGGTGGGGCGAGTACTGGGTGACGTACCGCCTGCCGGGCGGCGGGCGGTTGTGCAACTGCACGGCGGGGAGCTTTCCGTCGATCGACGCGGGGGCCACGCCGGTGATCGCGACCTCGGCGGAGATGGAGCAGAAGAAGTGCGTGAGGTAAGATGAGAAGGCTGTTCTCCTTGTGAAAGGATCTTTGGCAAAATGCCAGAGTCCAACAATACGCACTCAGAGGTGCAAAACACAAGGAGAACAGCGATGAAAAAGGTTAGCGTAATCGGCATGGATATGGGAGACAAAAATCACAAGGCTATCGGACTTTCGGAAGACGGCGAGATCATCGACCGGACCGAGGTGCCCTGCACGCCGGAGGATGTGCGCGCTTACCTGGAGCGCTTTCCCGGCGCGTTGCTTGCGATCGAGACCGGGACGCACTGCCGGTGGGTGAGCCGCTTGGGGATCGGGATGGGGCACGAGGTCCTCGTGGGCAACGCGCGGAAGCTGCGGATGATCTGGAGCAGCAACCGGAAGAACGACTGGAACGACGCGGAGATGCTGGCGCGGGTGGCCCGTACGGACCGGAAGCTGTTTTCACCCGTGCGCCTGCGGGATGACGACGACCAGGAACTGCTGCGGATGGTGAAGGCCCGCGACCTTCTGGTGAAGTGCAGGACGGGCATCGTGAACAAGATCCGGGGATTCTGCAAGGCCGACGGGCATCATCTGCCGAAGTGCTCTGCGGATTCCTTCATGCGGCTGGAGCACGAGGTCCCGAAGTCGGTCCGGACGGTTTCGAAGCCGCTGTTCGCCATGCTGAAAGAGTTGGCCAAGAAGATCGGGCTGTATGACACGATGATCGCCAAAAGCGTCAAAAATGTCCACGGGGAGGACGCGAAACTGCTTGAGCCCATTGCCGGGGTCGGGCCTGTGACCGCGGCGGCGTTCCTGGCCACGGTCGGGGATCCCGCGACCTTCGGGAGCGCTCGGGACGCGGGGCCATATTTCGGGCTGGTGCCGAGGCAGGACCAGTCGGGCCAGACGGACAAGCAGATGAGGATTTCAAAGGAGGGCAACGAGGTTGTCCGGCGGTTGCTGGTGACCGCGGCGAATTACATCATGGGGCCGTTCGGGAAGGATTGTGACCTTCGGCGCCACGGCATGAGGATCGCGGAAAGGGGCGGCAAGAACGCGAGGAAACGGGCCAAGGTGGCGGTGGCCCGGAAGCTGGCCGTCGTGATGCTCGCGGTCCTGAAGAGCCGGACCGCCTACCGCCCGCTGACGGATGTGGAGGCCGTGGCGTAGGGCGGGCTGGACGCTCCGGCTTCGGGGCTTCTTGTGGCCCCCGCCGGATCGACCACCCCTCGCGGCCACGGAGAACGTTTTTTTTCACAGGAGACTTTCAAGGAGCGAACGCTAACGGAACCGTTTTTCAGGAATAGCAGACGTCCCGTCCCGGTGACTGCGATAACGCACTGGCACATCAAGTGCGTGCGAGAGGTGGCAGCCCGAAGACGGACCTCACCATGCACCGGACAAAACATTGTCCAATACGAGTGCGGATAGAAGCGAGACGTCAACTGCGTTCCAGAAAAAAAGGAATTCCGCCATGCGGATGCCCTTGACTAGCCTTCTCATAGAAGTGCGTTATTGCCTTATTGCGTTATTGCGTTGCGGCTCTACGGAGACAAGAAAACACGTTCTTTCACCACGAAGGCACGAAGAGCACGAAGTTCTTTAATGAGGCGCTTGCAAAACCCCTCGTCAACAAACGGCTCGGCACAGCCTCGCCCTCCAGCTTTGGGCAGAGCGTCGGAATCTTTCATGGAGGGCGAACCTGTGGTGAGCCGCAAAGAGGTCTTGCAAGCGCCTCTCATGATTCGCCCCTTCTTCGTGTCCTTCGTGACTTCGTGGTGATGATTTTGGGTTGTGGGCGCAGCCCCTGTTCGTTCATACGTGCGTGCGTGCGGAAAACCGGCGCATGCGAAGCGGGTGGCGCGCGCCGTCCCGGCGCGCTTCTCCCCGTTGATGCTCATACACTTAGTCCACCTGCTTAGTCGCTCCCGATCCTCTCTCGATCGCGCCTCGCCCTTCTTGAAAAATCACGTTATCGCCGAGCGGGCTGACGGTGATGCCCTCCTGCAACGTGTAGGCGCGGGTGCCCGGATAAACGACCGTGAGGCTCTCCAGGCCGAGGTCGTTCTTCGCGATGCGCATCGACGGGGTCAGCCTCGGGGCGTCGGCGCATTTGAACTCGTAGCCGGCACGGCGGCCGTCTTTGACCAGCAGCAGATCCAGTTCCGCGCGGTTCTGCGTGGCCCAGAAATAGGCTTCGTCGGGCCTGGCGCGCCGCACGACGGTCTCCAGCGCATAGCCCTCCCACGAGGCCCCGCATTTGGGATGGTCGCGCAGCTCCCGCGCCGTCCCGCACCCCAGCAGGGCGTGCAGCAGCCCGCTGTCGCGGATCAGGATCTTGGGCGACTTCACCTGGCGCTTGCCGATGTTCTCGAACCACGGCTGCAGAACACGCACCATGCAGGCGTTCTCCAGAATATCCAGATAACGCCGGACGGCCGACTCGCTGACCGCCAGCGAGCGGGCCAGCTCGGCGCCGTTCCAGAGCTGGCCGTGATAATGGGCCAGCATCGCCCAGAAACGCCGCAGCGTCACCGGCGACACGCCCACGCCGAGCTGCGGCAAGTCCCGCTCCAGAAAAGTCTGGATGAAACTCTTGCGCCACGCAAGGCTGTCCCGGTCGCCGGCCGCGAGGAACGAGAGGGGGAAGCCGCCGCGCAGCCAGTGCCGCTCCTGCGCGCCGAGCCCCACCTCGTCGAGCGAGAAGCCCGTGACCTCGATGACTTCCAGCCGGCCGGCCAAAGATTCCGATGACTGTCTCAGCAAGGCCGGCGACGCGCTGCCGAGGATCAGAAAGCGCGCCGGGAGAGGCACGCGGTCCGCCAACACGCGCAGGACGGGGAACAGCTCCGGCTTGCGCTGGACCTCGTCGATCACCACCGTGCCCCTCAATTCCCGCAGGGCGGTCATCGGCTCATCCAGCATGGCGAGGTGAGCGGGGTCCTCCAGGTCGAAATAGTTGGCCGAGTCCACCGGACAGAACAACCGCGCGAGCGTTGTCTTGCCGCTCTGCCGCGGTCCGCTCAACACCACGACGCGGCTGCGCGCGAGCGCCCTGCGAAGGGTTTCGATGTAATAAGGCCGGTCAATCATGAGCCTCACCGTACCAAGTAATTCTGTCAGGAGCAAGCAGAAAAGCATGGTGGAGAAGTTCGTTAGTGCATGAGTTCATGAGTGCGGGAGTCGGGGCGTCCGGCGGGACGAGCGTCTGCTCGTCCTCGGGACATCCACGTTCAACCTCACCTTCGAAGTTCTGAGATGGGCGTTCTGTAGTTCCGGCGCTCTGTCGCCGGAAGCCCCTTCAGTCAGCGGCCGGGACAGAGCCCGGCCCTCCCATACTTCGGGGAAACGTGCCGGTCCACAATGGAGGGACGACCTCCGTGCCGTCCAATCCGACTTTTTCAGCGCAACCGAAAAAATAAAACCGTGAGCGGATTACGATGAAGCGCACGATTACGATTAAGAGCGACCGCAAACGTTTAGCCACGGATGAAACGCAGACTCACTTACAAACCAACACCAGCGATAAATAACACGTTGTTTTGGAAGGGTGGAATACTGGAATAATGGAAGCATACTGCGGCTTCTTCGGTCTCAAACCCCACCATTCCACCATTCCAATATTCCAGTTGGGTTGTGGGCGCAACCCCTGTTCGTTCATGCGTGCGTGAGTGCGGAAAACCGGCGCATGCGAAGCGGGTGGCGCGCGCCGTCTCGGCGCGCTTCTCCCCGTTGAGCGTTGAACGTTGAGCGTTTTTTCACTAACGCTCCCGTTCCTTTCCCTGCCCGGACGCGCAGGACGAGCAGACGCTCGTCCCGTGCTTCGCGCCCGACACGCATCAGACTCGCACCGCCCTGTGAACCCGTCACTCACGCATTAACGCACTAAGGCACTAACGCACTTCTCCCCGCACTTCTCCGTCCCCCACTCTCGCACAACTGCACTTTAGAACTTTAGCACTCCCGCACTTCCCCCGCACTTCTCCGCTCTCCCCGTGTGTGCGGCGATCTGGAGGCACATCAGGACCCAGAAGCCGCCGATCAGGCCGCCCACGTGCGACTGCAGGGCGGGCGGCAGGCTGTAGATCACGCAGAGGCTGGGGATCCAGACGGCCCAGTTCATCACCAGGTTCGGCAGCACCAGGCGGCGGAACCAGCCCGGGCCGAGCAGCGGCGCCACCTCCGACCACCGGTAGCCGCGGTCCTTCCACAGGTGCGCCAGGGCCACGAGCGGCGCGGCGAAGAACGCGGAATAGACGAACTGGTCGGTCAGGATCTTGAGGGCCAGGGTGCGCAGGTCCGTGCCGTCGCCGTACAGGAGCCGCTGGAGGGTGTAGAACTGCGGCAGGATCAGGCCCATGAGCCCCCAGAAGCCGAGCGCGAAGGCCAGCGCCTTCCCGCGCTCCCTCGGCCGCAGCGCGGGCAGGGCCAGGCAGAACAGGTACGGGACGACCCCGCAGAAAAACAGGTAGCTGGCCCACGAGAGCGGGATGCCGAAGCGCGCCTGCCACTGCGCGACGACGTCCAGCGCGCGCCGCGCGGCCGGCAGGCAGTAATAGGCGGCCAGCAGCGCGAAGGCGGCGGCCTGCAGCACCAGCCCCGGGACCAGGTTGGCGCGCGCGGCCCGGAGGCCGATCTTCCACGGATTCGTTTCCATCCGCCTGAGTGTAGCACTCCCGCCGCCGTCGGGGCAAGGAAGGGGAAGTGCGAGGGGAGAGTTGGGCGCATCTTGTTTCATTGACCTTGTCGGTCGAGATCATGCGCGACACTGCTCTAGGAGCCAGCGAACGGGTCTTCTGTGTGTCAGGCGCCTTTCAGACGCGCCTGCTTTCAGCGGGTGCACAGCCCCCGCTGTACCCGGTCCCAGCCAGTACAGCAGGGCCTGCGGACCTGCTGCCTCCGGGCGCGGATGGTCAATGAAACGGATGTGCCCGGGAGAGTTACAGGTTGAGCGTTATTTGTTACACGAGGCGCGTTGCAAGACCCCTTTGCGGCTCACCGCAGGTTCGCCCTCCACGAACGATTCCGCCGTCATGCCCGAAGCTGGCGAGGCTGTGCCGAGCCGCTGGTCAACACGACCCCTCCGGGTCTTGGCGTGAGAAACATAACGTGGGCGGATTAAGATTAAGCGTACGATTACGATGAAGAGCGCCCGCTTCCCTTCGTAATCGTAATCATAATCGTAATCTTAATCTCTCCACACCTCTTGTCGATAACGTTGAGCGTTTGAACTCTCAACGCTCAACGTTCAACTCTCAGAACTTCCCAAAAACCCGCTATCCAAACGCGCGGGCCTTCGGTATGCTTAGGGCAAATCACGCTTAGCCAAAGGAGCGCACGCCTGTGAAAGACATCCACGTACAAGCCCAGAAGGACCACATCTCGTCGCTCTGCACCGCCTCGCCGATCCAGGCGCTGACCGAGCTGATCTGGAACGCGCTGGACGCGGACGCGTTCGACGTGAA
>Ga0209066_10002833_pt1 | contig 20499 bp, 15 predicted proteins | sample All_14_2_FD_187198 | JGI IMG/M metagenome (GOLD analysis project Ga0209066, IMG submission 187198) | Freshwater microbial communities in response to fracking from Pennsylvania, USA - Allegheny Zone_MetaG_DW_15 (SPAdes) (version 2) ... | reverse complement strand
GCCGCAGCCTGCGCGCCTCGACGCCCCCGACGGCGCCCCGCCAGCCACCCACTCAGCCCTTGTCGCCCCGCTCGTGGCTTGCCACGTCGCTGGATGGGGGTGCCATCTGTGTGGCGTGTCGCTACGTTGTTGGCGGGGTGCAGATGTTTTTTTACCTGGCACCACTGATGGCCAAGCACGGCCGCAACCGTGGCATGCCACCAGCGGGGCGAAAAAGGGCTGGGGCGGCATCCGGCTGGGCGCCTTGTTGGTGCTGAGGAGCGGAGTGTCGAGGTGGGCGCGCGCAGCGCGCTTCGTTGTCAAGCTTGCCGGAGCTGTTTGAGCGCAGCGGCCAAGGGCCGCGTAGCGAGTTCTCCGGCACCACCTCGGCGCGAGCACCGCAAGGCAGTCCCGCTGCAAGCGGGACCACCAACATGAAGCCCGGCCGGATGCCGCCCCAGCCCCAGCCCCGCGCTGCAACGACAAAGCGCCAGTACCTTCGCATCGCGCACCTGTGTACCCTCACTGGCACCCATCAAGCATCAAGCACGACAACAGGCTTCAAACCGTTTCCGCAAACAGCTCCCGCCCAATCAGCATGCGGCGGATCTCGGACGTGCCCGCACCAATCTCGTACAGCTTGGCATCACGCCACAGGCGGCCCAGCGGGTAGTCGTTGATGTAGCCATTGCCGCCAAAAATCTGGATGCCTTCACCGGCCATCCACGTGGCTTTTTCCGCTGTCATCAGAATCAACGCTGCGCAGTCCTTGCGCACATGGCGCGCATGCTGCGTGCCCAAGGCGTCCAGGTTCTTGGCCACGGTGTAGGCGAAAGCGCGTGAGCATTGCAGCGTGGTGTACATGTCGGCCACCTTGCCCTGCAGCAACTGGAACTCGCCAATGGCCTGGCCAAACTGCTTGCGCTCGTGGATGTAGGGGATGACGTTGTCCATCACGGCCTGCATGATGCCCAGCGGCCCGCCAGACAGCACGGCACGCTCATAGTCCAGCCCGCTCATCAGCACCTTGGCGCCGTTGCCTTCGCCGCCCAGCACGTTGTCAACGGGCACCTCGCAGTCCTCGAAGAACAGCGGGTAGGTGTTCGAGCCACGCATGCCCAGCTTGTCCAGCTTCGGGCCATGTGAAAAGCCCTTGAAGCCCTTTTCGATGATGAAGGCGGTCATGCCCTTGGCGCCTTGCGCCGGGTCGGTCTTGGCATACACCACCAGCGTGTCGGCATCGCCGCCATTGGTGATCCACATCTTGCTGCCATTGAGAACGTAGTGCTCGCCGCGCTTGTCGGCGCGCAGCTTCATGCTGACCACGTCCGAGCCGGCATTGGGTTCGCTCATGGCCAGCGCGCCCACGTGGTCACCGCTGATCAGCTTGGGCAGATACTTGGCCTTCTGCGCCGCCGTGCCATTGCGGTGGATCTGGTTGACGCACAGGTTCGAGTGCGCGCCATAGCTCAGCGCCACGGCCGAACTGCCCCGGCTGACCTCTTCCATGGCCACCATGTGGGCCACGTAACCCAGGTTGGTGCCGCCGTATTCTTCAGATGCGGTCAGGCCATGCAGGCCCAGGTCGCCCAGCTTCTTCCACATGGCGGCGGGGAAGTTGTTCTCCGCTTCGATCTGGGCCGCTTGTGGCGCCAACTCGCCTTGCACAAAGTGGCGCAAGGCGTCGCGCAAGGCGTCGATGTCTTCACCGAGATGGTGGTTCAGTCCTGGCAGGTCCATGGTCGTGTCTCCGTTTGGGGCTTCTTGTCTACAGGTTCAGCGGGGAAGGGTCATGCCGCCGTCTGGCGTTTGGCCAGCAAGGCATTGCTCACGCGCGAGACGGGCTTGCGGCCCAGCACGCCCGAGATGAAGGCGCCGGCGTCCACCAGCTTGTCCAGGTCGATGCCGGTGCCGATGCCCAGGCCGTGCAGCAGGTAGACCACGTCTTCGGTGGCCACGTTGCCGGTGGCGCCTTTGGCATAGGGGCAGCCGCCCAGGCCGGCCACACTGGTATCGAAGGTGTGCACGCCCATTTCCAGACAGGCGTAGATGTTGGTCAGAGCCTGGCCATAGGTGTCATGAAAGTGGCCGCTCAGCTCGTTCAAAGGCACGTGTTTCATGGCGGCCTGCATCACCGCCTTGACGCGGCCTGCGGTGCCCACACCGATGGTGTCGGCAATGCCGATGTGGTCACTGCCGATGTCGAGCAGGCGCTTGACAACGTCTTCAACGGCATCTACGGCCACGTCGCCCTGATACGGGCAGCCCAGCGCGCAGGACACCGCCGCCCTCACGCGCATGCCGTGGGCGCGGGCCGCCTCGGCCACGGGCCTGAAGCGTTCGATGGATTCGGCGATCGAGCAGTTGATGTTGCGCTGGCTGAAGGCCTCGCTGGCCGCCGCAAAGATCACGACCTCATCGGCCTGGGCCGCCAGGGCGCCTTCAAAGCCCTTCATATTGGGCGTGAGCACCGAGTAGCGCACGCCGGGCTGGCGCGCGATGCCTGCCATGACCTGGGCGTTGTCCGCCATCTGCGGCACCCACTTGGGGCTCACATAGCTGGTGACCTCGATCTGGCGCAGGCCGGCGGCTTGCAAGCGGTGCACCAGCTCGATCTTGTCGCGTGCATCAACCGGCTTGGTTTCGTTTTGCAGGCCGTCACGCGGGCCAACATCGACCAGGGTGACGTGCGAGGGCAGGGTGGTGGGGCTCATGGTCATGTTCACGCGATGCGCAGCAGTTCAACACCTTCGGCCACCTGGTCGCCCACGGCGCACAGCAAGGCCGACACCACACCATCCTTGGGCGAGGTCAAGGTGTGTTCCATCTTCATGGCTTCGGTCACGGCCAGTGGGTCGCCCTGCTTGATGGCTTGCCCCTCCTTGACCAGGATGGCGACGACCTTGCCGGGCATCAGCGCGGTCAGTCGGCCTGCGGCCGCCTGGTTGCTGTTCATCTGGCGCAGGGGGTCGATGCGTTGCACCCGCACCGGGCCTTGCGCTGTGAACAGGTCGATGTCGTCGCCGTGTCGGTAGGCACTCAGGCGCAGGCGCTCGTCGTTGAGGCTGATGTCGAGCGGGGCTTGTGACTTGGCGTGGCCTGCAGCCAGAGGGTGCAGTTGTAGGCTCACCCGCACATCGCCTGCCAGCAGGTCGTACAACAGCGGCCCTTGACGGGTGATCCGTACCTGTACAGCCTGACCGTCGATCAGCAGCACCTCCCGGTGGCGCGGTGTGCCGTGCAGGCGCCAGCCATCGGTGCGTGACCACGGGTCTGGTCCGCCTGTCTGTCCTGATGTCGTCGATTCATTCAACAGGCAAGCCACGGCGCCACCCAGGGCCAGCTCGAAAGGCACGCCGGGTGCCTGGAACAATGCCGTGTGCTCGCGCTCGATCAGCGCCGTGTCCAGCCTGGCTTGAGAAAAGGAGGCCGTGTTGACCACGCGCCGCACAAAGGCCACATTGGTGTGCAAGCCGGTGATGTGCAGGTCGCCCAAGGCCGCATCGAGCTTGTTGAGCGCAGCCTTGCGGTCTTCGCCCCACACGATGAGCTTGGCGATCATCGAGTCATAGAAGGGCGAGATCACGTCACCTTCGCGCACGCCGCTGTCGATGCGCACGGGCGCCACTTCAAAGGACGCCGCAGTGGGCGTGCGCAAGACCTGCAGTTGACCGGTGGCCGGCAGGAACTGCTGCTGCGGGTTCTCGGCGCAGATGCGCGCCTCGATCGCATGGCCCTTGATCTGCAACTGATGCTGCTGCAGCGGCAGGGGTTGGCCGGCGGCCACGCGCAGTTGCCACTCGACCAGGTCCAGCCCGGTGATGGCTTCGGTGACCGGGTGCTCCACCTGCAGGCGGGTATTCATCTCCATGAAATAAAAGCGACCATCCTGTTCGCAAATGAACTCGACCGTGCCTGCGCCCACATAGCCCACGCTGCGCGCAGCCGCGATGGCGGCCTCGCCCATTTGCGCGCGGCGCTCGGGCGTCATGCCGGGCGCGGGTGCTTCTTCAAGCACCTTCTGATGGCGGCGCTGCACCGAGCAATCGCGCTCGAACAGGTAGACGTACTGTCCATGCTGGTCGCCGAAGACCTGGATCTCGATGTGGCGCGGCTGGCTCAGGTAGCGCTCCACCAGCACATGGGCGTTGCCAAAGCTGGCCAGGGCTTCACGCTGACAGGAGGCCAGCGCGGCTTCGAAGTCAGCCGTTTGCTGCACGGCCCGCATGCCCTTGCCGCCACCGCCTGCGCTGGCCTTGATCAGCACGGGGTAGCCCATGGCGTCGGCCTGGGCCTTCAAGAAGGCCGGGTCTTGCTGGTCGCCGTGGTAACCCGGCACCAGCGGCACACCGGCCTGGTCCATCAAGGCCTTGGCGGCGGACTTGCTGCCCATGGCGGCGATGGCCGATGCGGGTGGGCCGATGAAGGCGATGCCCGCATCCGCGCACGCCTGGGCGAAGTCTTCGTTCTCGCTCAAGAAGCCGTAGCCCGGATGCACCGCCTGGGCGCCCGTGGCCTTGGCAGCGGCGAGGATGCGGTCGGCGCGCAGGTAGCTTTCGCGCGGGCTGGCCGGGCCGATGTGCACGGCCTCGTCGCAGGCTTGCACGTGCAGCGCGTTGGCGTCGGCGTCCGAGTAGACCGCCACGGTGCGGATGCCCATGCGACGCGCGGTCGCTGCCACGCGGCAGGCGATCTCACCTCGGTTGGCAATCAGGATCTTGGTGAACATGATGTGGGTGGACCCTGCTTCAGTCGTTTGGCTCTTGCGCGTCGCGCACGCCGGGCTTGATGGACGCCGGCTTGCTGTCCGCCTGCCAGGCTGGCGTGCTCTTGCTCAGGAAGGCGCGCAGGCCTTCGCGGCCTTCGTCGCTGGCGCGGATGTCGGCAATGCGGCGCGCGGTCAGGTCGCGCAGGTCGGTGTTCAAAGGCAGCTTGCCAATGTCATTGACCAGTTGCTTGCAGGCGCGCACGGCCACCGGCCCGTTGTGCACGATGCTGTGCACGATCTGCTGCGTGGTCTCGTGCAGCGCATCGGCATGGCACACCTCGTGGACCAGACCGATCAGTTGCGCGCGCTCGGCGCTGAAGCGCTCGGCCGTCACGAAAAAGCGCCGTGCGGCTCGTTCGCCGATCGCATGGATCACATAAGGGCTGATGGTGGCCGGGATCAGGCCCAGCTTGGCCTCCGACAGGCAAAAGCCCGCATGCTCCGAAGCCACGACCACGTCGCAGCAGGACACCAGGCCCACGCCGCCGCCATAACAATCGCCTTGCACACGCGCGATCACGGGCACCGGGCAACTGGCAATCGTCCAGAGCATGTTAGCCAGGCGAGCGGCATCGGTGTGGTTCTCGGCCCATGAGTAGTCGGCCATGGCGCGCATCCAGTTCAGGTCGGCGCCGGCGCAAAAGGCCTTGCCATGCGCACCCAGCACCACGGCCCGCAGGCTGTTGTCCTGCGACAGGTCCTTGAAGGTCTGAGTCAGTTCGGCGATGGTGTCGGCATCAAAAGCATTGCGCAGATCGGGCCGGTTCAGGTAGACGTGGGCGACATGGCCGTCGTGCCGGATGTCCAGGTTCGACATGGTGGGTCCTTACATGCGGAAGACGCCGTAACGCGTCTCGGCGATGGGCGCGTTCAGGCTGGCGCTCAAGGCCAGGGCCAGCACGCGGCGGGTATCGGTGGGGCGGATCACGCCGTCGTCCCACAAGCGGGCCGAGGCGTAGTAGGGGTGGCCTTGCGCCTCGTATTGGTCGCGAATGGGGGCCTTGAACGCGGCTTCTTCGTCAGCGCTCCAGGCACCGCCCTTGGCCTCGATGCCATCGCGCTTGACCGTGGCCAGTACGCTGGCGGCCTGCTCGCCGCCCATCACGCTGATGCGCGCGTTGGGCCACATCCACAAGAAGCGTGGGTTGTAGGCCCGCCCGCACATGCCGTAATTGCCGGCCCCAAACGAGCCGCCGATGATCACGGTGAACTTGGGCACTTGCGCGCACGACACGGCCGTCACCATCTTGGCGCCAGCCCGCGCGATGCCCTCGTTCTCGTACTTGCGGCCGACCATGAAGCCGGTGATGTTCTGCAGGAAGATCAGCGGGATGCCGCGCTGGCAGCACAGCTCGATGAAGTGCGCACCCTTGTTAGCGCTCTCTGAAAACAAGATGCCGTTGTTGGCCACGATGCCCACCGGCATGCCTTCGATGTGGGCAAAGCCGGTGACCAGGGTGCTGCCATAGCGCGGCTTGAATTCATCGAACTCGGACGCGTCCACGATGCGGGCGATCACCTCGCGCACATCAAAGGGCTTGCGGGTGTCGGTGGGGATGACGCCGCTCAGCTCAGCTTCGTCGTGATGCGGCGCGCGCGGCGGCACCATGGCCATGTCCGGCGACTTGCGCCAGTTCAAGCGCGCAATGGCCTGGCGGGCCAGGGCCAGCGCATGGGCGTCGTCGCGCGCCAGGTGGTCGGCCACGCCGGACAAGCGCGTGTGCACGTCGCCGCCACCCAGGTCTTCCACGCTCACCACTTCACCGGTCGCGGCCTTCACCAACGGCGGCCCACCCAGAAAGATGGTGCCCTGGTTCTGCACGATGATGGCCTCGTCGCTCATGGCGGGCACATAGGCGCCACCAGCCGTGCACGAGCCCATCACCACCGCGATCTGCGGGATGCCGGCGGCGCTCATGTTCGCCTGGTTGTAGAAGATGCGGCCGAAGTGGTCGCGGTCCGGGAAGACCTCGTCCTGGTTGGGCAGGTTGGCCCCGCCCGAGTCCACCAGGTAGATGCAGGGCAGACGGTTCTGCCAGGCGATCTCTTGCGCGCGCAGGTGCTTCTTGACCGAGATCGGGTAGTAGGTGCCGCCCTTCACGGTCGCGTCGTTGCACACGATCATGCACTCCACGCCCGAGACGCGGCCAATGCCGGCGATCACCCCGGCGCCCGGCGCGGCGTTGTCGTACATGTTGAGGGCGGCCAGTGGCGCCACCTCCAGAAACGGCGAGCCCACGTCCAGCAGTTGTTCCACGCGGTCGCGCGGCAGCAGCTTGCCCCGGGCCACATGCTTGGCGCGGGGGGCCTCGCCACCGCCCAGCGCGATGCGGTCAAGCTGCTGCACCAGGTCATCGACCAGCAACTGCATGGCCTGGGCGCTGGCCTTGAAGGTGTCGCTGCGTGGGTTGAGTTGGGTCTCGATGAGCGGCATGGTGGGTCAGGCAGAGGGTTGGACATGGCGCAGCGCCTGCGTGACCTCGTCGCGCAAACGCGTGAGCGCCGCCAGCGAGAGGTCCTGCGGCATCAGCGCGCTCCAGATCAGGTTGGTGAGTTGCTCGGCCGTGGTGTCGATGCTGGGGCGTTTGAGCGTGGTGATGGCGTCCCACAGCACGTGTTCCATCGAGCCATAGACCAGGTCGCGCATCAGGCGCAGCGGCATGTCCTGGCGGATCTGGCCTTGCGCCTGGGCCTCGGCCAGGCAGTCCATCAGCGGCGCGGTGTAGCGGCGTTTGCAATCGGTGATGACCTGTGCCAGCTCGGGTTCGGCCGCACGCCCTTCGCTCAGCACCAGGGCGCACATGCCCGAGCCATCGGCCAACAGGGTCACCAGGTGGGCCCGCACCACATGGCTGAGCCGGGCGTGCACCCCTTGCAGACGTGGCACATCGCGCTCCAGCTCGCTGCTGATCTCGTCATACCAGTCTTTGATGACCTGGATGCACAGCTCGCGCTTGCCCGGGAAGTAGGTGAACACCGTGGCCTCGGACACGCCTGCGGCTTCCGCGATCTGCGCGGTGGTGGCACGTTGATAGCCGTTTTCGGAGAACACACGCCGAGCCGCACTCAGCAAGGTCTGAATGCGTTCCTGGGATTTGGCGCGGCGGGGCGTGGTGCGTTGCAGGCTGGGCACGGATAATGTTGAGTGATGCTCAATAATATCGCGATCATGCCATGCACCCACCCGACTTTGTCAAGCAAGGGGATCAGGGTTGACCCGGTGTGCGGTGCGGCACACCCGGTGATGCCACATATTGAGCAAGGCTCAACGAGGTGCCATGCGCAGCGCACCATCCAGCCGGATCACCTCGCCATTGAGGTATTCGTTCTCCACGATGTGCCGTACAAGCCCAGCGTATTCCGACGGTTGTCCCAGCCGAGCCGGGTTGGGCACATTGGCACCCAGCGAGGCCTGGGCCTCAGGCGGCAGCCCGGCCATCATCGGCGTGGCGAACACGCCTGGCGCCACCGTCATCACACGGATGCGTTCGCGCGCCAGATCGCGTGCGGCGGGCAAGGTCATGGCCGCGATGCCCCCTTTTGACGCCGCATACGCCACCTGCCCGATCTGCCCGTCAAACGCGGCAATCGAGGCCGTGTTGATGATCACGCCGCGTGAGGCTTCCGGCGAGTCTCCCCGCCTGGCAGGCGAGGCCAGCATCACCGGCACCACCAGCCGCATCATGTTGAAGCTGCCCAGCAGGTTCACCTGAATCACCTTCTGAAAGGTGGACAACTGGTGCGGCCCTTCGCGCCCATGCAACTTCTCGGCAAAGGCAATGCCGGCGGCGTTGAGCAGCACGTCCAGCCTGCCAAATCGGTCTTGCGCCATGTAGACTGCCGCCGAGCCCTGTGTGTCGTCGCTGACGTCGGTTTCCTGCCAGGCCCAGCGTTCGCCTTTGGGGTCGAGCTGGCGCAAGGGGTTGTCCTCGCGCAGCGGGGCGCGGTCGGCAATCAGCACGCGGGCACCCGCCTGCCAGGCCATCAGGGCGGCGGCCCCACCCAGACCGGAGCTGCCCCCGGTGATCAGAAAGACACTGTCGGCGACGTTCATGGTGATGCTCCTCTGTTCAGCCTGTGCACGGCCCATGCAGGTTGTAGCACCCGGGGCAGGGCACTGTCACGGTAGAGACCCGCACAGCTGATGTGGATCAGGTCAACGCGATGGCATGATCGCCTCAGCCCCATCGCCAAGCCATCCATGCAGCACCTCAACTGGGATCATGCCGATCCCCACATCCTGGCCGTCACCGTTCAGGCCCAGCACATTGATTTGATGCGCCACACCAACAACGTGGTTTACCTGCAGTGGCTGGAAGACGTGGCCTGGGCGCATTCGGTCGCCTTGGGGCTGGGGCCGGCCGAGTACGAGTCACTGGGCCACGGCATGGTGGTGCGTCAGCACGAGCTGAACTATTTGCAGGCCACCCGCCTGGGCGAGCAACTGGCGCTGGCCACCTGGCTGACCGAGGTCAACCGCCTGACCATGCAGCGTCAATACCAGTTCATTCGTCTGGACGACGGCGTCACGGTGTTCCGAGGTCGCTCCCAATTTGTGTGCGTGGACATCGCCGAGGGCAAGGTGCGCCGCATGCCTGCCGCATTCTTGTCGACTTACTCGGCCGCGGTGGTTGCCAGCCAGCGCGAAGCAACCCGACCTCAAGTTGGGTGACCGTTACCCGATAACCATCCGGTAACCGCTGAACTATTGGCGCGGGCGGCCCTGTTGTGGCCGTTCGTGATCCCTGACTTCAACCGGCATGCGCCATCGGGCAGGCGCGTCCAATGCCCCCAAGGACAACGGAGTCCTTCATGAAGCTCAATGATCTGAAGATCGGGGCGCGTCTGGCAGCGTTGTCAGGCGCCCTCTTGCTGTCGACCCTGGTGGTGGGCGCCATCGCCCTGAGTGCGCTCAAGGCGGACGAAGCCCAGTTCGAATCCAGCCACGTGACGGCCGATGAATACGAACAGGCCATTGACACCGCGCGTGCGGCCCAGGTCACGTTCAAGGTGCAAATCCAGGAATGGAAGAACCTGCTGCTGCGAGGTGGCAATCAGGAGGCCTTTGACAAATACAGCCAGGCCTTCGCCAAGGAAGGTGAGGTCGCCCAAGCCAAGCTGGTCAGCCTCAAAACCTTGTTCAAAAAGTTGGAACTGCCAACCCAGCACATTGATGTGGCGAGCAGCGACCTCAGTCAGCTCACGGTCAAGTACAAAGAAGCGCTGACGCACTTCGACATGGCCAACCCCGACAAGAGCGCGCACGATGTCGATGCCCTGGTCAAAGGCATGGACCGCGCACCCACCAAAGCCATCGACGCGCTCGTTGAGCAGGTCACCAAGTCATCTGATCAGAACCGCACACAGGCGCTGGCCCAGGCGAGTGAACGCCTGAGTTTGGTGATCTGGGCCATGGCTGGGGTCTTGCTGGTCACCGTTTCGCTGGGCGCCGTGGCCAGCTGGCTGATCGTGCGCAGCATCACGCAGCCCTTGCAGTACATCGTGCAACTGACGTCCGATGTGTCTGAAGGCAAGCTCACCGGTCGCATCGAGGTTCGAGGGCATGATGAGGTCAGCGAGTTGACGGCAGCCATGAAGCGCATGAACGACAGCCTGCTGCAAGTGGTGACGCAGGTGCGTGTGGCGGCCGATGCCGTGTCTCATGCCTCCAGTGAGATTGCGACGGGGAACATGGACCTGTCCGGTCGAACCGAGACCCAGGCTTCCAATCTGCAGCAGACCGCCGCCACCATCGAGCAACTGTCCACAGGCGTGAAGCACAGTGCTGACAGTGCCAGCCAGGCCAGCGAGCTGGCCGGCAAGGCCAATGATGCAGCCGAGCGCGGCGGCACCGTGGTTGGCCATGTGGTTCAGACCATGAACGACATCAACGACAGTTCGCGCAAGATCTCGGAGATCATCGGCGTCATCGATGGCATCGCCTTCCAGACCAACATCCTGGCGCTCAACGCCGCCGTGGAAGCTGCCCGCGCCGGCGAACAAGGGCGCGGCTTTGCGGTGGTGGCTTCCGAGGTGCGGGCCCTGGCCCAGCGCAGTGCCAACGCCGCCAAGGAAATCAAGACGCTGATCAATGCCAGCGTCGAGTGTGTGGACCGGGGCACGAACCTGGTGGGTGAGGCGGGTGACACCATCGCCTCGACCATGGACGCGGTCAAGCGCGTGCGCGACGTGATCGCCGAGATCACGCAGGCGGCGCAGGAACAGGCCACCGGCATCAGCCAGGTCAGCCAGTCCGTGGGCGCCATTGACAACACCATGCAGCAAAACGCCGCCCTCGTCGAAGAGGCTGCTGCTGCGGCCAGCTCCTTGCGTCAGCAGGCCCAGGCCCTGACGCAGTCGGTGGCGTTTTTCCAGACCTGATAGGCAGGTGACGCCCCCTCATTGGGGAAACGTGGGCGCGTGGTCCGCACGGGCCCGCTCCCGGGCGACAATGCAGGCCTTGCTCGCCGATCCCGGCGCGCGCTGACCTGCCGCCAACCAGACCGTGTCCGCCCTGCCTGCTGCCAATGCACCCGATGCGTTGTCCACCCAGCCCCTGACCATCCTGCAAGAGGTCTTTGGCTACGCCGCCTTCCGTGGTCACCAGCAGGCCATCGTCGACCATGTTGCGGCGGGCCACGACGCCCTGGTCCTCATGCCCACCGGCGGCGGTAAAAGCCTGTGCTATCAGATCCCGGCCATTGCCCGCCACCGCGCCGGCAAGGGCGTCACCGTGGTGGTCTCGCCGCTCATTGCCCTCATGCATGACCAGGTTGGCGCCCTGGAAGAAGTCGGCGTGCACGCGGCCTTTCTCAACAGCACGCTCAGCCTGGAAGACACCCAGCGCATCGAGCGCGAGATGATGGCCGGGCGCATGGTGCTGCTCTACGCCGCCCCGGAACGCGTCACCAACCTGCGCTTTCAGGCCCAATTGGCCAGCCTGCACGAGCGCGGCCTGCTCAGCCTGTTTGCCATCGACGAAGCCCACTGCGTCAGCCAATGGGGGCACGATTTCCGCGAAGACTACCTGCAGCTCAACATGCTGCACGAACGCTTCCCTGATGTGCCGCGCCTGGCCCTGACCGCCACCGCCGACGACCAGACCCGTGCGGACATGATCGCGCGCCTGCAATTGCAGGAAGCCCGCGTCTTCATCAGCAGCTTTGACCGGCCCAACATCCGCTACGCCCTGGTCGAAAAGGACGAGCCCCGCAAACAGCTGCTGCGCTTCATCCGCGACGAGCACGATGGCGACGCGGGCATCGTTTACTGCCAGAGTCGCAAAAAGGTCGAAGAAACCGCCGAGTGGCTGACCCAGCAGGGCATCACCGCCTTGCCTTATCACGCCGGCCTGGATTCAAGCCTGCGCCAGAAGCACCAGGACCGCTTCCTGCGCGAAGACGGCCTGGTCATGGTCGCCACCATCGCTTTTGGCATGGGCATCGACAAGCCTGACGTGCGCTTCGTGGCCCACCTGGACCTGCCCAAGAACATCGAGGCCTATTACCAAGAGACAGGCCGGGCCGGGCGTGATGGCGCCGATGCCGATGCCTGGCTGACCTACGGTCTGGCCGACGTCGTCAACCAGCGCCGCATGATCGACGAAAGCCCGGCCAACGACGATTTCAAGCGTGTGCAGCGAGGCAAGCTCGATGCCCTGCTGGCCCTGGCCGAGTCCCATACCTGCCGGCGCGTGCGCCTGCTGGCCTACTTTGGCGAGGACAGCCAGCCCTGCGGCAATTGCGACAACTGCCTGCACCCGCCCGCCACCTGGGACGGCACCGAGGCCGCGCGCAAGATGCTCAGTTGCATCTACCGCTTCTGGCAACACGGCCAGCAGCGTTTCGGCGCGGGCCACCTGATCGACGTGCTGCGCGGCAAGCGCACCGACAAGGTCGAGCAGCATGGCCACCAGAGCCTGAGCACCTTTGGTGTGGGTGCCGACCTGTCCGAGAACCAGTGGCGCGCCGTGCTGCGGCAACTGGTGGCCTTGGGGCATGTGGTGGCCGAGGGCGAGTACAACACCCTGACCCTCACCGACAGCGCCCGTGCCGTGCTGCGCGGCGAAGTGCAACTCACCCTGCGTGAGGCGGCTGACGCGCCCAAGCGGGGGCGTGGCGCCCGTGACAGTGGCAAGCCATCCGCGCCAGCCGACCTGACGGGGGAGGCCCTGACGCGTTTCGCCGACCTGAAAGCCTGGCGAGCCGGCGTGGCCAAAGAGCACAACTTGCCCGCCTATGTGGTCTTCCACGACGCAACCCTGGCGGACATGGCGCGCATTGCGCCGCAAAGCCTGGGTGAACTGGGCAGCATCAGCGGTGTGGGGGCCAAAAAGCTCCAAGCCTATGGTGATCAGATTCTGGCCGTGCTCAGCCCCTGAATTGGGGCAATTCACTGGGTTATTCGCCCACATTTGGGGCGTTTTGGCTGATTCAGCCCCCTCCTTGGCTTTGATCTGCCCATGGGTGGTGCGTTCCTGATATAAATTGCCTAGGCAATGAGTTGCATGCCAATTTCAGCTGTTTTGGTGGTCGGATGTCTGAAAAACTCATGCAATAGCTGGTATTTGTTGTGGCGGGGCAACGGAAAACCCTGAAAAACGGGTCTTAACACTGTCACGATTCTTGCTACATGACCTCTCTGCGGACTTTCCGTCCCAAAATGAACTCAGCGGTGGAGGCATGCACAAGCCTCTCCCTGTTCGACAATTTGTTCATCTCATTGCTAGGAGAACTCGATGTTTGCAAAGAAGAACCTGGTGGCAGCTGCCGCCTTGCTGGCTGTCGCTGGCGCTGCTCAAGCCCAATCCAGCGTCAAGCTGTACGGCTACGTTGAAGCTGGCGTTGGTTCGTTTGAAGCTGCCCATGCCAAGGGCGCCAAGGCTCGTACCACCGAAGTCACCAGCGGCAAGATGATGACCAGCTTCATCGGCCTGTCTGGCTCGGAAGACCTGGGTGGCGGCCTGAAGGCTGAATTCGCCCTGGAAAGCTTCCTGGGCGTGGATACTGGCGCAGCAGGCGGCACCGCTTATGGCAACAAGGCTGGCGGCTTCTGGAGCCGTGGATCTTTCGTCGCGCTGACCGGCAATTTCGGTAAGGTGGCACTGGGTCAGTATGACAACCCACTGTTCACTTCGGGTTACACCTACAACCCGTTTGGTAGCTCGATGGCTTTCTCGCCCACGATGCGCCATTTCTATTACAACCAGGCTAACGTGTCTCAGTCGAAGGCCACGACCGCTTTTGACACAGGCTTCGTGAACTCTGTCACCTACGAAACCCCAAACTTCGCAGGTTTCACGGCTACGGCGCAATACTCGCCAAAAGAGTCCACCGCTTCGGGTTCTGGTAACAGCTACGCCTTGTCTGGTACTTACACCGCCGGCCCTCTGAGCGCATCGCTGACTTACGTCAAGTCGGGTATCGCTACGGCATATGACGAAGACGAGAAGGTTCTGGGTCTGGGCGCCAGCTACGACTTTGGCGTGGTCAAGGCTTTTGGTCAGTACACCCAGATCAAGCAGACGTCTGCAGCTGCTGCGGCGACTGCTCCTGCAGTGAACGCGCCTAACAAGGACAAGATCTACCAACTGGGCGTGTCCGTGCCTGTGACTGACAAGGCCTCCGTGATGGCTTCGTTCGGCAAGCTGTCGAACAAGGTTACTGCTACTGGCACCAAGGAAACCGACACGGTTTTCGCCATTGGCTACGACTACGCGCTCTCCAAGCGTACGGGCGTGTACGGCGTGTTCACCAACAACCAGCACACAGATCTGGTTTCTGGTCAAACATACGCTGTTGGCATCAAGCACAACTTCTGATCGCTCGAAAGAGCCTTCCTGAAGTCAAAAACGCCCCGAAAGGGGCGTTTTTTTATGCCTGTTCACCCGCAAGGGCAGGGCGGCAAATCACCCCCGCTCGAACTTGAACACCGCCGTGCTGGCCCTCAGGTTGGGCCAAAGCCTGGCCACATCGCCGCCATTGAGTCCGAACGACTCCAGGATGCGCAACCCGTTCTTGCGCGCCAGCACCTCGAAGTCGGCAAAGGTCGACACCCGGATATTGGGCGTGTCGTACCACTGGTAGGGCAGGGCCTTGGTCACCGGCATGCGCCCACGCAGCACGCTCAGGCGGTGTGGCCAGTGCGCAAAGTTGGGGAAGCTCACCAGACCCAAGCGCCCTACTCGCGCGGTTTCGCGCAGCATGGCTTCCGTATTGCGCAGGTGTTGCAAGGTATCGAGTTGCAGCACCACGTCAAAGCTGTTGTCATCGAACAGGCTCAGCCCCTCTTCCAGGTTGCGCTGGATGACGTTGACGCCGCGCCGCACGCATTCCAGCACCTTGGCATCGTCCAGCTCCACGCCGTAGCCGGTGCACTGGCGCGCATCGCGCAAATAGGCCAGCAGGCTGCCATCGCCGCAGCCGAGGTCCAGCACGCGGGAGCCGGGGGGGATCAGGTCGGCGATCACCTGGTAGATGGCACGTTCGCTCATCGTGGGTGCTCCATCAAACCGAAAAATTCACCGCTTGCCCGCCGATCTGGCTCAGGGGCGAGCCCTGGCCGCGCAACTCGGTGGCAATGCGGTTGAAATAGGCGCGCACCACGTCGTGGTAGCGCGGGTCGTCCAGCAGGAAGGCATCGTGGCCGTGGGGCGCATCGATCTCGGCGTAGCTCACGTCATGGCGGTTGTCGACCAGGGCCTTGACGATCTCACGCGAGCGGGCCGGCGAAAAGCGCCAGTCGGTGGTGAAGCTGATCACCAGGAACTTGGCCAGGGCCTTGGCCATCGCGGCCGACAGTTTGCCGCCGTGCACACGGGCCGGGTCGAAGTAGTCCAGTGCCCGGGTGATCAGCAGGTAGGTGTTGGCGTCGAAGTAGTCGCTGAACTTGTCACCCTGGTAGCGCAGGTAGCTTTCGACCTGAAATTCGATGTCCTGGGTGCTGTAGTTGGGCGCCTCGCTCAGCTCGCGCCCCACCATCTCGCGGCCAAACTTTTCGTCCATGACGTCGTCCGACAGGTAGGTGATGTGGCCGATCATCCGGGCTACGCGCAACCCGCGCCGGGGGATCACGCCATGCTCGTAGAAATGGCCGTGGTGGAAATCGGGGTCGGTCACGATGGCGCGCCGCGCCACCTCGTTGAAGGCGATGTTCTGGGCCGACAGATTGGGCGCGGTGGCCACGGCCACGCAATGGCGCACGCGCTCGGGGTGTTGCAGCGTCCAGCTCAAGGCCTGCATGCCACCCAGGCTGCCACCCAGCACGGCGGCCAGTTGCTTGATCCCCAGGCCGTCCAGCACGCGGGCCTGGGCATTGACCCAGTCTTCCACGGTCATGACGGGGAAGTCGGCGCCATACAGGCGGCCCGTGTCCGGGTTGGTGTGCATGGGCCCGGTCGAGCCAAAACAGGAGCCGGGATTGTTGATGCCGATGACGAAGAACTGGTTGGTGTCCAGGGGCTTGCCGGGGCCGATCAGGTTGTCCCACCAGCCCTGGCTTTTGGGGATGGCTTTGCCTGATTCGTCGGCGTGCAGGCCTGCCACATGGTGCGAGGCATTGAGCGCATGGCACACCAGCACGGCGTTGCTGCGGTCCGCGTTGAGTCGCCCATAGGTCTCGTAGACCAGGGTGTAGTCGCGCAATGCCGCGCCGCTTTGCAGCAGCAGGGGCGTGGCAAAGTGCATGGTGGCAGGGGTGACGACCCCGATGGATGACATGACGCTACGGCAGTGAGTGGACAACAAAAAACCGGCCTCGCATGAAGCAGGGGCCGGTGAGCAGCGCCCTCTTTAGCGGTATTTTTTGAGCGCCCGCAATCCGGACAAATCGGCGCTATGGCCGAAGTGTAGCGCCAAAAAAGACCGGAGGGCAGCCTCGCAAATGGCCCGATCAGGGGGCTCTTTATAGGCCATCCGCCTTGACTGACGGCGCGCATGGGCCATTAGCATGGCAGACACGGCGGTGCCAGAACCGCCTCTACAAGATGAGGAGAAGCGCATGCCCAGGTGGTTGATCCGGCTCAATGAGCACGTGCCCATTCGATATGGTGCGTGGGTGTTGTCCTTGATATGCATGCTCGTCGGGCTGGCGCTGTGGGCTTCGCATGACTGGCGCTATGGCCCCTGGCTGACGGTCGTGGCCGGTGTGCTGACGGTGCTGGGCATCAACGATATGCAGCAGTCCAACCGCTCGTTGTTACGCAACTATCCGGTCATCGGGCACATGCGCTATTTGCTGGAGTTTGTGCGCCCCGAGTTGCGCCAGTACTTCATCGAAAGCGACAACGAGGCCGCACCGTTTTCTCGCCAGCAGCGCTCCCTTGTCTACCAGCGCGCCAAGGGTGAGTCAGACAAGCGGCCTTTCGGTACCCAGAGGGACGTGGGCGCCACGGGCTACGAGTGGATCAGCCATTCGATGGTGCCCAGCCAGATCGCCTCGCCGGACTTCCGCGTGACGATCGGCGCCGGCGGCTCCTCGTGCACGCAGCCCTACAGTGCGAGCGTGTTCAACATCTCGGCCATGAGCTTTGGCGCCTTGAGTGCCAATGCCATCCTGGCCTTGAACACCGGGGCGCGGCGAGGCGGTTTCGCGCACGACACGGGCGAGGGCTCAATCAGCCGCTACCACCGCGAGCCGGGTGGCGACCTGATCTGGGAGATCGGTTCGGGCTATTTTGGTTGCCGCACCGACGACGGCCACTTTGATGCGGACAAGTTTGTGCTCAACGCGCGCGAGCCCCAGGTCAAGATGATCGAGCTCAAGCTCAGCCAGGGCGCCAAGCCCGGTCATGGGGGCGTGTTGCCGGGCCCGAAGGTCACGCCCGAGATCGCCGAGACGCGGGGTGTACCGGTGGGGGTGGACTGTGTCTCGCCCGCCAGCCACACGGCGTTCTCATCGCCTGTCGAGATGATGCATTTCATTGAGAAGCTGCGGACCTTGTCAGGGGGCAAGCCGGTGGGCTTCAAGTTCTGCGTCGGCCATGTCTGGGAATGGTTTGCCATGGCCAAGGCCATGCGCGAAACAGGCATCTGGCCAGACTTCATCGTGGTGGACGGGGCGGAAGGCGGTACGGGCGCCGCACCGCTTGAATTCACTGACCACGTGGGCGCGCCGCTGCAAGAAGGGCTCTTGCTGGTGCACAACACGCTGGTGGGGCTGGGTGAACGTCACCGCGTCAAGATCGGTTGTGCAGGCAAGGTGATCAGTGCCTTTGACATCGCGCGGATGATGGCGCTGGGCGCCGACTGGTGCAATTCGGCGCGTGGCTTCATGTTCGCGCTGGGGTGCATCCAGGCACAGAGTTGCCACACAGGCGAATGCCCGACGGGTGTGACCTCGCAAGACCCGATGCGGCAGCGCGCGTTGGTGGTGCCCGACAAGGCCGAGCGGGTCTACCGCTTCCACCACAACACCTTGCATGCCTTGCAGGAATTGGTGCAGGCTGCCGGCCTGCATCACCCCAACGACATCACCGCTGACCACATCCTGCGGCGTGTGTCGGGGTTCGAAGTAGGGCGTCTGGCCAACTTGCTGCCTTATATGAAGCCGGGCGAGCTGCTGGATGCCGAGCGGGGCGATGCGCCCTGGATACAACCTGGCTTCGAGCAGTACTGGCGCAGGGCACGCGCCGATTCGTTCGAGCCCTCAGTCTGAGCCTGTGGCTCAGGCCGCAGGCGGTGCCGTGTCGATGAAGCTCTGGCGTTGCGAGAGCTTCTCGTACAGCTTGGCCAGGTTGGGGTAATCGCCGCGCCAGTCGATGTGCGCAAAGCGGAAGTCCAGGTAGCCCAGTGCGCTGCCCACCGCGATGTCGGCCAGGCTGTGGTGGATGCCGGTACACCAGGGGCGGTCGCCCAGGCCCTGGCTCATGGCCTTGACGCTCCCGTGTACTTTGTCCAGTTGCCGGTCGATCCAGGCCTGGCTGCGTTGCGCCTCGGTGCGCCCGCTCCAGGTTTGCTCCATGCGCGCCAGGATGGCGGCGTCCAGCAGGCCATCGGCCAGAGCCTCCCAGGTGCGCACCTCGACACGCTCGCGGCCGCTCAGGGGAATGAGCTTGCCCACCGGCGACAGGGTGTCCACGTATTCAACGATCACCCGTGAGTCAAAAATGGCTTCGCCACCTTCCATGACCAGGCAGGGCACCTTGCCCAGGGGGTTGGATTGGGCGATCTGGGTGTCAGCCGACCACACGTCCTCCACGTCGAATTTGTAGTCGAGTTTTTTCTCGGCCAGCACGATGCGTACTTTGCGTACGAAAGGGCTGGTCAGGGAGCCGATCAGTTTCATTCTGTGTCGTGGTGTGTGTTTGGACTGATTTTAGCCACCTGCGCCATTTGAGCCAGTGCATCGGGGTTATGAGGCGGGTACCCACCCAATATGGGGGAGATCCGCACCGCGGTTCAGACCAGTATCGTTACATTTGATGCCGAAATGAACAATTCTGTTAGCCGATCCGCAGTTCGGGTGATCCGGCTGGACGAGCTCGACCTGCGGCAGGCGGTGCAGCCCACCCCTCTGATCGTGGATGAGCCTGGTCCCGCCTGGTCCAGTCTGCCTTCCGTCCACTGGCCCGAGCCCATCGGGTCAGGGCCGGCGCACGCCCCTGCGGTGGCGCCTGCACGTGAGCCCGTCTTGCGGCTGGCGGCGGTGCCACGCGCTCGGCCAGCGTCAACGCAGTCGGGCTTGCCTCGCCTGCCGCACGGGGTGGTCACGACCTGGCCTGTTCGTTTCCAAGGGGTGGCCCATGATTTCGCCGGCCTGTGGATGCGCAACCTGCTGCTCACCGTCTTGAGCCTTGGCTTGTACCTGCCCTGGGCGCGGGTGAGCAACCAGCGTTACTTGATGCGGCACACGCGTGTGGCAGGACATGCCCTGGACTACCACGAGCCGGCCAAGCAGTTGTTACCTCGTTATGCGCTGGGCGCTTGCCTGGTGCTGGGGGTGGCAGGGGCTTGGCTCGGCTCGCCGCTGGCGGGCATGCTGGCCTTGTCTCTGGCCTTGTCAGTGTGGCCGCTGCTGGTTTTCATGAGCCTGAACCACCGCATGGCGCACATCAGCTGGGCGCATCGGCGTATGGCGTTTGATGGCCTTTGCCAGGATGTTTACCGCGCGATGTGGGCGCCGCTGGCAGGGGGCGGTGCACTGGCCTGGTTGCTGATGGCCGCCGCCATCCTGCGCCGCCCGGACACCTGGGTTGCCTGGGGCGTGGTGCTGAGCCTGTGGGTGCTGGCCCTGCCGGCGTTCGTGTGGACCTGGTTCCATTTTCGCCAGCGGCATTTGCGGGCCGGGCCCTTGCGCATGCTGTGGAAGGCCGACAGGCGCTCGGTGGTGATGCTGTTCGCCCGCACCTTGGCCTGGACCATGTTGACCACGGTGTTCAGCGCGGGCCTGGCGGCCGTGGCCACGGCAGGGGTGCTGATGGTGCGTGGTCGTTTGAGCCTGAATACGCAGACTGCCTTGTTGCTGATCGTGGCCTTGAGCGTGTGCGCAGCCGTGCGCCCTTTCGCGCAGGCGCGCTTGCAGAATCTGGTGTGGAACAAGACGGGTAACCGCTGGCTGCGTTTTCGCAGCAAGTTGCCGGTGGCGGCCTTTGTCAGGTTGCAGTGCTGGCATGCCTTGCTGCTGATGCTGACGGTCGGGCTGTACTGGCCCTGGGCCTTGATTGCCACCCGCCGCATGCGCACGCACGCCCTGACGGTCTGGTCCCGGGTCGATGCCGATGTCCTCAAAGCCCATTGGCCTGTTCACGCCAGCGC
>Ga0209066_10002832_pt1 | contig 20501 bp, 19 predicted proteins | sample All_14_2_FD_187198 | JGI IMG/M metagenome (GOLD analysis project Ga0209066, IMG submission 187198) | Freshwater microbial communities in response to fracking from Pennsylvania, USA - Allegheny Zone_MetaG_DW_15 (SPAdes) (version 2) ... | reverse complement strand
GTCTTATGGTTCCTCAACATTCGCGATGTTGCGTTTTGGGTGGCGGTGGGGGCGGGGGCAGTGATCGCCATCCGCTTTTTGATCGACTGGAATCGTAAGTATCGCGAGCTGTGGTTGGATCGGGAGAAGAAAAGCTAAAGGGGAGATAATGTTTATAGAGACCGAGCAAGCCACGGCTGAGAATGAAGCGTAAAAAAAGGACGGGATCACCGTCCTTTTTTAGTCGCCAGTCAGCCAGCCGAAGAGTCCCTTTTTGGGGAGTGTCTCTTCCACTCTTGGCATTGCCATCAGCACGACTGAGATATTGTCGTGCCCGCCGCGTTCGTTGGCGAGGCTGACCAAGGTCTCTGCCGCGGTTTTCAAGTCGCGTTTGCCGCGGATGATGTCTTTGATCTCGTCATCCCAAACCAGATCGGTCAAGCCGTCGGTACACATCAGGATGGTATCGCCGGGCTCAAGATGAAAGCCCTGGTTGTTCATTGACTCTTCATCAGTCTCTTCGTTATCGATGCGCAGACGGAAGTCCACTTCGGGCAGGCGGATGCCGCCAAGATGACGGCGAATGACATGCACATTCGGGTGGTCGCGCATTTGGTCGGCAGTAATGATGCCTTTTTCGTAGGCTTCCTGCACCCAGGTGTGGTCGATAGTTAGTTGTTGAATATATTTGCCGCGCAAGAGATAAATGCGTGAGTCGCCCACATATGCAGTGTATAGTTTATTTTCAATGATCCAGACACAGGCACAAGTCGAACCCATGCCTTGTTCCTCTGCCTTGCCCGCTGAGTGAGCAGCAATTGCCTGACTGGCATCGTGGATGGCGTTTTCAAGGATCTTGATGGGTTTTCGGGCGTTGCTTTCCGCTACATGCATGCTGATGTAGTTGACAGCCAACTCGGCTGCCACTTCGCCCGCGCGATGACCACCTATGCCGTCGGCAACAACGGCAAAAGTAGATGGGCGCGGGTCATCTTTACTGAGTTGGAAAGACGACACAGCATACCGGTCCTCATTGTTCTTGCCAGAGATACCCGCATGGCTAAGCGCGGCTATGTGCAAATGAGCAAGTGTGGTACGGATCATTAGTCTTCAGGAGTCACAGGGGTGATTCTTGGAGTTCTCGGGGGTGGGGGAGTCCGCAATAGAAAGCGGTATTTTAGTTGACCAAAGTTTACCATATCCCCATGCATTAACCGATAGCCCTCACGGGGGATGGGATCATAATTGACCCAGGTCCCCGCAATGGATTGAACATCCAGCAATAAATAGCCGCTATCATCGGTTGTGCGAATGCGGGCATGGACAGATGAAATGGAAGGGTCATCTAAAATTTGAGTACATTGAACCGGGTCCGTCCCGAAGACGATCTCTGTTCCATTTAATTGGAGGGGTGGAACCGCGGCAACTTGTCCATCTGCCTGAAGACGAACCAGCAATGCTGCCGCTTCATTCTCCAACGTTTTGGCTGCTTTGGCCTTCGTGGACTTGGTGCGCGGCTTTTTGGTTTTTTCTTTTACAACAACGGGTGCTGGCTCTGCCAAGGCTGCCAAGGGTTGTGTCAGTGGGTCGTTCGCGGCGCGACGTTCTTCTTGCATGGTGCGCAACGATAAGAAGCGCAATCTTCCGCTGAGGAGGATACCGAACAAGACAAGCCCTGCCAGCAATATCGCGCCAAAGGTGATCTGGGTGCGATATTTTGCGAGGAAGGCGGCAGGTCCGCTGGGCGGTTTGATGACAGTGACAACGACAGGCAGGGGCATGCTGGTTTTGCTCAAACCAAGCGAGTCCACAGCTTCAACGGTCAGTTGATGCTCACCGCTGAGGGTGTAAGGCTTTAAGTCCCAGGTGAATTTGTTGAATGGCTCGGTCGTGTTTTCATCTGCAACGACACCATCCACATACAAAGTTGTGCGCGCGAGCGGACGTTCAAATCCGTCTGGAAATTCGATGATGATCTCGATCTCTTGCGTTTCAGGCAAAAGGACTTCGCTGTTGAACGGATCTTCCTCCGGTGCCTGACGGGTGATCTGCAACGATGGCGCAACCGGGAACGCATTCGGCGGCTGAATGTTGAGGCTGAAAGGCAGGGTCTCTGAATTCAACGTCCCTGCGGAGGGCAGGTTCACTTGCACGACCATGGTATGGTCACCTGAGGCATTCACGCGCGAGGTGTAAGAGACGTTATAGATACGGCGCAGCGGAGAGAAGTACGCTTCAAGGTCTGGGAAGCGTTCCTCGCCGGAGAATTGGAACATGCTGCCGCCGGTTTGAATGGCGAGATTGTTGAAGACCGCCGCACTGGTAGTGGTGAAGGTTGTGTTGGCATCTACATACCAAACGAAGACGCGGATATTGTTTTCGATGGCACGTTGGATCAGCGGCTCAACAGACGCAGCCAGGTTGGGGTCTTCCATTTGCGGGGTGATGAAGAGGATGGCGCGTTTTACGCCGATGCGCGGCGTTTGTGCGCTGACCACATCCAATGCGGAGACGAGGGATTGGATATTGGGGGTGGCGGTTCGCAAGTCTGGTTGGAAGCCTTGCAAGCCGACGACGAAATCGGTGGGGGGAGCGTGGTTGATGACAGGACCGGCTTGGGAGACGAGGCTGAGGTCATCGGGCAGGTCAGCGGGGCGAGCCTGCGCCCATTGTTCAATCACTTGTGAAACGCGTTGAAAGCGGGAGATGCCATTCGCATTGCGTGCATCCAACGCTTCGCCTTGGTTGAAGGCAACGACAACTTGCAGTGGTATCGCCAGCTCGTTGAACGAATCGGCTGGGATGGGCTGTCCGTTCTCGAGAACAGTAACAGTTTCCGGTTTAAGTCCCGAGGCGAAAATGCCGTTTGAGTCGATCACATCCACGAACCCTGTCACGGTGGGGAAGGTGGATGTGTCCACATTGTATAAGGTAACAGACGCGGTGATCGGTCCTTGCGCTTGGGCAGGGACGATCACCACGCCGAGAAAGAGGCTTATGGAAAGAAGGGTTAGGAATAGTTTACGCATTATCCTGCGCAAGGACGGGGGTATTTTCTTTGGGTGTTGTCAACTGTCGATACGAGAGAGCCCAGGCGGTTTTCATATAGGCCGTAAGGATACCATTTAATCCGAGCAGGATGGGGAAATACAGAACACAGCAAGCGATTGAGATCCATGCGGTGGGGGGAAGGGTATTGCCCATTTCGAAACCGTTCATGCCCATGCTAAAGATCAACGGGAGGACGGCAATAATGACCGGCAGGGCGATGATGACACCAATGATGCCGCCGCCAATGCCAAGCACGAGCGAGAGCACGATCATCCCAACAATGTCAGATTTTGCAATTTCCCAACCGCGCTTGAACCCGTCGAACATGTTGAGATCTTCGGCAACGATGGCAGCCTGTGCCTGTTCCAAAATGATGCTGACAGCCCAGCCGACCGGAATGAGCAGACAAATGAGCGGAAGCAGGCAAGCGAAGCCAATTCCTGCCGTAGCAATGCCAATGATGATGGCAGGCAATATGATGATGAAAGCGACGAACCCAACAAGGAAGTTCAGCCCGAAGAAGCGCCAGAAATAGGGCATGCTTTCAGACCAAAGTTCGGCAAAAATCAGCGAGGTTGCACCGTCTTCCACTTTATACACGCCTTTGAGGATACCAATGCGTCCCATCATCCCCAGGGCATAGAAGACGAAGGACAGGATGAGTAGTAACACACAGACTGCGATGATGATGAGCATATATTCCTGGAAAAATTCTCCAGCTTGCTCAATGAATTGGTCTGTGTTGCCGTTAAAAGATGTGGTGTCGCCGTTGGAGGAAGAGGAGTTGCTGTTTGAGCTTCCATTGCTGTTGGCAAAACCCGCCAAAATGCCGAAGATCCACAGCACTCTGTAGTTCCAGATGATCTGCCAGGAACGGGTGAGTATTTTTCCAAGATCGATTTTCATTACATTCTCCAGTTTTGCAGGGTTCCTCCCGAGGCGAAACCATTTGAATCATACACTACTCAATGGTTTCCGTCTACTTGGGAGGTGATTGGGAACGGATTATCCGTTCATGTGACACCCTTATCTACGTGGAGAGGGTCTATGAAGTCGCGCTTTGGGGCTCGTTCGAGGCGAAAACAACTTCACTAGACGGGCGGAGACGCAGGTAGGCGATTTCCATTGCCACGGCCATAAATGTGCCAGTGATGCCAGAGATGAGCGACATTGCTCCCAGGAACAAGCAGAGAAATGGGATAAAGATGAGGGCGAAGGTCGCGCCGCTCATGTCCATACCTGAATCGAGCAACATGGGTCCAGCCATGGCTGGGATCATTGTAGGGAATATGACGATGCTCGTCACAAACGTGGTGCCGAAATAAACGATCAGCGCAAGGATGATGAACTTCCACACATGGTCGCGGACAACTTGCACTGCACGTTTGACCGCTTCCCACGGTCCGAGCCCTTCATCAATGACTGCCACCAAAGCTCCATAAATGATAGCCACCATGAGGAACGAAGCCGGAGTGAGCAGAATCATAATTGGTTGCAGACAGAAGGAAGCCAGCCCCATGGTCACCACAGAGAGGACGGCAACGCACAGAAAGAACACCGTGAACACCGCGCCCACACTGAGTTGAATGATAAGCGTCGCACCAAGGGCACGCCCAAAATAAGGGAGGCTATCGCGCACCAAGTCCATTAGTGAGGTCGAGCCTTCACCGCGTTCGATGCGCAAAACACCAAGCGTCACCGCGTTCATGCCGACAGTCGCCAGCAAAAAACTGATGAGCATGCCCAGAATGAGCACGACCACCCAGATCACGATGACCAATCCCATCAGGTCTTCATTGCCTTCCAATAGAAAGACAGGAGCCGCAAATGCGGCAAAGATAAAGAACGAGATCAACACAGGGATCATCAAGATAAGCCAGAATGATTTATGTTTCCATGTGATCTGCAACGCGCGCGTTAAGACATTGCCATAATCGAAATTCATTCAAATCTCCCAATCCAAAATCGTCAATCGTAAACTTGTGCTGAGCTTGTCGAAGCATTGCTACTCCCACTCAATCGTTGCGGGCGGTTTACTCGTAATATCATACACCACGCGATTGATTCCCTCCACCTCATTCACGATGCGGCTCGAAACTTTTGCGAGCAACTCAAATGGCAAGCGCGCCCAATCGGCAGTCATAAAATCATCGGTGACCACAGCCCGAATGGCGGCGGCTTCCTGATACGTGCGCTGATCGCCCATCACACCCACAGAACGAACGGGCAACAGCACCATAAAGGCTTGCGAGGTCTGCGCGCCTTTTCCAAGAAAACCCGCTTTGGATAATTCCTCCAGAAGGATCGCATCCGCCGCCCGCAGACGGGATACACGCTCGGGCGTACACTCCCCGAGACAGCGCACGGTCAAGCCGGGACCCGGGAACGGTTGCCGCCACACCAAGCCGGGATTCAAGCCGAGAGCTTCTCCCACCAAGCGGACTTCGTCCTTGAACAAATATCTCAATGGTTCGACGAGTTCAAATTGCATATCTTCGGGAAGTCCACCCACGTTGTGGTGAGACTTGATTTTCTCGGCTTTATCGCGGTCTTTGCCCGAGGACTCGACCACATCGGGATAGATCGTCCCTTGTACTAAAAATCTTGGCTGACCAACGTTCTTTGCCTCACGCTCAAACACGCGGATAAATTTCTCCCCGACGATCTTGCGTTTTTTCTCCGGGTCGGTCTGTCCCTTCAATGCGCCGAGAAAATCGTCAGCGGCATCCACGGTAATGAGTTCAGCACCCAAGCCTTCCCGAAATGCCGAAGCGACTTGAGCCCCTTCGTTAGCGCGCAAGAGTCCCGTATCCACGAACACGCAGACGAGTTGATCACCGATGGCTTTATGAACCAACGCCGCCGCAACGGAGGAATCCACGCCACCCGAAACCGCTGCGAGGACACGTTCATTGCCAACTTGTTTGCGAATTTTTTCCACCGCGTCGTCGATGATGTTGGCGGGAGTCCAATCGGGAGTCACGCCGCAGATGTCGATGGCGAAGTGTTTGATGAGTTCGGTTCCATTCGGCGTGTGATGCACTTCGGGATGGAACTGCACGCCGAAATATTTGCGCTTCACATCACCCATCGCCGCGTAGGGACTGTTTCCACTTTTGGCGAGCGCCACAAACCCTTCAGGGAGTTGGGTTACTTTGTCGCCGTGAGACATCCAGACTTTGGATAATCCGTCCAGTAGGGGCAGGGTCTCCCTGCCCGATGTTGCGGTATCTGTATTCTTGGGCGAGGAGACCTCGCCCCTACGGTCTATGATCTCAATTTCAGCGTGACCATATTCACGCTGTGCGGACGGATCCACTTTGCCGCCGAGGGCGTGGGTGAGGGCTTGCATGCCGTAACAAATGCCGAGGATGGGAAGCCCGCTTTCGAGGATGAATTTTTGAATGAAAGGCGCGTTCTCTTCGTAGACGGATTTGGGTCCGCCGGAGAGGATGAATCCTTTCGGGTTGATGGAGAGAATCTGTTCCTGTGGTGCATCCCACGGGAACATCTCGCAATAGACTTGCGACTCGCGTACACGTCTTGCAATGATCTGAGCGTATTGAGAACCAAAATCGAGAATGGCTATTGATTGGGTCATGTATTTTTCCTGTGTCGAAAGTCAAAGGTCGAAGGTCCGTTGACGTTTGACCTTCGACCTTTGACGTATTATGTGTCTGATATCAAATGAAAATGCAAATGCGGAAAGTCTTGATACTCTCCGCCGTTGACGATGAGCCGATAGGCGCTGAGGTCAAGCTCTTTCACGAGGCTTTGCACAGTGGAATATAAGTCTGTGAGAAAGGCGTTGTCGCCCGGGTCGAGGTCTGCCAGCGTTTGAACCTGTCGCTTTGGGACGAGTAGGATGTGAACCTGGTAACTGGGCGAAGGATGATGAAAGGCGATCAGGTTTGAGGTCTCGCGGAGGCGTTTGACGGGAATGGCAAAGCTCATGTAGGTGAAGATCCAGCCGATGAGGAAGACGATAACTCGGAAGTGGAGAAGTCTGCGGAGCATGGTTTTTACGGATTACGAATTAAGTAATATGTGATGCGTAATCCGTAAAGATCAATCCACAAACTCGATCTTGCCATCATCCAATGACTTGATGCATGCAATCGATTCAATCGGCACACCAACAGGAGCCAGGGCGTTGCGTCCACCTTCGAAGATCTTTTCGACCAAGGCGCCAATGCCAACGACTTTGGAGCCGGAGGCTTCTGCCAAACGCACAAGACCAAGAATGGTCTGTCCGCTGGCGAGGAAGTCGTCTATGATGAGAACCTTTTCGTTGTTGGCGAGATATTCAGGTGAGACAATTAACTCGACCATGCGACCTTTGGTATGGGAAGGAGCGAGGGTGAGATAGACTTGATCTGGCATGGTGACAGGCTTGGTCTTACGAGCATACACAACAGGCAAGCCCATGTGAATGGCAGTCGTTAAAGCTGGAGCAATGCCGGAAATTTCTGCGGTGAGGATCTTGGTCGCGCCCACATTTGCGAAACGCTTGGCAAAATCTTTTCCGCATTCATCCATAAGGATGGGGTCTACTTGATGATTAACAAAACTATCTACTTTAAGAATTCCGCCACCGAGTACTTTCCCCTCTTTCAAAATTCGTTCTTGCAACGCGTTCATTCAGCCTCCGATTGTCTGGACAGATTTGTGGGGTGATTTTACAACTGGAATGGTGAATAGTGAATAGGGAATAGTAGATGATGTTTTATTTTGTCTGACCAATTCCCAATTCCTAATTTACCAATCTACTAATTTACTAATCTCCCAATCCACCAATATACCAACCACCAACCTCCTTATCCCCATTTAATCCGTGAAAAATGACTGTGTTAGAATCTTGCTCTTGATGGATAAAGTAAAGTTTGTTTTGGCATCCAACTCTCCGCGCAGGCGACAGTTGTTCGGCTTGGGCGGTTGGGAGTTCACCGTCATCGCTGCAGATGTGGATGAGACTCCCTTCGAGAATGAGGACCCGCGCGAATACGTTATCAGACTGGCAAAGGCGAAGGCATTAGCGATTCAGCCCAAGGCGGAGACTGATGCGGTTATTCTGGGGTCGGATACTACAGTGGTGGACGGGAACGAAATCCTCGGTAAACCCGTCGATGAAGCGGATGCGCGTCGTATGTTGAAGCAGTTGCGCGGGCAGACGCATCAGGTCTATACCGCGATTGCCATTCTGCGAAATGGAAACATGCTGACAGATCTTTCCATTATCGATGTACCCATGCGTGAGTATTCGGATGATGAGATCGAGGCATACATCCAAACCGGTGACCCGATGGATAAGGCGGGGGCGTATGCCATTCAGCACCCTGAGTTTCGCCCGGTTTCTTCATTGGAAGGTTGCCGTGCTGGTGTGATGGGCTTGCCGATGTGCCATGTATTGCGGACATTGAATCAATTTGATATTTCAACTTCTGCAGATGTTCCATCTGCGTGTCAAACTCTTTTACAGTATGATTGTAAGGTCTCGACGACAATATTAAGTGGTAAGGGCGACCTGCCCAGTGGGTTCAACGGACCTGCTCAACCCTGATGGGTCACCCTTACATAATTTGAAAGGAAACGTAATGAAGTCATTACGCTGGAAACAATTTGCTCTGATCGCTTTCATCATTGTCGGCTGTACCGGTTCCGGTTCGGGCGGTGGAGGTGTCTCTTCCATCTTCGCTACGGATACACCCTTGCCAACAGCTCAAGTCGCAGTGACCCCCGCACCGAATGTTGAGGCGGCGGTGACGGCGTTCTTTGATGCGCTCAAAGAAGACAACTACGAAGTGATGTATGCGATGCTTTCACAGTCCAGCCGCGATGCGTTGACCTTGGAAGCTTTTTCCAAGCGCTGGAATGATGCACTCAATACCATGAGTGCGGGCAGTTTCGATGTTTCGATCCTTTCTTCTTCCATCAGCCCGTTCAATGCAGAAGCAAAATACAGTATTACCTATAAAACTGCTTTAGCCGGTGATATTCAGCGCGAGATCGTGATGCGCTTGATAAATGAAGATAACAACTGGAAAGTGCAATGGGATGATGGGCTCATCCTGCCGGAACTGGCGGGCGGAAATCTGCTGGCGATGGAGTACAACACGCCTGCCCGTGGCGACATTTACGATCGTGCCGGTTTGCCTATTGTCACCCAATCTGAAGCGTTCGCTTTCGGTATTCAAACCGACCAGATCGACTACAACATGATCAATGCCCTGACCACTGAGTTAGGACGTTTGTGTGGTTTGGATCCGCTTGATATTCAAGACCAGATCGATGCGGCAGGACCCGGTTGGTACCTGCCCATGTGCGAAGGGACTCGTGAAGAAGCCCAACGCCTGCTTTCCATTAACCCCGGTGGGCTTGCTGTAAGTGAGTATGAGTCACGTTATTATTTCCGCGGTGGTTTGGCTCCGCAGGCAGTGGGTTATACCCTTGCGATTTCACCAGACCAGTTAAACGAATACCGCCGCAAAGGCTATAGCGGAAGCGAACGCATCGGTCAGACCGGTGTGGAGCAATGGGCAGAAGATTATCTTGCGGGTCAGCATGGTGGAACCTTGCGCGTGGTCAGCCCAACTGGGCAGGTCATAGCCACATTAGGACAAAGCCAGCCCAAGCCCGCAGACTCGGTCTATCTCACCATCGACAGCAATCTGCAATACTATGCTCAGTCGGCGGTTGAATTTTTCCGCGGTGCCATTGTGGTGATGGAAGTGGATACAGGGCGCATTCTTGCAATGGCGTCTGGTCCAGACTTTGACCCGAACTATTTCGAATCCAATAATCCGAATAACTCCGGCTTGGGTTTGCTGATTAACGATACTCGAACCCCCATGCTGAACCGCGCTGCGCAAGGACAGTATCCGCTTGGTTCTGTGTTCAAGATCATCACTATGGCGGCGGGGCTTGAGAGTGGTCTGTACTTGAAAGACTCTCCTTATGACTGTCAGTATGAGTTCAAGGAACTTCCAGACCGCGTCTTGTACGATTGGACCTATACCAACTGTCAGGATGCGATTGCGAGAGGCGAAGCATGTAACACATCCACGACCCGACCCGGTGGTTTGCTCACCTTGCAAGAAGGTCTGATGCGCTCCTGCAACCCGTATTTCTGGCATATCGGCAATGACCTTTACACCAATTGGGATCGCCCGAATGATATTGCCAACATGGCGCGCGGATTTGGTCTCGGTTCGCCGACGGGTATCCAGCAGATTCCTGAAGAGAGTGGTCAGATCCTTGACCCGCAAAGCCAGGTGGATGCCGTCAATCAAGCCATTGGTCAGGGCGATGTGCAAGTGACTCCGCTGCAGGTGGCGCGCTTCATCGCTGCGATCGCCAATGGTGGCACACTCTATCGTCCGCAGATCGTGGAGACCATTCAACCGGTAGATGGCGACCCCATCCTTGCATTCAAGCCGGAAGCGAATGGTGTTTTGCCGGTTCGCCCCGAAAATCTCGATATCATCCGCGAAGCCATGTTCATGGTCACCGGTCCAACTGGAACAGCGCGTAACAACATCCGTGGTTTGCAATTCGATACGGCTGGCAAAACTGGTACAGCTGAATCTGGCAGCGGTTTGCCGCATGGCTGGTTCGCAGGTTTTACGAACAACGAAGAGAACACAGGTTTACCTGATATTGCAATAGTTGCCATTGTTGAAAATATTGGTCAAGGTTCAGATTATGGTGTGCCACTTTTCCGCGCCATGGTGGAAACCTATTACTATGGAAGCCCGCAGCGCTCCTACTACGATTGGGGTCAGATCGGGTATCCGCCTTATACACCCACTCCGCCCGGTGGCGGCGTCATTCCGGAAGGATAAACAGAAGAGGCAGTTATCATAACTGCCTCTTAAGGAATTCACTTGGCGAATACAAAACAAGGTCTCATCATCAAAGCCCAATCCGGTTTCTTTTGGGTCGAAACCGGGGAGGGCATTATTGTTTGTCAATTACGGGGCAAGCTCAAGCAAGGCAGAGCCAAAGGTGATATTGCCGCATTGGGGGATAACGTGGAGATCACCGTTTTGGATGACGGCTCCGGCGTGGTTGAATCTGTCCGTGAGCGCAAACAGCTCATCGCGCGGCTCGACCCGCGCCCGGGCGGGGTCTATCAACAGGTGCTTTTAGCCAATCCCGATCAGGCGGTCTTCGTCTTCGCTTGCGCGAATCCGAGCCCTAAATTGAGAATGCTCGACCGTTTCCTCGTCATCGCAGAAAAACAAAGACTCCCTGTTGTGATCGTAGCCAACAAGACCGACCTTGTTGAGAATCCCAAAGATAGTTTTGGAATGTATGAAGCGGTGGGGTATCACGTAATTTACACTTCCACTAAAAATGAAACTGGGTTGGAAGAGTTGCGCAATCAACTGCGGAACAAGGTCAGTGCCTTTGCTGGACCCAGCGGTGTGGGCAAGTCTAGTTTGTTGAATGCATTGCAACCCGGCTTGGGTCTGGCGGTGAATGAGATCAGTTCCGCCATGAACAAGGGACGTCACACCACAGTGGTGCGTCAGATGTTCGCGTTTGAAGGCGGCTATGTTGCCGATACGCCCGGTTGGAAGTCTCTTGGTTTGTGGGATACCGAACCCGAAGAGATCGATGCCTACTTCCCCGAACTGCGCGGACTTGTAGAGCAATGTCAATTCAGCGATTGCACACATCAACATGAGCCGGGCTGTGCGGTCTTGGTAGCATTGAAAGCAGGCAAGATTCACCCAGAACGATATGAGTCGTTTGTGCGGTTGCGTTCAGGCAAAGAGTAACGTAATGCGTATTACGCATTCTTCACCACTTGACACCTGAAACCTGACACCTGATACTTGAAACTCAATGACTGATAACTGGAACATACTCGGACACGAATGGGCAGTGGATATGCTTCGCCGTCACGTTGTGCGCGGAGAGACACGCCATGCCTATCTTTTCGCTGGCGCACCCGGCTTGGGGCGGCGGACTCTGGCGTTGCGCCTTGCTCAAGCCTTGAACTGCGAAAAGCCTATCGTACCGGGGGAGCCTTGCTTTGCCTGCCGCACATGCAAACAGATCGAATCCATGCAGCATCCTGATCTGGCGATTATTCAAGCTGTGGATGAAGATGGAGTAGGGAAGGATGGCGGCACCCTGCGCGTGGACCAGATCCGCGAAGTGCAACGGACTTTGAACCTCAAGCCCTATCAATCTCCGTTCCGCGTGGCGTTGTTCTTGCGCTTTCAAGAAGCGAATGATAATGCTGCCAATGCCTTGCTAAAAACACTGGAAGAAGCTCCAACCCATGCCATTCTTTTATTGACCGCTGATAACCCCGAACAACTTTTGCCGACCATCAATTCACGCTGTGAGATTTTGCGTCTGCGAACACTGCCGCTCGAAACCATCGTCGCGGACCTGCTCGATCATGGCGTGGACGAAGACCGTGCCCGTTTGTTGGCTCACATCTCTGGCGGTCGCCCCGGCTTTGCACGCAAATTGATCGAAGATGCCACTGTCCTCGAAAAGCGCGAGGAACGTCTCAACGACTTGCAGACGATTTTGCCAGCTTCAAAAGTTGAGAAATTCTCTTACGCCGATAAACTTTCCAAAGATAAAGATGCCATGCGTCAGACGATTATCGTTTGGCTTTCTTATTGGCGCGATGTGCTCCTGCGTGTGGCAGGTGCAGAAACGCCGCTCATCAACGTGGACCGCAACATGGAGATCGAGTTTTTAGCCGGGCGGTTGAATCTCTCTGCCGCAAGAAAAGTGGTCAGCGACCACGAGTCTGCGCTGGAGAAGATGGAGCGCAATGTCAACTCAAGGTTGTTGGTGGAAGTGTTGTTGATGGATCTGCCGAAGATCTAAGACCTTTGAGAATCAAGTCCTGCTTTCACAGCAGGGACTTTTTCATTTTATTCTAAGAAGAATCCCCTCGTATTTTTATATCCCCTTAATTTTTGCAGGTACCATTTTCCCAGTGATTCTGCCCATTGCTCGTGCTAAACTCTTATTAGACCTGTACAAGCGAAAGGAGAAAAGCATGTCACTTGAATCTTTAATTGTTTGGGTCATTGTTGGGGGCATTGCAGGGACGATTGCCGATTGGCTGGTTAGCGGTGTCCGTTTGGGATGTTTGGGTACTGTGGTCATTGGTATCCTTGGGGCATTCATTGGCGCATGGTTGCTGCGACTGTTGAATGTTTCCATTGGTAGTGGGATCATCAACGACATTATCACAGCGTCCATTGGTGCAATTGCCTTGCTGTTGGCTATTCGTTTGTTGCGCAAGGTCTGACCAGTTGGTCATAAAAAAAACAAGCCGCATTTTGCGGCTTGTTTTTTTATTCGATTGCTTCCCGTAATTTCTTTGCCAGTTTTCCAAAGTGACTTGTGTAGCGCACATCGATTGGGCGAGGGCGGGGGAGATCTACTTCGATATCCATTTTGATCTTGCCCGGACGTTTTGTCAGCACCATCACGCGGTCCGCGAGGAAGAGCGACTCGTTGATGGAGTGCGTCACCATGATGACCGTCTTCTGTTTGGCTTGCCAGATGTTGGAGAGTTCCGTCCACATGCGTTCGCGGGTGAGAGCATCCAGCGAGGCAAAAGGCTCGTCGAGCAGGAGCAGGTCTGGGTCATGAATGAGCGCGCGCGCGATCGCCACGCGTTGTGCCATCCCGCCGGAAAGATCGCGCGGATATGAGTCCTCGAATCCTTTTAATCCCACCAGCTTGATCATCTCACGCGCCTTGTTCTGTGACTTGATATCGCCCGCGCCTTCCAACTCGAGCGGCAGCATGATGTTCTGCATCACTGTGCGCCACGGCATGAGGTTCGATTGTTGAAAGACCATGCCGATCTTTTGTTGATGGTGATACATGAAGTTCACACTGCCAGACGTTGGCTGAAGGATGCCTGCCAACACACGCAAAAACGTTGTCTTGCCCGAGCCGGATGGACCAAGAAAACAAACGAACTCACGCGGACGGACTTCAAACGAGATGTTGTCGAGCGCGTGAAGACCGCCGTTGTTGTCGGGATAAGTAACAGAGAGATTATGAACGCTGAGGATGGGTTTTGTGGTCATGGCTGCTTCACGTTTCACTTATCACGTGATAAGTGAAACGTGACTCGTGAAATCCTTATGGGATGAATTCGTTGGTGAACGCTTTGCTCAGATCAATGGGTTCAGGAATCAACTGCATCTTTACGAGCAGGTCATTCATGTTCTCCCACGCCTGCGGATTTGAGTAGCCGATGCGGTCTGCCTTCCAAAATTCAATGGAGGTGTTCAAGACCTGCATCTGCACATCTTTATCTTGATCTTTTAAATTTTCAACGAACTTCAAGCTGATGTCATAGGCTTCATCGGGATTGGCAATGGTGTATTCAATACCGCGCGCCAGCGCCCGCGCCATGCCACGCACGAGTTCGGGGTCATTGGCAATGGTCTCTTCATTGGTCACAATACCGTTCGCGGTCAGGTCCACATAATCTGCCACGCGCAGTTCGGTGAGGTCGAAACCTTGAGATGCAAGCACGATGGGTTCATTCGCGGCGTATCCCACAACAATGTCACTGTTGCCAGAGGCATACGCTTCCACTTGATTGAAACCGATCGCGTCCATCTGCACTTCAGAGGGATCCACGCCTGCAGAAAAGAGTAATGCTTCCAAGCCGATGAAGTTCGCGCCAAACAAACCGGGCAAACCGATCTTCTTTCCGCGCAAGTCAGCGGGTTCGTTGATGTTCAATTCTGGCGCAGAGATGACCGAGATGGGAAACTGTTGATACCAGGCGAAGGCATACACCACCGGCAACCCTTGTGAACGCGCAAGCAAAACCTGTTCGCCCGATGCCACTGCAAACGGAATTTCCCCCGCGCCGGTCAACGCAACGCCATCGGTCTCGAAGGAATAATCGAACTCGATCTCGATTCCTTCTTCAGCGAAGTATCCCTTTTCGATCGTGACGTAAAAGGGCGCATATTGGATGTTTGGAATGTAGCCCATCGGCAATTTGATTTGACGAAGTTCCCCCGCCTCATTCGCAGACGGTGAGCTGGTACAAGCCATCAGGCTGATCGCCAGCGTAAGCATGAGTAAAACTACTTTCTTCATTACAGTGTCTCCTTTAGATTTATCCCGTCATTACGAGGAGGGTGTTAGCCCGACGAAGCAATCTCGCACACAGTGGTGTAGATCGCTTCGTCGCAAAGAACAAGAACGCTCCTCGCGATGACGATAATATTATTTCTGCCATTTCAAAAATCTTCTTTCTAAAAGTGTGACCATGCCGTACAAACACAGCGCGAGAAAGACCAACATAAAGACCGCCACAAAGACCATCGACGTGTCGTATTGAAAATCGCCAAGCTGCAAGAGGAAACCAAGTCCCTGCTCGGCATCGACCAGTTCACCGACGATGGCGCCAATAACTGAAAGTGTTGCACCAATCCGAAGTCCGCCGAGGAGGATGGGAAGGGAGGCGGGCAGTTCTAGCTTCCAGAGAATTTGCCAACGTGTGGCGCGGAGGGAGTTCATCAAGTCGTAGAGCGAGGCAGAGACTGCCCGTACCCCAACAACCGTATTGACCAACACCGGGAAGAACACGATCAACGCGCAGATGACAACTTTGGAGAGTATTCCATCTCCGAGCCAGATGACGAGCAACGGCGCAATGGCGACAATCGGAATTGCCTGACTCGCCACCAGATACGGCGAGAGGACAGTCTCCAATGTGCGCGATTTTGCGAGCATGTATCCAACGATCGTCGCAAAACAAACACCGACGATCAAACCCAACAAAACTTCTGCCAGTGTGATACCTGTGTGGTAAAGCAGACTGCCATCGGTCAACGCTTCGAGAAACCGCTTCCACACATCGGCAGGGGAGGGCAGGATGAATTTGGGAAGTCCGCTGATTTGGACGATGAGCGCCCAGAGCGGAATCGCAAGCAGCAGGGAGGCGAGTCCCAGCCAGCGGGAGAGGGTGTGCAGGGTTTTAGGTTTCATAAATTTTTTCGTAGGGGCGAGGTTCTCTCGCCCTTCTTTTATTTCAAATCTTGGGCGGGGAGATACCACTTCGTGGCACGAGCCCCGCCCCTACGCGAGAAACAAAAACGCCTCGGCGTAGTCAAAGCTCCGGGGCGTGAAAACAGGCAGAAATCCAGGCATGAGGCGCGTGAATCCGTCAAATAAAAATCCCGAAAACAGAAAACGTTTTCGGGGCGCGAATCCACACAAAATCCCATACGGACTTGTGCTGTGTACCTTCTTCTATCCAGACTTTTACTGTCGGCTCCGGAGTTGCGCCGGATCATGCCCGTTTTCCCAATGAGGAAAGCGATGTACCTAAACAGGCTCGTGGGCTATACCACCGATCGGGAATTGCACCCTGCCCCGAAGGTTAATTGATTTGTAGTTCGATTATATCATTACCATTCGATGTTTTCTGTGAGGTCGAAGGTTTGAGTGCTGGCAATGTGCCTAATGATGATTTGGCATCCAACTGTGGTGGGAATGAATTTGTATTGATACTCTTGCATGTGTTCTTTTTGCCAGCCCATTGCTAGAAGATTGGCATAGATCTCACCGTCGATATAAAAACGAAAGTCTTTTGTGGGATTCTCGATGATCGTTTCGAGACGGTTCATGAACCAGCGGTCTGTCGATTCGGGCAGGTTTTCGAACTGAACTTGTGTGCCAAGCAGCGTTTCATAAGGCTTGAGTTTTAGTTGACTGCCGAGGGAATGTCGTATGCGCAGGCTGGTATCGTCATCTTTCACGGTGAAGATGAAGTTATACGCTCCGCCGGTTGTACCGTAGTAGGGAGTTGCCATGCCCGCTTGTTTAGGGACTTCGTTTATCCGGTGAAAACCGACCTTGCCCTGATATTTGATGACAGTGGTAACGCCATGTTTGTTGATCTCATTTTGCATATAGGTTTCATCTGAAAGGAAAACCCATGCTGCAATGGCGTTGACTTTTTCGGCAGGAATGTGAAAATATAGCGATTCGTAATTGGGAAGCAAGGAGACCTTCTTTCTATAAAGAAGTATAACAACAAAGAGGACCCGAAGGTTTGATATTCGGGTCCTCTTTTGAAATTCGTTGAAGGTCTATTATTGATTTTGAAGAATGGTACTTAGCGCTGCAAACCCGCCGCAAACGCAAAAGGCGAGCACGAATACTACAAGGTTATAGATGACGATACTTTGGGTGTTTGATTTGCCGGTCTTGCCGTTGTATTGTGTGTTGCAACTCTGGCATTTGACATGGCTCAACATTTTGGGTCCAAGTGCGCCGCCCCACCAGGTGTACTTCACGGGTTGGGCGTTGGATTGTCCGCAGTTGGGGCAGGGGGCGTATTGAGTTGGGTTTTGCATTTTCTTCTCCTGAGGAATGATGCTGGATGGTAGAAGAAATACAATGTTTTGTAAATCGTACCGGGGTACGGGTTGTAAAATTAATTGTGCTGGTGATAAAATACTTCCTATGCAATACATTCCCATGCCACAGGTGATCAATATGAGCAGACTGGTGACTGCCTCCTATTCGCGCGCCTGTTTAACGGTGTCTGGCTGACACCGGGCATTTCCCCTGACCTTTCCCCGCGGGCGCGTTTCGTTCCCGCGGGTTTCTTTTTTAACGAGCGAATCACATGAACTTCAATAATAAAAACTTACGAACGTTTTACATTCTGTTGTTTGGTCAATCGATCTCTTTGTTGGGCACAGGCATGACTCGTTTTGCGGTGATGATCTGGGCATACGAACAGACCCAGTCTGCCACGGCGCTTGCCTTGCTGGGATTTTTCAATTGCATTACCTACATCGTTGCCAGTCCATTTGCGGGTGTGATGGTGGATCGCTGGTCGCGTAAACGCATCATGTTCTTTGCGGACTTGAGTGCGGGTCTGACTACGGTCTTTCTGTTGTTTACAAACCTGACCGGGTCTTTGCAGCTCTGGCATTTGTACCTGACGATTGGCTTGGCAGGCATCTTCGAGGCGTTTCAAGAACCGGCTTTCAATTCGACGGTGAGTTTGGTGGTGCCCAAAGATGACTATACCCGCGCGAATGGTTCACTCGGTTTGGGCAGGTCACTGGCGCGGATGTTTGCGCCTGTCTTTGCCGGTTTAGTTCAACAAACGGTTGGACTAAATATCGTCCTCGGCATTGACCTGTTCACGATGGCACTGGCTTTATATGGATTGTTCATGATCCATATTCCAACCGTACATTCTGAAGTAAAGCCTTCTGAAAATTTTTGGGGCGAATTGCGCTTTGGTTTGGATTACATTTTCAAGAATGCCGGGCTGCGTAATTTGACCTTGTCTTTTTTCATGGTCAATTTGTTTGCAACCTTGACCTACTTTGCCATCCTCTCGCCCATGATTCTCACGCGCAGTGGGGGAGACGAGACTGCATTGGGAATTGTCCGCTTGGCAATGGGAGTCGGCGGCATTTTGGGCGGAGTCTGGATCATTGCGTGGAAGAATCCGCAAAAGAAGGCGCGGATGTATCTCATCGCCACGGGACTCTCATTCTTGATCTGTGATGCCAGCATGGCAATGAGCGACTCGGTTATTGGCTGGTCTGTAGCGGGCTTTTTGGCAGAGGTGACCATTCCGTTGATTGTCAGCCCGTATTTTGCCTTATGGCAGGAGCTGGTTCCGAATCAAATTCAGGGTCGGGTTTTTTCCACGCGTGAAATGATCCAGATCGGAAGTCAACCCATTGGTTATTTACTGGGCGGGGTATTAGCCGACAAACTCTTTGAACCTGCCATGTTGAACGTTACATGGTTTCAGAATTCGTTTGGTCTGTTGGTTGGCACAGGCCCTGGTGCGGGGATGTCGTCCATGTTCCTGTTTACGGCGTTCTTCGGCGGCTTGTTGGGGTTTGGCGGGTTGTTATCGAAGTCCATTCGACAGTTGGATCGATAAAAAAAGAACGGGCGACTCGCGAGTCGCCCGTTCAAAAATTTATTTCAACTGCGCCTTGATCTTTTCGGCGGTGTCTTTATACGCAGCTAACTTGTCGCGTTCTTTTTGGATGAGCGCAGCAGGAGCTTTGTTGGCAAAGTCGCCTCCGAGTAGATTCTCCAAGCGCTGAATGTGAGACTCAGCTTCCTTGAGTTCTTTTTCAAGGCGTGTCTTTTCACTGGCGAGGTCCACCATGCCTGCGAGCGGCAGGTAGATTTCTACGGAGCCAACCACGAGGGCGGCGGAGTCGGCGGGTTTGTCTTTCAGGGATGAGTGAATAGTGAATAGTGAATGGTCAAGTCCAGCGAGGGAAGCAATCACTTTGGACTGTTCCTTCAAAAGACTCTCTTTTGCTCCGGCAGAGATGGATGCGGCGATCTTCTTGGAAGGTGCCACATTCTTTTCCGCGCGCAGGTTGCGAATGGAGCGCACGATCTCTTGAATGAGTTCGAAGTCGGCGATTTTTTCCGCTTCCCAGCCTTCGGGGTCGCGCGGCTCGGGCCACTTGGCAACGATGAGCGCATCGGGCCAGTCTTTGCAAATATCCTTGAGCGGAGATTCTCGCACGGCGCTGTGTAAGTGACCCCAAATTTCTTCGGTCACAAACGGAGTAAAGGGATGCAAAAGACGCAACGCCATATCGAACACACGTGCAAGTGTGTCTGCGGCGCGGGCGGCGCGTGAGCCGCCTTCGGCAAGTTCCTGTTTGGCGATCTCTACGTACCAATCGGCAAAGTCCGACCAGAGGAAGTCATAGATCTGCTGACCGGCTTGTCCGTACTGGAAGTTCTGGAACTGGCGTTCCACGTCGCGGACGAGAGTTTGCAGACGAGCCCAGATCCAAGAGTCGGCCAGGGTGTAGTCACCAGGCTCGGCACCGGGTTGAAGCGTGTTGATCGCGTTGATCACGAAACGTCCGGCATTCCAAATCTTGTTGGCGAAGTTGCGATTGGCTTCCACTTTCTTCACCGAAAGATTCATGTCATTACCGGGAGTCGCGCCCACTAATAACGTGAAACGCAATGCATCGGTACCAAGTTCGTCCATCACGGTCAACGGATCGATCACGTTGCCTTTGGTCTTCGACATTTTGTGCCCATGTTCATCGCGGATGAGACCATGCAGGTACACGGTGTGGAATGGAGCCACGCCAGTGTATTCGAGTCCGCTCATAATCATGCGCGCCACCCAGAAGAACAAAATGTCGTACCCCGTTTCCATGTAGGAGGTGGGATAGAAGTATTTCAGGTCGGGGGTTTCGTCGGGCCAGCCGAGCGTGGAGAAGGGCCACAAGCCAGACGAGAACCACGTGTCGAGCACGTCTTCGTCTTGATGAATATCTTTCGAGCCGCAGGTCGCGCATTGGGTCGGGTTTTCACGCGCCACAGTCATGTGACCGTCGGGGCAGTACCACACCGGGATGCGATGACCCCACCACAACTGACGACTGATACACCAATCTTTGATGTTCTCCAACCAGTTAAAATAG
>Ga0209066_10002831_pt1 | contig 20502 bp, 20 predicted proteins | sample All_14_2_FD_187198 | JGI IMG/M metagenome (GOLD analysis project Ga0209066, IMG submission 187198) | Freshwater microbial communities in response to fracking from Pennsylvania, USA - Allegheny Zone_MetaG_DW_15 (SPAdes) (version 2) ... | reverse complement strand
GAACAGCAAAGACACCTGGGCCGACTTGCGCACGAAGAAGCGGCCGTAGGGGCCCGACAGCGTCACCTCGTCGCCCACCTTCAGCTGCTCGTGCAGGTAGGTGGTGCCCTGCCCGCCCAGCACGATGCGCACGTTCAGCTCCACCTCGTCGCCGGTGGACGGCGGGTTGGCCAGCGAAAACGACCGCTTCACGTTCAGGCTCGGGATCTCCAGGTTCACGTACTGCCCGGCCTGGAAGTGCAGCGCTTCGTTCAGCTTGAAGTGCAGCGCCTTGATGGTGGGGGTGAGTTGCTCGATGCGTGTCACCGATCCGATGAAGTCGCGCACCGGGATCACCTCGGCATCGGGCTCATCGTCGATGTCGGCTTCGATCGTGCCATCGCTTTGCAGCGTGGCGCAGCAGGCCAGCGTCTTGCCTTCTTCGCGCTCGAAGTCCATCAGCGCAAAGGGCGAGGCCTCGCCGTGCTCCACCTCGCCGTCCAGCACGTTCACCTTGCAGGTGGCGCACAGGCCGTGGCAGCAGGCGTGTGGCAGCCAGATGCCCGCGCGCAGGCAGGCATCGAGCAGGTTCTGGCCCTCCTCCACTTCCACCGTCTGCCCCAGCGGCTCGATCGTCAGTTGGTAGCTCATCAGGCCGCGGACATCAACGAGTTCAACCCGGGCGTGCGCCAGCGGATCTGCTCCTTGTGGGCAATGCCGTTATCGGCCAGCGAGCGATCAAAGGCGGGCGTGAACGGTTGGTTCGACTTCAGCCATTGCACAGCCTGCCAGTCCACGGCGGCAGCATCGGGGTCGGCCTGCACCAGCGGCTTGAGCCGCTGCTCCACCAGCTCGCCAAAGGTCATCTGCGGCGATAGGCACAGGATGAAGGGCGAGGCGAACAGCAGGTGGTGGTCCCAGCTGGCATAGACCAGCTGCTGGCCGTTGTAGTTCTCCACGCGGTCACGGGAGACGCCCACATAGGGCTTCAAAGAGGTCACGGGCATGGCATGTCTCCTGGGTTCATTGGTTCTTGGTGGCCAGACCGCGCCACAGCTGGAAATTGGCTTCATCTTCGGAGCCCACGAAGTCGCCGTTGTCCTTGCCATTGAGCAGGCTCACCCACTGCATCCAGGCACCCACGTCGCCGTTGAGCGGGTCCTGGAACAGCGAGGGCATCGGCAACCACGACTGGATGTACTTCTCCGGCTCGTCGTTGAAGATGGTCTGGCAGTGGTCGGAGCAGAAGTGGTAGATCTCGCCCAGGTAGCGGCCTTCGCGGTGGCAGCTCATCGTGGGGTCGTCAGGTTCGGTGAACACCGATGGCAGCTGGCAGGTCTGGCACAGCTTGGCCAGGCCCGTGTTCATGAAGGGCGTGCCGGCCTCGGCCAGCTTGCGCAGGTGGTTCCAGCGCGGGCGGTAGTATTTGTCGAAGGTGGTGGGGTACTTGGCGGAGAGCCAGGCCATGTCCTCATCCGACGGGATCCAGCTGTGGAACGACGTGCCGAAGCTCCACTGGTACAAGCCCAGCATGAACTGGTGCGACATGTGGTCGATGGCCTTCTCGGCATCGTCCCAACCCTGGGGCGGGCGGATGCCGTAACGGGCCAGATCACGGAACAGTGCGCCACCGTTTTCAACGCCGTACACCTCCCACGCCTCGCGCCACGACATCACGCGCTTGGGCAACATGTAGTCCATCATCGTGCTCACCAGGCCCAGCACGCGGAAGCCGCGCCAGAACCATTTGTCGATCCAGCGCTGCACCAGGGCCAAGTTGTCGGGATCCTGCTCCAGCATGAACTTGATGCACTCCAGGCCCAGCGTCATGTGGCGGGCTTCATCGCTCTGCGCCGAGAAGCCAAAGGTCACGGTGGCCATGTCGCCGTTGTAGGCCGCACCCGACATGAAGGGCACGAACAGCAGGTTGGTCAGCACGTATTCGAACGAGAAGCCGATGGCCAGCATGAACTCGAACGGCCCGGCCGACATCGCATCGTCAAAGAACGAGCGCGCCACCGAGGTGTACCAGATGCGGTCACGCTGGTCGGCAAAGGCGTGGAAGCCGTTGTAGTAGCGGTTGTAGTTCGACAGCGCGTGGATCTGCGTCTGCGCATGCCGCATCTCGTCGAGCGCCTGCATCTGGCAGGCCACCTGGGTGCCAATGCCGGGCAACTCGCGGCCGGCGCGGGCAAAGCCCTTGTGCGCCGCAAACTCGCCCGGGCTGATGGCCTGCAGGAAGATCTTCAGCGCCGACAGGTAGCGGGCATCGGTGATGTGGAGGTGCCCGTTGTTCTGGGCATGCGCATCGATGATCGCGTAGAACTTGCGCTCCTTCTCAGCCTGGTACTTCCAGTAGGCGTCCATGGTGAGGCGGAACGGGTCTTCCCATTGGCTCCAGTCATGGATCTTGATGCCCTCGTACTCGGCGTAAGGGAAGATCTTTTCCTGCTGCTGGTAGGTGGTCTCCCAGCCGAGGTCACGCGTCAGGTATTGGTACTTTTCCTTCAGCGGCAGCTTCTTCTTGGCAACTTTCATGTCCATGCTTGTCTCCTTGTTCAGCTGTTCCAGCTGAGGGTGAGGGTGTCGTCGTCTTCGTTCACGTGGCCGGCCAGCGTGACGAGGTTGATGTGCAGTTCCTGCAGGTCGAAGCTGCGGCCGAGCAGTTCTTCAATGGTGGCGCGGCGCACTTCCAGGCGGTCGGGCGCATCGATCTTGATCATGGCGGGCTGGCGCACCACCACGGCGTGGGGGTTGTCAAGCTGGATGGCTTCCACCAGCGCGCGGGTCTCTTCGTTAGCCTGCAGCACGATGAATACGTTGGACATGGGCGTCTTTCAGAGCGTGATGCCGGTCTTGGCCAGGCGGGTCTTGAGGGCGGCCAGTTCTTCGGCGACGGCTTCATCGGCCTGGTCGCCCAGTGCCAGGGCGGCCACGGGCAGCAGGGCCGCGGCGGCACGGTCTGACCAGTGGCCGCTCCAACCGGTGAGCACCTCGCGGTTGGCTTCCGATTCAGCGGCAGCCACCTTCAGCACGGCGTCCACCCACTTCCTGGTTTCACCAAACCACTCGGTCATGAACTGGGTGAGCATGGCCACGGCCGAGGCACCGCGCGTGGAGAGGTGGTCGTCGACGATGCGTTCGTAGACCAGCGGGTAGAGCAGCCCGTCGAGCGCCACGTTCTGCGCCACGAACAGCTCGAAGGGATCGCGCACCACCAGGCAATCTTCCACGTAGCGGCGCAGCGGCTGCCACGCGGCGTCGTGTTGCCAGGCTTCTTTACCGGCAGCCAGCGCCGCCGTGTCGCCCAGCAGCAGGCCCAGGCGCGACAGGTACTGGGCAATGCCCAGGTTGTCCATCGCTTGATAGATGCAGGGCTGCGTGAAGGTGACGCCGTAGCCGTAGCCACAGATGAAGGTGTTGTGCTGGTTGGCGCCCCAGGCAGCATGGCGCAGGGGCACCAGCAGCTTCAGTGCGGTGTCGCGCAGCTCATCGCTCAGCATGTCGGCCAGGCCGCGCGATTCAACGAAGCTGAAGTTGGCTTCGGTGGTCTCCTGCTGCTTGGCACGGGTGAGCGTGTAGGTGCTGTAGTAAAACTGGCGCGGGTCTTTGAGGGCGTACCAGTCCTGCATCACGATGCGGGTGATGCGGGGGTCGTACAGCGCCTGGTCCGGGTCCCAGGTAGGCCTGTAGTGCAGGTTCTCAGCCGCCTGGATGTCGTAGCTGCCCTCCTGGTAGCGCGAAGCCGGCTTGTTGCCGAAGCGGCGGACGAGGTGGTCGAAAGCCTGTCGTTGAGGCTCGATGCTGACGGTGCGTAGATCGATCTGCAAGGTTGTCTCCTTGGGGTGTTCAGAGGTGCGGGTGGAGTTCGCGTGAACTCACTTGAAGCGGGTGTGGGTGGCGTCGGTCATGCGCCAGTCCCAGTCGTCCTGCGGGGCCTCAGGCGATGGCGGCTCGTCGGTCAGCAGTTGGGCTTGCTGGGTGGCGCAGAAGTCGGTGAAGGCCGCGTCCGGCAGGATCATCTCGACGAAGAGTTCGGCCTCGCCGATGGCAAAGTCAAACTCGACGAGGCCGTTGGGGCGGTGTTTGCGCACGCGCACGAATCGCAGCGTGGCATCCAGCGGCGGCGGCTCGCCGTGCGGGGCTGAGGCAGATGGGAATGGCATCTGTTGTCTCCAGTGCATTGTGGGTCAAGGTCTTCTTGGCTGAGACCTTTTGTAGACCCTTACCGCAGGGAGCGTGCCATCCCGTTTCGGGGTGTTTGGGGGCTTGGGACGGGGTTGAGGCTGACGTTTTTGAACAGTTGGCTTGGGGGCCTTACGAAAACGTCATACTGGAGATCGAGCGATCGCCGCGGCTCAAGCACCAGCGAGGTTTGCGGTGTTCACACCTCAGCTGAATCGACCGACTGTTGCTTCAACCGATACGCCAACTGCCGCCGCGTGATCCCCAGCAACCGCGCCGCATGCGTGAGGTTGCCCTTGGCGCGCTGCACCGCCAGCGCCAGCAAACGGGCTTCGTGCTGCTCAAGGTTGAAGCCTTCGGTCAACAGCGTCTCGCACAGTTGATGCGTCGTGGCTTCACCTGCCTTGCGCAGGGCACCAGAAGCATCCAGATCGTCGCCAGCAGCAAACGTGGGCGCACCACCCGCAAAGAGATGCTCGGTTTCGATCTGGCCGCCATGGGGCGCCAGCAGCACCCCGCGCTCGATCAGGTTCTGCAGCTCGCGCACATTGCCGGGCCAGGGGTAGGCCATCAACGCACGCATGGCACCGTCGCTGATGCCTTGCAGCTTCTTGTGATACGAGCCCTCGTACTTTTCCACCAAGGCCGCCGCCAGCAACGGAATGTCGCTGCGGCGCTCGCGCAGCGGGGGAATCAGCACCGGGTACTGGGCCAGCCGGTAGTAGAGATCGGCGCGAAAGCGCCCGGCCGCAATGGCCTGCTGCAGGTCCACATTGGTGGCAGCGACCACCCGCACATCGACGCGGCGCGCCTGCTCGTCACCCAGCCGTTCCACCTCGCCGGTCTGCAGCACGCGCAGCAGCTTCACCTGGGCCGCCAGCGAGAGATCACCCACTTCGTCGAGGAACAGGGTGCCACCATGGGCCCGCTCGAAACGGCCGGCCCGGGAAGCCTGCGCGCCGGTGTAAGCGCCCTTCTGCACCCCGAACAGTTCCGACTCGATCAACTCATGCGGAATGGCCGCGCAGTTCACCGCCACAAAGGGCTGCGTTGACCGTGGGCTGTGTTCATGCACCCAGCTTGCGAACACCTCCTTGCCCACGCCGGTTTCACCCAGCAGCAGCACTGTGATCGGGCTGGCGGCCGCCTTGCTCACCAGATCGAAGGCGGCGCGGAACCCGGTCGAGGCGCCGATCAGCTTGCCCGGCCCTTGGCGCGCGCTCAGTGTGCTGCGCAATTGCTTGAGCTCTTCGCGCATCTCTTCAAGCTGGCGCTCGATGTTCTCGGGTTGCAGGTAGTCCAGATCCTTTTGGTCGCCCCAGGCTTCGGCCGTCTTGCCAACGATGAGGCATCGGCCATCGCCCTTGGCCACGCATTCAGTCTCGCGGAACACGATCAACCGGTTGAGAAAGCGTGAGACGAAGCCTGAGGCATAGCCCACCTGGCTCCAGCACGCCGCCTGTTCACCCAGGCCAAACTGCTGCAGGTGCGATTCGCCTTCCCACGAGTTCTGCCAGTCGACCTCGCCCTCAAAGGTGCCGGCCTCCCAGTCGATGTTGGCCTTGAGGATGGTGGCCTTCACCAGGCCCTCAAAGGCATGCAGCTCCGGGCCGATCTGGAACACGTCGTACGGGTCGCCCGAGCCCAGCACCTTCTTGGCCATCTCGGCATCCTGCTGGCCGCAGGCAAAGCCCATGCGCACCATCACGCCGCGGGCACGCTCCAGCCCGAGTGATTCGCACAGCTCACGTCGCAAGGCACCCATGGCCTTGGCGTGGAACAGCAGCATGCGGTTCTCGTCGAACCAGATCTCGCCGCGGTCCATGTTGAACCGCAGGCGGGAACGCAGGTTGAACCGCTCGATCGATTTTTGCTGGGACATCGGAATGCCATTGTGGACGAGCGCGGCACCCCCGCGCCATCCCCATCGGCCCCATGATGGAGACAGGGCCGGCACGATGCGGTGCCGGCCCGATCACCCCTGCGCTGATTTCAGATCGCCTTGAACAACGGGCTGCGCACCCGCTCGGCATCGGCCGCGCTCAGGAACTTCTCGGTGTAGATGTCTCGCTCGAACAACCGGCCTTGCATCAGCGTGCTGATGCAGGCATCGATCATCACCGGCGGGCCGCACAGGTAGGCCTTGTGGCCGCGGAAGTCGTTGTCAAACGCTGCTTTCGCTGCGTCATGCACAAAGCCCCGCGCGCCTGCCCAGTCACTGCCTTCCGGTTCGTGCGACAGCGCCGGCACGTAGCGGAAGTTCGGGTGCTGCTCGGCCAATGCCAGGAACTCGTCGTGGTAGTACAGCTCGGCCTTCGAGCGCTGGCCGTACACCAGCGTGATCGGCAGTGTGCAGCCCGCTTCCAGCAGATCAAGGATCATGCTGCGCGGGCTGGACAGGCCTGAGCCGCCGGCCATGAACAGCAAAGACACCTGGGCCGACTTGCGCACGAAGAAGCGGCCGTAGGGGCCCGACAGCGTCACCTCGTCGCCCACCTTCAGCTGCTCGTGCAGGTACGTGGTGCCCTGCCCGCCCAGCACGATGCGCACGTTCAGCTCCACCTCGTCGCCCGTAGAAGGCGGGTTGGCCAGCGAGAACGCCCGCTTCACGTTCAGGCTCGGAATCTCCAGGTTCACGTACTGCCCGGCCTGGAAGTGCAGCGGCTCGTTCAGCTTGAAGTGCAGCGCCTTGATGGTGGGCGTGAGTTGCTCGATGCGTGTCACCGCTCCGGTGAAGTCGCGCACCGGGATCACCTCGGCGTCCGGCTCATCGTCGATGTCGGCTTCGATCGTGGCATCGCTTTGCAGCGTGGCGCAGCAGGCCAGCGTCTTGCCTTCTTCGCGCTCGAAGTCCATCAAGGCAAAGGGCGAGGCTTCGCCGTGCTCCACCTCGCCGTCCAGCACGTTCACTTTGCAGGTGGCGCACAGCCCGTGGCAGCAGGCGTGGGGCAGCCAGAGGCCTGCGCGCAGGCAGGCATCGAGCAGGTTCTGGCCCTCCTCCACTTCCACCGTCTGCCCCAGCGGCTCGATCGTCAGTGAGTAGCTCATGGTCGATCAGATGCTGGCGCCGCTGAGGCCTTCCAGGCCGGGCGTGCGGAAGCGGATGTAGGCCTTGTGGCCGATGCCGTTGTCAGCCAGGCTCTTGTCGAAGGCCGGCGTGAACGGTTCGTCAGAGCGCAGCCATTCGGCCTTGCTCCAGTCGATCTGGGCAAACTGCGGGTGCTGGCCAAACAGCGTGGGCAGCACTTGCTCCACCAGGGCCCCGAAGGGCATTTGCGGCGGCACGGGGATGCACATCGGGGTGGCATACATCAGGTGCTTGTCCCAGCTGATGCCCAGGATCTGGTTGGCGTGGAACTTGTCCACGGTGTCTTTCATGTCCCCGTGGTAGCCGGGGCGGATGGCTGTGACGCTCATGGTGCGGGCTCCTCAGGCGGTCTTGCGGTCGTCGGTGTGGGCAGGCGGCTGGGTCTGCATGGGGGCATGCATATTGGCCGGCTTGTTCGTCCAGCGCTCCCAGTTCACCGCGTCGATGTGGCCTTGGAAATCGCCACCGTCCACGCCGGGGTTGATGCCCATGTACTTGAGGGCTTCGACCAGCGGGTTGAAATCAGGCGCGGTCGGGTCGACACCGGGGTTGAAGTAGTTGCCCTGGTAGATCTGGTGCACCGGCAGGTGGGCATGCACGAACTTCTCGGGCTCGTGGCGGAAGATGTCGTGGCAGCCGTCGGAGCAGAAGTGGAACTTGTCGCCCAGGTAGGTTTCTTCGCGGTGGCAAATGGTGGTGGGGTCATCAGCCTCGGTGAAGAGCAGCGGCCATTGGCAGGTTTGGCACAGCTGCGGCAGCGTGGCATTCACAAACGGCGTGCCCTTTTCTTCCAGCTCGCGCCAGTACTCGTAGCGCGGGCGGTAGTAGGTGTCGAAGGTGGTGGGGTACTTAACCGAGAACCAGTCCATCTCTTCAGCCGTGGGCAGCCACACCGGGAAGCCGGCCGCATGACGGAACTGGTAGAAGGTGCACCACAGCTGGTGGCTGGCGTGTTCCTTCTCCTTCACGGTCTGCTCCCAGTGCTTGGGCATGCGGATGCCGTAGCGGGCCAGGTCGGCAAACAGGGCGCCGCCGTTTTGCTCGAAGTAGATGTCCCAGGCTTCGTTCCAGGCCATCACGCGCTTGGGCAGCATGTAGTCCATCATGGCCGCGATCAGCGTGAGCAGGCGGTAGCCGCGCCAGAACCACTTGTCGATCCAGCCCTGCACGATGGGCACATTGGCCGGGTCTTGTTCCAGCAGAAACTTGATCACCTCGATGCCCAGCGTCATGTGGCGCGCTTCATCGCTCTGCGCCGAGAAGCCGAACGACACGGTGGACATGTCGCCGTTGTACGCCGCACCCGACATCCACGGCATGAACACCAGGTTCGTCAGCACGTATTCGAACGAGAAGCAGATCGCGATGATGTATTCAAACGGGCCGGCCGAGATGGCATCCTCGAAGAACGACTTCGGAATCGACAGGTACCACGTGCGGTCGAACTGATGCGGGAACTCCGCCATCCCGGTGAAGTACTTGTTGTAGTGGCTCAGCGCGTGGATCTGCGTCTGCGCGTGGCGCAGCTCATCCACGGCCTGCATCTGCGCCGCAATGGCCGCGCCCACGCCGGGGAACTCGCGGCCGATCATGTTGAAGCCGCGGTGGGCCGAGTATTCCAGCCCCACCACGCCGTTCAGGAACACCTTCAGCGCCTGCAGGTATCGCGCATCGCTGACGTTGTGCTGGCCGTTGTTCTGCTGAAAGGCATCGATGATGGCGTAGAGCTTGCGCTCCTTTTCACCCTGGTACTTCCAGTAGGCGTCCATGGTCAGGCGGAACGGGTCTTCCCACTTGTCCCAGTCATGGATCTTGATGCCTTCAAACTTCACCTTGGGGTAGATGTCGTCCTTGTCCTGGTAGGTGGGCTCCCAGCCCAGGCCGCGCGTGAGCAGGGCGTAGTTTTCCTTCAGGCTCAGCTTCTTGGCGGGCTTGTTGAGTGTTTGGGGGGCTTGCGGTGCGTTCATCGTGTGCTCCAGGTTGCGCTCAGGCGCTCTTCCATTGCAGGGTGAATTCTTCGTCGGTCTCGTCCAGCGAGCCCGACAGCGAGATCAGGTTGATCTGCAGCTCCTGCAGATCAAACGGGCGGCCCAGGCGTTCTTCCACCGAGGCGCGCTTGACCACCAGGTAGCCCGGGGCATCGATCTTCACCATGGCCGGGTATTCGTGCACCACGGCCTCGGGGTTGTCGGCCTGGATGGCTTCGATGATGGGCAGGGTGTCGTTGTTGGCCTGCAGGGCGATGAAGACGGGTTGTTGGGTGTGGCTCATCCAAGGGCTCCTCAGGCTTCCAGGCCCAGCTTGGCCAGGCGGGCGCCCAGCGCGGTGTTGACGGCGGCCAGCGCTGCCGCGCCATCGGCGCCCATCACGGCTTCGGCCAATGGCGACAGGGCGTTCAGGAAGGCGCCGCGCCACTGCTGGGCCCAGCCCTGGATCAACGCGCGGTTCTCGGGGCTCTCGGCCACGGCGGTCTTGATCACGGCGTCCACCCACTTGGCGGTTTCGTCCTGCCAGCGCATCATGTGGTCCAGCACGGTGGCCAGGCCCACGCCGTGGCGGCGCGCCATCCAGGCGTCGACCTGTTGATAAAACAACGGGTACACCAGGCCGTCGGCGATCAGCGTCTGCGCCACCAGCAGTTCAAACCAGTCGCGGGTGACGAACGATCGCTCCACCTCGCGGCGAATGGGTTGCCAGTCGGGGTGCGTGAGCCAGGTGTCCTTGGCCTGGGCCAGGCTGTGGCCGGTGTTGCCATCCACCAGCAGGCCGATGCGCGACAGGTGCTGCGCATTGCCCAGGCGGTCCATCGCGCCCAGCATGGCCGCCTGCGTGATGGCCGCGCCCCAGCCATACGACGCCGCATAACACTGGTTCATGTTGGCGCCCCACTCGTAGTGGCGCAGCGGCACCAGGGCAAACAGGATGGTCTGTTGCGCCGCCTCGGGCAGGCTGCGCAGCAGTTCGCGCTTCTCGGCGAAATCCATCTGGCGATCCAGCGCATCCTGCTGCTTGGCGCGGGCGATGGTGTAGCTGCCGTAGTAGAACTGGCGCGGGTCTTTCAGCGCATACCAGTCCTTCATCTGCACCGCCGTGCGGCGCTTGTCGTAGATGTCGAGCTCAGGCTCCCACAACGGCTTGTAGTGGCGATTGGTCTCGGTCTGCAGGTCGTAGGTGCCTTCTTGATAGCGCGACGCCGTTTTCTCGCCAAAGCGCCGGGCGATGTGCCCGAAGGTGTTGCGCAAGGGCTTGATGGCCTGGGTGCGGATCTCAACAGTCATGCAGGTCTCCTGTTCTCGTCGGGTGGGTCTGGATAAAGCGGGTCTTGGGGCAGGGATGGCGGGGGTGGCTCACTCGGTGATGCCGGGCTTGCCGTAGCGCCACTTGGCCTGCTCGGCATCGATCTGCGCGCCCTGCTCTTCGGTCAGCAGGCGCACGCGGTTGACGCGGCAGAACTCTTCATAGGCGGCCTCGGGCAGGATGAGATCCACCGACAATTCCGGGTCACCGATCGAAAAATCGAACTCGATGAAGCCATCGGGCCGGCGGTTGCGCAGGCGCACAAAGCAGGGGATGGCGGACGGTTGGCGAGGGAAATCCAGCACGGGCATGGCGGGGTGTCTCCGGGTGTTGTGGGGTGACTCATTGCGATCCGCATGCCACTTCCAACAAACCAAGGGAACTCCCTAGGTTTTGCGCCCCCAACCCGTATGAACAACGGCGCCATCGGCAGCAATGGCCCATGAACACGGGCTTCCTGCGGCATGGGCTGTATCAATTCATCCAACGAGCGGCTAGCATCGCGGCCGCAAACTGTTTGATTTGATCCATCCATCGACCCCCTGCCAGGCATGACCTCCGTTTCCAAGCGCGCCGCCGCCAAGTCCCCGCAACCGTCGCGCGATGACCTGATCTCCCGCCTGCATTTCGATGCCCGCGAAGGCCGCATCTGGCTGGATGATCAACGCATGCTGCTGCTGCATGCATCGGCCCTGGGGGTGCTGCGCCAGGAACTGATTGAAAGCCTTGGCATCGAGCGCGCCCGCGGCCTGATCACCCGCGTGGGCTACAACTCGGGCTCGCACGATGCCGATCTGGCGCGCAAGCTGCGCAGCTCGGCACGGCCAGTGGATGCCTTGAGCGTGGGGCCGCAGTTGCACATGCTCGAAGGCATTGCCCGCATCGAATCGCGCCGCGTGGAGATCGACGAAGAGCGTGGTCACTTCCTCGGCGAGTACGTCTGGCACGGCTCGGCCGAGGCCGAAGCGCACATCCACCTCTACGGCATCGGTGCCGATCCGGTGTGCTGGCAGCAGATCGGCTATGCCTCGGGCTTTGTGAGCCGCTTCATGGGCCGGCCGGTGATGTTCCGTGAAGTGCAGTGTCGGGCGCAGGGCGCACCGTGCTGCGTGATCGTGGGCAAGCCGGTGGATGCCTGGGGCGACGAGGCCGAAGACGATCTGCGCTCACTGCAGGCCGACAGCCTGACCAGCGGGCCCACGGCCATCCATCGAACGCAGGGCCCATCGGCCGCGCAATCGCTGCTGGACGACAACGATGTGGTGGGCGTCTCCGCTGCCTTCAACGCCGTATGCCACATGGTGCGGCGCGCCGCACACACCCAGGCCACGGTGCTGTTCCTGGGCGAAAGCGGTGTGGGCAAGGAGGTGCTGGCGCGCAGCCTGCACCGCATCGGGCCGCGCGCAGCGGGGCCCTTCGTGGCCATCAACTGTGCAGCCATCCCTGAGGAGCTGATCGAATCTGAACTCTTCGGCGTGGAACGCGGCGCCTTCACCGGCGCGCAATCCAGCCGGCCCGGCCGCTTCGAACGGGCCGATGGCGGCACGCTGTTCCTCGACGAGATCGGCATCCTCAGCTGGCCCGCGCAAGGCAAGCTGCTGCGTGCCTTGCAAGAGCGCGAGGTAGAGCGCGTAGGCGGCACGCATGCCCGCAAGGTGGACGTGCGCGTGGTGGCCGCCACCAACCTGGATCTGCGTGCAGAGGTCAAGGCCGGGCGCTTTCGTGAAGACCTGTTCTTTCGCCTGAACGTGCTGCCACTGCGGGTGCCGCCGCTGCGCGAGCGGCGTGACGACATCCCCGTCTTCATGAACCACTTCCTGCGCAAGTTCAATCAGCGCGATGGCCGCAGCGTCACCGGCTTCACCGGCCGCGCCATCGACGCCATGCTCACCTACCACTGGCCCGGCAACATCCGCGAGCTGGAAAACCTGGTGGAACGCGGCGTGGTGCTGGCCGTGGATGGCGGCGCCATCGACACCACCCAGCTCTTCGTGGGTGGCGAGCAGGTGGAAGGCGAATGGCTGGGCCTGAACCGCGATGGCTCCCTGCGCGCCGGCGCGCCCGAAGACGACGAGCCCACCGGGCCGCAAAGCGCCGAGCAACTGGGCCAGCGCGTGGTGGCTCTGCTGGGCGGCGCCGAAGATGCCGGCACCACGCCGCTGGATGAGGTGGAAGCTGCGCTGATCCGCAGCGCCATGGCCCGCACGCAGGGCAACCAGTCGGCCGCCGCGCGGCTGCTGGGCATCACGCGCCCGCAATTGATCTATCGGCTGAAGAACCTCAAGACCGAAGACACGGCCTAGGCGGCCGTCTCCCGGCGGTCATGCAACTGGTGATGCCATTCAAGGGTGCGGCACACCGCCTTCTGCATCTTTCCAAGCACCTTCACCTGCAAGTCACCCTCGGCGCAGATGCGGCAGGCCAGCACCCGCTGATGCGCTTCGTCATCGGCGCTGACGTGGTCGCGGCTCATCACCTTCTTGCTGTACGCGCCGCTGACGACCTCCACCTTGCAGATGCCGCAGCCACCACCGCGGCAGCCCACGGGAATGCCGCGCTTGCCCATGCGGGCCAGCCCATGTAGCACCGATTCATCAGGCGTGCAGGCAAAGCTCTCGCCGGTGTCGAGCAACGTCACACGATGTTGTGAAGGCGCGCTGGGCATGCCGTGGGTCTCCGTCTCTGGGCTGTGTTCTGGGCTGTGGCTCACCGATCACACGCGATTGCGTTCAATGACGATCCCGATGGGCACAGCATTTGCATTCAGGATAATCAAACCACACAAGGCACCGCCAATACCTTTGGTGTTTGCCCTCGATACCCGGCCGGAGAGCCCCCCACCCCATGGACCTGCGTCACCTCAAGTACTTCCTCGCCGTGGCAGAGGAACTGAACATCGGCCGCGCCGCGCAGCGGCTGCACATCTCGCAGCCACCGCTGACCCGCCAGATCAAGGCGCTGGAAGACGAGTTGGGCGTGCAGCTGTTCCTGCGCACCGCCAAAGGCGTGGAGCTCACCCAGGCCGGCGAGATGTTCAAGGAAGAGGCCACCAACATCCGCATGCTGGTAGAAGCCGCCATCGACCGCGTGCAGCGCGCCGGCGAGGGCCGCCTGGGCCGGCTCGACGTGGGCATCTTCGGCTCGGCCATCTACGACCTCATCCCCAAGCTGCTGCAAGACTTCACCAAGAAGCTGCCCGGCGTCAACGTCGTGTTGCACACGATGAACAAGACCGAGCAGATCGAAGCCCTGCGCCAGCGCCGCATCACCGTGGCCTTCAACCGCATGACCCCGCCGCTGCCCGACATCGGCCGCGAGCTGGTGGCCACCGAGCGGCTGTTTGCCGTGCTGCCCGAAGACCACCCGCTGGCCGAGATGAAGGCGGTGCCGATTCGCGCACTGGCGCCCTACCCGCTGGTGCTGTTCCCGGCCGTGGGCCGGCCCAACTTTGTCGACCGCGTGCTGGAGCTGTGCAAGCAGCAGGGCTTCGAGCCCACCGTGTCACAAGAGGTGGGGGATGCCGTCACCGGCATCGCCCTGGTGGCACGCGGCTTTGGGGTGACGCTGATCCCCGAATCCGCCGCCGTGGCGCTGCGCGTGCAGGGCACCACCTACCGGCCGCTGGCCGATGCACCGCAGGCGGTGGTCGATCTCAGTTGCCTGTACCGGGCCACCGATCAATCGCCGTTACTGAAGTCGTTTCTGGCAGTGGTGCGGGAGCACCGGGCGGCGAATGAGCGCAAAGGGCCGGCGGGCAAAGGGTGAGCGCGGGCCAAGGGCCGCGCGCGCACCGTCGTTACGCCAGCCTGGCGAGCCGCGTCACCGTGTCGGGAAAGCAGGCCACCAGCCTGAGTAAGCGACGCGCGGCGCCGGTGGGTTCAACACGGCCTTGCTCCCAGTTTTCAAGGGTGCGTTTGGACACACCGAGTGCCTGCGCAAACTCCGCCTGCGACAGACCTGAACGAGCACGCGCAGCCATCAACTCCCAGCGTGCGCCGCTCAGCAGCTCTTCCTTTTCCACCGTGCCATCGGCCCGCACCAGCCGGCGCAGCACCTGGCCATCGTCTCGCACGTCGAAGGTGGTCTTGCGGGCCCACTGCCCGGCTTGGAGTTCACGCACCGAAGCCAGCAATTCAGCGGCAATGTCGCGCTGCGCGTCGCGTGCCCGCAGTTCCCGCTCAGTCATCTTGCCCATGTTCCAGTTCCTCTCGCAGCTGTGCCAACACGCCAGAGGGAATGCTGGCACGTGCGCTCTTGGCATAGATCACCAACATCAGGATCTGCCCGGCGCGTGTACGCAGGTAGTAGCAGACCCGAACACCCCCGGACTTGCCACCACCGGGCCGTGCCCAGCGCAGCTTGCGCACCCCGCCGGAGCCACGCACCAAGTCGCCCGCGTCGGGGTGCTCGCATAAGTGGGCCTGCAAGGCGGCGTAGTCGTCGTCATCCAGATAGTCGGCCACATGAGCCGAGAAGATGCTGGATTCGATGAATTCGGGGAGTGGTTCAATCGTACGCTATTCGCGTAGTCAATGGATGGCCGAATCGTGGGTTTCAACGCCATTCCACCGGCGTGGCGCACGACTGACCATCACCCCGAAGGGGGTAGCAGACGACGGCCTGCTCAGCCCCCTGCGAACGCCCTCAATCTACCGCCCGCAGCACGATCAACAGATCCTTCGCCTGCACCCGATCCCCCGGGGCGATCAACACCTGGTCGACCACGGCATCACGGTCGGCCGTCACGTGGGTTTCCATCTTCATGGCCTCCAGCGCCAGCAGCGTGCTGCCGGCGCTCACCCGCTGGCCCACCTGCACCGCCACGCTGACGATGGCACCCGGCATGGGTGCCGCCACGTGGTAGGGGTTGGTGGTGTCGGCCACCGGGCGGCCCTTGGCGGCGGCACCGGCTTCGGGGCGCAGCACGCGCACCGTGCGGGATTGGCCGTTGAGTTCGAACTGCACCTTCTGCGCCGCCTCGCCATCGGCGGTGACGGTTTGCAGCGCCACCAGCAGCGTCTTGCCGGGGTCGATTTCCAGCGCCAATTCCTGCTGCGGCTGCGGGCCGTAGAAGAACACCGGCGTGGGCAGCACGGAGGTGTCACCATGGGCGCGGGTGTGGGCGTAGAAGTCGCGCGTCACCTTGGGGTACATCAGGTACGACGCGAACTCGGGCTCGCTCAGCGGCTGCTCGCATTCGGCTTCGGCCTGGGCGCGCAAGGCCACCAGATCGGCGGGCAGCATCAGATCGCCGGGGCGGTAGGGGGCTGGGGGCTGCTCACCTTCGGCCAGCTTCAGCACCTTGCGTGACAGCGTGGCGGGGAAGCCATCGGGCGGGAAGCCCAGCTCGCCCTTGAACAGCGACACCACCGATTCCGGGAAGGCCACTTCGCGCGCCGGATCAGCCACCTGCGCCGGGGTCAGGTCGTTGGCCACCATCATCAGCGCCATGTCGCCCACCACCTTGCTCGAAGGCGTCACCTTCACGATGTCGCCAAAGAGCTGGTTCACATCGGCATAGGCCTGGCTGACCTCGGTCCAGCGGTGCGCCAGGCCCAGCGCGCGGGCCTGCTCGCGCAGGTTGGTGTACTGGCCGCCGGGCATCTCGTGGCGGTAGACATCGGCAGTGCCGGAGCGGATCTCCGATTCAAAGGGCGAGTAGAAGCGCCGCACGCCCTCCCAGTACATCGAGGCTTCGTGCAGTGCGTGCTGCGACAGGCCTGGGTCGCGCTCGGTACCGGCCAGCGCGGCGGCGATGCTGGAGAGGTTGGCCTGCGAGGTGAGGCCGCTCATGGCATCGAGCGCGCCATCCACAGCGTCACAACCGGCTTCAATGGCCGCCAGGATGGAGGCTGCCGCGATGCCGCTGGTGTCATGGGTGTGGAAGTGCACCGGCAGGCCGGTTTCTTCCTTCAAGGCCTTGACCAGCGTGGCCACGGCGCGCGGGCGGCACACGCCGGCCATGTCCTTGATGCCCAGCACGTGCACGCCGGCGGCCTGCAGTTGCTTGGCGATGCCCACGTAGTAGGCCAGGTTGTACTTGGGCCGGCTGGTGTCAAACAGGTCAGCCGTGTAGCAGATGGCGCCTTCGGCCAGGCCGCCGGCCTCAATCACCGCATCAATGGCCACGCGCATGTTCTCCACCCAGTTGAGCGAATCGAACACGCGGAAGAGATCGATGCCCTGCGTGGCCGCCTGCTGCACGAAGTGGCGCACCACGTTGTCGGGGTAGTTGGTGTAACCCACCGCGTTGGAGCCGCGCAGCAGCATCTGGAACAGCACGTTGGGCACGGCCTGGCGCAGCTGGGCCAGGCGCTGCCACGGGTCTTCCTTCAGGAAGCGCAGTGCCACGTCGAAGGTGGCGCCGCCCCAGCATTCCATCGAAAACAGCTGCGGCAGCTCGCGGGCGTAGTACGGCGCGATGGGCAGCATGTCGGCGGTGCGCATGCGTGTGGCCAGCAGCGACTGGTGCGCGTCGCGCATCGTGGTGTCGGTGAACAGCACCTGCTTCTGGTCGAGCATCCACTGGGCAAAGCCCTTTGGGCCCAGGGCCTGGAGGCGGTCGCGCGTACCTGCGGGGATGGGGCTTTGCAGATCCACCTTGGGCAGCACCGGCTTGGGCAGCGGCAAGGCTGGCAGCACACGGCCTTTGACCTCGGGGTTGCCGTTGACGGCCACCTCGCCCAGGAAGCGCAGCAGCTTGGTGGCGCGGTCGCGCCGCGCGGCAAAGGCCAGCAGCTCGGGCGTGTTTTCGATGAAGCGGGTGGTGATGGTGCCGGCCACGAAGTCCGGATGCTGGATCAGGTTCTCCAGGAACTGCAGGTTGGTGGCCACGCCGCGGATGCGGAACTCGCGCAGCGCGCGGTCCATGCGCTGGGTGGTCTCGGCCGCGGTGGGCGCCCAGGCCGTCACCTTCACCAGCAGCGAGTCGTAGTACGGCGTGATCACCGCGCCGCCGTAGGCGGTGCCGGCATCCAGGCGAATGCCGAAGCCCGCCGCGCTGCGGTAGGCGGCCAGGCGGCCGTAGTCGGGCAGGAAGCCGTTCTCCGGGTCTTCGGTGGTCACCCGGCATTGCAGCGCGTGGCCGCTCAGCGAGATCTGCGCTTGCGGCGGCACGCCGGTTTCTGCCGGCACGCCGATGTGGCCACCTTCGGTGATGCGGATCTGCGCCTTGACGATGTCCACCCCGGTGATCATCTCGGTCACGGTGTGCTCGACCTGGATGCGCGGGTTCACCTCGATGAAGTAGCACTTGCCATCGTCGGCGTCCATCAGGAACTCGACCGTGCCGGCATGGGTGTAGCCCACGGCGCGCATCAGTTGCAGCGCGTGGCCGCACAGCGCGGCGCGGCCGGCGTCGTCCAGGTACGGCGCGGGGGCGCGCTCCACCACCTTCTGGTTGCGCCGCTGGGCGGTGCAGTCGCGTTCAAACAGGTGCACCACGTTGCCGTGCTGGTCACCCAGGATCTGCACCTCCACGTGGCGGGCGCGGCGGATCAGCTTCTCGAAGTAGACCTCGTCGTTGCCGAAGGCGGCCAGCGCTTCGCGGCGGGCGGCTTCCAGGGCACCGGGCAGCTCGCTGGCGTTTTCGATCACGCGCATGCCGCGCCCGCCGCCACCCCAGCTCGCCTTGAGCATCACTGGGAAGCCGATCTGCTCGGCCGCCGTCAGGCAGGCCGCCACGTCCTTGGGCAGCGGTGGCGTGGCAGGCATCACCGGCACGCCCGCGGCCACTGCGGCGTGGCGCGCGGCCACCTTGTTGCCCAGCGTGCGCATCACCTCGGGCGAGGGGCCGATCCAGCGGATGCCAGCGGCAATCACCTGCTCGGCGAATTCGGGGTTCTCGGAGAGAAAGCCGTAGCCGGGGTGGATGGCATCCACGCCCGCCTGCTTGGCAATGCGCAGGATGTCTTCGCCATCCAGGTAGGCCGCCAGCGGCTTCTTGCCCTCGCCCACCAGGTAGCTTTCATCGGCCTTGAAGCGGTGCAGCGCCTGGCGGTCTTGCTGCGAGTAGATGGCCACCGTGCGCATGCGCATCTCGGAGGCCGCACGCATCACGCGGATGGCGATCTCGGAGCGGTTGGCGATCAGGATCGAGCGGATGGGGGTGGTATTCATGGTGACCTGGTGGGAGCAAACCGACCGATCATGCATGCAAGGCGCTTGCCAACCCGCGGGCGAAGGGCAGCCAACACCAAGGCCGCGCACCCGGCAGTGACCGATGTCAACTCAAGGGGCGTAACTGGCTGTCGAACTGATCCAGGCTCGGAAACACCAGGGGCGTCGCCTCATCCAGCCGCACCAGGTGCTGCCGGTAGTCCTGCAGCATCGCGGTGCGCGCCTCGGGGCTGATGTACGGCACATGCCAGGCCACGAAAGGTGGCAGCACCGTCATGCCGGTGTAGGCCAGCGTGCCTTGCAGCACCGGCTTGAGCATGTCGTTGATCGGGCCGTGGATGCCGTCTGAAGCAAACATGTGTGCCTGCCCGCCGATGGTGACGCTGAGCATGGCCTGCTTGCCGGCCAGGCCGCCGCGGTCATAAAAGCGCTTGCCGCCGTACACCACGCCCGAGACCAGCACGCGGTCGATCCAGCCCTTCAGGATGGCGGGCGGCGCGCACCAGTAGGTGGGAAAGTTCAGGATCAGCAGGTCGCACCACAGCAGCTTGGCCAGCTCGGCCTGGATGTCGGGGGCCAGCGTGCCGGCCTCCTGCGCGTGGCGCTGTTCCAGCGCGTAGTTCAGGTAGTCAGGGTTCTTGCGCGTGCCGAAATCGGCCGCGCTGGCCACCGGGTTGAAGCCGGCGACATACAGGTCAGACACCCGCACCTCATGCCCCAGCTGGCGCAGCTGTTCAGTGGCGGTCAGGCACATTGCCGCGCTGAAGGACTGCGGCTCGGGATGGGCGTGGACGATGAAGACGTTCACAGGGGCGCTTTCGCGAGTCGTCAAGGGATCAGGAAGCCGAGCCCGCTGCAGCACGTGCAGCGATCTCTTGCACGCGGGTCACGCTGGCAGGGTTGCCGGCGATGGCCCAGTACTGCGGCGGGATCGGCCAGCAGCCACCGCGCACCAAGCTGCGATCAGCCTTGAGGATGTTCACCACCAGATCGGTGAACCCGGTGAGCAAGGCGTGGCACTGCTCGATGGGCCGGCCTTCCAGCACCAGGAAGTGGAAGTACGGCGCGGGCGTCGCCCCCTCGCTGAGCAGCTTGCCGGCCACCGCCACATGCTTGGGGTTGTAGACATTGGCGAACACGCGCACGCGCTCGATGGGGCTTTGCAGCGTCTCGGCGTAGAGCTGGCTCGAATCCTTCAGCAGATCGGCGATCTGCGCATCGGTGTAGCGGCCTTCGGCAAGGTGGTATTCGAGGATGGGCATACGGTCATTCGATGTGGGAGCGGCTTTGGCCGCGATGGGGTCGGGGTGTGCCGGCAATCGCGGCTGAAGCCGCTCCTACAAGGACAGACACTCAAGGAATGCCCTTGCGGCGGCCGGCATCCATGAACAACGTGCCACCGGCCAGCGCATCGGCCTCGGGCGCCACCAGCAGGCTGATGGCCCAGGCGATCTGCTCGGGCGTGGTGAAGGCGCCGATGGCGGATTCGGCGCGCATCTGGTCGAGCACGGCGTCCGCAGAGATGCCGTCCTGCTCGCCACGGGCCACGGCCACGCGGCGCAGGCGCTCGGTGTCGGCCGGGCCGGGGGCCACCAGGTGCGAGGTCACACCACGCGGGCCGTAGGCCCACGAGAGCTGGCGGATCAGGTTGGCCAGCGACGAGTTGGCCACGCCCGCGGTGCAGGCGTAGGCGCTGGGCTCGAAACCGTAGTGGCCGCCAATGGCCACCAGCCGCGAGCCTTTGACCAGGTGCGCATCCACCGCGCGCACCAGGCGCAGCATGCCGCCCACCTTGATGTTCACGGCGTCGACCACCGCCGAGGTGGGCGGCATGC
>Ga0209066_10002830_pt1 | contig 20502 bp, 19 predicted proteins | sample All_14_2_FD_187198 | JGI IMG/M metagenome (GOLD analysis project Ga0209066, IMG submission 187198) | Freshwater microbial communities in response to fracking from Pennsylvania, USA - Allegheny Zone_MetaG_DW_15 (SPAdes) (version 2) ... | reverse complement strand
GCTTATGTATTGAGCTGGGCCAACCGGCCTGCTTCGCGTCAGGGTACGCCCCCTTCTCGTCATCCCGGCTAAGCAGGTGCGGTTTTGTTTGCTAGAAAGTGAAGTCATGAATGTTGTCTCGACGGCCTCGGCCGTCTCATCCCAAGCCGTACCAGATCACCGCCTCTCCGTGGTGGTGCCGATGTACAACGAGGTCGACAATGTCGAACCCTTTGTCACGGCCATCCACGAGGCCTTGGGTGACTACCCGTTCGAGTGGGAAGTGATCATCGTCAACGACGGCAGCCGAGATGGCACGCAGCAGGCGCTGGACGAGCAAGCCCGTTTGCGTGGCCCCCATGTGCGGCCCATCCACCTGTGGCGCAACTTCCGTCAGACAGCGGCGATGCAGGCTGGCATCGATGCCGCGCGCGGTGAAGTCATCGTGACACTGGACGGCGACCTGCAGAACGACCCCAAGGACATCCCCAAGCTGGTGGCACGCCTGCTGCGTGAAGACCTCGACCTCGTTGCCGGATGGCGCCAGAACCGCCAGGACGGACTGTGGCTGCGCAAGGTGCCCTCGCGCATCGCCAACCGCCTGATCCGCAAGATCACCCAACTCGAATTCCAGGACTTGGGCTGCAGCCTCAAGGCCTACCGCGCCAGCGTGCTCAAGCGCGTGAGCCTGTATGGCGAGATGCACCGCTTCATACCGGCCTGGATGGCCACTGTGACCTCACCTGCCCGCATGGCCGAAGAGCCGGTGAGCCACCATGCCCGCGTGCGCGGCGAGTCCAAATACGGCATCTCTCGCACCTTGCGGGTGGTGCTCGACCTGTTGGCGGTCAACTTCTTCCTGCGCTTTTCTGGGCGCCCTGGTCACTTCTTTGGTGGCGTGGGCCTGGCCGTGGGCCTGCTGGGCGGTCTGATCCTGAGCTACCTGGCTGTGCTGAAAATCATGGGCGAAAACATCGGCGGCCGTCCGCTGCTGTGGCTGGGCTTTTTCTGCGTGCTGGGCGGCCTGCAGTTCCTGACCACAGGCGTGCTGGCCGAGTTGCTCATCCGCATTTATTACGATCGCGGTACGGTGGCGCCCTACCACACCACCGAGGCGCCCCCGCTGGCTGCCGACACCGCCTGGCATAACCAAACCTGAGCACCCATGACGCAACCCACTACCGCATTGACCATCTCGACGGGTGCCCCGCCCCCACCCCCTGCGCGTCCCACCGGGCAGCGCTGGCCACGCATCTGGGGACCGCGCATGTGGAAGCTGCTTGCGCTCATCGCGGTGTTGTTCCTGTACCGCATCTGGGTGATCGAGCACGCGGGCATTTCCCTGTTTTTCGATGAGGCCCAGTATTGGGACTGGTCCAAGCACCTGGCCTGGGGTTACTTCTCCAAGCCGCCGCTGATTGCCGGCCTGATCTGGTTGAGCACCGCCCTGTTCGGGTCTGGCGTGCTTGGGGTCAAGGCCCTGGTGATGCTGCTGTACCCGCTCACGGCACTGGCCATGGTGGGTTTTGCGCGGGCCTTGTGGCCCACCAGCAGTGGCGTGCGCACCGGCATGGTGGCCGCAGCCCTGTTCATGACCATCCCGATGGTGGGCCTGATGGGCATGTTCGCCAGCACCGATGCGCCACTGATCCTGTGCTGGACGCTGGCCTCCTGGGCGCTGTGGCGTGCCCAGGTCACCAACCGCATGAGCAACTGGGTGTGGCTGGGTGTGGCTTGTGGTGTGGGCCTTCTGGGCAAATACACCATGGCGGCCTTTGCACTCACGGCCATCTGGACGCTGTGGGGCGTACATGGCCCCAAACGCGGCGTGGCCCGCCTGGGGCCGTGGGTCGCTGTCTTGATCGCGGTGCTGCTGCTCTCGCCCAACCTTTTGTGGAACGCCCACAATGGCTACCCCACCTTGCAGCACACGGCTGAATTGACGACCCAGTCAAGCCGCTCAGGTGGCCTGCTGCCGACGCTGGTCTTTCTGGGCGGACAGGTGTTGATGCTGGGCCCGATCGCCGTGTTCGCCGGGGTGTGGCTGTACAGGCGCCAGCAGGCTGCCCAGGCCTCATCCGCCAGCGTGCCGTCAAGCCAATGGGCAGCCTCCAGTCAGATGATGCCGCCCAGCCAGTGGAAGAACTCCACGCAGTTCAACCCGGCCAGCCAGCCTGGGCAAACTGCCGGCGCTGCGCCGCGCCCTGTCGTGCGCACCTCGGCTTACTACCTGGCTTCGGTCTCCAGTTATCGCTTCTTGTGGGCCATGAGCCTGCCACTGCAATTGATCGCGGTGGTTCAGGCGCTGTACGCCGATGCGCACGTCAACTGGGCCGCACCATCGATGGTGGGCTTCACCCTGTTGATCGCCACGTGCCTGAGCGCACCGCTGGTACCGCTGGCCGCACCGCGCCCCGCGCGCTGGCTCACCATCGTGTTGGCGGGCAACCTGCTGATGACCTCGGCTGTGCTGCACCTGCGCGACATCGTCGGCCCTACCTTGCCGTCCAAACTGGATGTGCTGGTGCGCATGCGCGGATGGCAGGAAGCGTTTGACTCGCTCGCCCCCGAATTGCAAGACCCGATCGTCAACGGCTTGCCTGTGCTGACCGACTCGCGTCTGCTCATCACGCAAGCGGCCTACCACTGGCGCCGCTACAACGTGAACACGCTGGCCTGGAACCCAAAAGGCCAACGCCAGAGTCACTACGAGATGACACGCAGCCTGCCCAACAAGGTGGGCCCTGACGTGCTGCTGCTGACGAGCAACCCCAACCCGACGGACATCACCCAGCGATTTGCCATCGTGCGCGCCTTGAAGTCAACCAAGGTGGCCGTCGGCCCTGATCGCAACGTCGAGATCCATCTGTTCTTCCTGCGGGGCTTCCTGGGCTACAACCAGGCGACCTACCTGGAACAGAGTGGTGCCGACAAGCCCACATCGCCTGATGACCAGTGAGACCACAGGCCCTCATGATGACGATGAGGCCGACCAGAGCGACACCCGCCTGATCTGGGCGGGGTTGTTCTTTGCTTTGGCGATTTTTCTCAAGGTACCGGGACTGGACCTGCTGGTATCGGCCCGCTACTACAACGCCGAGAGCGGCTTTTTTCACCGGCACAACCCGCTGGTCATCGGCCTGTACGACTGGACGCCCTGGCTGGGCCGCGCGCTGGTGGTGGGCCTGCTGATCTATGCGCTGGCAGCCCCGCTGGTATCGCGCTGGTTTGCCCGGCGCGGGCGTGCCGACCTGGCCGAGCGCAGCAAAGGCCCCTGGCGACACATGGCGACCGTGTCGCTGTGCTGCGCCCTGCTCGGCCCGGGCCTGTTGATTGAAGGTGTACTCAAGAACACCGTGGGGCGCCCTCGCCCCGTGCAAGTGGTGCAGTTTGGTGGCACCGAGACCTACCTCGGCCCCTTTGTGCTGGGCGAGGAGCCGGGCAGCCACCGTAGCTTCGTCAGCAGCCACGCGGCAGCCGGCTTTGCGCTGATCAGCCTGGGCCTGACCTGCGGGCCTGTATGGCGCCGACGCTGGTTCCTGATCGGCCTGGTCACTGGTGCCGTGGTGGGCCTGGGCCGCATGATGCAAGGCGGGCATTATCTGAGCGACATCATTTTTGCCTTTTATGCCGTGTGGTTATCCTGCGAACTGGTAGCCTGGGTTGATCGACGTCGCCTGGCCAGACACGCCCCCAGGACATCGACCCGCGCACGCCGCCTCAGGCTCTGACTTGTTTGCCCCCAGCTCCCCAAACGCCTTTCAGATCATGTGTCCCGCCCACACCGTTTCCTACGACTACGACCGCCAGGACGCCACCGGTGCCACCTGCACCGCACACGCCTGGGCCAAAGTGCCTGCGCCCTTGAGCCTTGAGGCCAAGGTGAACATCAAAGCCCGCATCAAGGCTTTGCTCAAGGCGCAAAACGCCGTGCTGGTGGCTCACTACTATGTCGATGGCGACCTGCAGGACCTGGCGCAAGAAACAGGCGGCTGCGTGTCCGACTCCCTGGAGATGGCCCGCTTCGGCCGTGACCATGCCGCCCAGACTCTGATCGTGGCCGGCGTGAAGTTCATGGGTGAATCGGCCAAGATCCTCAGCCCCGAAAAACGCGTGCTGATGCCCGATCTGGACGCCACCTGCTCGCTCGACCTGGGCTGCGCCGCCGACGACTTCGCCAAGTTCTGCGACGCCCACCCGGACCGCAAGGTCGTGGTCTACGCCAACACCAGCGCGGCCGTGAAGGCCCGTGCCGACTGGATGGTCACCAGTTCATGCGCCTTGTCCATCGTCAACCATTTGAAGGAGCAGGGCGAAAAGATCCTGTGGGCGCCAGACCGCCACCTGGGCCGCTACATCGAAAAGCAGACCGGCGCCGACATGCTGATGTGGAACGGCGCCTGCATCGTGCACGACGAGTTCAAGGGCCTGGAGCTGGACCTGCTCAAGAAGGACCACCCTCATGCCCTGGTGTTGGTGCACCCCGAATCGCCCGAGAGCGTGGTGGCCCAGGCCGATGTGGTCGGGTCGACCTCGCAGTTGCTCAAGGCCGTGGTCGAGTCCAGCGCGCCCGAGTTCATCGTGGCCACCGACAACGGCATCCTGCACCGCATGCGCCAGCTGGCACCCAGCAAAGTGCTGATCGAAGCGCCTACCGCCGGCAACAGCGCCACCTGCAAGAGCTGCGCGCACTGCCCCTGGATGGCCATGAACGGCCTGCAAGGCGTGCTCGATTGCCTGGAACAAGGCACAGGCGAGATCACGGTGGACGAACCCACCCGCGTCAAGGCCAAAGGCTGCATCGACCGCATGCTGGACTTCGTCGCCGCCAACCCGGCCGCCATCACCAAGCCTGCTCAAGGCTTCGTGCCAAACATCGGTGCAGCCTGAGCGCGCACCACACTGACATTGCCCCCCTGACCATGTTCGACCACAACGAGACCCTGACCGAAGCCCGCGAGCGCAATGTGCGCGACGCCTTGTTTGAAGACGTGGGCGTGTGCGACTGGACCGCGCAACTGGTGCCTGCAGGCCAGCGCGTCAAAGCCCGCCTGATCGTGCGCGAAGAGGCCGTGCTGTGCGGCCGCGACTGGTTCGAGGCCTGCCTGTTCAAGCTCGACCCTGCGGCCACCATCACCTGGGCTTACGACGAAGGCGCGCTCATGGCGCCCAATACCGAGGTCTGCGCCATACAAGCCGATGCGCGCGCCTTGCTCACCGCCGAGCGCCCCGGCATCAACTTCGTGCAGACCCTGTCAGCTGTGGCCACCCTCACCCACCGTCACATGAAGGCCATCGAGGGCGCCTCGCCCAACCCGCGCGGCTGCGTGGTGCTGGACACGCGCAAGACCCTGCCCGGCCTGCGCCTGGCCCAAAAATACGCCGTGCGCGTGGGCGGCGGCGCCAACCAGCGCCTGGCCTTGTACGACGGCATCCTGATCAAGGAAAACCACATCGCTGCGGCAGGCAGCGTCAGTGGTGCCGTGCGCAATGCACAGGCTCTCGTAGCGGCCCAGCCACTGCCCTTGCGCGATCACATCACCATTCAGGTTGAGGTCGAAACCCTCGACCAGCTGCACGAAGCCCTGGGTGCCGGCGCCGTGAGCGTGCTGCTGGACAACTTCACCGAAGCGATGATGCGCGAGGCCGTGGCCCTCAACCAGGGACGCGCCCTTCTGGAAGTCTCGGGTGGCGTGACGCTGGACCAGCTGCATGGCATCGCCGCCACCGGCGTGGACCGCATCTCGATCGGCAAGCTGACCAAGGACGTGACAGCGGTGGATTTTTCTCTGCGCGTGCTGGAACGCATCGCCTGACCCATGGGTGAAAGCAGCCAGTACGGCCAAGGCAGGCAGCGCTTGCTGAATGCAGCGGCCAGCTGGATCGCCCGCAAAGGCAGCATCGCGGGGCTCACACTGCGTGAACTGGCCGCAGAAGCGGGCATGAGCCACAACGCCATCTACCGGCACTTCAAGAGCGTGGAGGAAATGCTCCCCCACCTCGTGGATGATTTCGGCACGCGTTTGCGCCTGGGTTTGCAGGAGGCACGGCGGCAAGCCCCACTGGGCGAACCGCCTACCCGCACGGTGATGGCCTGGCTGTTCGCCTTCGCACAGGAGAACCAGGACGCCTTCACCACGGCCATGCGAGAACGGCACGGCCCGCCGGGCGCATCGCGCCAGGCCATCGAGACGTCGCTGCAGCTCATCCAGCAAGACATGCGCGCGCAACTCCTGACCTTGGGGCACGTGCCCCCATTGCCGGAAGAACAGTTGAGCTATCTGTTTCAGGTGCTGGTCGACCAGACCTTTCAGGTGTGCGTGGACTACCTGGCCAGCCCGGGCGATCAAGCCATGCTGATAGACCGCGCAGAGTGGCTCTTCGTCTGGCTGATCAGGGGGGCCAGCGCCGGCTTGGTCAAGCCAGGCGCCGCCCCAGCCCCGGCAACAAGTTGAGGGCGTTACCCCGGTCCACCATCTGGCGCTCGGTCGGGTTAAAGCTCAAGCCCAGCTCCGAATTGGGATCACCTGGCAGCTTGAGTGCATAGGTCAGCTGTGAATAGGGGTAGTCCGTCCCGAGCAGGATGTGGCTGACGTCGGTCACCTGCCGCACAGCGGCCATCGATGGCGGCGCGCTGGACAGGGCCGTGTCGAAGTACAAGCCCGAAAACGAGCTGCGCTTCGGATTGAGGTTCAGGGCCAGCAGTCCCGCCCGATATGACAGGAAGGGGACGGTTCCACCCGCGTGTGGCAGCACCCAGCGAATGCGCGGATAGCGCAGGAAGATGCCCTTGTAAAGCATGTGGGTGACCGCGCGGGTGGTCTCGAAGGGAAACTCCAGCACGAAATTGGGGATGGCCACGTCGGGGCGGGCCGGCGGTGCCACCGGGTGGATGAAGACCACCGCACGCAGGTCATTGAGCGTGCGCATCAGCGGGTCCAGTTGCGGATCACCCAGGTAGACGCCATCGTAGTGGGTGTACAGGCCCACGCCATCCATGCCCAGACGGGTGAGTGCTCGCGTGGCCTCCTGGCAGGCCTGTGCTACTTCCACCGGGTCGGTAGGCTGAGCCAAGGGCAGGCAGGCGAACCCACCGAAACGCCGGTAGGCCGTCGAGCCCGAGGACACATTGAGCAACGCGTCCCTGATGTAGTCGTTGACCTGCATGGCCATCTGGCTGCGCAAAGCCTGGGTGGGCAAAAAGCCCAGGCCAGGCTCAGACAAAGACACCACCTGGGCCTGGATACCGAACTTGTCCATGAACCTCACCGCCTGGGACGGTGACCACGAGGGGATGGGGATGCCGCCATCGCCTTCCACGCCATAGGCCTTCATCGCCGCCAGGTAAAAGTCAGGGATCAAGTGCGCGTGCACGTCGATGCGGGTGGGGGCACCAGCAGCATGGGCCACACCTCCCAGGAGCCCGCCCATGGCGGCCGCACCCCAACCCAGACCGGCACGCAACACCTCGCGCCGCTCATTGACCAGACTCGATGGGACATCAGGCATGTCTTTTTCCTCCTCATTCGCCACAATGCGTACAAATGTACACATTGCTTCTGGGCACGTTGAGGGGGTTTACCCGGCGCGAGGTAAACGACGGTAACGCGTGCAAAAGCGGCAATTGAGCGCGATTTCCGGTGGCATTGCGCGAGACGGCTGCGCAGGGCATGACGCAAACTTCGTCCAACTGAAATGGACCTGTGCCCATGGCTGCCGACTTCACCACCCTACACAACTACTACGAACGGCTGGTGGTCGACCAGATCACCGACCTGGCCGAGCGCTTCCCGCTGTTGACAGAAGAGCAGCACCCGGACGTGGCCTGTGTGGCGCTCAACCGCCTGCCCCCGCGCTACATCCGCCACCAGGTGGACCTGGCCTTTCACATGACCGAGAAAGAGCGCCAGGACAGCGAGCAGCTGATCCGCGACACAGTCAACTATGCGTTTGAGTTCGTGCAGGCCCGCTATGCAATGCGGGCCCGGCGCTGATCACTGGCTGATCAAGGTAGCCAGGCGTCCTTCTTCTTGGGCTTCTTGCACAAGATGGTCGGGAAGCTGACCGGCAAGGTGCGCGGGTAATCGCGGCTGAAATGCAGGCCACGGCTTTCCTGCCGTGACAAGGCCGAGCGCACGATCAGCTCGGCGCAGTCCACTAGGTTGCGCAACTCCAGCAAGTCGCGGCTCACGCGAAAGGCCGCGTAGTAGTCGTCGATCTCGCTGCGCAGCAGCTTGATGCGGTGCAAGGCGCGCTCCAGGCGACGCGTGGTGCGCACGATACCCACGTAGTTCCACATCACCAGGCGCAGCTCGTCCCAGTTGTGGGCGATCACCACCTCTTCATCGGCATCGCTGACCTGGCTCTCGTCCCACGATGGCACCTTGGGCGCCATGGCCGGGATCTGCGCCTGGATGTCTTCGGCGCAGGTGCGGCCCAGCACCACGCATTCGAGCAGCGAATTGCTGGCCAGGCGGTTGGCACCATGAAGCCCGGTGTAGGTGGTCTCGCCCACGGCGTACAGCCCGGGCAGATCGGAGCGGCCATGCAGGTCGGTGACCACGCCGCCGCAGGTGTAGTGCGCCGCCGGCACCACGGGGATGGGCTGGCGCGCAATGTCGATACCCAGCGACAGGCAACGCGCATGGATGGTCGGGAAGTGCTCTTTCAGGAAGGCCTCGCCCAGGTGCGTAGCGTCTAGCCAGACATGGTCCACGCCGTGCTTCTTCATCTCGAAGTCGATGGCGCGGGCAACGATGTCACGCGGGGCCAGCTCGCCGCGCTCATCGTGGTCCTGCATGAAGCGGGTGCCATCGGGCAGACGCAGGATGCCACCTTCGCCGCGCAGCGCTTCAGTGATCAGGAAGCTGCGCTCTTGCGGGTGATACAGACAGGTCGGATGGAACTGGATGAACTCCATATTGCCCACCCGGCAGCCCGCGCGCCAGGCCATGGCAATGCCGTCGCCGGTCGAGGTGTCGGGGTTGGTGGTGTAGCGGTAGACCTTGCCCGCGCCACCTGTGGCCAGCACCACGGCTGAAGCGGCCAGGGCCTCTACGCGGTGGGTTTCGATGTCCAGCGCGTAGACACCATGGCAGCGCTGCGACTCGGCCTGCTCCTGCGCCGACTTCTTGAGGTGGCGGTTGGTGATCAGATCGATCGCCATCCACTTTTCGCGCAGGATGATGTTGGGGTGGCGCTTGACCTCGGCCAGCAGCACATCGTGGATGGCCTTGCCCGTGGCATCGGCCGCGTGGGCGATGCGCCGCACGGCGTGGCCACCCTCACGCGTCAGGTGCAGGCCCAGCGGGCCGTCGGGGTCGGGCGAAAAAGGCACGCCGCGCGCCACCAGCCATTCAACGGCCTTGGCACTGCGCCGCGCGATGAACTCGGCGGTGCGCTCGTCAACCAGGCCTGCACCGGCCTCCTGGGTGTCCTTGACGTGGGAGTCGATGCTGTCGTCATTGCCTAGCACCCCGACGATGCCACCTTGCGCCCAGGCCGTGGCGCCCTCTTCCAGCTGGCGCTTGGCCAGCACGATCACCGGCTGGGACTCCGCCAAGTGCAAAGCGACCGTGAGACCGGCCAGGCCGGCCCCGATGATGACGACAGGCAAGGACGAATCCGACGCAGCAGACATAAATACTCGCAGGCCCGAAGGCAGAAGCTGAGCGTTGATTCTATCGCCCGGGGCCCAAGCGGCTGGGCACCCTGGGCGACAGCAGGGGCGCATGTGCGGGCGATGTCGCCAATCCGGGCTAAGCGGCATGCGCTGGTCTGCATGCACGGAGCGCCCACTGGTTCACCCCACTTTTGGGGGGGCTCGTTTACCCGGGAACTTGCTGACCAGGGGCAACCGATCCCGTATTCTGATTCGGTCAACCCCGTTGACTACACATCAAACAGGAGAGAAACACATGACATGGGCACTCAAGAGCCTGGCCGCCGCTGCGGCCTTCGTTGCCGCTGGTTCGGCCAGCGCATTCACGACAACACTGCACACCAACGAGACGATCACCGATTTCGGTTACCCGCTGTATGGTTTGTCTGGTGCGGGTACCCTGAACTTCTCGTCCGTGCTGATCGGCGCATTGAACGCTGGCAAGGTCGCGGTGGCGGGTGTAGCGCCCGCGTCCGCCAATGTGACTTACAAGACAAACAATGCGACCAAAGTGGTGTCCATCGCCACGGCTTCGGCCGCAGCCCCGGTTCAATCCATCACGTTTGACTACACCTCCGTCGGCCTGACCTTGCAGAAAGTGGGCACCCTGGGCGGCACCAGGCAAACAGCCGCCAATGCCAACATCGCCACAACGGGCGGCTTTCTTGAAATCAGCGACCTGAGCGTTGACCTGACCACCAAAAAGGTGTTTGCCACGCTGAACGGCGGCAATGGCATTGGCGTGATGAACAACGTCGAGCTGTGGGACGTCACCACCATCACCGGCCCTACCTCGTTTGACTTAACTTCGTTGTCGATTTCTTCTCTCCCCGCAGATATCGTTTTTACCAACACCTTGGCTGGCCTGAAGATCAATGCGAACGCGTACAACATCTTTGCGACGTCTTTGGGTCTGACTGCCAACGGCAGATTGTCACTGTCGTCGGTCACAGACTTTGGCACGATCACATCCTCCATCAGCATCACCATCAATGTGCTCACACCGGGCGTTCCCGAGCCAACAACCTACGCCTTGATGGGCACTGGTCTGTTCGCCATCAGCCTGGTCGCCCGCCGCCGCCGAGCCAAGCAGTAAGGGTTGCGATGGGTTCAAGATTCCCTGCGCAGACGTGCTGCGCCAGGCCATGAGGCCTGCTACCTAGCTGACTATTCATCAAACAGGAGAGAAACACATGACATGGACACTCAAGAGTCTGGCCGCCGCTGCGGCCTTCGTTGCCGCCGGTTCCACCAGCGCGTTCACCGCCACACTTAACACCAACGATACCCTCGTCGATTACGGTGTAACGCTGTCTGGTTTGTCTGGCACGGGCACCTTGACGTTCTCGTCCGTGCTGATCGGTGCACTGAACGCCGGCAAGGTCACGGCAACAGGTTTGTCACCCGCCACGGCCACCGTGACTTACAAGACAAACAATGCGACCAAAGTGGTGTCCATCGCCACGGCTTCGGCTGCAGCGCCGATTCAATCCCTGCAGATTGACTTGACCAACGACGGGCTGACCTTGCAGAAGGTAAATGCCCTGGGTGGAGCCAGGCTGACAGCAGCGAATGCCAACATCGCCACAACGGGCGGCTTTCTTGAAGTCAGCAATCTGAGCGTGGACCTCAGCGCCAAGAAGGTATTTGCGACCCTGAATGGCGGCAACGGTGTCGGCCTGCTGAACAACGTCGAACTGTGGGACATCGCCACCATCACGGGCCCGATCTCCTACGATCTGTCTTCGCCTCCTTCCTACTACTACAGTTTTGGCTTCACCAACACCGTGTCTGGCCTGAAGATCAACGCGAACGCGTACAACCTGTTTGCGACCTCGCTGGGGCTGACTGCCAACGGCAAGCTGTCACTGTCGACGGTCACAGACTTCGGCACGATCACGTCCACCGTCAGTATCACCGTCGGCCTGGATGACGCAATCACACCAGACGTCCCTGAGCCCGCAACTTACGCTTTGGTGGCAGTTGGTCTGCTGGCAGCCAACCTGGCTACTCGCCGTCGCCGAGCCAAGCAGTAAGGATTGCGATGGGCTCATGCCCCCTGAGCAGGCGTGTTGCGCCAGGGGTGGGCCCATCCAGTTGACTACACATCAAACAGGAGAGAAACACATGACATGGGCCCGCAAGAGCCTGGTCGCCGCTGCGGCCTTCGTTGCCGCCGGTTCGGCCAGCGCTATGCCTTTTACGCTGACCGGCACCGGTGGGTTTTACCCTCCGGATGACCCCAATATCGACTACGAGACCCATGACCCTTACGACTTCATCCTGGAAAGTCGCCTTGGTCAGAGCAAGCTGGCTTTCTCACCCTCGCTGATCCAGGCGCTGAACAGCATCCGTACAGAAGTTGTAAGCGTTGATCGCGCCAAGGTCTCCGTGAACTACAAAACCAATGCAGCGACCAAGGTCGTGTCGATTGCAACGGCCACAGTGGCCGCGCCGATTCAATCGCTTACGGGCGACGTGAGCTTTGGTGACGGCCTCTCGCTTTGGTCGGTCAACACATTGGATGGCTTTCGCCTGAAGGCGGTACAAACCAACATCGCTACCACCGGCGGCTTCCTTGAAATTCGGGACCTGAGCCTGGACTTGCGAAAGAAGAAGGTGTTCGCCACGCTGAACGGCGGCAATGGTATAGGTTTGTTAGACAACGTCGAACTGTGGGACGTCGCCACCGTAACAGGCCCAACATCATCCGACTGGTCTTCGTTCACGTCTCACAGATTGACCCAATTGACCTTCGCCAACACCCTGTCTGGTTTGACAATCAACCCAGCGGCTTACGACGTGTTCACGACGGCCCTGGGGCTGACTGCTGCTGGCAAGTTGTCTCTGTCGAGAGTGACCGACTTCGGGACGATCAACTACTCGATCTCAATCCAAGTCTTTCCGCCTGTTCCTGAACCAGCGAGCTGCGCTTTGATGGTCGCGGGTGTCATGGCCGTCAGTCTGGTCGCCCGCCGCCGCCGAACCAGGTAAGCACCTGCTGACCAAGCCGGGCACCTCGCCGGGCTTGGTCACTGACACCGCTCCCGCCCGCAATACCGCTGGCAAAAGCTGCAACCCCACACCGGCAACCACGACGGGAAGTCGTAGTACCGCTTGTTGACTTCGCCCATCACCCGCTCGCGGTAGCGCGCGTAGTCGAAGTTCACGCCCTCGACCGCGTAGAACGCCGCACCGTCCTGCTGATAGGTCAGCAAGCGCACCGATTCAAAGTAGGGCCGGTAGTCGTCCAAAAGCGGCTTGCGCGTGGCCATCACGCGGATGGTCCGGCCATCGAACTGGCTGTAGTCCTGCACCAGGTCATCCTGCCTGGCATGCACGCTGCCCAGGCCCAAAACCGGCACATGCGTTCTGGCGGCATAGCCAAAGATGGCCGCAGACGAATACTTGTTGGACGCCAGCACCACGCCCGGCGCCTGCACCTGGCTCACCATCTGCTCGCTGCGCGCCGCTTCGACCAGGCGGTGGTAGTACTTGAAGGCCTGCCATTGGTCGAGGTGCGTCATGGCCACCCCCGCAGACACCAGCAGGTGCACCAGCAACATCACCCCCAAGCCCCTGGCGGCCGACTTCAGTTCAGGCACGGGCAAGGCCCAGGTCAGCAGCACGAACAGGAAGGGGTAAAAGCCCATCACCCAGTGCAAGCCGACCACCTTCTCTGTGGACATCAGGCCAAAGCAGCACAGAGGCACCAGAGCCACACAGGTCAGCAAGGCGTGCTGGCGCGCGGTCAGCCACAGGGCGCGCCGGTGGCGCCAGCCCAGCCACAGCAGCACGGGGCTGATCAGGTAGGCCATCATGCCCACGTAGCCCAGCGCTGTGCCCCACGATGCATGCGCCCCTTCATTGCGGTTGAAGAGGTTGAACATGATGTTGCTCCAGCAGTGGTGAAGGTTCCACACCACATTGACCACCACAGCTGGCAAGGCGAACAGGGTCATGACCAGCAAGCCGCGCCAGTGCCCCCTGGCAAACGCCGCGAAATAAACCAGAAAGGCCAGCCCCAACAGCACGGCAAAGTACTTGGACAAAAAGGCAGCGCCCAAGAACAGCCCGCTGAGCGCGTAAAGCCGCCAGGCCGCCTCTCCCTTGTCCGCCTGCTGCTCGGCACGCACCATGGCCGCGGCAGACCAGGCCGCCCAGAAAATCAAGGGCGTATCGGTCGCGATCAGCGCATTGAGCCAGTTGACCGGGGCCAGCCAGTAGAGCAACACCGCCCAGGCTGCCCGCTCCCGGTGGATGGGCGACCAGCCCCACCACATCGCCCAGCCGACGCTCAGGGGCAGCAGCACCGCAGGCAAACGAACAGCCCAGGCCGCGTCACCGAAGATGAAGCGCATGGCCGCGATCCACCAACCGACCATGGGCGGGTGGTCGTAGTAGCCATAGTCCAGCGAGCGCGACCACCAATAGAACAAAGCCTCATCGCCCGTGAGCGGCACAGCCGCCGACAACCATAGCCGCCACCCCATGGAGCCCAGGGCGACCAGCCATAGCCAGGTCGTGGGCACACCCAGAGACTGCGCCACGGGCGTGACACACACGGCGCGGGCAGCGCGTTTGAGCAACAGCGCGGGCATCAAAGGGGCGGGCGCCATCAATGTTCACAAGGCATGGCAAAGGACCCTGGATTCTAGGCGCCCGCTGCTAACATCTCTGTGCCCTACCACACCAACTGAAGGAAGCAACATGCGCTGGCAAGGCAACCGCGAAAGCGACAACGTCGAAGATGCCCGCAATGGGTCGGGTGGGGGCGGTGGTCGTCAGGGCCTCTCAGTGGGCGGCCGAGGCCTGGGGCTGGGCTCGGTGGCCATTGCCCTGGTGGCCAGCTACTTTCTGGGCGTGAACCCGCTGATGGTGCTCAACATGCTCAGCGGTGGCGCAGGCCTGCCCTCGTCCGGTGCGCCACAGTCTGCGCAACACCCGCCCGCCACGGCCAACGACGAGCAAACGCGCTTTGTGCGCACCGTGCTGGCCGACACCGAAGACGTGTGGCGCCCCATTTTTCAAGAAGGTGGCGGCACGTACAGCGAACCCAAACTGGTCCTGTTCCGCGACGCCGTGCCAACCGCCTGTGGCACTGGCCAATCCGCCACCGGCCCGTTTTACTGCCCTGGCGACCAGAAGGTCTACATCGACCTGGGCTTTTACGACACCTTGCGTGACAGGCTGGGTGCACCCGGCGACTTTGCCCAAGCCTATGTGATCGCCCATGAGGTGGGCCACCACGTGCAGAACCTGCTGGGCACTTCAGCCAAGGTTCAGGAAATGCGCCAGCGCCTGAGCGACACGCAATACAACGCCATGAGCGTCAAGCTGGAACTGCAGGCCGACTGTTACGCCGGCGTCTGGGCCAACCACGCGCAACAAGCCCGCCAGATCATCGAAGCCGGTGACATCGAAGAAGCCCTCAATGCCGCAGCCCAGATCGGCGACGACACCCTTCAGCGCAAGGCCTCAGGCCACGTCTCACCCGAAAGCTTCACGCATGGCAGCAGCCAGCAGCGCATGACCTGGTTCAAGCGCGGCATGGACACGGGCGACATCCGCCAATGCAACACCTTCGCCAAAGGCACCGTCTGATTCTCGACATTGATACCCACAACGGAGACAAGAACATGCAAGCCTGGATCTGCAATGAACTGAGTGGCCCCGAGGCCTTGAGCTGGCAAGACAGCCCCACGCCCGAACCGGGCAAGGGCGAAGTGCGCATCGCCATCAAGGCGGCCAGCCTGAACTTCCCTGACCTGCTGATCGTGCAGGGCAAGTACCAGATGCGCCCGCCACTGCCATTTGTGCCTGGCGCGGAGTTCGCTGGCGTGGTCGAAGCCGTGGGCGAAGGCGTCAAGCACCTGGCCGTGGGCACACAGGTGGCCGGTTTTGCGGGCACAGGCGGTTTTGGTACGCACACGGTGGCGCCCGCCGCCATGCTGATGCCCCTGCCACCCGTCTTTTCTTTTGAAGACGCGGCCGCCTTCCTGTGCACCTATGGCACCACCTACCACGGCCTGATGGACCGCGCGGCCTTGAAGGCCGGTGAGACCGTGCTGGTGCTGGGTGCAGCCGGTGGCGTGGGTACGGCGGCCATCCAGATCGCCAAGGCCGCAGGCGCCAAGGTGATCGCGGCCGCATCCACCGACGAAAAGTGCGCGCTGTGCCGTGAACTGGGCGCCGACGCCACCATCAACTACACCACGCAGAACCTGCGCGATGAACTCAAAGCCATCACCGAAGGCAAAGGCCCCGATGTGGTCTATGACCCGGTTGGCGGCGACTTGACCGAAGCGGCCTTCCGCTCCATCGCCTGGCGCGGTCGCCACCTGATCATCGGTTTTGCCAACGGCCCCATCCCCGCCCTGCCCTTGAACCTGCCGCTGCTCAAGGGTGCGTCGGTGATGGGCGTGTTCTGGGGCGAGTTCGCCAAGCGCGAACCGCAGAACAACGCGGCCTGCCTGATGCAACTGGCCGCTTGGTACATGGAAGGCAAGATCAAGCCGGTGATCGAACACAAGCTGCCCATGTCGCAACTCAAAGAGGCTTTTGCGCTGATGGGCTCGCGTCAGGTGCGGGGCAAGGTGGTGCTGGTCAACGCTTGATCAGGCTGCCTGGGCCAAGGCCCAGGCCACATGCTCGGCCACCAGGGCCTGGTCCTCGCCCAGGGCCGGCACCTGAGCCTGCCAGGCTTGCAAGGCAGCCAGCAGGGCTTGTTGAAGCGCCTGATCGGGCAGGCCATGGTGCGTTGATGGCACCCGGCCAGCCAGCACATTGCCCATCGCCACCGCCAGATTGCGCTGCCAGCGCGCAAAGCCGATGCGCCGGATGGGGCTGCCTTCGGTCAGGCGCAAGAAGGTGGCCTCATCCCATTGCCACAGTTGCAGCAGCGTGGGGTCGGCCAGTGCCGGCCTGATGTCGAAGTCGGGCACCACGGCACGCTGGGCGAACTTGTTCCAGGGGCAGATCAGCTGGCAGTCGTCACAGCCGTAGATGCGGTTGCCCATCAAGGGGCGCAGCGCTTCGGGTATGGGCCCGGCGTGCTCGATGGTCAGGTAGGAGATGCAGCGGCGAGCGTCCACCAGGCGCTCGCCCACAATGGCCTTCGTCGGGCAAATGTCGATGCAGGCTCGGCAAGACCCGCAATGCGCGGACTCTGGCTCGGTGAGCGGCAAAGCCACATCCACATAGATCTCGCCCAGAAAGAAAGTGGACCCGGCCTCGCGCGACAGCAGCAGCGTGTGCTTGCCCCGCCAACCCAGACCGCTGCGGCTGGCCAGTTCCACCTCCAGCACTGGCGCCGAGTCGGTGAACACGCGGTGCCCGAATGGCCCGAGGAGCGTGGCCAGTTGATCGGCCAGTTTTTGCAGCCGGGCACGCAGCACCTTGTGATAGTCCCGCCCCCTCGCATACATCGACACGGTGGCCGCGTCAGGCCTCTCGAGCCGCGCCCATTCCACTTTTTGCCAACCATCAGGCAAGGCATCGGGCAGGTAGTCCATGCGCGCCGTGATCACCCGAACCGTGCCTGGCACCAGCTCGGCAGGCCGCGCGCGCTTGAGCCCGTGGGCGGCCATGTAGTGCATGTCACCGTGGAAACCACGCGCCAACCAGTCCATCAAAGGGGCTTCCGCACTTGACAAGTCCACCCCTGCTACGCCAATCTGAGAAAATCCCAGCTCTGTCGCCCATTGACGCAAGGTCGCCATGACCTCGGCAGGGTCTGCCTGAAGGCCTGATCCACCGACCGGAGGTGACTGAAGTACATGACGCATGTGACGATCGTAGCAAGCCTTATCCCATCAACTGCCCCAACTGCTGCCGGGGCCGCTCTGGCACGTGACTTCACCTGGCCGGATGAGCCCGCTTGCGCCGCATTGGCCCATGAGCTGGCTCAGGCTTTGCGCGATGGCTTGCTCGCTGGCGGCTCGGCCTACATCGAGTTGCACGGCACGCTGGGCGCGGGCAAGACCACGTTCACGCGCCATCTGCTGCGGGCGCTGGGCGTACAAGGCCGGATCAAAAGCCCCAGTTATGCCGTGGTCGAGCAGCATGAAGTACCCGGCATGGTGATCCAGCATTTTGATTTCTACCGTTTCAATGACCCGCAGGAATGGGAAGACGCAGGCTTTCGGGATTTGTTTGCCGCGCCTGGCTTGAAGCTGGCGGAGTGGCCCGAAAAAGCCGAAGGCCTGCTGCCCCGGCCCGACCTGTCCATCCATATTCAGCCGCTTGCTGAAGACACCAGGCAGGTGAAGATGGCCGCGTTCAGCGCCATCGGGCGCCAGGCGCTGAACGCCCTTCAGCCCGTGCAAGATGTGGGAGTGCCAAGCCATGGCTGAGCACCTGCCCAAACCCGACGCACCAAGCCATACAGGCCGCCGCCGCTTGCTCAAGCAGGCCCTGGGTGGCGCACTGGTCATGGTGCTGGGCCCGAAAGAGCTGGCCTGGGGCGCGCAGTTGCTGGCCGTGCGCATCTGGCCGGCGGCAGACTACACGCGTGTCACGCTCGAATCGGACACGCCGCTCAATGCCACCTTCTTCTCGGTCGGCAACCCCATTCGCCTGGTCATTGACATCGAAGGCCTGGAGCTGAGCAGCCAGTTGCGTGAACTGGTCAGCAAGGTGCGTTCAGACGACCCCTTCATCGCCGGTGTGCGCGTGGGCCAGAACCGACCGAAGGTGGTCAGGCTGGTGGTCGACTTGAAGCAAGGCATCAAGCCGCAGGTGTTTGGCCTGCCCCCCGTGGCAGCCTACCAGCACCGCCTGGTGTTCGACCTGTACCCCACCCAGGCACCGGACCCCAAGCTGGCGCTGCAGGCGCCGGCATCAGGCGCTGTGGCCAGTGCGCCCGCCGCGCCACCGCTGGCCAGCAGCACCCCGGCCACCCAGGCAGGCAGCGCCGCGTCGGTGCCCCTGAGCAACAGCCCCGGCGCCTACATGTCAGTGCCAGGTTCTTTGGCCGGCGTGGCGGCACCTTCAAGCGCCACACCCGGGGCAGCGCGCAGCGCCACGCCCAACAGCGCCCAGTCAGACCAGGCCGCTGAATCCATGAACGACGCGCTCGGCGAGTTCATCGGGGGCCTGAAGCGCCCCCCTGCGCCAGGCCAGGATAAGGCCGTGGCCAAAGCGCCCGCCAAGCCTCAGGACAAACCTGGCGACAAGCCCGGTGAAGAACGCGACAGCGTACAACTGGGCAACAACAAGGCGGGCGCCAAGCGCCTGGTCATCGTGGCGCTGGACGCAGGGCACGGCGGCGAGGACCCCGGCGCGGTCGGCCCCAGCGGTTTGTATGAAAAGGACGTGGTGCTGGCCGTGGCCCACAAGCTGCGCGCCCTGATCAATGCGCAGCCGGGCATGCGCGCCATGCTCACACGCGAGTCCGATTACTTCGTGCCCCTGCAGGAACGGGTGGTCAAGGCGCGGCGTGTGCAGGCCGACCTGTTCGTGTCCATCCATGCCGACGCTTTCATGAACCCACAGGCACGTGGCGCATCGGTGTTCGCCTTGTCAGAAAACGGGGCCAGCAGTGCGGCCGCACGGTGGATGGCCAAGCGCGAAAACGCATCTGATCAGGTGGGTGGCGTCAACATCAAGACGAAAGACGCCGCCGTGATGCGTGCGCTGCTGGACATGTCCACCACCGCGCAGATCAAGGACAGCATCAAGCTGGGCAACGCCATCCTGGGGCACCTGGGCAAGATCGGCCGGCTGCACAGGGGCAAGGTCGAGCAGGCCAGTTTTGCGGTGCTCAAGGCGCCGGACATCCCCTCCATCCTGGTGGAGACGGGCTTCATCTCGAACCCGGAAGAAGAGTCCAAGCTCAAGGACGAGGACTACCAGAAGGACCTGGCCGATGCCCTGCTATTGGGCATCCAGCGCTACTTCGCCAAGAACCCGCCGCTGGCACGCAACCGGGCCTTGTGACGGGCTGATGGCGCGCGTCAGGCCACCGGCTGGGACGCGCGACTGGCCCGCCAGGCACCAAACAGGGCGATCAGGCCGGGTACCAGAATCATGGCCCAGATGATCTTGCTCAGGTGCTGCTGCACAAAGGGGATGTTGCCAAACAGGTAACCCACCGTGGTCAAACCGACGACCCAGATCAGCGCACCCACCACGTTGTAGAAGGTGAAGGTGCTGCGCTTCATGTCGGCCACACCCGCCACAAAGGGCGCGAAGGTGCGGATGAAGGGCATGAAACGGGCCACGATGATGGTGATGCCACCGCGCTTTTCGTAAAAAGCGTGGGCCGCGTTAAAAGCCTTGCGGTTGAACCAGCGCGAGTCCTCCCACTGGAACACCTTGGGCCCGACGTAGCGGCCTATCGTGTAGTTCACCTGGTCACCCAGAATCGCCGCGATCAGCAAGACCACCATGGCCACCGGCAGGCTCATGGACCCTGCGCCAGCGAGTGCGCCCACCATGAACAGCAGCGAGTCGCCGGGCAGGAACGGCATCACCACCAGACCGGTTTCGACAAACACGATCAGGAACAGCAGGGCGTAGACCCAGTAGCCGTAAAGCTGCACGAACTCAGCCAGGTGCTTGTCGACGTGCAGGATGAAATCAATCAGGAAGTGTGCGATGTCCATGGCGGCGCATTATGGCTGTGAAAGTTGACGCAACTCGCATACCAGCGCGGCGAGGTCTGCCCTTCTACAATAGCGGGATGACGCCTGAGCCCGCCCGCGCCCCCCTTTCTTCGGACACCTCCGTGCCGGAGCACAGCCCGAGCGCCCCTCGACGCAGCATCCTTGAACTGCCTGACGAGCTGATCAGCCAGATCGCCGCAGGCGAAGTGGTCGAGCGCCCGGCCTCCGTGGTGCGTGAACTGGTGGACAACGCCC
>Ga0209066_10002829_pt1 | contig 20503 bp, 15 predicted proteins | sample All_14_2_FD_187198 | JGI IMG/M metagenome (GOLD analysis project Ga0209066, IMG submission 187198) | Freshwater microbial communities in response to fracking from Pennsylvania, USA - Allegheny Zone_MetaG_DW_15 (SPAdes) (version 2) ... | reverse complement strand
AATCTGTATTTTGTGCGCAATTAACCTTTTGGCACCTGCACAAAATAATCCAAAATGGTTACGCTACCCAGCAATATCGCCAGATGGTAAGCAAATTGCGTTTACCTATAAGGGCGATATTTACCTTGTGGCAAGTGATGGTGGCGTTGCCACGCCTTTAACGTTCCACTCTGCTTACGACTATATGCCTGTTTGGAGCAACGATGGCAAGCAAATTGCATTTGCATCGAACCGATTTGGCAATTTCGATATTTTCGTAGTTGATGCTCTTGGAGGTGAACCCAAACGTTTAACATACCATTCGGCCGACGAATTGCCATTCACTTTTAGCGTTGATGGTAAGAACGTACTTTTTGGCGCTAGTCGACAAGATTTAGTAACACATAGGCAGTACCCAACTGGTTCACAGCCGGAACTTTACTCGGTTCCATCTAACTGTGGCAAAGTTGAACTTGTATTGACCACTCCTGCTGAGGCTGTTAAATTCTCCACAAATGGCCAGTATTTAATATATCACGATAAGAAGGGTGGCGAAAACGAGTGGCGCAAGCACCATCAATCATCAATTGCCCGCGATGTTTGGACTTACGATTTTCAATCAGGTAAACACACTCAAATAACCTCTTTCAAAGGTGAGGACAGGAATCCAATTCTTGCCGATAATAATTCGAGCGTTTACTATTTAAGCGAGGAGAGCGGAAGTTTTAATGTTTATAAGCTATCGCTAAACAATCCAACTCAAAAACAGCAAATCACAAAATACGAGAAGCATCCCGTTCGTTTTCTTAGCATGAGCCAAAATCAAACGCTTTGCTATGGTTTTGATGGCGAAGTTTATACTCTTGTCGAAGGCTCTACCCCTAAAAAGGTTGAAATCACTATAAAAGGCGAAAGTAAGCAGAACCCAGAGCAGCTAATTTCTATTAACGGAAATGTTCGCGAAATGGCCGTTTCGCCCGACGGTAAGGAGGTTGCCTTTATAGCGCGAGGTGAAGTTTTTGTATCGTCGGTTGAGGGAAGTTTTACAAAGCGAATTACAAACACTCCAGAACAGGAAAAATTTGTGACCTTCTCGCCCGATGGCAAATCTGTTGTTTATGCTAGTGAACGCAATGGTCGTTGGCAAATATACAAATCTACAAAAGTGCGCTCGGAGGAGCCATATTTCTTTGCATCAACTTTAATTAAAGAGGAACTTTTAATTGATAACGACAACGAGAACACTCAACCTGAGTTCTCGCCCGATGGTAAGGACCTTGCATTTATAGAGAATAGAACCAATCTCAAGATTTACAATCTGGAATCAAAACAAATCAGAACGATCCTAACCTCCAATGAGCTTTACTATATGAGCGATGGCGGTCAGTATTTTACTTGGAGTCCCGATAGTAAATGGTTGTTGGTGGATTATTCGCCTGTGATGTCCAACGGTGAGGTGATTTTAGTTGCGGCCGATGGAAAATCGCCTTATATCAACCTAACGCAGAACGGACACGAGGATTATCGTCCAAAGTGGGTGAATGGAGGGAAACAGATGATTTGGGCATCAACCCGTGAGGGTTTGCGTAGTTACGCTAACAGTGGCGAGCGCCAGTCCGATGTTTACAGCATGTTCTTTACCCGTGAGGCTTGGGATAGGTTTAAGTTAAGCAAGGATGAATTTGCCCTGCTAAAATCAATAGAGGATAAAGAAAAGGAAGCTAAAGAAGCTGCTAAGAAGAAAGAGGACGAAAAATCCAAGGATAAAAAGAAGAAAACCGACGAACCCAAAAAGGACAGTACTTTGAAGTTCGATTGGGAAAATCTGAATGAACGATTTGTAAAGTTCACAATCAACTCATCGTCAATAGCCGATGCTACACTATCAAAGGATGGTGAAACACTATACTATTTGGTAAGTTTCGAAAAGGGCTACAACTTATGGAGTATTAAACTTCGAACTAAAGAGGCCAAAATGGAAATGGATCTGGATATTAGATCTGGCTCCTTTGAGTGGGATAAGGATATGAAAAACCTATTCTTACTTGCAGATGGTAAAATCATCAAGCTTGATATAGATAAGGGTAAGCGAGAATCTGTTAAAATTAATAGCGAAATTAAGGTTGATAGATATGCAGAGCGAAAAGCAATGTTCGATCATGTTGCGCTCCGAACCGAAAAAGGATTCTACACAAAACAGTATCACGGAATTAACTGGAAAGAGTTAACCCAACACTACGAGAAATACTTACCCTATATTGATAATGGTTTTGAATTCGCCGAGATGCTATCAGAAATGCTGGGCGAGTTGAATGGCTCCCACTCAGGCGCTCGCTACAGTTTCAGAACTAGCGATGGCGATCAAACCGCATCGCTTGGTGTATTTGCCGATTACTCTTACACAGGCGATGGAATAAAAATTTCAGAGATATTGCTAGGAGGTCCTCTAGATAAGGCTAAAATTGATATTAAGCCAGGAATGGTAATCCAGAAGATTGATGGCGAAACCATAGCTGCAAACTCTGATTATGCTCAGTACCTAAACCGCAAGGTTGGTAAATTTACACTTATTGATGTTTTCGACCCTGCAACAAACTCCTCGAAGCAGTACACTGTTAAGCCAATATCTGCCTATGAGGAGAGCGATTTACTATATAAGCGTTGGGTTAAGAAAAATCAGTCCGAAGTTGAAAAGTTAAGCAACGGACAGCTTGGTTATGTTCATGTTGAGGGAATGGGCGATGGTCCTTACCGCGACACTTATAGCGAAATGATGGGTAAATATCACAATCGTAAAGGTATTATTGTTGATACACGTTTTAACGGTGGTGGCGACCTTGTGTCCGATTTGGCAATGTTCCTTACAGGTAAAAAATACATTGAGTATCAAACCGATACTAGAGTTTTAGGTTCCGAGCCAACTTTCCGTTGGACTAAGCCAACTGTAGCCCTTGTTGGCGAGGCCAACTATAGCGATGCAAGTTGTTTTGCCTGTGGTTACCAGCAACTTGGAATTGGTAAAATGATAGGTATGCCAGTGCCAGGTACCTGCAGCTATGCCGGTTGGGAACTTTTACAAGATGGCGAGACCCGCTGGGGAATGGTCCCAGTTAGTTCAAAGGAGATGAATGGCCTGTGGATGGAAAATCTAGAAGCCGTTCCTGATTATGTAATAAAGAATGAACCTTCGATAATTGCAACTGGTCGCGATCAACAGTTGGAGAAAGCGGTAGAAGTTTTACTGGAGCAAGTTAAGTAGAAAAACCAATTAGAAATGCCTCAGAAGTTAAACTGGGGCATTTTTATATTCTTGCATCATTGTGGTTTTCAATGTTGAATACTGAAATTCATTAGTGTCTGCAAACGCCTCTTCCCTATTCGATTCAATATCTTGGTAGTCGATGTCGGAGTTAAACTGTTTGCTAGTGAAATCATAACGTTCGCCTTCAATTCTGTTGTAGAAGTGCCATTGTCCTTCCACTTCGGTTCTCAGTATGTTGCCACCAAATAAATCGTTTATTACAAGTGCTGTAACCCCGCATTGTCCTTTGTAAGGATTCTCCAGAGTCCACTTGCTGCTTGTTTTTAAACTCCAACATTTGAGCAAATATTGTTCAATTTGATTTATTAAATCATCGGATAATTTTGTCATTGTAAAAATTATTTTTCAATAATTCTGTCAAAACCATTGTATGGGGTTAACTCCATTATTTCGAATTCAATCAACCTATTTTTTACTAGAGGTAACTCATTTAAAGTGTTTTTTGCCACTGTTGCGCTTTCGCACTCAAGAATAATTACAGCACAATGATTCTGGTTGAAGTAAATCTCTCTAACTATTCCCTGTTTTTGGAGTTGATACACTTGAAGTGCCTCCTGCTTTAAGACTTCGTCAAGTTTACTCCAATCAACTCCGTCAATTTCTTTTTCTAGCGCTAGTATTTTCATAATTTTTCTATTCTCGGCTTTTAATTACTTCTTCCCAAAACTTATTAAAACTTCTTTTTGGATTTTGGCATAGGTACACTGTAGTACCATACTCACGAGCCAAAGGGTTGCTGATTTCCCCGACTTTTTGAATGTCCGTAAAGAGTTCTTGTACATCTTCTCCTATTTCATCGTTAATGTATATAACCTCAGTTATTTCAGTTGAAAACGATTTTGGAAGCCAAAACTTAAAGTTATCGCTAAAACTTAATGCTTTAGGCAGATTGTATCTTTTCCCAATAACACAAATAGCTCCTGCTTGCCCATAGTTTTCAGCATAAATAATTGAACTATTCTTATTTTGCACCATTTGCCAAGCCTTGTTTGTAATGCTGGTAAGTTCTTCCCAGCCGAGCATATCGGAATAATCCTGTGGTAACTTATTGTAGTTGTTATCCTCATCACGCCTAATAGCGTCATTTCCTGTTGCTTTTTCAACGTTATCAAAATATGCAACTAATTTCTCTGGTTTATAAATTGGTTTCCCCATTGGCAGGTTAATATATCCAAGCACAAGTAGAATTGCAATAAAGATTATTCTTGAGTAAAATTTTTTAAAAGTTCTTTCGAAAACCACCGCTCCACTTGCAATCAGCATCGGATAAATACCTGCAGTATAGTATGTTTTACCATCTAAAAGCAGAAAAATTAATAAAACCGCAACAGCATAGTATCCAAGCACCCGATAATCTTTCATGGTTTTTGATATTAAAAGAAAAATAATTGCAGGTATAGCAATTATGGTCGAAGGAATAACCATAAGCAATTGTTCCGTAAGGAAAGTTGCGGGATTCATATTTACAAGTTGCGAGTCGCGTAGTTCTGCCATGTGACTAATAACAGGGAATCCGTGAGCTATTTGCCAAACAATATTTGGAAATACTATTGCAAATGCAACTAGGGCTGCAAAGTAAAGATGTTTTAATGTGTAAATCTTTCGGTGTTGGGTGAAAATAACTGCTGTGAAAAGTGAAATAACTAGGAATAAGATATTGTATTTGTTTAAAAACCCAATACCAATAGCAACTCCAAAAAGCAGTATGTATTTAGGTTGATTTGAATTCAGATATCGGATAAAGAGATAAATGGCCAATGTCCAGAACAGAATATCGAAAACAACCGGTTGGAATAAACCAAATACTCTGATAAAAAGCAGCGAAACAAGTAATGAGATTGCGGTAAGGGTTTGAGCATATAACCCACCCTTTAACTCTTTTGCAATTATTCCGCTAAGATAGATAAGTATACCCCCCGCAAGCGCAGGGAAGAACTTCGCCGCAAATAGCGTGTACCCAAAAAGTTTTGTTGATACAAATGCCAAAATGCCGATGAATGGAGGTACAGAATGGTATCCCAATGCCAAGTGTTGTCCTAGTGAGAAGTAAAGCAGTTCATCGCGATGAAACTCGAACAAACTGTAAAAACTGAGTTGAAAAATTACACTGATAAATGATATGATTAATAGCAATATCCTATCAGAAGGTTTCTTGATGCTCATTATTAATATCAATTATTTGTTTTTAGCTATCACCTCTTTTACCCTAAACTCTACAATCCTCCCAATCAAATCGAGTGGCAATGGTTTATCTATGGGAAACTGCACTGCACCTTTTGACCATTTGTATTCGGCAATTTCATTTTTAAAAGTTTCAATACCCGATGGGGTTGGGTAAAACCCAATATGGTTCTTATAGCCAGCAAAATGAACTAGATTTTCTTTTAGAACATAGGTAGGCATTGCATACTTTATAGTTTCAGTAGCACTGGGGGCTTTTTCTTTTATCACACCGCGTATTTGATGTAAAAGTGTCCGTACTTCATCCGGAAAAGTGGCTATGTATTTATCAACTTCACTCATAGTCAAAATCAATTGATGCACCGTAAAGTTAATTAGTTTTGAAGAAAGTGAGCAAAAAATAAAGGACCTATACCGCTTATTCATCTAAACCATATAACTATGCCTGACCGCCTGAAAGAATTACACGGTTAAAAGACAGTTTATCAAACATTTTACTATCAAGGAAGTTCCGCGCAAAACTCGGAATGACAAATACAATAAAATTTTTACAAACAACCATTAACTACCAACTATCAACAAAAGGGAGTATCTTTGCATAAAATTCAGATTTTGATGCTCGACGATTCCACCATAGTTGCCATAGCCACACCCGCAGGAATGGGCGCCATTGCGGTTATCCGCCTTAGCGGAAAGGATTCTATTGCCATTGCCGATAACGTTTTTCAATCATCGAAAAAAAGCAAGAAACTTGCCACTCAAAAGCCTTACACCATTCATTACGGCTCAGTTGTGGATAACGGTAGGGTGTTGGACGATGTGCTGGTGAGTATATTCAAAGCACCCCACTCCTACACTGGCGAGGATAGCATTGAGATATCGTGCCACGGCTCGGTGGTTATTCAGCAGCAGATTCTGGAGTTGCTCATAAAAAGCGGCGCACGGCTTGCCAAACCTGGCGAATTTACACTGCGCGCTTTCCTAAACGGTAAAATTGACCTATCGCAGGCCGAGGCCATTGCCGACCTTATTGCATCGTCGAGCGAGGCTGCGCGCAGAGTTGCTTTACAGCAAATGCGTGGAGGCTTCTCCGATAAGCTCAAAATTCTACGCGAGCAGTTGCTTCAATTCACAGCACTTATTGAGCTGGAGCTGGACTTCAGCGATGAGGATGTTGAGTTTGCCGATAGAACTCAGCTGGAGCAGCTAATTATCGGTATTCTTGCTGAGATAAACCGATTAATCGACTCGTTCAGCCACGGTAACGCCATAAAATCGGGTATTCCTGTTACCATTGCGGGTAAACCCAATGTAGGTAAATCCACGCTACTGAACCGTTTGCTCAACGAGGAAAAGGCCATTGTATCGGAAATTGCAGGTACAACCCGCGATTCCATTGAGGATACAATCCATTTAGGAGGTATCAACTTTAGGTTTATCGATACCGCTGGGCTACGCCACACCTCCGATACCATTGAGTCCATTGGAATTGAGCGTGCGCTCAACAAAATAGAACAGGCCAAAGTGGTGCTTTACCTGCTAGATGCTCAGGAAAGTATGACCGATTGCCTTGAGGCAATATCGGAGTTCAGGCCCAAACTAACCAACGAGCAAAGCCTGATTCTGCTTGTTAATAAGGAGGATAAATCCAACCCACAACATACCGACGATTTGGTAACCGCCATTGGCAAGCAGTTCAACTGCAAAACCTTATCGATATCGGCAAAAGCAGGGCATAATATTGACAAACTGACGCATCTGTTAATAGAGATTGGGCTAAGCGGTCAACCCGAAAACGAGGATGTGGTAGTTACCAACGCCCGCCACTACGATTCACTTATAAACACCCAGAAAAACCTAAATCAGGCACTTGTTGGACTAAAATCAAATATCTCGGGCGATTTGCTGGCCATTGATATCCGTCAGGCCATTTACCATTTGGGCGAGATAACCGGCGAGATAACTAACAATGAGGTACTTGGGTATATTTTCTCTAAGTTTTGCATCGGAAAGTAATGTACAACGATGAAACAATGAATTCAACCGAAAACCTTCCTATTTACAAAAAAGGAAAGGAGATACTTGATGTTGTAATGAGTATCTGTGATTTGTTTCCCGAGGAGGATGAGCACTTACAGTTTATAAAAGATCAACTCATTGTCGATGCTTCAACACTTACAGTAAAAGTTGCAGGAGCCGAAGCGGCTGGTCTGTACGATTTGAAAATGGAAAATGCCACAATAATCCGCAAAGCAGCAAGGGATTTAATGGTTCAATATCATTCGCTGAAATTCCATGGGTTTGAGCACTCGGACTACTACATAATTGTGCGCGACCTAATTGAAGAGTACCGCCTAATGTTCATCGATTGGGTGGCTGGTTTCGATAAGTGGGACTATATAATTGACCGCTGGGGTCTTTTTAACCCTCCGGGCGTTGGCCCATTCGACAAAGACCCAGATGAGGGGCTTCCCTTCGATTTTGATGAAGATGATTTGTAATAAGTTTAAGTAAGTTTTATTTTATCTTACTCAATTAATGACGTTTAAAAGACAAAACAACCACCAAAACATCAATCAATATGATACCCTTGGCTTACCATTTCTAAATTTCTGAAAAAAACGTACTTCTCCTCAATAAATGGGTAATCCCAGCACCCCAAACTATGGTATATACTACCACCAAAACCAATCTTAAACTTATACAAGCCGTGCAACGGGTGCGATGGATTCGGATTTGGAGCAATGCCAAACATATCGTACTCTAAGCAACCCTTTTGCTTTGCAATTTGCATTGCCTCCCACTGTAACGCATAGGTAGCCATATAATTACGGTTGTAACTCGATGATGCTCCATATAGGTACGAACCTCGCTTACCTGAAATTATCAGAAACATTGCTGCAAGCGGAATGCTTTCCAGTTCAGCAATTAACAGAATTACCTCCGCTGGCGAGTTTGTATTATCGGCCCTTGCGGTTAGCAATGCTTCAAAGTATCTCATATCATTTAGTAATATCCTATTCCTATTCGCCGTTTCGGTGTAAAGTTTATACCAAATATCTATACTACTAATATCGGCTCTTCGAACTGTTACTCCTTTTTTATACGATAGATTGATGTTGTACCTCGTTTTAGGCTTCATATTGCTTAAAATAGACTGAGCACTAGTTTTTAAATCGATATAGATAGTGTTGGTTGGTAGAATATTGGTGCTTGGCTTCCTAAAATTTCTATTAAAAGTATTGCAGTTGAACATAATTTCCTGAGCAAAAACCTCGGGTTCCCCTAGCCAATTTCCAAAACTGTCGAAATAATTATCGGAATTTGCCCAGTACGACTCCCAGCACAAGTCGTACCTAACCATAATACAGTTTAACGGTAGATACGAGCGAATGCTTTCCGATAGTTCTTCCAAAAATTTACCCTGATACTCAAAATCGGGCTCCACCTCTGGACCGTAAGGTACATAGGCAATGCAATCAGTATCATTTATTTGCTGTACCAAAACCAGCAAATCCGAATCAATAACCGAATTGGAAACATCTTTATGGTACAAATTTGAACTGCTACTTTTGAAGTTTACTGCCAAAGTGTTAGTTCCCAACCGATTCTTAACCATCGACCAAAAAGCAGTTTGCTGAACTATTGGTGTTTTATAGAGCTCAGCAATATTTTTCTTGTAAATATCAGTAAGCATAATCTTAAATTTATGATTATCAAATAAAAGAAAAAAGCCGGAGTAAACTCCGGCTTGCAGCAGAAGCCAAATCCAAGACTCTATTGATATTAACCTAAATACTAAACTAAATCTTCGCCGTTGGCTTCTGGCTGATATATAACTTTTTCGATTTTTACTTGCTGCTCACCTTTGGGAACTTTAAATGAAACCACATCGCCCGATTTGTAGCCTAAAAGAGCACAACCTAAGGGAGAAAGTATAGAAATTGAACCCTCCGAAAAATTGGCATTGCGCGGATAGGCTAAGCGCAACTCCATGGTTTTGTTAGTTCCCAAAAAACTGATATGAACAATGGAGTTCATAGTTACAAAATCGGGAGTTATTAACTTGGAATCTACCTTACTAGCTTTTTGCAACTCAAGTTCCAAGTAATCTAAGTAAATCTTATCGACACTTTTGTTCCCACGCAGAGTTTGAATGAGATTGGTTAATCTCATATAATCTACCTCTGTAACTGTTAAAGTTACTATTTCCTGATTACCTTTACCATTTGATATCATGTCAATCATCTCCTTTCATATAATCAATGAAAACACTTAATTGCCTAAATTTGTATGTTTGTAAAATAAAATATCCGACATAACAATAAAACGGTTACGATTTATATTTATATCGGATTCGATGCAAAGTTATAATAACTTTTTTGATTAAAAAAATGGGTAACAACTATCAATCAATAAAAAGATTAATCGATTTATGGGAAACCTACGAAGAGGAAACCTCGCAGCAGGAATTATTGGGTTTTGCCGATTGGTTAAACAATAAAATAAAGCAAAATCCAGAACTAAATATTAAGCAAGCAAAACGAAGATTCACCAACGAAGAGCCAGATAATTTATTAATAATAAATAATTTAGATGAACCTACGCGATTTTTAGAGTACATATCGCGAATATCAAAACTCCACGATTTCTACATAAAAAAGTTCTTTACTGATATATCAATAAATAATCGACTGGAGTTTTTTTTCCTTTACACTGTGAATGAGAAGAAAAGAGCAAAAAAAACAGAGCTTATTAATACCCACCTGGTCGACTATACAACAGGCATGGACACCATTAAAAGGTTAGTAAACAATGGCTTACTCGACGAAACAAACGACGAAACCGATAAGAGAGCCAAGCAGCTAATTATTACTGATGAAGGAAAAAGAGTGCTCGAAATAGCATTAAAAAAGGTAAACGACGAGGTACATATGTTTTTAGCGTGTATCAGCATGAACAAATGGAAGAAAACACTGTCTGTATTTGAGGAAATCAATAACTTCCATTCAAAAATATACCAAACACATAACGATAAAAACTCAGCAGAGTTATTAAACCTAATGGATTCACTTAAACATCTCCACAAGTAAATTTGATGTCGAAAACACTACCTTAAAATATAGTTAAACCACTAAGCTATCCGTCTGTAAAATCAAATATTTTACAATTATTTCGATTTAAATAGTCAATAACTACAAAGTTAATCCATTTTAGTAGCATTTAATTCTATTTTTACGCTGATTATTGCAATTTATTAATACGAATATGTATCTTGGTGGAATTTAATTCCAACAAAATGATCACTTTTCTGCTAAATAATCGCACTATCAAAACCGATAAGAACCCCGGAATGCCTTTGCTCGATTTTATTAGGTATGGCGAGGAGCTGCCGGGCACAAAAATTGGCTGTAGGGAGGGCGACTGTGGAGCTTGCACCGTTCTGGAGGGCGTTTTAACCGATAATCAGGTAGTTTACAAAAGCATAGTATCGTGCCTTACCCCGCTTGCCAATGCGCATGGAAAGCATATTGTTACCATTGAGGGTATTAACCTCGATAATCAGCTTTCGCCGGTGCAAAAAGCAATGGTCGATAATGCTGCAACACAATGCGGATTCTGTACGCCGGGCTTTGTGATGTCGTTTACAGGTCACTGCTTGGACAAAAAAGTATCCACCGTAAAGACTGCTATTGCATCGGTAAGTGGAAATATTTGCAGGTGCACTGGCTACAAATCAATCGAAAGGGCTGCTGAGGATATTGCCAAGCATATGCAGAACAAGGATATCGAGAATCCAATTAAATGGATGGTTGAAAAGGGATATCTACCTCAGTATTTTCTTCAAGTGCCGAGCAAACTAAGGGATATTGAACCTATCGGCATATCAACAAATAATGCAACAGTTATTGCTGGCGGAACCGATTTAATGGTTCAAAAGGCCGACGCAATCTATGAGTCAAACATACATGCTGTACTTCACAAAAAAGAGTTCAAAGGGATTTCTTTTGATAATGGCCGATGCCGGATTGGCGCATCAACCACAGTAAATGAGCTAATGCAATCGGCTCTAATACAGGAACTACTTCCAAACCTGAAGGAGCAACTGATGCTTATTTCATCGGAACCTATCAGGAATATTGGAACCGTTGCTGGGAATATTGTAAACGCCTCTCCTATTGGCGATTTAAGCATTATTCTGCTTGCACTGAATTCTGAAATTACAATAATCGATGGCGATAGAAAAAAGGGTCAACCACTTAAAGATTTCTTCCTAGGATACAAGAAGCTAAACCTACAGAAAGGCGAACTGGTTGAATCGGTTAGCTTCGCTATTCCTCAAAAGCCATATCACTTCAACTTTGAGAAGGTTAGCAAGCGTACGCACCTCGATATTGCTAGTGTTAACTCGGCAATGCTTATTAAGGTTGATAACGATAAAATTGTGGATTGCCACCTTTCGGCTGGCGGAGTATCGCCAATTCCTTTGTACCTAAAGGAGACATCAAAATTCCTGGTTGGAAAAACCATATCAACGGAAACTTTAAATCAGGCCAACGAAGTGCTTCAAGCAGAGATATCACCTATTGGGGATATCAGGGGTAGTGTTGAATACAAAAGATTACTGCTAAAACAGTTGGTTTTCGCTCATTTTTTAAGACTTTTTCCACACCTTATCAAGTAACCTTCGGCTCACGACCAACTATCAACCATCAACTCTCAACGAAATGAAAAACATAGATTCCATAGGTCACGTAACAGGAAAATCGGTTTATCTGGACGATATACCCACACTCAGGGGAACTCTACACGCATCAATACTTGGCTCAACAGTTGCCAGTGGAAAAATAGTAAGGTTCGATACCAGTAAGGCATTAGAACTCGAAGGTGTTGAGCGAATTATCACCTATAACGATATCACAGGCGAAAACCAAATTGGCGGAATTATTGAGGATGAGCCACTTTTTGCCGACCACGAGGTTCATTTTCACGGACAACCAATTGCTATTGCTGTTGCTACAAGCGAGTTCATTGCCCGTAAAGCGGTTTCGCTAATTGAGGTTGAGTACGAGGAGCATACCCCAGTGGTTAATCCGCGCGAAGCTCAGCAAAAAGGATTACTGCTAATTCCTCCACGTACCTTTAAAATGGGTAGTGTTGATGAGACGTGGGCTAAATGTAAATACATCTTCGAGGGAAGCGTTGAGATGGGCGGACAGGAACACCTGTATATCGAAACTCAAGGCTCATACGCTTATCCTATCGAGAATGGCTATATAAAGGTTCACTCATCAACACAAGGACCAACAGCGGTTCAAAAAACAATTTCGAGGGTTCTAGGTATTCCAATGCACCTAATAGAGGTTGATGTGGTACGTTTAGGAGGTGGTTTTGGAGGAAAAGAGGACCAAGCATCAGGGTTTGCTGCTATGGCAGCATTGGCGGCGCATATTCTGCAAAAGCCTGTAAAACTTGTACTTCCTCGTCACGATGATATGCGGATGACCGGAAAGCGTCACCCATACAGCGCCGATTTTAGAATAGGATTATCAGCAGACTACAAAATACTTGCCTACCAAACAACACTTTACCAGAACGGCGGTGCAGCAGCCGACCTATCGCCTGCTATTATGGAGCGGACTTTATTCCACTCAACTGGTGCCTACTTTATTCCAAATACGCAGGTAACAGTTTACAGCTGCAAGACCAACCTTCCGCCCAACACCGCATTTAGAGGGTTTGGTGGGCCACAAGGGATGTTTGTAATAGAATCGGCCATTGCAAAAGCGGCCAACGAGCTTGGCGTTCCAACCACTTCGATTCAGGAAGCAAATCTGCTAAAGGAAAAGGACGAGTTCCAGTACGGACAGATTGCCGAGAATGTCAATATCGGCGAATGTTTCAGAACTGCATCGGACAAGTATGAGTTGAAAAAATTACAGAGCGATATCGATAATTTCAACAGTCAAAATAAGTACCAAAAACGAGGCTTGGCATTGATGCCATTATGTTTTGGGATATCGTTCACCAATACATCAATGAATCAGGCAAGGGCATTGGTGCATATCTACCAGGATGGTAGCGTATCGGTTAGCACTGGTGTAATTGAGATGGGGCAAGGCGTTAACACCAAACTTGCACAAATTGCATCGCAGATGCTGGGCATTGGAATCGACAAGGTTAAAATACACTCCACCAACACATCGCGTGTGGCCAACACATCGCCCACTGCAGCTAGTAGTGGAGCCGACTTAAACGGAAATGCGCTAGTTATTGCCCTTAAAGCATTAATTGCAAGGCTTAAGGATGTTGCTGCCGAAATTACTGGTTCAAAGGCTGAGCAAATAGAATTTGTAAACGAGGAAGTTACTGCCAATGGAAAATCGACCGGATTAAGTTGGAAAAAACTGGTTCAAACAGCACACTTCAAAAGAGTTTGTTTAACCGAGAATGGACATTATGCCACACCCACCATTTTCTTCGATAAAACCAAAGAAAAAGGCCATCCATTTGCCTACCACGTTTATGGAACAGCAGCAATAGCAGTTACTGTTGATTGCATTAGGGGCACGTACGTAATTGACGATGTACTAATTATTCACGATTTTGGGAATAGCATTAACCCAACCATCGACCTAGGTCAGGTTGAAGGCGCAGTGGTTCAGGGAATTGGTTGGGCAACATTGGAGGAGTTAGCCTATAACGAAAAGGGTAAATTGCTATCCAATAGTTTATCGACCTATAAGGTGCCAGATATCTACTTTGCCCCAAAAACACTTAAATGCGAGGCTTTAAACACCAAAGGCCCCGAACTTGCTGTATTTAAGTCGAAAGCAGTTGGCGAACCGCCCTTTATGTATGGCATTGCAGCGTACTTCGCAATTCAAAACGCTATAAAATCGTTCAATGCGAACTACAAACCCGACTTTGATTTACCTATGACACCAGAGAAAGTGTTGATGAGGCTTTATGGAGGGTGATGGTTATTGAGTTATTGAGTTATTGAGTTATTGAGTTATTGAGTTATTGGGTTATTAAGTTAATGGGTATTGGAGTATTGGAGTATTGGAGTATTGGAGTATTGGAGTATTGGAGAGTTGGAAAACCTATTTAAGTTTCATTTTACATCTATCAAATTATGGTAATCCTCCATGTTATTGATGTTGAGTAGAACTTTGCTATCATTAACTTCAACCAATTTCTTTGGATATTTACTCAGGAATTGCTTTAAGTGGATTTGATCCTGTGGTTCAGACCTTAAATGGTTAATTACCTGCTCTGATAGGTAAAATGGGTGTCCTCCCCGCCCATTGAATGCCACACAAGCGTAGTCCAAATTATTCGATTCATTGTACAGACAATCAAGGATACTATTAGAAACAAACGGATTGTCAATATTACTAACAAACACAGGCTTTACCTCATTCAAAGCCAAAGCGGCCAACTTAAGCGAGTAAAACCTTTCCCATTCGGGATGATGGTTAATAACAACCCTTACATTGCTTGGAACACTTAATTTTAGCTGATGATAAAGAACTGCGCTGGTTTCGTTAAGCACAACTATAATCTCATTACAACCAAAGGAGTGGTATTCGTCAATCAGTTTTTCCAGAAATGTTGTTTCAGTATTGAATCGTAACGAGAATTTTGGAACACCCATTCGTTCAGATTTTCCAGCCGAAAGAATAATTGCTGATATATTTTTCTGCTCTTTATGTATCATCTATAATATTTTTCCAATTAATCAATAATTTTAATGACAAATGTAATTCTTACGGCGTTTATTTTTAGTTTTGTGATATAACTTTTCACTAAAACTATGACCGATAAATTCTACACAATTCCCGTGGAGCAGATGCTCCAAATGATTTTGAACGAATTTCAGAAAAATCAATCAATATTTGGTATCAACAAGGATTTATTTTTCAATCCATCGCAAAATAGTAAGTTAAATACCGAGATTTTCGGACAAAAAATAGATACGCCCCTAGGCGTTGCTGCAGGCCCTCACACCCAATTGGCGCAGAACATCATTGTGTCGTGGTTAATGGGTTGCCGTTACATTGAGTTAAAAACTATCCAGACTTTAGATGAACTAGAAATCTCCAAACCCTGTATCGATATGCAGGACGAGGGGTATAACTGTGAATGGTCGCAGGAACTAAAGATTGAGCAAAGCTTCAACGAGTACCTAAATGCTTGGGTTATCATCCACATACTAAATCACAAATTAGGCTTTGGTGCTAACCCAAACACCATTTTCAATATGAGCGTGGGCTACAACCTTGAGGGCATTAAACAACCCAACGTTCAATGGTTTTTCGATAAGATGACTAGCTGCAAGGCTGAGTTGGAGGAGAAAGTAGAGAAAGTTAAATTGCTCTACCCTGAGGTGGAAAAAATCAGTATTCCGCATCAACTTTCAAACAACATCACCCTTTCTACCATGCACGGATGCCCTGCTAACGAGATTGAGGACATTGCGAAATATCTGCTTACCGAGAAAAAACTCCATACATTCGTTAAGTTAAATCCAACCTTACTGGGCCCAGAAGAGCTGAGAAGGATTCTTAACAAGGAGTTGAAATTCAAGACAAACGTACCCGACATTGCCTTTGAGCACGACCTAAAGTATCCCGATGCAGTTAAAATAATCAATTCGTTACAGCAAACTGCCGATAAGCAAGGCTTAACCTTTGGATTAAAGCTAACAAATACGCTTGAATCGGTGAACACTAAGAATGCCTTTAAGTCCGATGTTGAGATGATGTATATGAGCGGAAGAGCATTGCATCCAGTATCAATAAACGTTGCGCGGAAGTTGCAGAATGAGTTTAACGGTAAACTTCTGCTTTCGTTCTCAGCTGGGGTAAATGCTTTCAACGTAACCGATAACCTAAAGTGCGGATTCAGAACAATCACCGTTTGCTCCGATTTGCTTAAACCTGGTGGTTATACAAGGATAAAGCAGTATGTTGAGAATATTACCAGCGATATTGCTAAAGGTAAGTGCAACACTATGGTTGAGCTGGTTGGCAAGGAATCGGCACATCAATTTCTGAAAAAGTATGCCGATGATGTTCTGACTAGTAAACTTTACACCCGCGACCATCTGCGCGAGCCATCCATCAAAACAAAACGTGAGTTGGATTACTTCGATTGTATTTCGGCGCCTTGCCGCGATACCTGCGCAACAAATCAGGATATTCCAGATTACCTATACTTCACAGCCACAAAACAGTACGATAAAGCACTGGAGGTGATTCTTAAAACCAACCCATTCCCATCAATTACGGGTATGGTTTGCGACCATCAATGCCAGAATAAGTGTACAAGGATTAATTACGATGATTCGCTGCTAATCCGTGAGGTAAAGCGCTTTATTGCGGAGAATTCAGATATCAAGTTAAATCCAAAAGCTGCAAACGGTAAATCGGCGGCAATAGTTGGGGCTGGTCCATCGGGCCTATCGTGTGCGTTTTACCTAGCCATTAATGGCTTCAAGGTTGATGTTTTTGAGGCTCACTCTAAATCGGGTGGTATGGTTAAGTACGCAATTCCTGGCTTTAGATTGACCGACGAGGCAATTAATCGCGATTTCGCTAGATTGGAGCAACTTGGAGTTAAAATAGCTTACAACCACAAGGTTAATAAGGACGAGTTTGCAAAGCTAAAATCTACATACGATTACGTTTACCTATCGCCCGGTGCGCAAAAATCGGCCGATTTGAATATCGACGGAATTGAAACCAGTGGTGTTATCGACCCGCTATCGCTACTTTTTGGTGTTAAGGATGGTAGCATTAAGGAGTTAGGCAAAAACGTAGTAATTATAGGCGGTGGAAACACCGCAATGGACTCAGCGCGTACTGCGCATCGTTTGGTTGGCAATAACGGCAAGGTTACTGTAGTTTACCGCAGAACAGTTGATGAAATGCCTGCCGATGAGGGTGAGATAAAAGCTGTTATTGAGGAAGGAATTCAAATTGTTGAGCTTACTGCGCCCGAAAAGATTGTATCGGCCAATGGCAAGGTCAAAGCCCTGCTTTGCAGCAGAATGGAACTAAAAGGGGTTGATGCAAAAGGTCGCCCAAATCCTGTTAAGGTTGCTAACTCGGAGTATGAAATTGAGTGCGATGTAATAATTCCCGCAGTAGGTCAGGCGTTGGATATCGACTTTGTTCCAAACGAACTTTTAAAGGCCGATACGAGAACCTACAAAACCCTGCTGGGCAACGTATATATTGGTGGAGATGCTCTACGTGGTGCTTCAACCGCTATCAACGCCATTGGCGACGGCCGTAAAGCCGCAGAGCAAATCATTAAGCAGTCGGGCTTTACCATAAATACAGCAAAAGTTGAGAGTAAAAATCACTCCAGGAAGGAGTTAATGGAAATGCGCTCGCAGCGCAAGTTTGCAACAGAGGTACACACAATTTCGTTGGAGGATAGCAAAACGTTTAAGTTGGTTAGCCAAACCCTCGATGAAAACGCCATTGTTGAAGAGGCTAAGCGTTGCCTAAACTGCGATGAGATTTGCAATATCTGCACAACAGTGTGTCCAAACCTCGCGAACTACTCCTACCAAGTTGAACCAGTTAGTTTGAAACTTCAAAAAGTCGTTGTTGGAGAGAATGGAGCATTGGAGTATCAACCCGATAAGGATTTTGTGATTAATCAGCGGTACCAAATACTAAATATTGCCAATTTCTGCAACGAGTGTGGCAACTGTGGAACATTCTGCCCAACGGATAGCGCTCCGTATATGGCTAAGCCAAAAATTCATATCACAACTGAATCGTTCAATAAGTGCGAAGAGGGCTATATTGTTGCTCATCTAAAAGACAGAGTAAATTTGATATACAAACAGCCCGGCGGTTTCAAAACTCTATCGGAAATTGGTGATGAGTTTATTTACGAAACCGACCACGTTTTTGCCCGTTTCAACAAAAAAGATTTTAAACTACTGGAGGCGAAAGCAAAAACACCCTGCGTTAAACAAATTCAGTTCCAGCACGCAGCCGAGATGAGCATTATAATTCAAGGTGCTAAGCAGCTATAATAAAATCAATAAATAAAGCGAAAGCGTGGGATTGTGGTCTCACGCTTTTTATTATTAATATTTAACTATTTTTGGCATATATTTGATTATAAGTTGAGAGTACTTCAGGTAATTACCCGTTTCGATTTTGGTGGAGCAGAGAACTATGTTCGGGAGCTCTCCAACGAACTTTCCGAACAAGGTATCGAGGTTTACATTTTCAGCAAACAAGGAAGACAAAATAATCTTTTAAATCCAAAGATTCATTTTTTCAATGCAGTTCTCAGCAGTAAGTTTATTCTTTTCAAAGCAATAAACATTGTTCTCCTAGTAAAGAAGCGTAAAATAGAAGTTATTCATGCTCACCAACGCCTTCCAATTATTTCTGCAAGCATAGCGAGTTTGATTACAGGAAAACCGCTTGTTGTAACAGTTCACGGCCGAGTAAGGTACGATTTACGTTCAAGAATATCACGCAAAGTACCATCTTGCTTTATTTTTGTGAGCAATAAGGTTCTAACCGTATCGAAGTATTTTAAACAAATTGAAACAAAATCAGTAGTTATTCCGAATGGTATTCCCAATTCAACAAAAAAATATAAGCACATACCCTATCAAATTGGATATATCAGCAGATTAGATACCAAGCATGCCAAAGTTATTTACCAACTAATAACAATATTTCCAAAACTTTCACAGGAATTCAAAGGCATCTCATTATCGATTATTGGAGATGGAGAGGAGATTGATAATATTAAGTGGATTGCTAATAACACTAATAAATATTTAGGATACGATGCGATTCAGGTGCATGGATATATCGAAAATCTTCAATCGATAGAAAATGTACCCGAATTAATTCTTGGAGTTGGACGTGTTGCAATTGAATCGGCAATTAAAGGATGCTCAGTTATCAGCATTAACAGCAAGAGAATGGGACACCTCGTAACATTGGAGAATTATGAATTTTACAAGGAGAATAACTTTGTTAATACAAATGGAGTTCCACCAACAGAGGATTCTCTTCACAATGAAATTTCGAACTTCTTTATAAATCGGGAATTATACAGAATAAAGAGTATAGATCTTGCCAAGAAACTACACACCGATTTTGATATAACTGTTGTCGCAAAAAAAATCTCGGATATTTACATCAAAGCAACCAATCACTAAAAGGAATAAAAAAAGCGGAATATAAATTCCGCCGCTAATAACCTAAATCTAATACTATAGTTCGTACTTGTGAGTAATTTTGGTTTCAGACATTACAAACGAGCTGTAATATTGGGTAATGTTTTTGGTAACAGAAAATCGATGTATTACAAAATCGTGATAATCCTCCATATCATCAACCTGAATTTTTAGAAGAAAATCCCAGTTACCCGATACGTAGTAGCATTCCATCACCTCGGGCATCTTTTTCATTTCTTTTTCAAACTCATCGACAACCTCCTTAGTGTGGCTCGTTAACGAAACAGAAACAAATACGGTTAATTTTTTACCAAGCATTTTGGGATCAAGCAAAGTTACATAATGCTTAATAAATCCATTCTTCTCGAGTTTCTTGATTCGTTCGTGAATAGGTGTAGTAGAAAGGTGTAGCCTTTCGGAAAGTTCCCTTATAGTAATTCTGCTATTATCTTGCAAAATATTAAGGAGTTTCCTGTCAATTTCGTCAATATTCTTCATTGGTTTGATGTTTTGGTTTCGAGTATACATTTATATGTTATTTACATAAGTTAACCTTAAACAAAGTGTTTTACTATTAAAGAAAATAACTAAATTCGCAATAACAAGCATACACTACACATCTATTCGCCTCATGCTTTTTCCTTAATGGATTTTTTTTTCTGCAACAAATATATATATTTTCTTTTATAATCAATTAATCTATCATAAAATTCTTATTTTGATTTAAATGCTAGAAATTACATACACATATTGTAATTTTAACAAAAAATTAATTCTAAGATTATGAT
>Ga0209066_10002828_pt1 | contig 20506 bp, 21 predicted proteins | sample All_14_2_FD_187198 | JGI IMG/M metagenome (GOLD analysis project Ga0209066, IMG submission 187198) | Freshwater microbial communities in response to fracking from Pennsylvania, USA - Allegheny Zone_MetaG_DW_15 (SPAdes) (version 2) ... | reverse complement strand
CGCAAAATCAAGACCTGTTCAACGCGTATGTGGAACTCTTCGGCTATGATCCGCGCAAGGCATGGACGGAAGATTTCCCGAACTATGTCAAAAAGAATCGTGAGTATTATTCAAAACATGAGAAGCCGCCTCAGGCTGGTCTGACGATCCCGGAGGATTAATGGACGAGAACACCTTCGTCATATTCGCTGAATTGGACCGTGATAAATTCGAAGACATTCTGGATCGGCTGATGAAGTTTTATCCGTCGATCCAGTTTGGCAGGCAGGGCGATGACTGGATATGGGTCCATGTCAAAGAAGATAAGATCGAGATCGATTCGTTCTTTTCAAATCAACTGGAAGTTAAAGGGATGCAAAAACATACCGAAACCGTTCAGCACATTTTGAAGGTCATTGAAAAGGAATGGATATTAAAGCGTTTTGATCCCCCAAAGGAAGACCTAACCCGATAGGTTTTTCTTGCGCTGTGCCAGCACAGCATCTCGCATTTTCCCCAACCCCAGCAAATTCAAAATACTAGAGACGAAGATGTTCATCCGCGATAACGCTGTAGGCGGGTGGATCAACAACGCGCGGAACCATTGTCGCAGCGCTTTGGCAGGATTACCGCCATCGAGCAAATATCGTGCATCCACTCTGAAAGCAGAGGCGTGTGCGCGGCGGTCCACGTCCAGGAGAGCTTTTGCCAAATCTTTATCTTGTGCAATGGTCTCAAGGATGCGAAACGCCTCCAGCCCGAACTCGGCTGCTTTGGCAACATTCTTCGCCTCTGCATGGTAACGTGCGGCAGCCCAGGTTTGGTTCACATGCATGATCTTTCCCTGTTTGGCGATCTTTATCCAGAGCAGGTGATCAAGCAAAAAGTGATAGGTGAGATCAAGTCCGCTCGTTTTTTGTAACGCAGAACGGCGCATGAATACAGCCGGTTGACCGATGATCTGAAAGCAAAACAGGTCTTCAAGGGTAAGTTGCTTATACGTTAGAGTATTGAAGGTCGTGCTGTTCTCGTCCACGGCAAGCATGTTGCCGTAGACCAAGACAACATCGGGGTTTTCTTCAAAGACCTTCACCGCAGCACGAACAGCTCCAGGCAGGTAATAATCATCCGAGTTCAACCAGGCAATGATCTCGCCGGTGGCATGAGTAAAACCCTTGTTGATGGCATCTGCCTGTCCCTTATCTTTTTTCGATTCCCAATACGTTAACCTGTTCGCATACTTTTTGATGATGTCCACGCTACCATCTTTGGAAGCGCCATCAACGACGATGTACTCAATGCGTGGATAGTCTTGATTTAAGACAGATTGAATCGTCTGCTCAAGATACTTGGCTTGGTTATAAGAAGGGGTGATGATCGATACAAGAGTCATAGTAACAGGACGCGGATAAACGCTGAATACGCGGATTTTTTATTTTTGTTCCCAAGTAAACGTCTTACGATGGTTATCATACGCTTTTCGTTTGAAATCTGGTTTAGGTCCAAAGTTCAATAATAAACCAACTTCATATGGTGTTGCCCTAAGATAATTCAATAATTGAGCTTCATGTTCCGGTAAAAGCCGGGATGCAGCTTTCAATTCAACAATTACAACATCATTAACAACCAAATCAGCAAAGTATTCACCAACAATCTGATTTTCAAAGTATACACAAATCTCTACCTGCGGCTCCACTTTCAAGCCCATTGAAGTAAGGGCTATTGCCATGGCATTTCCGTAAACCTTCTCAAGAAAGCCATACCCTAATTGTGGGTATACAATTTTGTAGAACGCGTGCAATATTTTCTCAGTCACGTCCTTATGTTTTAATTCCACCTGATTGTTAATCATAAAACCCTCCGCGTTCATCTGCGCTTGTCCGCGTCCTATTTTGATCTTAGATCGTAAAGAGTATATCCTTCGCCTTGAATAGCAATAGGAAAAGTATCTAATATCTTTTTCAAACCGGGTTGTTTATCCAATTGTCCGAATGCAGTGACAAGGAAATAATCTTTGCCAATGGTCAGTTCGTCGAATTGAGTGGCATTGTCTTTATCGGGGTTACGGGTGGCGCTGAGTTCGGTGGCAAGAGGCCAAGTGTCCACTTTGCGCCAGCCGTAGAGCATCAGGCGGTAGCCATAATCCTGAGTCAACGCAATGACCTTGGCATCCGCTGGGAAGGCTTCGCCTACCTCATTCCAAAACGCGGGTTCATGGCGGAAACTCTCAGCAACAAGGACCGACCGCGCCGCATAGGCTTGATAGCCGATCACTGCCACAACCAAGGCGACAAACCCCGCGGTTCTTACTCCGCCCATGCCTGCCACACTTTCAGTGAGCGGATTCAACACCACAGCCAACCCCAGCGCAAGGATGGGAATGAGTTGAATGTGATAATAACTGTGGGTGTACATTTGGAAAGGCAAGGTCAGTCCGTAAAGCAAATAACCGATCCACAAACTGATGAGCAGCCAGCGCATCCGCGACGGGGCGATGAGCGCACCGGCAATGCTGAGGAAAACGATGGTCAGACCAAAGAGGGTGCCAAGGAACGCCAACCACTTGGTATAAAAATCGGTACTGGTGATGAGCTTCATCAAGGCAACGGTCCATGAGAAGAAGTATTCAGTGGAGCGTCCTTGATTGAAGACCACGTAATACAACAGCGCAGGGACCACCATCAATGCAGCCATCGTCCACACTTGTTTGGATTTCCAGAAGTCTTTGCCAAGAGTGAAGAGCACCATCGAAATGGCAGCCGCACCTACGAAAAAAGCAATGACAATTTTTATGAAGGTGGCTAAGCCGAGAAAGAGAGCGGCGAGAATCGCCCACTTCCAAGTGGAGTTATCGCCAAGTGTTTCGCCTGCGATGAGTGGGGAATGGTCCTCGCTCCAACGATACAGGAAGTAAATGCCAATGACAAACGCCGAGGTCATCAACGGGTCAGGCTGGAAGGAACGGCTGACTTCGACTGAGAACGGCAGGACAAAGTAATATGCCATCGCGATCAACGCCGCCCAGGGATTTGCCACACGCCGCATCAGGTCGAAGAGGGCAATTCCAGCCGCGAGCCAGAAGAAGGTTTCCCACACACGAGCAACGGCAATGGTCTCGCCGCCGGTGAGGAAGTAAGAATAGCCAACGATGGTTTCGATCACAGGCGGTTCGTATTTACCAACCGAGTTTGCAAACGAAGTCGCGAGTTGACGTTGTTCTTCAGTGGCAGATGGCAAAGCGTTGTAATAGATCTCACGCGCAACCAGCGAGTTACGAAGTTGGCGTGAGGTGTGAAAGTCGAGGGGAGGGTCGGTGAGGTCGAGGAGACGCAAGAGTCCGCCCAGGGCGAGGAGAAGGATGAAGAGGGCAGACCAGGTTTTGGTACGGGAAAGAAGCGAAAGGGTCATTGAGGAGTCAAAAGTCGAAAGTCGAAGATCAAATTAGAAGAGCGAATTGTAGTCCACTTTGGGGAAGATGGTCAGTTTGCCGCCGACGGTTGCATCCACCACTTGACGATCTGCTTTGGCGTAGGCTTCGCGCGCCATGATGTAACCGACCTCGGAGGTGTCGAGATCGGGGAGTTGCCATTTGACGCCCTTGCCGAAATAATTGGGCATGAAGTGATTCGGGTCATCGCCTTCGGAAACGACAGTTTTATTGGCGTCACCTTTCGATGCGAAGTTGTGATCGACACCGATGAGAATGGCTTTTTCGATGCCCATGTGATACGCCATTTGCAAAGCAAGGTTGGTGACGGTTGCGCCTTCCCAGACACGTCCGCGAACATCGGTGGTGAAACGAGGACCGGTGTATGTGGTGTAGACGAAGGTCGGTAAATTGGGGATTGGTAAATTGGTGGGATAGTGACGGTGCGAACGCCAGGCGATGAATTGCGGAACTTGCAAGGCAAGAAAGTCGTTTACGAATTGTTCGATGACAAGATCGTTGGTAACACAGATATAAGATGTAGTGAAGCCAAGATCGGGAAAAGCAAGGTAGATGCGATTCATACCGAAGGTGATCTCGTTCTTGAGCTTGCTGAGATCGGTCTGCTTGAGCGAAGGTCCATTGCCAATGATGAACGCGCGTTTGCCTTTGTGAATATCTTTGAGCGCGGCGAGACGTTTGATGCTCTCACGCCGCCACGGATGAAAATATGCGGCAGGGAGTTGGGGAATGCGGCGAACCCCATCATAGGTATCGCGCACGAATTGCCAGAGAGGTTGAGGGATAATGGATTTTAGGGTTTGCTTCATTCGGGGAGAAAATCTTTTCGGGAGAGGTATAGGGTTGCAGCGGCAATAAGATTGAGCAGCATGTATATGATGTCAATCACACCGATCTGGTCGAAGATGACCAGAAAAGCATTGAGTACAAGAACGACGAATGCGAGCCAAAAGATCTTTTTGCTGCGCACTTTAAGTCGGAAATAGCAGAACAACAAGATGGCGGCTTCGATAAATGCGAACAAGGCGTATGCGGCAAAAAGCCCCATCAATTCGGGATGAGAGCCGAGGTTCATTAATGTCCCAAGACCGAAATAGACCAACGCCGCAGACGCAAGCAGAACTAAATACCGCGCAATTTGAGAGATCTTCATGCTCACTCTGTGCTGAGACGTGCCGTCGCGCCGCCGTCCACGATCATGGCTTGACCGGTCATGAAGGAGGATTGTTCATTATCGGCGAGGAAGTAAATGGCGTGAGCGATCTCTTCCGGCTTTCCCACGCGTCCGTTGACCGTTTTGCGGGCGAGATTATCCAGCCGTTCCTGCACGTCGCCCGAGCCAACATGTCCACGCCCGAGACCAGCCCGCAGCATTTGGGTATCCACAGCGCCGGGCAGAATGGCATTGACGCGGATATTATCCGGCGCAAATTCGATCGCCATGGCACGGGTGAGAGCGAGCAGTCCGCCTTTGGACGCGGCATAGGCGGCGATATTGGCAGAAGTCTGCACCGCGTGAACAGAGGAGACGTTCACAATCGCGCCGCCATTCCCTGCTTTGAGCAAGGGATGTGCAAGTTTGACGAACAAAAACACCGAGCGCAAGTTCGACGCCATGACCGAATCCCACTCTTCTACAGTGGTATCCACCAAAGGTTTGGCTACCTGTACAGCAGCGTTATTGACCAAGGCATCCAATGTTGGATAAAATTCTTTAGCCTGTTGAAAGATCTGTTCAACAGAGTCAGGCTGTGAAATATCCGCTTTGATGAAACGACCGTTCTTGGGGAAATCATCTCCGAAATCAGAACGATCTACACCAATCACGCGCCAACCGTGATTTGAAAAATGGTTGATGCAGGCACGTCCAATTCCGCCGCCTGCGCCAGTAATGAGAATTGTTCTAGTCATGGGATAATTTTACGTCGAAATCTGGCTTTGTGTTTGATACAAAACAGACTTAAACGCGAATGACGCGAATTGGGCAAACATTCAAAACCCTTCGCGTCATTCGTTCATTTTATGCGCTGTACGTTAAGAATTTTCCGTGTACTAAAAACTAGTCCGCCGTGTGTCGGAAGATCAGGCAGGAACCAAGAGTATTCTCGAGCTGGTAATTCTGTTCTACAAATTCGAAGATATCGTTCATATTGGGCTGAATGTACATCTTCTTCTTCAACCCCGGCGTGGAGTATTGTTCTTCACGTGTCGCAGCATCCAGCGAAGGGATGGCATCTACAGAGCGAGAACAGTCCAGGATCAGTTCGGGCGGGTTGCTCGTCAAATCAGCGAAATAACTGTCTTCGATCTCTTTAGTGAGAGAACCTTCCAGGAAGAGGGGATAGTACACATACTTCACCGGCGATGGACGCCCGGACATGAAGTTGACGCCCATTTCAGGGTACCAAGTCAGTAGTTTATCTTCGGGTTTGCTATTATCGCGGACGTAGGCAGAGACCGGGTCAATGTATTCGCCGCCCACACGAATCGACTCGCCGTATCTTCCCCAAGTCGCAGGGGAGATGGCGAACAACATAACGATCAGTCCTGCAGAGGCGACCACGCTAAAACCATCATTCCAGCCTTCCAACGCTGGCACGCGGAAGGTGACCTGCCAGAACTCGGCAAAGACAAAAGCGGAATAGATCGCTACCGCCAACACCCAACTGATGTAGTAGTGCGTGAAATTCCTGCCTGATAGGTTGCTCAAGACAATTTCAAGCGGGAACCAGATCAGCATAAAGGTATCGAAGACTGTCACCTTGCGCTGGACGAAATTCGCCAACATACGGAAGACTGCAAAGAACCAAGCCACCAACGTGAACCAGCCCACCCAGCCCATGCCGTATTTTCCGAAGCCGCCGAAAATATCCAACCATTCGCGGTCTTTGGCGGCAGAGTAAGAGAAGTTGAAGATGATGGATGCATAAAGCATCTCACCCACACTGCCCATGATGGCGAAGTAGAGCGCCCACACGATGAGAGGTAAAGCAAAACCAGCCAACGCCGCAAGGATGATACGCAACGCTTCCCAAAAATGGCGTTTGAAAATGTAATACAAAAAGATCGAACCAAGAATGGCGAAAAATCCGCCAATGTTATTTGCACGGAAGGTGAAACTCAACCCAAAGAACGCGCCCACCCAAATGTATTTCCAATAATTGCGCTCTACATCCACCATGGCAAAGAAGAGCACAAGTCCAGCCGCGTTGAAGAGCAGGGCATATTCTTCAGTGTAATTGCCATAGCCAAGCACAGCTCGCAAGCCAAGTCCAGCCAATGTGGCGCCAAACAATGCCGCGCCAATGCCCCAGCGTTTGGAAAGCGAATCATACAAAAGCCAGAACATCCCAAAGATGCACAAGAACTCCACCAGCCAAACGCCCCAACGTGAACCGCCGCCCAACAGAAGCCCCAAGGCATTGATGTAAAAAATGCCCGGTCCTTTTGAGTCCCAAACATCGCGATACGGCAAGTTGCCATCCACGATCTGTTGACCGGCATAAAGGAAAAAGCCGCCATCTCTGGCGGGCTTATCGAAAAACGGGTTGGCAAGATTAAGCACCAACGCCGTCAGCAGGAACAAAAATACATAAGGCAATACGAGACGAAGTTGTTTCATTATTTCCTCACTTGCATACCCAATCCCTCGACCAGGTTCTTGATGGTGCTCCAGTGAATGCGCTCCCATGCGGTGGGGCTGGAGTTGGAATTATGCGGCGCCAGCATGACGTTGTCCATCTTTAGCAAGGGACTATCCAGTGGCAGAGGTTCAAACTCGAAGACGTCAAGCGCCGCGCCTCCTACTTGACCTGAGCTGAGTGCCGCGACCAAAGCTTTTTCATCCACGATGGGACCGCGCGCCGTATTGATCAGCACCGCAGTGGGCTTCATCTTTGATAATGTATTCGCATTGATCAGATGATGCGACGTTGGATTGAGATCGCAGTTCACAGAGACGAAATCGGAATTCGATAATAGATATTCGAGATTCGTCATTTCGATTCCGCTTTCACTGACAAAGACATGATCAATGTCGATAATATCTGTACCTAAAACCTTCATTCCAAAGGCTTTGGCGCGTCTCGTAACCGCTTTGCCAATGTTGCCCACACCAATGACACCCAAAGTACATTCGCTGAGAGTCTTGCCGGGGATCTTTTTCCATTCGCCGCTTTTCATGGCTTTATCCATCCACGGTCCGCGGCGGGCGAAGGCGAGCATGTAGCCCAGCACCGTGTCTGCGACGGGGGTGGTAAAAGCATTCGGCGTTCGCCCAAGTTTCACTCCAAAACGGGAACAAGCCTCGGCGTCGATTGAATCGACTCCCGTCCCCCATTTCGAGATGACTTTCAAGCGCGGCAAACAAGCTTCGATCACGCGCGCGCTATAGCGGTCATCCCCACACACGGTGCCATCGAATTGACCGGCATATTTGAGGATATCCTCTTCTTCCATGCGTTCTTCCACATCGGGAATGATGAGTTCGATATCGTAGGAGTCAAAGACAGGTTTGAAACGGTCCACAAAAGGGAGCATGTAGGGAGCCGTAAGCAGAACGGTATATTTCATCGATCATTGTCCTTCGTCGTAAGGGTTGGGAATTTCGGTGAATTCATAGAGCTTTGGAACCGGCGAGAAGTAACTTACATCATCGAGAATATCATACTTGCCGCCGAAATAATTATTGAAGACAAGCCGAAACAAATTAACCGGCGTGACGGTCGGATACAACGTATCTTCATGCCCGGGCATGTATACCGCCGTGAAGTTCCACATGCGTTTGTCTTTGGGCTGCAACCACGGACCATGATCGCCTTGAATAATGATGATGGGCGGTGTTTTTGAATTTGCCATGATGGTATCGATGGCTTCGAGCATACGGGTATTGAGATAAGGCAATTGATTCAAATAGCCTTGCTGATACATCTTGGCAGTGTACTGACGTTTCTCATTCCAAAAATCAGCGGGGTCGGTTGGGTTGCCTTCGGAGTCAAATACAAAAGGCGGGTGCGGCGAGATGACATGGGCATAAACGAACTTCGGTTCAGGCATTTTTGAAATAGAGTCCATGCTGTCGAAAACATTGTTGAAGCGGTCACGATACCCTGCCGCCATCATCGAGTCTGAATCCATCCAACCCCATTCTTCGGCATAGCGCGCCAAGGTTGTGCGCAGGAATAAGCCTTCGAACTCGGTCATTCCTGAAGAGATCGGCGGCGGTTTCATGAAGTAGTCTGCGTCTGTGATCTCAAGCCAGGCAAAGCCCGATGCGTAGTTGACCGTTTCATACCCAAGAGAGTCAAAGTTATAACGAACTGCGCTATGCTTGAGTGCCTCCCACAAAACTTTCCTGCCAATCGATTGGGGGTTGAACGCCGGGTCTAACTCTTGCAGGTATTGCATGTTGAGCGAAGACCCCAGCGAAAGTTCTGTGCGGACGTAATTGGATTGGCTCTCATCAGCGATATAAAATCCGCGTTCTTTCAAGGCGTTCTCAAAGTCGCTGTTGTCGTATCCATATGCGGATTGGAGCAGGTCCGAACGAGCGTATGAATCCAACAGGAAGAAATAAACATCCGGCGGGTTTTCCGGCAAGACAAGGTCTTCCTGAATGGGGGCATTCTTCGCACCCAAACGGCTTGCACTGCTTGCAGATGCACTGCTGAGATCCAACTGCATGGCAGACATGACCAACAAGACAAGGATCATTCCGTTCAGAGAGGAAGTCACTGTCTCAAACGTCAACTTGGGGCGGGTGATCCAGAACAGGATCCCCACCAACAATAAAGCCCATGCCACCCAAAGCCAACGGACAAACTCGTTTTCCGGCAGTTGCTCCTCGATGTACATATACACGTGTCCATAGGTGAAGAAAAGGAGGAGGAACAAAACCGAGAAGAAAGCCGCTTTATGCGCCTTACGAAATACCAGCCACGCAAGCAGAAAGACCAAGGCACTGAATAGCAGAGAAAGCAGCAAAGGACGCAACGCAGCCGTCGGTTCGACTTGCCCTACATTGGTTGAAAGCAATGCCAGAATGGGATAGGCACCAAAAACGACAGGATACCAAGGGACACTAAAGAATCGAGAAATAAAACTTTTCATAACAATAATAGGCAACCGTTACTTGCAGATATTCTTTTCGATCAACGCTTTCACATCTTCAGTCAGTGTTTCGCGTTCCATCAGACTCGTCATCGAATTGCAGACTTGTAAGCGCAAGTATTTATCCGCCACCACCAACTTCAGCGTAGACTTGATCTCTTCCACATCACCTTGCACCGCGTAGGCTTGCATGAACGGCATCCATTCCAATCCGTCGTTGGGATAGTAGCCTTTGTCCAAAGCTTCCTTCAGCAGTACAGGGATCGCATCCCATTCACCGCGCTGGCGGGCAAGGTCTGCTTGTTGATAGGTATAACACCAACCGCGTTCGGGCTCTGCTCCAAAGATCTCCACGGGTACGGCAGGCACATCGCCCTCAGTCGCCACAGAACCCAATTTTGAATAGGACGCAATCATCGTCACGCGTCCATCATCGTACGAGTTAAGTTCAGGCGATCTACCGTCGATGAAGCGGACACAACTGTCACTGCTCGATTGCACCATCACCAGCACATTGCCGAAATCGCGTTCCAAATAATTACCGCGCCGCAATGGAGTCTCCACACCGCCATTAGTCGTGATCTGCGTCACCGTGTTGCCATCCAACACCGCCGCAGGAAGTTTTATCAGCAACGGATTGTTCGTCTGCTTTTCGGGGTAATAAATAAAATTCGCGGGTCCCCAAATGAAATAATCTTCAGCCAAGGGGCTGCCAGGGAAAGATGCGATCAATGTCACACCTTCTTGGATCTTCGGCGCGCGCCACGCCACTTGCCACCAGAAATTCTGCACCGCAGCTGTTTCATCTGCCACGCGCACAGCATTGCCATGATGCGTCAACACCGAAACGCCCAGCAAGAAAGCAATCAAGCCAGATCGCAATGAAGCCGTATTCACACGTTCAAAGATGACCGAGAATAAAATCCCCACCCCCACAGATGGAGCCAAGGCATAGCGTGAATAATCTGGCAAGGTGACATGGCGATTGACGAGAATGACTGGAACAAGACATGCCACAATAGTGATGAACGCCAACCACAACTGTTCCCGCATCTCTTTTGGACCTTGGTCTGATTCATCGTCCCCACTCTTTTCACTACTCTGACGCAAAAAGAACAAGAGCAATGCCACTGCCACCGCCGCCAACCCAAGCCCCATAAAAGCATCGCGCAGACGAAGGGAGAATCCAAAGAGATTTAGCGGCACTGTCCACGCCACCATGATGACCTTGAACACATCTTGAATGAGATAGTTCAGCCACCACAGCACCGTCAGCGGAGATGTGAAAGCAGAGCCCAACTGCAAGCTGACATCCGTCGCCTTGCGTTCAGCTTCGAAGAAGAACAAACGCCAGACTAGAAATCCGCCTGCGCCAGCCAAGAATGGAAGGGAGGTCACAACCGCGGACTTCAAACGATTAAGAATGGGTTGTTCGGTTTGTCGGAGATACAACATTCCAATGATGGCAAAACGCAGGGCTTCAAAACCAAGGAAATATTCCACCATGCCAAGGTACATCCATGCCAACACCACAGAGATGGTGATATACACCCAACGCGCCACGGGGGTCTGTGCTTGCAACGCTTTCAACGTCAGCGCCACAGAGACCATGCCACAGGCAAGGCTGAAGATCTGCGATTGATAGTCGATGGGATTCACTTGCGAAAGAAAACCGGGATAAACCAAAAACAGCAAAGCTGCCAACCAGTTATAGGTGACACGCCGCTGCCAGAGTTGATTCCCGATCCAAAACAACGCCACAGCACTGATCACCCGGAACAAGAACGCGCTCAAATGGTAGTAAAGCGGATTCATACCAAACAGCGAGAACGCCGCCTGCATCACAAATCCACGCAAGGGACGGTCTACGATGAAGACTTCATGGAAGAAGGAGGCTCCACCCACATAGCCATCGAACATCAGGTACCAGTCGTCGTTGATGTAGCCCATGCGTGCGGCGAGAGGCAGGTAGGTCACTGCGCCGAGGAGGGTCAGAAAAAGGGCGCCCCAACCGAACGTCCCAAGTTTTTGTTTCAAGCTTTGCATGAATTACTGTCTCTTCCTCATCAAAAAGTCCGCGATCTCAAAGTCCAACTCTTCGTCAATGTCCCACGCTTCGTCCGCGTCGATCTCGAACATGAAGGGTTTATCACCAATGCGGTGTTTCTTGCGTTCCAGATTCTCACGCGTAAAAAGATAGACGCAGGAATTCTCTTCATACACGGGCGGGAGGTCTTGTGTTTGCAATAACTCCAGCGGATTGTGATTGATGGCTCGTCCATCCTGCCAATATAAACGGGTTTGCAGACGCGTCACGGAGAAAAGCGAGTCATATTTTGGGTAATCGCTTAGAAAAGATTTGATCCCGCGTGAGATGGTTTCCGCTTTGAGCAATGGATTGGTGGAATGGGTCTGCAAGTAAAAATCTGCCTGCACTTGCGCAGTGTCGTACAGCAGAATGTCGTTCATGGGAACATCGTCAGCGCGGAGATGCTCGGGTCGCTGAATCAGCTTCACATTAGGAAAGAGGCGGCGCACTCCATCCATCACCGGCTCAGAGTCGGTATCCACCATCACCGTGTCAATTTCTGGCACGGCTTGCAGCGTTTCCAAAATGTGTTGAAAGAGGGGTTTGCCCGCAAGCGGACGATAATTTTTGCCAGGCACGCGCTGGCTATGATGACGCATGGGAACAAGGGCGGCTAATTTCATGCCCTTATTTTACAACACGCGTGACATTTGCCATTGTGAAAGTGACTCGCGCTCCATGCCCACATGCTCGAAGATAAAGCCCATTTCTTCAGGATAGATCGGCGAGACGTGCCAAACTTTATTGGGGAACTTCGCGAAGAGCGCGCGCATCAGGACCGCGCTCAAGCCTGCTCCGCGTGACCGAGCTTTTACCAACACTGATTGAATGGCAACATCGGTGGCTTCAGGGTTGCTAATGAGGCAGTAGGCATCATTGAGTTTGAAGGCTCGTGATGGCGGTGTATGCTGCATGATGGACGTGCCCGAAAGCTGCCATGGCAAGTCTTTCATGCCATGATACGTGACCTGACGTGCTACTTCGCGGATGTCGATCTCTTCGAGTTCATCTTCTGCGCTGGAGTCATCAGGCGAGATTTGAGTGGTATCAAGTTTGAAGCCTATCAACCTGCGCATTTTGGTGAAGCCAACCTTCTCATACAACTTCACACCTGCGGTATTCTGCTCGATCACTTCGAGTAGCATTTCTTTTTCGCCGCGTGTTTTGGCTTCTTCTAGCAACTGCTCCATCGCCTGTGTCCCTACGCCACCGCTGCGAGCATTGGACGTGATACCAAACGCCGCCAGGCGAGAAGTCCAGCCACGGCGAGCGATGAAAGCAACGCCAATGGGTTCATCTTCTCGCAAAAGAACACGACTTGCCGTCAGGTCAATGCCATCGCGGCGGATCATAGTGTGTAATACTGGCTCAGTAATATTAACGGGGACGATATAACCTTCGAATCCGCGAGTCATCAAGTCCGCGAGGAAGGGGATGGTGTAGTCGGAGGCGGGTTTGAGGGAGAGGGAGGAGATCATAGGGAGTGGAGGTAATGAAGTGAATAGGTAATAGTGAATAGTGAGTGGTTAATTGTTTTCAGGTAGAGAATCTTCAGCAAGATAATCAATCAGTCCTTCTCGAACATTGTAATTAGCTCCGGGTTCTTTTTCGCCGCGTTTGGAACGTTTGAGATAGGCGATGTACCCATTTATGATTCGGATCAGTTCTTCGGTCTGCGCTTTCAGACGATCGAATAAATCATCTGAAATGTAGTTTAAGTCATGAGCAAGTAAAAGATGAGTGTACGTCTCAGTTAATGAACCACGAGCAATATAACAAAAACGGACATTGTCTTGATAATAAAAACGTCCATGCCCTTCAGCTAGATTTGCAGAAACACTTTGAGCAGAACGTCGAATTTGCTGGTTTAGATGCCATTTCTCATCCGCAGGCAAAAACGGCAAAACTTCTTTATAAATTACAAGAACAAAAGCCCTCGACTTTTTCCAAGCTTCCAACGTCTCCAGCCCTTGAATATTATCAATGCTCATGTCATTGTTTCCTATGTACCATTCACTATAACCTATTCCCTGTCATTATACCGAATCGGCTCCACATCCCGTTTTCTTTCTTCTTTCTTCTTTCTTTCCCTCGCATAATAGAATGTCTCACGCAATTGAGGTGTCACCAGACTCGTCTCGCGATGTCCCATGTACGTCCCTCGAAATTGAGCAAAGCGAAACCAAAAGATGGAAGGCAAACTTTTCAGCAAAACTTTTTCGCGGGTGGCATGCCACAGGTCGCTGAGGATATTGGTGATGGTCAAACGAAAAAAATCGTATAGATTGAAATTCGTTTCGGGGTAGATGCGACGCAATGCCATCGCTTCACGGCGGTAGCGATTGTAGACTCCTTTGGGAGTCTCATTGTGGATGTGGACAATCTCCGCTTCGGCGACATAGGCGATCTTGTAACCCTGTCCCTTCGCCCACTTGCTCCATTCGAGATCTTCCAAGCCAGTCAGCGTTTCGTCGTAGGGATGCAAATCCCATAAGCTTTTGCGAATCGCGGAGTTGGCGTTATTGCAAAACGCAGTGACTTGATCCAAGTTACTGGCATCGGGATACCACTGGTGAAAGATCTGATGCTCGGAATATTTCGACCCTTCATATCCGCGCTGTTTGCCGTAGGTGAGGGAAACCTGCTCATCCTGAAATGGACGAAGTATGGTTTCAAGCCAATCGGGATAGACCGGATAGACATGTGCGCTGGCGATGACAATCAGTTCACGGCTCGCGGACTTAATCCCGAAGTTGAGCGAACGCCCAAACGTAAACTCCGCCGAGGGGATGTGGACGACTTTTGCACCATAGGATTCAGCAATGGTAATGGTCGAGTCTGTGGAGCCGGAATCCACGAGGATGATTTCAACATCTTTGATGGTCTGCTGTTTAATACCCTCGAGCAAACGTCCAAGATGCTGGGCTTCGTTATAGGCGCGAATGACAATGGAACAGGACATAGTTGGTAGATTGGTAAATTAGTAGGTTGGTAAATTGGTTTCCCTAATATACCAACTTACCAACCTACCAATTGTTATCCTTCTCATACCCCAACTTCACCAACAAATCGCCTGCCACTTCTTTGAAAATCTTTTTATGCTCATCGGTGAAGTGTTTCTTCCATTCGCCAGTTTTGCCGGAGCGGAAGGTCGGGGACTTTTTCGGGTTGATGGAGGCTTCAAGGGAATCAAGAATCAACTGTCGGGGAGTTTGAAGCGTGACCCGGTTGAGGAGGTGATCCATGATGGAGATGAGAGTCGACTCACGGTGGTGGATCAGGTCTTCGAAGTGAATTGTCAAAACTTCTGGACGATTCAGCCATCCAAGATAGGGAGCGAATCGGTCTGCGATATTCGGGAATTCGACGTTCGTATCAGACCGCCCCAAGATGCTGACAGTAAGCCTTGCATTGAAATCGGGCAGGGATTGGTAGTAATCGTGGTGGACGTGACGCGCTTCCATGTCGGTGACATAAAACACGTGTGAGACAACCACATCGCGCGGGTCGCGGAAGATGAAGTAGGGCGCGAATTTATCCGAGCACACGCGAGCAATGGCTTCAGGGCGGGCAAAGAGATGGGCTGAGGCAATGTCGCGCGGACGAAGAGAGTCTAGCCAAGTCAACGCTTGTTGCGGGTCGCGCTTCTTTCCACTTTCGCCTTCGTATTCAGCATAGAACGAATGCACACGTTTAGCATACGGCGCGACGTTTGAGAAGCCAAGCAAAATTTGGTCGAGCAGGTGGGTTCCGCTTTTTGGAAAGGAAATTCCGAGCAGGGTGGGCAAATTTGCAGGTTGAGAAGCGAAGCGCAGACGCTGCAATCCCTTTTCGGTATGATAGACTGTGGAACGAAGGTACGATTTCAAAGACATGCAGGTATTTAACCACAAATTCACACGCGAGACCTGAGCATGAATTCAGGGTTTTATATCTGGAGGACTATCCATTGAAACTGACAATCTTCAACACTCCCATCATCAGCCCATTTCTTCGTTTATTAAGCAATTTGACCATGCGTATGTTCGGTTGGCGTGTGGAAGGGAAAGCGCCGAACCTGCCGAAATACATCATCATTGGTGCGCCTCATACCTCGAATTGGGACTTTGTCCTGTTCCTTGGCATTGTCTTTCGCCTCGGCATTAGTGTGCGCTATATGGGCAAAGCAGAGTTATTCAACAGCCCCTTTGGCTGGTTCTTCTACTGGTGCGGCGGCATTCCTGTAGACCGAAAAAAATCTGCGGGGTTGGTCGAACAAATGGTGGAAGCTTGCAACAAGTCTGAAAAGTTCATGCTGGTCATCGCTCCAGAAGGGACGCGGTACCACGTCAACGAATGGAAGCGCGGGTTTTATCACATCGCGAAGAGTGCAGGGATTCCCATCATGATGGTCAAGGTGGATGGGATTCAAAAGATCGCACATGTTGGTGAACTATTCCAACCGGGTGACGATATCGAAACGGACATGAAAGCCATTCAGGCATCTTTCAATGGGATGACGGGCATAAATCCGCGCAAGAAGACGAGAAAAAAATACATCACGCTGGAAAATTAAATGATCATTGACCGCATCGAGAACGCCGCTTTATATTTTTCGCTTCATCCGCGTTTCAAGCAGGCTTTTGAGTATCTGAGTCAGATTGATATTCACTCCATCGCTGTTGGACGACATGAAGTGGATGGCGACGCCATCTACGCCTTGGTGCAGGAATACACGACAAAGAAAATAGGCGAAGGGAAATGGGAAGCTCATCGGCGCTACATTGACTTGCAATATGTGGTTCAAGGCGCGGAAGGCATGGGCTATGCCAATATCCATCACCTACAGCAAGGGGAATACGTTCCTGAGAAAGATTTTCTGCCGCTCTTCGGTGAAGGCGACCAGGTTGCATTGAAAAGCGGGTGTTTTGTATTGCTATTTCCCGAAGACGCCCACATGCCAAGCATGGCGCTCGGAGAATCAGCATTTGCCAGAAAGATCGTTTTGAAAATCGCGGCTTAAAAGAAGTTAATATGGGACGCGGATGTAAACTGAAGACGCGGATTCTTAAAGCCTTATCCGCGTTATTCCGCGCTCGTCAGCGTCCCATTAGCTCTTAAAAATGAATTTAGCCTAAAACCATAATTTCGGGGCAAGTTATATTTATCTATTCTTTCAGCAAGAAATCCCCATTATTCAATAATCCATCCAATATCGCCTGCATAGACTTGGATTTCTGCAGATCAGCTAAGTCGAAAGTCTTCAACTTCGTCTGCGTCACGCGGACGGAAGGCTCAAGGAACTCACCTAAGGGCAGAGATGTGCGATACAACTGGTAATACAAAAATTTTCGTGCATTGCGTTTGAACTTGGCAGGCACATCAATTTTTTCAGCCGCCAAGAATTCTTTCATCTTTCGTCTTACATCGTCCACTGTCTGTGGGAAAAATACGGTTGGATATTGCGTGAACCTTGCCTTCCCCGCACACAACACTGCCGCCCCCATAATGGACGCTTCCAATCCGATGGTCGAGTTATAGATCATGACGAATTTAGACTTCGCAATCAACTCGTACGAACTCAGCGTTTCATTTGGCGGGACAAAAATGACGTTAGGCAAACTTGTCACTTGATTGGCTTCCACCCATCCGCCTACGGTTTCTCGGCTAGCTTTGCGGACACGCAACTCATCGGGATGAGCACGAATGATGAACAAGGTTTCAGGGTGTTCGCGAATCACTTCGAGGGTCGTATCAAGCCAATCGAACATATCTTCGAATACGGTATTGGAATGCGGTTGGCTGGTATCAAAGATGACGTTGGTAAAAATGGGCACGATCTGTTTGAACTGAGCGGCTTTTTGTAGAAAGGCTTCGTCCAGCCCTTTCATATCCGCCCAGAATTTGACGCCCGCCATCGTAAAGTCACCTTTGAAGCGTTTGGCAAGGTAGGCATCGAGCCGCGCATTTTGTGCATCACTCAACTCAAATTCATCGGGGATATGGATCGGGTAGGCAGTCGCTTCGCCTTCGGTGAAATACGCTGTGGCAGGCTCCAAGCCCACTTCATGGGTGATGACGCGCAGTCCGCGTTTTTTGGCGAGGTAACGCGCCGTCGCTTCGGGGTAGAACTGTCCGTTGAAGACCACCACCAAGCGTGGATTGGTCTCATCGAGAAACTTCGAGAACTTCTGCGCCACATTCCACGCGGACAAAATGTATTCACGCAACAGATAGCGGGTATTCTCGTCATCGTTCAAATGATGGATGCGAAGTATCCAGCGCAAAGCAGGCAGGCACAATTCACCAAGAGGAAGGCCTTGAAACGTGAAACGTGATAATTGATCGACGTTCAGATCGCGAATGGCATTTTCAAGCTCGGGGTCACGTTGAAAATCAAACCAGCCGACCTTCGACTTTTGACCTTTGACATCTGTGTACAACGCCTTCGACTGCATCACACAAGATTTACAAGGCATTTCCTTCTGCGGGTGATCACGGTTCGTGCCAAGCACGCATTTACTGAGACCCGAGTTACAGGCAAAATACGCCACAGGGATACCCTGCAAGCGCAATGCCCATGTGGTCAACAAATGAAAACCGCTGTTCCACGAAAGGTCATCGATACCAGTGGAGGCTTTGAAAAAGACGATCGGTGCACCGGTTGGTTGAGGTTCTTTGCGAGCCACCTCTCGCGCAACGGAAGCAACTTTGAGTAGAGTAAGTCTGCGGACGAGTCCGCGTTTGATGCGTTGGGTGAAAAATTCAGAGAGTCGATTCATGTTGGGTATACTTTTGCTATTATAAGTGAAAGCCATGAACCGTATTGACCGTCTCTTTGCCATTCTGCTCGAACTTCAACACAAACGCCGCGTGCGTGCCCAAGACCTGGCTCAGCGTTTTGAGATCAGCAAACGCACGGTGTATCGTGATATGTCAGCGCTCAACCAAATGGGCATTCCCATTGCCTCTTTGCCGGGGGAGGGATTTGAACTGGTGGAGGGGTTTTATCTTCCGCCGCTGATGTTCAACGAGAATGAAGCCATTGCGTTGACTCTCGGTCTGCGCCTCTTGACTCAGCAGGCAACTGGTTCGCTCACCCGAGCCGCAGACTCCGCCTCAGCCAAGATCAAGGTTGCGTTGCCCGAGCAGGTTCGAGCGCGGTCTGAAGCGTTGAGCGGCATTATTGGGTTCGTCACGCCAAGTCAGAAATTCAATCTCGACGACTCGCAGTTGCTCCTCATCCAAAAAGCGATTCAAGAAAAGCGGGTGTTGCACATTCGTTATCACAGCTATCGCAAGGATGGAGCCAGCGAGCGTGATGTGGAGCCGCATCAACTATTTTATGCAGATGGGGTTTGGTATTTTGAAGCATATTGCCGTTCGAGAAAAGACGTTCGAGATTTTCGACTTTCGCGCGTGGAAAAATTGACCCTGCTTGATCAATACTTTTCAAAACGCCGCCAAAGCAAAGCAGGAGCCTCGCAGATAGTGGAAGTGCGCATCCGTTTTGATAAACAGATCTTGCGTTGGGTGCGTGAACGTCAACATTATGGGTTTGTGCGCGAAGATGGTGAGGTAATGATATATCACATTAACGATTTTTCAGAGATCAAGCCGTGGATTCTCGGCTGGGGTGCAGAGGCGGAGGTGCTTTCACCGAAAGAACTGAGAAAAGATGTGCGCGAAACCGCCGAAAAACTGGCAAACTTGTTGACATAGGGTTGTCACACCTCTTTTGTAGAATATGGGAAATTACCACTACAGGAGAGACCATGATAGTTAACAGTTTTTACCCCGTGATTCTGACGAAGGATATGCCTGCTTCAAAGGATTTCTACACGCGCCATTTTCCCTTTACCGTCACTTTTGACAGCAGTTGGTATGTAAGTTTGAAGATGGATCAAAAGATCCCATTTGAAATGGCATTATTGGAATCAGAGCATCCAAGCATTCCAGAACACTTTCGTTTCTCGATAACCGAGGGTGTGATACTCAATTTTGAGGTGGATAATGTTGACGCCGAATACGCCCGCATTAAAGCGGCTGGTTTGCCAATACATCTTGAAATCCGTTCTGAAGACTTTGGGCAACGTCACTTTATCACTTCAGACCCGAACGGTATCTTGATCGATGTCATTCAAGTCATCCCGCCTAGCGAGGAATTTGCAAAGCAATATACCGGGTAATTTTCACAAGATCAGGTGAGGCACTTTGAAATCATGAAAACCTGTTCCTGAGATTGACGGAGCTAGTCCGTTATATAAAACAAAAGACGACCTCCGCATTTGGAAGTCGTCTTTTGTTTACCAATCGTTGTTCTTTTCGTATCCCAATCTCACCAGCAGGTCGCCTGCTACATCTTTGAAAAGTTTCTTATGCCCTTCGGTGAAATGTTGCGTCCAGCCGCCGGTTTTGCCGGAGCGGAAGGTATGGCTTTTCTTTGGTTGAATGGCTTCGACCAAAATTGGCAATGCCTTGTCACGCGGAGTGGGAATCTTGTAGCCAGTCTTTTCCACTTCATCGAGCATGGACATGAGAGTCGCATCGCGATTGTTGATAAGGTCTTCGAAGCGGATGCACATCGTATTCTTCTGCTCGAGCCATTGGAAGACGCCTTCATATCGCTGTTTGACGCTGACCATTTTCAGACCGTCTTTGTCAACGCCAGTGATGGCAACGTTGAGGCGTGCTCCAAAATCGGGCAGGGAGTTGTAGTACGCGTGCATGCCGTGCTCTTCGTGCATATCGGTCGCGAAGAAGACTTGCGAGACGAGCATATCTCTCGGATCACGATAAATGAAATAGTTCACGCGTCCGGCCGAGGTGAGGAAAGAAGCGTTTTCTGGCGTTGCATCCACATAGCCCCAGCCGATGACTCCATTTGGCACACGCTTCAAGTC
>Ga0209066_10002827_pt1 | contig 20515 bp, 17 predicted proteins | sample All_14_2_FD_187198 | JGI IMG/M metagenome (GOLD analysis project Ga0209066, IMG submission 187198) | Freshwater microbial communities in response to fracking from Pennsylvania, USA - Allegheny Zone_MetaG_DW_15 (SPAdes) (version 2) ... | reverse complement strand
GCCCTTGAACGGGTCGATCGAGATTTCGACCTCGCGCCGGAACTCGGTCTCGGCCAGCAGGACACCGGCGACCAGCGCCCCCAGACTCATGGACAGGCCGACCGCCTGGGCGCCGAGGCCGGCGGCGACCACGACCAGCAGGCTGGCGGCGACGAACATCTCCTGCCCCTGACCCCGGGCGCGGGCCTTGGCGACCGAGCGGAACATGGGGCGCAGGACCACCCGTCCCAGCAGGATCAGGGCGGCCAGACCGATGGCGGCGGGGGCCAGCGTCAGCAGGGCCGCGCCCAGCACCGCCGGGTTCAGGTCGCCGCCGCTCTGCGCCAGGGTGGCCAGTACGGTGACGGTGATCAGGATGGGCGCCACCGCCATGTCCTGGGCCAGCAGGATGGAGAAGGTCGCGCGCCCCGCCGTGCCGTGCAGCCGCTTGCGCTCGGCCAGCACCGGCATGACCACGGCGGTCGAGGACAGGGCGAGACCCATGCCCAGCACCATGGCCGAGACAAAGGTCTGGCCGGTCAGCATGAAGCCCGCGGCGATCACGGCGGTGGCCAGGGCGATCTGGCTGAGGCCCAGGCCGAACACCAGCCGGCGCATGGACTTCAGCCGCTCCCACGACAGTTCCAGTCCGATCATGAACAGCAGGAAGGCGACGCCCAGCTCGGACAGCTGGGCGATCTGGTCGCGATCGTCGAGCGTCAGCCAGCCCAGCCAGGCCAGCCAGGGGGCGTCATCGGCGAACCGGCCCAGCCCGTCCGGTCCCAGCAGCACGCCAGCCGCCAGAAAGCCCAGCACCGGACTGATCTTGACGCGGTTGAACAGGGGCACGACCACGCCGGCCGCTGCCAGAAAGACCAGCAGGTCCTTGTATTCCGAGCCGTCGCCGTGGGGTGAAGCCATACGGTGTGCTTACTGCAGTGCAGCAGGGGATCAAAGCCAAAGGCCATGCCGGGGCGGTGCCGATCATGAACTTTTTTTAAGAGAATTGCGCGCCGCGCACGACTAGGGTCCGGAACTGGAAATTTCCGGGCGCGGCCCTGCTGCGCCAGTCCACAAGAGGTTCAAGAATGAAACGCCTTCTGATCGGTGCCGCCGTTGGTGCCCTGATGCTGCCCGCCACGGCCGCCTTCGCCCAGCAGATGCACACCTTTGACGACGGTCACGAGCACGAGTGCATGGATGAAGCCTGCACGGTCTTCTCGCTGTTCCCGAACGCAGGCCAGGACCCGGCCGGATCGGGCTGGAAGGGCACGGATGCCCCGAGCTATGGCACCTGGGGATTTGACCTTGCGGGTCGCGACCTGAGCGTCGCGCCGGGCGATGACTTCTTCCGCTATGCCAATGGCCTGGCCTTCGACCAGATCGAGATTCCGGGGGACCGGACCTCCTACGGCTCGTTCGCCCTGCTGCGCGAACTGTCCGACAATCGCCTGAAGGTGATGATCGACACCCTGGTGGGCGATGGCTCGCTGGCCGCCGGCACCGACGAGCGCAAGATCGCGGACCTCTATCGCTCCTACATGGACACCGACCGGATCGAGGCGCTGGATGCCCAGCCGCTGCAGCCGTATCTGGACGCCATCCGCACTGTCGACAGTCATGACGCCATGGCCGTCTATATGGGCGGCACCCAGGGCCGGTTCGGCGGTTCCTTCTTCGGGATCGGCATCGGCGACGACGCCAAGAACCCCGACCGCTACATCACCTACGCAAGCCAGTCCGGCCTGGGCCTGCCCAGCCGCGACTACTATCTGGACGAGCGCTATGCCGAGAAGAAGGTCCTGTATCTGGCCTATGTCGAGCGCATGCTGACCATGATCGGCTGGGACAATCCCGCCGAAGCGGCCCAGCAGATCGTCGATCTGGAGTCACAGATCGCCGAGGCGCACTGGACCCCCGAGCAGAACCGCAACCGCGACGAGACCTACAATCCGTTCACGCCCGCCGAACTGGCCGCGCATGCGCCGGGCTTTGACTGGGCCGGCTATCTGGATGCCGCCGGTCTGGGCGGGATCGAGCGTCTGGTGGTCCGCCAGGACACCGCCCTGCCCAAGATTGCCCAGATCTTCGCCGACGCGCCGATGCCGGTGCTGCAGGCCTGGCAGGCCTTCCACACCGTCGATGACATGGCCCCCTATCTGTCGCAGCGGTTCTCGGACGCCCAGTGGGAGTTCCGGGGTCGCGACCTGTCGGGCCAGCCGGAACAGCGGGCCCGCGACAAGCGCGCCGTCAGCTTCTCGGAAGGCGTGATGGGTGAAGCATTCGGCCGCCTGTATGTGGCCGAGTATTTCCCCGCCGAGTCCAAGGCGATGATGGAAGAACTGGTCGCCAACCTGCGCGTGGCCCTGGCCGGCCGCATCCGCCAGCTGGACTGGATGGGTGAGGAAACCAAGGAGCAGGCGCTCTACAAGCTCGACAATTTCACCGTGAAGATCGGCTATCCGAACAAGTGGCGCGACTATTCCGCCATGGAGGTTCGCGCTGATGATCTGGTCGGCAATGTCGAGCGCGCCGGCGCGTTCCGCTGGCAGTACCAGCTGGGCCGCATGGACGGTCCGGTCGATCGCGACGAGTGGGGCATGACCCCGCAGACCGTGAACGCCTATTACAACTCGACGAAGAACGAGATCGTCTTCCCGGCCGCCATCCTGCAGCCGCCCTTCTTCGATCCGAATGCTGACCCGGCTGTCAACTATGGCGCCATCGGCGGTGTGATCGGTCACGAGATCGGCCACGGCTTTGACGATCAGGGCCGCAAGTCGGACGGCGACGGGGTGCTGCGCGACTGGTGGACGGCGGAGGACGCCGCCCGCTTTGACGAACGGGCAGCCATGCTGGGCAGCCAGTACGGCACCTATGAGCCCCTGCCAGGCTATCCCGTGCGTCCGGACCTGACCATGGGCGAGAACATCGGTGACCTGGCCGGCATCACCCTCGGTCTGGCGGCCTATGAGCTGTCGCTTGAAGGCGAGGAAGCGCCCGTTCTGGACGGCACGACAGGCACCCAGCGCGTCTTCCTCGGCTGGGCCCAGGTCTGGAACAGCAAGTATCGCGAGGAAGCCCTGAAGAACCAGGTCGCCACGGATCCGCACTCGCCGGCACAGTTCCGGGTGATCGGCCCGGTGCGCAATCTGGACGCCTGGTATGAAGCCTTCGGCGTGCAGCCCGGCGACAAATACTATCTGACCCCGGAAGAACGCGTCCGCCTCTGGTAGGCCGCGTCCAGATGAAATGAGTGAGGGGCCATCCGCAGGGGTGGCCCCTTTTTCATGGGTTCTGGATCAGGCGCAGCAAGGTGCCGTTCGGGTCGACCAGGTAGCCGATGCGCAGGCCGGAGGACTCGACCGCCGGGGCTTTCAGGCGCGGCCACCCGCAGCTCTGCTCGGGAATGCCGGCCCCCAGGCAGAGGTCGTAGAAGGCCTGAAGGTCATCCAGCCGCAGGCAGCAGCCGAATGAGCTTTCGGCCGGATCAAGGTCCGCAAAGGGGAAGAACTCCAGCGTCAGGCCACCCCGGCGCAGGATCATCCAACCGCCGTCCCGCCAGCCGGTCTCAAACCCCAGGGCGGTGTAGGACCGGTGGGTCGCCTCAAGATCGATTGCCGGCAGATTGGGGGTCGCGTGATCGGCCATGTCGGGCCTCCCGGATATGGTCAGGGTTCAGGCACGAAAAAGCCCGCCGCGGGGGATACATCGCGGCGGGCTTCTTTCGCTCGTCTAGGAGCGGACGTTTCCTCCCCGAAACGCCTACGAAGTTTGCGCGTCGCATCGCGTCGCGCGCTTCGAGAAGCTCATTCATACGATCCGGAACCGACAAGTCAATCAAAGCGAAGGCGAAATCCGGCGTTTTCTTGACTGATCGTCGATAAGTCAGCACCGGTATCAGCCGGTTATTGACGATCCTTCGAGAATCGCGTGGATTGCGGGCACCAACTGGTCGCGAGGCAGGGTCTGCTGCCCCGGACGCGCCTGTTTCCATTCGGCATTGTCGGAGACCGCCTGCGACAGGCGACGGCCGGCGTCGAGGTCCTTGAGCGTGACCGTACCGGCGGCGATTTCGTCACCGCCCAGCATGACAGCGACCGGGGCGCCCCGGCGGTCGGCGTATTTCATCTGGGCCTTCATGCCCGCCCGGCCAAGATAGAGTTCGGCCGCGATACCGGCGGCCCGCAGCTCGGCGACGGCGCCCAGATAGTGGGCCATGTCGGCGTCGGAAAAGGCGATCACCACGACCGGGCCGCGCACCTCGCCCGCCGGATCGCGCCCGCTGGCGCGCAGGGCCGCCGCCAGCCGCGAAACGCCGAAGGAAAAGCCGGTCGCGGGGACGCTCTGGCCGGTGAAGCGGGCGACCAGATCGTCATAGCGGCCGCCGCCGCCGATCGAGCCGAACCGGACGGGGCGCCCCTTGTCATCCGTGGTCGGCAGCAGAAGTTCGGCCTCGAACACCACGCCGGTGTAATACTCCAGCCCGCGCACGACCGTGGGGTCGAAGCGCACCTCGGTCTGGTCTACGCCCATGATGCCGAGCGCCGTGTCGATGGCCTGCAGCTCTTTCAGCGCTTCCTCGCCGACCGCGCCAAGGTCGCCCGCACCGGCCACGGCGGACAGCGTCTCCGCGCGGCTGAGGCTTGCCTGACCCGCCGAGGCGAGGAAGCGCTCGACGGTCGAGATGACGGCGGTCGGCAGTTGAGCGCCCTTGGTATAGTCGCCGGACTCGTCCAGCCGGCCCTCGCCCAGCAGGGCCGAGACGCCCTCCCAGCCCAGCCGGTCGAACTTGTCGATGGCGCGCAGGGCCGTCAGGCGCTGGGCCGGATCATTGATGCCGCCCGCCCCGAACAGGCCGTCGAACAGCTTGCGGTTCGAGACCTTGATCTGGGCCTGATCCCGATCAAGGCCCGCTGCCGTCAGGCCCTCGACCGCGAGGGCCAGGATCTCGGCATCGGCCTCGGGCCGGTCGGAGCCGACCGTGTCGGCATCGCACTGGATGAACTCGCGAAAGCGCCCCGGTCCCGGCTTTTCATTGCGCCACACGGGGCCGAAGGCATAGCGCCGGAACGGCTTGGGCAGGGTCTCCCAGCTCTGGGCGGCATAGCGGGCCAGCGGCGCCGTCAGGTCATAGCGCAGGGCCATCCACTGATCGTCATCGTCCTGAAGGGCAAAGACGCCCTCGTTCGGGCGGTCGGCGTCGGGCAGGAATTTGCCGAGCGCGTCGGCATATTCGAAGGCCGAGGTTTCCAGCGGCTCAAAGCCCCAGCGCTCATAGACGGCCGAAACCCGCTCGACGATGCGGCGCTCGGCGATCAGATCCGGTCCGCGCCGGTCCTGAAAGCCACGCGGGCCCCGGGCTTCGGGACGGAGGGCTTCGGAGGTTGTGTCGGAAGGAGTGTCAGTGCTCATGGGGGGCGATTACGCCATCACCCCCCGTCCCGCAATGCGACCTTGGTCTCAGTCGCTGCCCTTGCGGATCGGCACCATCCGGCCATAGGTCAGGCAGCGCCAGGCCCACTCCAGCGGCCCCATGCGGAACACCGACAGCCACAGCGGCGACCAGATCAGCTGGGCCAGCCAGACCGCACCGACCACCATCCACATCTGCGAGGTGCTGTGGGTCCCGTACCACAACGGCCCCCATGCCGCGTAATAGAGGGTCACCATGATCAGGGTCTGGGTAAGGTAGTTGGTGAAGGCCATGCGGCCGACCGGCACCAGAACCTGGGTGATGACCCTGAACCCGAACTTCGTCAGCAGGATCAGGGCGGTCACGTAGAACAGCGTCACCAGCGGCGCCGCCCCGGTCGAAGCCGCAGCCCAGCCACCGGTAGGGTCCACGCCATCAGGGGCCATCGCCTTCTGCCAGCCCCACCAGGCCGATACGGCCAGATTGGCTCCTCCGGTCACCAGCACCATCAGATAGACCCACATCGGTGACTGGCCGGTCAGAAAGCCGGATTTGAACAGGCCGAGGCCGACCATCATCAAGGGGACCGAGACGGGAATCATGATCAGCATGAAGGCGCCAAAGGTCGCCCACGTCTTCAGGTTCGCCATGAACCCCGCAAACCCGCCGGAACGATAGGTATCGACGACGGCCTGAATCATTTCAGGCGTTGGGGCGGCCATTCCCTGTTCAAACTCTGCGGCCATCTCGGGCGGGATATTACCCATGGCCCAGTAGAAGCCGACAGCCAGCAGGGCCCAGAACAGGCTAATCAGGCCCCCGACCCACAAAAGGCGTCGCGCCGACCATGACCGGAACAACAGGAAGAGAAAACCACTGACGGCGTAGAGCAGAAGGATGTCGCCATACCAGAGCAGCGCCCCGTGCAGGGCTCCAATCAGGGCCAGCCACCCCAGACGTCGGCGCAGGAGACTGCCGCGATCCAGATCTCTGCGCTCGCCCCCGACCAGGAAGATCGACACGCCGAACAGCATGGTGAACAGGGTGCGCATCTTGTCGGCAAAGAAGACGTCGATGACCCAGACGCCGATCGTATCCGCCATCGTACTGTCGACCGGCGGGGGCGTTTCCACAGGCGCAATCAATATGTGCGGCCAGGCAAAGGCCAAGGCATTGACGGCCAGAATGCCGAGGATGGCCCAGCCGCGCAGCATGTCCAGATTGAAGATGCGGTCCTTGGGCGCGACGGGCGCGAGCCGGGCGGTTGCCGGTTCGGTGTGCAGATCTGTGGATGTCATGGTGCGATGTCCCCCCGACGGTCACCCGATATCAGGCGGGGAGGGTCGCAGCGAGCGGGGCTGAAGGAAAGTAAATTTCCTGTAACGTCGTTCAGTGAGGCTAAAAGGTGTCGCGTCCGCTGAGCCCCAGCCGGTCCCGAACCGGGGCGGGCCGCGGCATGAAGGCGAGGAAGGCCGCGCACAGTCCGGCCCACAGGGCGTAGCTGATGCCGACCAGGATCGCCAACGGCACCCCGCCCACGCCAAAGATCAGCAGGGCGGTTTCGGCATAGCCCATGGCCTGGCCGATGTCGGCCGAGCGGGCGGCGCCGATGCCGGAGAGGACGAGGGCGTTGAACCCCTGCATGGCAGCGGCCAGGAGGCCGCCGTAGAACATGAACCGCCAGACGATGCCGAGCCGGGTGGCCGGCCGGTCTGTGCGTATCCGTTCCTGATTCAGCAGCCACAGGCACAGGGGCACCGCGAATATACCGACCGCCAGAACCAGAATCCGCCAGTCGGTGCTCAGTCCGTCCAGCCAGCTCTGGGGCGGCCAGACGAAGAAGGTGATGATCAGGGGCGGCCAGGCAATGCCGAGCACGGCCGCCAGGGCGATCCAGCCGCCCGACCGGCGCCAGGTGACCTGGCGCTGGCCGGGCAGGTCCTCGAGGGTATCAAAGCGGGTCTTCATCGGGTCGGCACCGGGACGTCGCCGGAATAGTCATAGAAGCCGCGCCCGGTCTTGCGACCCAGCCAACCGGCCTCGACATATTTCACCAGCAGGGGGCAGGGCCGGTATTTGCTGTCGGCCAGCCCGTCGTAGAGCACATTCATGATGGCCAGAACGACGTCCAGACCCATGAAGTCGGCCAGTTCCAGCGGCCCCATCGGGTGGTTGGCGCCCAGCTTCAGCGCCTTGTCGATCGAGGCGACGTCGCCGACCCCCTCATAGAGGGTGAAGATCGCCTCATTGATCATCGGCACCAGGATGCGGTTGACGATGAAGGCCGGAAAATCCTCGGCATTGGTCGTGGTCTTGCCGAGGCTCTGGGCAAAGTCGACCGCGGTCTCATAGGTGGCGGGCGAGGTGGCGATGCCGCGGATGATCTCGACCAGCCGCATCGCCGGTGCCGGCTTCATGAAATGCAGGCCGATGAAGCGGTCGGGCCGGTCGGTGGCCGACGCCAGCCGGGTGATCGAGATGGACGAGGTGTTCGATGCCACCAGGGTGTCGGGCCCGAGATGCGGGGTCAGCGATTTCAGGATGTCGGTCTTGACCGCCTCGTCCTCGACCGCCGCCTCGATGACCAGATCCGCCGTACCGACGGCGGCCAGATCGGCGGCATCGGTGATCCGGCCCAGAATGGCCTGGGCCTCGTCCGCGCCAAGGCTCTCGCGCTCGACCCGGCGGGCGAGGCTGTTGGCGATGGCGCCATGGGCCAGCGGCAGCCGCGACAGGTCGGCGTCATACAGACGCACCGCATATCCACCGGTGGCCACCGCCTGGGCGATACCCGATCCCATCTGTCCCGCGCCGATGATGGCGACCGTCCTGATCGTGGTCATGACCTTCGAAATTCAAGAGCGCCGGAGCGCCAAGGGACGGGCACCTTAGGCGTTCCGGCCGGACGGCGAAAGCACCCGGGCGTGACGCGTCTGCATCAGAGTCCGCTCAGCAGCTGATACAGGGCCGCACAGCTGGCGGGCAGGATGTAGGAGCGAATGCCCGAGATGATCAGCAGGGCGATGATCGGGGTGATGTCGATGCCGCCCAGCGACGGGATGATACTGCGCAGGGGCGCGAGGATCGGGGCGGTGATGCTGTCTAGGAAATGGGCCAGCTGGGCCACGAAGCGGTTGCGATAGTTGATCACGTCAAAGGCGAACAGCCAGCTCATGACGGCCGAGACGATGATCGCCAGCCACAACAGCATGAAGATCGAGTCGACCAGAAAGCAGATGAAGCCGGCGATGGCGGGGCCCATGTCGATCCTTGTTGGCAGCGGCAATTGCGTCAGAGGTCCGCTTCTAGCCTGAGCCGGGCCTTTCGGCCAAGGCCGACGGTGTCGCGCTCCGGAACGGTCCGGGCGTGATCCCCGCAAGACGCCATTGACACCACAAGCCCCGCCCGACTATGTCCCGCGCTCGCCTGTGCCCGAGCATGATCGGGGCCGTAGCTCAGTTGGTAGAGCGCGTCGTTCGCAATGACGAGGTCAGCGGTTCGATTCCGCTCGGCTCCACCAGGCGTCTATCCGGAAAGACCCTGACCGAAGGGCCACCATGACCGTCACCGTCTATCACAATCCGAAATGCGGCACGTCGCGCAATGTGCTGGAAATGGTCCGGGCCTCGGGTGTCGAGCCCGAGGTGGTTGAATATCTGAAGGCTGGCTGGACCGCGGACCTGCTGACCGATCTGGCCGCGCGCACGGGCGAGGGTCTGAAGGGCCTGCTGCGCGAGCGCGGCACCACGGCCGAGGAGCGCGGCCTGACCGCTGAGGACGTCAGCGACGCAGCTCTGCTGGCGGCCATGGTCGAGGACCCGGTGCTGGTCAATCGGCCGATCGTGATCACGCCCAAGGGCGCCGCCCTGTGCCGCCCCTCGGAGCGGGTGCTGGAGCTGCTGGATCAGCCGCCGTCGCGCTTCGTCAAGGAAGACGGCGAGATCGTGGGCGGCTAGGCCGCCGGCCTACTGGTCTTCGTCAAAGCGCCGGGCCACGAGATCGCGCAGGGCGGCAACGGCGGCTTCGGCGTCTGGGCCCTCGGCGTTGATGGACAGGCCGCAGCCATTGCCCGCCCCCAGCGTCAGCAAGCCCATGATCGACAGGGCGTTCACGGTGACGCCGTCGCGGGTGACGCGGATTTCGGCCTCAAACTCCGACGCCAGCTTGACGAATTTGGCTGAGGCCCGGGCGTGCAGGCCGCGGGAGTTGCAGATATCGACGACCGTCGAGGCGGTCGGAAGGGTATCGCCGCCGCTCATTTTTCCCCCGACAGCACCCAGGAGGCGACCGAGATATATTTGCGGCCGGCGTCCTGCGCATGGGCGACGCAGGCCTCCATGGGCTCACGACCGCGCACGCTGGCCAGCTTGATCAGCATGGGCAGGTTCAGGCCGGCGATGACCTCGGCGTGGGTTTCTTCCATGACGGAAATGGCGAGGTTAGACGGCGTGCCCCCGAACATGTCGGTCAGCAGGATGACTCCATCGCCGTCGTTCACGGCCCCGGCGGCATCGACGATATCGCGGCGACGGCGCTCCATATCGTCGTCCGGGCCGATGCAGATGGCCGCGACCCCGCGCTGGGGGCCGACGACGTGTTCCATGGCCGCGAGAAATTCCGAGGCCAGGCCGCCGTGGGTTACGATCACCAGTCCGATCATGAAGGCTTCACCAAGACAGGACCCATCCCCGGCGTCATTCTGGCCAAGGGTCGTGACCCGGGCCGTGAGCCGCGCTTGATAGGCCAATCTGACGTGGGTTTAAAGCGTCAAGGTGAGACCGGACGCCGCACGGCCTCGGCCAGCGCCAGCGCCACGATGCGCGGAGCCGCCTCAGCCCGGGCCTGAACCGCGATGGAGCGAAGCGGCAGGCCCAGCCAGATCTCATGAACCGGATCGGGCATGCGCTCGGGCTCGTCCAGACCCAGCGTCACCGTCAGCGCGAGCCGACAGACGTCCCGGTGCGGCGTGGAGATCAGGCCGACGCCGCGCGCCTCGATCAAACCCGACGTCGCGCGGGGCGCCCGGGCCCACAGATGCCCTCCACTGGCCCAGACCAGAGCCGCATCGTCGGCAACCAGCTGCCAGCCCTGCGCCATCAAGCGTAGCGCCAGTCCGGTTTTCCCGACACCCGAAGGGCCGGTCAGGGCGGCGCCGACCCAGTCATCGCCCTGACGCAGGGCGACGACCGTGGCCTGAACCTGGATCGGGCCGGTCATGCCCGGGCGTGAAGGGGGGTGAGCGTCATGACGAACCGGGCCCCCGTGATGCGTTCGGGATCGTCCGGGTCGGTGATATTCTCGGCCCAGACCCGACCGCCGTGGGCCTCGATGATCTGGCGCACGATCGACAGGCCCAGCCCCGAATTTGCGCCGAACTGGGTGCCCTTGGGCCGCGAGGTATAGAAGCGCTGGAATACCGTTTCGAGATTTTCGACCGGGATGCCCGGGCCGTCATCCTCGACCCGGATGCGGATGTCCTGTGACCCATCGGGCGCACGATCGAGGGTCAGCCGCACCGTCCCGTCCGGCGGGCTGAAGGAGCGGGCATTGTCGATCAGGTTGCGGATCACCTGCCCCAGCGGCCCGTCGCGGCCGACGATACGGGTGGGCCCCGGGGTGTCGATCGACAGATGCAGGGGCACGTCCCCCGGCTTGGGCGACCCCTGATAGACATCGACGATGTCGCTGAGCAGGGCGGCCAGGTCCACGGTGCGGGGGCGATCCCGGGCCAGTTCGGCATCCAGCCGCGAGGCGTTGGAAATGTCGGTGATCAGACGGTCCAGCCGGCGGACATCCTGTTGCAACAGGGCGGTCAGTTTTTCGCGCTGGGCCTCGGCCTTGACCAGCGGCAGGGTCTCCAGCGCCGAGCGGATCGAGGTCAGCGGATTCTTGATCTCATGCGAGACGTCGGCCGCGAACCGCTCGATCGCCTCCATCCGGTCAGACAGGGCGCGGGTCATGGTTTCCAGCGACCGGGCCAGGTCGCCGATCTCGTCGCGGCGTTCCTCAAGGTCGGGCATGGAGATGGCCCGGGTCTGCTGCAGACGTACGCTGTCAGCGGCGGCCGACAGCCGCATGACCGGTCGCGCCACGAACAGATGCAGCAACAATGACGAGAACAGCGACACCACCAGCGCCACAATGGCAAACGGCATCAGGGCGGCGCGCTGGGCGGCCAGGATCTCGTCGACGTCGGCGGCCTCGAGCGTCAGCACCCCCAGTTCCTGACGGACATGGCGGATGGGCAGGGAGACCGAAATGACGCGGTTGCCGGTCTCATCGCGCCTTACGCCGGCCTGGGGCCCCTCGGTCAAGGCGGTCTCGATCTCGGTTGCCAGTTCCAGACGGGCCTGTTCCAGCCGCCGGTCTTCCTCGACCTCGGCCTCCAGATCGGGCTCGGCCACGGGTGTCGAGGCAGGCCGCGCGGGATCCAGGGGCGCGCCGGGAATGGCCTCGGTGACCATATAGCTGTCGGCCACCGGCAGGCCGTCGCGGTCGAACACGCGGGCCCGCTGTCCGACCGGCACGAAATTGTCGCGCAGCCATTTGGCGGTTTCATACTCGTCGAGCGCCGGGGTCGGCACGCCCGTGGTGATGCCCAGCTCGCCCAGCACATTGGACATCAGCTCGGCCTGGGCCATCAGCGACTCCTGACGGGCCTCGATCAGGCCCCGTCGCCATTCGTTCAGGGCGAGCGCCCCGACGAACAGGATCAGCAGACTGAGCAGGTTCAGCGCAAGAATCAGGGCGCCGAGGCGCGACCCGACCGGCCGGAACCGCGAGCGCGGACGGGCCTCGCGGGCCTCTTCGGATTCAGCTTTCGCGGTATCTGTAGCCAACGCCGTACAGGGTCTCGATGGCGTCGAACTCCGGATCGACGACCCGGAACTTCTTGCGCATGCGTTTCACGTGGCTGTCGATGGTGCGGTCGTCGACATAGACCTGATCGTCGTAGGCGGCATCCATCAGATTGTCGCGGCTCTTCACAAAGCCGGGGCGCTGGGCAAGGGCCTGAAGCAGCAGGAACTCGGTGACGGTCAGCTTCACCGGCTTGCCGTCCCAGGTGCTCTCGTGACGGGCCGGATCCATGGTCAGCTTGCCGCGGCGGATGGCGCGGGCGGCGGCGTCGCCCTGGGCCTCGCCCTCGCCGGTGCCAATGCCGACGCGCCGCAGCAGGGCCTTGACCCGCTCCAGCAGCAGCCGCTGGCTGAACGGCTTGTGGATATAGTCGTCGGCGCCGAGGTTGAAGCCGAGGATCTCGTCGATTTCCTCGTCCTTCGAAGTCAGCATGATCACCGGAATCTGCGAGGTCTGGCGCAGCTTGCGGAGCACCTCCATGCCGTCCATGCGCGGCATCTTCACGTCCAGAATGACCAGATCGGGCGGCGTCGCCAGCAGGGCCTCAAGACCCGAGGCGCCGTCATGATAGGCCGTGATCTTGTGCCCATGGCTTTCCAGCGCCAGCGACACGGAGGCGACAATGTTCTCGTCGTCGTCGACCAGGGTGATGTTGGCCAAGATTCACTCCTCAGAGGCTTCGACGCGTCGCGCCGTCGACCGGTTTAACGCGTCTGAAGCGTAACCGTTCGGATTCAATCGGGGTGACATTAGGGCGCGCCGGGGCAGGCGGCTAGAGCCTGATCGCTTCCGACGCAGTCGCAGAGCGAAACCCGGCCTTAAGCCCTCTTCCGGCATGATCGGGGCTTGTAGCGTTTTCAGGTGTTTTATGGCCGGGCCCGTCCACTACGAAGTCTTCATCCGCAAGACTGCACCCGCGCCATGGGCCCTGCTTATGGCGACGGAGAGCCGTAGCCACGCCGTCGAGACGGCCGAGGATATCCTGAAAGACAACCGCGCGGCAGCGGTCCGGGTCACCAAGGAGACACTGGATGCCGAGACCATGGAGTTTTCGAGCCTCACCGTACTGACCAGGGGCGCCCCTGAAGTCCGGCAGAAGCGGGTTCTCCCCGATGACGAGGCTGGCCCGCGCTGCACCGGCATCCAGGACTTTTACGCGCCTCATGCCCGCGATCTGATCGGTCGGGTGCTGGAGGACTGGCTGCTCCGGCGCGGGGTTACGGCCTTTGAACTTCTGCACCGGCCGGACCTGGCCGAGATTCTGGAAGCCTCGGGCTTCGAGTTGCAGCACGCTGTGCAAAAGGTCGCCGTGCCGGAAAGCCAGGCCGTGGGACAGCCGGTCCATGAGCTGATCCGCCATTATCAAAAGCTGGCCGATGCCGCGATCGAACGCCTCGTCGCGGCCGGGCGAGCGCAGAAATTTCCGCCGCTTGAGGGCCGATCCCTGGCGGATCTGGCCCACCGGCTGGCGGGAACATCGGATCGGGCCTTCATCATGGGGGGCGTGATTTCGGGTCAGTTGAAGGGGCTGAAGACCCCCCGGGCCCGACTGGACCGGCTGATGGATCTGGCCGCGGCTGCGCCGATGGACGGTCCGCCCCGCGCCATCATCATGGTCGCCATCGAGCAGATCCTCTGCGAAATGATGGCCCAGAGGACCAGTCTGGCCGACATTCTTGGCCCGTCCCTGGATCAGGGCGCCAGCCTCGCTGCCGTGGTGCGCATGGTCGCCCCCGCCGAGATCGAGGGCCTGATCGCCCTGGATCACCGACTGCGCCTGCTGGTTCCCACCATTGAGGGGCCGGCCCGTCGTCTGGGCGAGCGTCTTCAGGCGGGCGAGTATCCCCTATTGTCAGCGGTACTGGCCCGCATGGTTCTGCGCGAGCTGCGCTCGCCGCGCCGGTTGCGACCGGCGGATCCCGAAGGCGAGATCGACATTCTCCGGGCGCTGGCCATGACGCTGACGGCGACGGCCGGCCGGCTGCTGACCCTGGAAGAGGTGCAGGACGCCTTTACCGAGCGCTCCAAGAGTCTGATCACGGCCGATTTCGTCGCCGCCTTCGTCAAGCCGTGCAGCACGGTCATGTGCGAGGCGGAGCATCTGATGCGGCTGTGCGAGAACGTCACGGGCCCGGCCAACAAGCGATCCGCGGCGCGCTGGCTGCACGCGTGCCTCAGTTCGCTGCGGTTCGAGACGGAAATGCGCCGGTCCGAGCTGCCGCCTGGCCAGGTTCTGGCCACGCTGGCCGGTCTTCAGCGCGCCGCCGGCAAGGTCGAGCTGTCGGACTCGGATGAGGGTCAGATCTGCGACGCCCTGGGCAAGGTCGGCTCGGCCGTCGAAACCTCGGCCCGACTGATCGACCAGATGGTCCGCGCACCCGTGCCGGTCCCGCACAAGCTGCAGGTTCTGCTGCGGCTGGCTGCGGGTGAAACAGGACCGCGAGGGCCGGTCACGGAGCGGGCCCGGGCCGAGGCGCTGAAGTTGCTACGGCACCCCAAGGTGCGGGCCGAGCTGGGATCGACCCCCGCCGCGCTGGAGCCGATCCGCGCGCTGATGCGGACGGCCGGACTGGCAGCCTGACGGCGGTTCAGTCGAACTCGAAAATGTCGAAAATGCTGTCCCGCTTCTTTTTGCGCGGGCGTCCCCGCTCGTCATAGTGGCGGTCGTCGCGGTAACGCTCATCGCGGCGAGGCTCCGGGCGAGGCGGCGTCGACCAGGCCTGGGGCTGGGGCGGTGAAGGGACGACGGGCGCCGCTGCGGCGCGGCCTTCGTCCACGGCCGTGGCCATCAGCTTTTCCAGCTCGCCGCGGTCCAGCCAGACTCCGCGGCAAGTCGGGCACATGTCGAACTGCACGCCGGACCGCTCCAGCGTCTGCATGGCGGCATTGTCGTTGGGGCACATCAAAAGGGGCATCGTCTCTCCATGCGTAAAACCACATGACCGGGTGAGGCCTTGCGGTCGATTGTGAGGTGAAATGCGCCCGGCACCGGCTTTCGTCCGAATTGGGCCCGGACCGACACCGGGCGCACCCGATGCGGTCCGACATCACACGGTCCGGGGCGGAGGACGAGGGGGGCCCCGGAGCGTGCCAGAGGGGCCCGTCCCGCACCGCCAGTGTTGGCGGACAGCGGGCAGAGAGACAAGGTGACAGGTGGTCACAGTTCCGTCAGAGCGCCGTTATCGCTCTCAGGCGACCTGTCCGGCGGCCCAGCCCGAGCTCCACGCCCACTGGAAATTATAGCCGCCCAGCCAGCCGGTGATGTCCACGGCCTCGCCGATCACATACAGGCCGGGTACCCGCTTCGCCGCCATAGTCTGCTGGTCCAGCTGGTCTGTGGCCACACCGCCGAGCGTGACCTCGGCCGTTCGATAGCCCTCGCTGCCGACCGGCTTGACGCTCCAGCCGTTGACCGCCTGATCCAGCCGCCGCAGGGCCTTGTCGGACAGGTCCGCCAGATTGCCGCTGGCCGCCTCCTGCTGGACCAGAACCTCGGCCAGCCGCTTCGGCACGATCTGCCCCAGCGCCGTATGTGCCGCCTGCCGTCCGTTGCCCGCCTTCATGGCCTTCAGCTGTGCGAACACCTCCACGCCCGGCGCCATCGCCACGGCGATCGCCTCACCCTCGCGCCAGTAGGAGCTTATCTGCAGCACGGACGGTCCGCTCAGCCCCCGGTGGGTGAACAGCAAACCCTCGGCGAACTTCGTCTTGCCGTGACTGACGACCGCCTCGACCGACACCCCCGCCAGCGGCTTCAGCCGTTCCAGCAACCCCGGCTCGAAGGTCAGGGGTACGAGGGCCGGGCGCGTGTCGGTAACCCGCAGGCCGAGCGACCGCGCCGTGTCATAGGCCCAACCGGTCGCGCCCATCTTCGGGATCGACTTGCCTCCGGTCGCCAGAATCAGGGAGGCGCAGCGCAGGCTGCTGCCGTCTGACAATGCGGCCTCGAAGCCTTCCCCGGCGCGCGAGAGCCGGTCCACGCAAACGCCCAGCGACAGGGCGACACCCGCTTCACGCATCTGGTCCGTCAGCATGCGGATGATCAGCTTGGCGCTGTCGTCGCAGAACAGCTGGCCGAGCGTCTTTTCGTGCCAGGCAATGCCGGCCTGATCGACCCGCTTGATGAAGTCGTGCCGGGTAAAGCGCTTCAGTGCCGAGGTCGCAAAGCGCGGGTTCTCGCCCAGAAAGGCATGCGGCCCGCATCCCAGATTGGTGAAGTTGCAGCGTCCGCCGCCCGAGATGCGGATCTTCTCGCCCGGGGCGCGGGCATGGTCGACGATCCGCACCCGCCGTCCCCGCCGCCCGGCTTCGATGGCGGCCATCATGCCGGCGGCCCCGGCCCCGACAATCAACACATCGATGTCGGTCGAAGCCAAAATGCCACATCCTTTTCTGGCGAGCGCCGTTGTCTGGCGCGCCCGATTATGAGAGGGCGCTTCTAGCGGGGGGGATCACCGATGACCATGACCTATGGCCTGCTGGCGCTCGGCCTTGTGCTGCTGGTCGCCGGTGGGGATACGCTGGTGCGGGGCGCGACGACGGCGGCCCGCAGTCTGGGCGTCTCGCCCTTGCTGATCGGCCTGACCCTGGTCGGAATGGGCACCTCGGCGCCGGAACTGGTGACCAGTCTGACGGCCGTGCTGGCGGGTTCGCCGGGCATCGCCATGGGCAATGTGGTCGGCTCGAACACAGCCAATGTGTTGCTGATCCTCGGCCTCGCGGCTCTCATCTCGCCGATTGTCGTGGATCGGAAGGCGTTTCGCCGGGACGGGTGGATGCTGGTCCTTTCGACCGCCGTCTGCGTCGCGGCCGTGGTCGCGGGGACGATCGACTATCGCTGGGGTCTGGCCATGCTGGCGGGGCTCGTTGTGTACCTGCTCTGGGCCTGGATGGGGGAGCGGCGGCACCGGGACCGGGAGGCCCGCAAGTTCGAACACCTGACCGAGGACGCCCCGGATGCGCGCGGCGGGCTGTGGTCAGGCCTGGGGCTGGCGATCATCGGTATTGCCCTGACCGTCGGCGGAGCCCGGCTGCTGGTCGACAATGCCGTGGTCGTAGCGCGCGAGGTTGGGGTTTCGGATACTCTCATCGGCCTGACGGTGGTGGCGGTCGGGACCTCGCTTCCGGAACTGGTGACCTCGGCGGTCGCGGCCTTCCGGCGACACTCCGACGTGGCGCTGGGCAACGTCATAGGCTCCAACATCTACAATGTGCTGGGCATCCTCGGGATCACCGCCCTGGTCGCACCGATTCAGGTGCCGCCCGAGATCATCCGGCTCGACATCTGGGTCATGGTCGGGGCCACGGCCCTCCTTGTCCTGTTTGTGCGCACCGGCATGCGGATCGTGCGGCTGGAGGGTCTGGCCCTGCTGGTGGCCTATGGCTGTTACATCGCCTGGCTGGCGCGCGACCTCTACTGAAGCCTAGTGGGCGTCGTCCCAGTTCAGGGCCGCCCGGGCATCGACGACCAGAGGCACGCTCAGCGAGATCGCCGGCTCGGCCGCCGCTTCCATGATCCGGCGGATGACGGCGATGGCGCGCTCCGCCTCGGCCTCGGGGGCTTCGAACACCAGTTCGTCGTGGACCTGCAGCAGCATGCGGGTCTCCAGGCCCTCGGCCGCAAGCGCGTCCGGCATGCGGATCATGGCGCGCCGGATGATGTCGGCGGCCGTGCCCTGGATCGGGGCGTTGATCGCCGCCCGCTCGCCGAACTGTCGCTCGGCGCCGGATTTGGAGTGAATGGCTGGAATGTGGATCTTGCGGCCGAACAGGGTCGTGACGAAGCCCGCCTGCTTCACCTCGCCCTTGATGCGATCCATATAGGTCCGGATGCCCGGGAAGCGCTCGAAATAGGTCTTGATATAGGCCCCGGCCTCGCTGTTATCGATGCCGAGCTGGGCGGCGAGGCCAAAGGCAGAAATCCCGTAGATGATGCCGAAATTGATGGCCTTGGCGCGCCGCCGGGTTTCTGACGACATGCCCTCGACCGGCACGCCGAACATTTCCGAGGCGGTCGCCGCGTGAATGTCGAGGCCGGCCTTGAAGGCGGCCTTCAGCTCGGGAATGTCGCCGATATGGGCCAGGATGCGCAGTTCGATCTGGCTGTAGTCGGCGCTGATCAGCACCTGTCCCGGTGAGGCGATGAAGGCCTGGCGGATCTGGCGCCCCGTCTCGGTGCGGATCGGGATGTTCTGCAGGTTCGGGTCCGAACTCGCCAGTCGCCCGGTCGAGGCGGCCGCCAGCTGATACGACGTATGCACCCGGAAGCTGGTCTTGTCCGCCGCCTCGGTCAGGGCGTCGGTATAGGTGCCCTTCAGCTTGGCCAGCTGGCGCCAGTCCAGAATGACGCGCGGCAGCTCATGGGTCTCGGCCAGGGTCTCCAGCATGGCGGCATCCGTGCCCCACTGTCCGGAGGCGGTCTTCTTGCCGCCGGGCAGGTCCATCTCGCCGAACAGGATTTCGCCGATCTGGCGCGGGCTGGCGATGTTGAAGGGCCTGCCGGCCACCTCATGGGCCCGGGTTTCCAGCTCGGCCATCTTCAGTCCGAACTCGGACGACAGGCGCTTCAGCCGGTCGGGATCGACCCGGATGCCGGCCAGCTCCATCTGCGCCAGCACGGCGGGCATGCCGCGTTCCAGCGTCTCATAGACGGTGACCAGCCGTTCCTCGGCCAGTCGGGGCTTCAGCAGCCGCCAAAGACGCAGGGTGACGTCCGCATCCTCGGCGGCATAGCAGGTGGCGGGCTCAAGCGGCACATGGCGGAAGCTCTTCTGCGACTTGCCCGTCCCGCACACGGATTTGAACGGGATGGGTTCATGGCCCAGATGCAGGCGCGACAGCTCGTCCATGCCATGCCCGTGGATGCCCCCCTCCAGCACATAGGAGATCAGCATGGTGTCATCGATCGGCCCGACCGAGATGCCGTGGCGGGACATGACCGCCAGATCGTATTTGATGTTCTGGCCGACCTTCAGTACCGCCGGGTTTTCCAGCAGGGGCTTCAGCAGGGCCAGGGCTTGATCCATGGGGATCTGCGCGATGGCCTCGGGCGGGGTCTCGCCGTCGAAGTCCAACCCGCCCGACTGGGCCCTGGGCTCGGCTTCATGGGTCAGCGGCACATAGCAGGCCTCGCCCGGCGCCACCGCCAGAGACAGGCCGCACAGCCCGGCGTGGCTGGAGGACAGGGCATCGGTTTCGGTGTCGAAGGCGACCACGCCCGCCTCGGTCGCGCGGGCGATCCAGTCCTGCAGATCGGCAATCGTCCGCACACAGACATAGGCCGTCGTGTCGAAAGTCTCCGGTGTCGCCAGTTCGGTCGCGGGCTTTGGCGCATGGCGGGGCGCAGCGACCGGGGCGTTCAGAGCCCTGGGCCGGCCGTTGGGCGCGGGCTCAAGCGGCGTGGCCTTGCCGTCCCCGACCCGGCGGGCCAGCGAGCGGAACTCCATCTTCTCGAGAAAGGCCGCCAGCGTCGCCGAGTCCGGATCCCGCACGGCGAAGTCGGCGATGGGCTCGGGGGCCGGGGCATCGCAGGTCAGTCGCACGAGCTGGCGGGACAGCAGGATCTGCTCGCGCCGTTCGATCAGGGTTTCCCGGCGTTTGGGCTGTTTGATCTCTCCCGCCCGGGCCAGAAGCGTGTCGAGATCGCCGTATTCGTCCAGCAGTTGGGCCGCGGTCTTGGGGCCGATGCCCGGCGCCCCCGGCACATTGTCGACGCTGTCGCCGATCAGGGCCTGAAGGTCGATCATCTTGTCCGGCGTGACGCCGAACTTTTCCATGACGGCCTCTTCGGCCAGCACGCGGTCCTTCATCGGGTCCCACATGACGACGCCGCCGCCGATCAGCTGCATCAGATCCTTGTCGGACGAGACGATGACGGTCTCGCCGCCCGCATCGCGGGCCTTGCAGGCATAGGTGGCGATCAGGTCGTCGGCCTCATAGCCGGGCAGTTCGACACAGTGGACACCAAAGGCCGCCGTCGCCTCCCGCACCAGGGCGAACTGGGGCACCAGATCCTCGGGCGCCGGCGGGCGGTGGGCCTTGTAGTCGGGGTAGAGATCGTTGCGGAACGTCTTTTCCGAATGGTCAAAGATGGCGGCCAGATGGGTCGGCCCGCCCTCACCCTTCATCTCGCGCAACAGCTTCCACAGCATGTTGCAATAGCCCTGGACCGCGCCAACCGGCAGGCCGTCCGACTTGCGCGTCAGGGGCGGCAGGGCGTGATAGGCGCGAAAGATATAGGCCGAGGCATCGATCAGCCACAGG
>Ga0209066_10002825_pt1 | contig 20523 bp, 19 predicted proteins | sample All_14_2_FD_187198 | JGI IMG/M metagenome (GOLD analysis project Ga0209066, IMG submission 187198) | Freshwater microbial communities in response to fracking from Pennsylvania, USA - Allegheny Zone_MetaG_DW_15 (SPAdes) (version 2) ... | reverse complement strand
CGCCAGGACCGGTCGCGAGCATCGGTGCCTTCGACTCGGACATCGCCGTGGCCAACTGCATGCTCGGCACCACCACCGTCCCGATCTCGTTCTCGTGGTCGACGTCGAATGTGAGCGTCGTCGCCTTCGGCATCAACACCCAGGATGCGATCAACAACCCGTACGAGTCGAACCTGCCGCCGAGCGAATCGAACTACCCGATCGACTTCCAGTGCGGCAACACCACGATGCTCTTCACGCTCACGGTGGCGGGCTCGGACGGCAAGCACGTCTCGAAGACGATCGAGATCAAGCGCGACGCCGACGGCGACGGCACGCCGGACGCCTGAGCGCGAGGGCCGACGCGGGACTCGCCCGCGCCGGCCCTCGCCGCACCCCGATAGAATCTCCGGGTCCCACATCTGAGGCACCTCTGACACGGTGCCGTCGACAGCGAAGCCGGAGCGAACCATGCCGCGACCCATTCCCGAGCGCCCAGCACTCGAAGGACTCGAGGCCGAGTGGGCCGCGATCTGGGACGCGGAGGGCACGCACCGCTTCGACCGCGCGGCGGCGCTCGCCGCGGGCAGCGACGCGGTCTACGCGATCGACACGCCCCCGCCGACGGCGTCCGGCTCGCTGCACATCGGGCACGTCTTCAGCTACACCCACATGGACCTCGCGGCGCGATTCCAGCGCATGCGCGGCAAGCACCTCTTCTACCCGATGGGCTGGGACGACAACGGGCTGCCGACGGAGCGCCGCGTCCAGAACTACTACGGCGTGCGCTGCGACCCGACCCTCCCCTACGTGCCGGACTTCACGCCGCCGCTCGAGGGCGGCGACAACGCGAGCTCGAAGGCGGCCGACCAGCTCCCGGTCTCGCGGCGCAACTTCATCGAGCTCTGCGAGCGCCTGACCGTCGAGGACGAGCGCCAGTTCGAGGACCTCTGGCGCACGCTCGGCCTCTCCGTCGACTGGTCGCTCACCTACCGCACGATCGACGAGCACTCCCGCCGCGTGGCCCAGCGCGCCTTCCTGCGCAACCTCGCCAGGGGCGAGGCGTACCAGGCCGAGGCACCATCGCTCTGGGACGTGACGTTCCGGACCGCCGTCGCGCAGGCCGAGCTCGAAGACAAGGAGCAGCCGGGCGCGATGCACCGGATCGCGTTCCGACGCGAGGACGGCTCGATCGTCGAGGTCGACACGACGCGCCCGGAGCTCATCGCCGCCGACGTCGCGCTCGTCGCCCACCCGGACGACGCCCGCTACCGCGACCTCGTCGGCACGACGGTGACGACGCCCGTGTTCGGCGCCGAGATCCCCGTCTATGCGCACCACCTCGCGCAGCCCGACAAGGGCACCGGCATCGCCATGGTCTCGACCTGGGGCGACCTCACCGACGTGACGTGGTGGCGCGACCTGCAGCTGCCGGCGCGCGCCGTCATCGGTCGCGACGGCCGCCTGCTCGCGGAGCCGAGCGCGCTCGAGCACTTCACCGAGGCCGGGCGCGCCGCCTACGCCGAGATCGCGGGGCTCACCCCGTTCAGCGCGCGCAAGCGGATGGTGGAGCTGCTGCGCGAGTCCGGCGAGCTGCTCGCCGAGCCGACGCCGCTGACCCACCCGGTGAAGTTCTTCGAGAAGGGCGACAAGCCGCTCGAGGTCATCTCGACCCGGCAGTGGTACATCGCCAACGGCGCGAGGGACGAGGCGCTGCGCGAGCGGCTCGTCGCGGCCGGCCGCACGATCGACTTCCACCCCGAGCACATGCGGGTGCGGTACGAGAACTGGATCGGCGGGCTCACCGGCGACTGGCTCATCTCCCGGCAGCGCTTCTTCGGCGTGCCGATCCCCGTCTGGTATCGCCTCGACGAGGCCGGCGAGCGCGGCGAGGTGCTCGTGCCCGACGAGTCGCGGCTGCCGATCGACCCGTCGACGGATGCACCGGCCGGCTTCGACGAGTCGCAGCGCGGGCTGCCCGGTGGCTTCGAGGGCGACCTCGACATCATGGACACCTGGGCCACGTCGTCGCTGACGCCGCAGATCGCCGGCGGCTGGGGCGAGGACGACGAGCTCTTCGCGCTCGTGTTCCCCTTCGACCTGCGCAGCCAGGGGCAGGACATCATCCGCACCTGGCTCTTCTCGACGGTGCTGCGCGCCGAGCTCGAGCACGGCACGGTGCCGTGGAGCGACGCCGGCATCTCGGGCTTCATCGTCGACCCCGACCGCAAGAAGATGTCGAAGTCGAAGGGCAACGTCGTGACCCCGGCGGCGATGCTCGAGGAGCACGGCTCCGACGCGGTGCGCTACTGGGCGGCGTCGAGCCGCCTCGGCTCGGATGCGGCCTTCGACCCGCAGAACCCGAAGCTCATGAAGATCGGCCGCCGGCTCGCGATCAAGGTGCTCAACGCGGCGAAGTTCGTGCACGGCTTCGCGGCCACCGAGGGCGCGGTGCCCACGCGAGCGCTCGACCTCGACCTGCTCGCCGAGCTGGCGACGGTCGTCGACACGGCGACGGCCGCGTACGAGGCGTACGACCACGCGCGGGCGCTCGAGGTCACCGAGCAGTTCTTCTGGATGTTCTGCGACGACTACCTCGAGCTCGTCAAGGAGCGCGCCTACGACCAGGAGGGCGCCGACCCCGAGGGACAGGCGAGCGCGGCCGCGACGCTGCACCTCGCCCTCTCGGTGCTGCTGCGGCTGCTCGCCCCGGTCATCCCGTTCGCGACCGAGGAGGTCTGGCGCTGGTCGCACGACGGCTCGGTGCACACCGCGCCGTGGCCGACCGTCGACGAGACGGGCGCGACCGGCGCCCCGACCGGGCTGCTCCCGGCCGTCTCGGCGGCGCTCATCGGCATCCGGCGTGCGAAGACCGACGCGAAGGTCTCGCAGCGCGCCGCCGTGGCGAGCGCGACGATCGCCGGGCCCGCCGTGCTCGAGCACGGGATCGCCGACCTCGCCGCCGTCGGCCGCATCGAGGAGGTCTCGTTCGTGCAAGCCGACGAGATCGGCGTGACCGAGGTCGTGCTCGCGCCGGTCGAGGAGGTCGCCGAGTGAGCCCCGACGGTGCGGACGGCACCGCCGGCACGGACGGCGCCGAGGCGGTCGACCTCGCGGTGCGTCCCCTCGCCGCCGAGGACGAGGCGCGCTGGCGGGAGCTGTTCACCGCGTACGGCGTCTTCTATGAGACCGACTTCACCGACGAGGTCCTCGATCGCGTGTGGGCGCTGCTGACGACGCCGGGATCGGGCGTCGAGGGGCTCGTCGCCGAGCGCGACGGCGTCGTCATCGGGTTCGCCCTGCACCGCAGCCATCCAGACACCTTCACCGGCACTCGCGACCGGTACCTCGACGACCTCTACGTCGACCCGTCGGCGCGCGGCCTCGGCGCCGCGACGATGCTCATCGAGACGATCGTCGGCATCGCCCGCGCCGCCGACGAGCACGGCGTGCTGCGGTGGATCACCGCGGCCGACAACGAGCGGGCGCAGCGCGTCTACGACCGGATCGCGACCCGCACCACGTGGCTCACCTACGAGGTGCGGCTCTGATGCAGCTCGGCACCCGATGGGATGTCGGCGCGGTGCCGCCCGCCCGGCTCGATGCCGAGGTGCTCGCCGCGATCGCCGAGGTCGAGGCGCGGCTCGCTCCGGAGACCGCCGGCCTGCGCTGGACCCTCACCTGGCTCGAGGGTCGACCGGTCGCCGAGCTCGACGACGGGTCGACCGTCACGATCGTGCGGTACGGGTGGGACGGCCTCGAGGTGGTCACCGAGGGCTAGACTCGCCGCGTGGTCGAGTTCATCGACACGGGGCTAAGCGTCAACTCCGTGCCGTATCTCACGGCCCTCGAGCAGCAGCGTGCCGTGCACGCCGCGGTCGCGAGGGGCCGGACGCCGGACACCGTCATCCTGCTCGAGCATCCGAGCGTCTACACGGCGGGGCGCCGCACCGAGCCGCACGAGCGACCGGTCGACGGCACGCCCGTGATCGACGTCGACCGCGGCGGCAAGATCACCTGGCACGGTCCCGGCCAGCTCGTCGTCTACCCGATCGTGCGCCTCGCCGACCCCATCGACGTCGTCGCCTATGTGCGCCGCCTCGAGGGCCTCGTCATCGCGGTGCTCGAGGAGTTCGGGATCACGGGCGAGCGCGTCGACGGCCGCAGCGGCGTCTGGCTGCGGGGGTTCGAGAAGATCGCGGCGGTCGGCATCCGCGTCGCCGACGGGGTGACGATGCACGGGCTGTCGCTGAACTGCTCGAACGGCTTCGAGGCCTACGGCCGCATCGTCGCCTGCGGGCTCGCCGACGCCTCGGCGACGAGCCTGAGCCGCGAGCTCGGCCGCGAGGTCACGCCGGCCGATGTCGCGCCGCTGCTCGTGGAGCGCTTCGAGGCCCACGTCGGCCCGAGCCTGCGGTCGACGCGCGCCAGCACGGCGGTGCCGGCGTGAGCGCCATCAGCAACGGCGACGGGCGCCGGTTGCTGCGGCTCGAGGTGCGCAACGCGGCGACGCCGATCGAGCGCAAGCCGCCGTGGATCAAGACCACCGCGAGGATGGGGCCGGAGTACACCGCGCTGCGCTCGCTCGTCGCCGACGAGCAGCTGCACACGGTCTGCCAGGAGGCCGGCTGCCCGAACATCTACGAGTGCTGGGAGGACCGCGAGGCGACCTTCCTCATCGGCGGCGACCAGTGCACGCGGCGCTGCGACTTCTGCCAGATCGACACCGGCCGGCCCGCCGACCTCGACGTGGACGAGCCGCGACGGGTGGCCGAGTCGGTCGCGAGGATGGCGCTGCGCTACGCGACCGTGACCGGGGTCGCCAGGGACGATCTGCCGGACGAGGGCGCGTGGCTCTACGCAGAGACGGTCCGCGCGATCCACGCCGCGAACCCGGGCACCGGCGTCGAGGTGCTCGTGCCCGACTTCTCGGGCGACCCCGACCTGCTCGCCGAGGTGTTCTCGAGCCGGCCGGAGGTCTTCGCGCACAATCTCGAGACGGTGCCGAGGATCTTCAAGCGCATCCGGCCGGCGTTCCGATACGAGCGCTCGCTCGACGTGCTGACCCAGGGGCGCGCGGCGGGGCTCATCACGAAGTCGAACCTCATCCTCGGGATGGGTGAGACGCGCGCGGAGGTCTCGCAGGCGCTGCGCGACCTCCACGAGGCCGGCACCGACATCATCACCGTGACGCAGTACCTCCGCCCGAGCCTGCGCCACCACCCCGTCGACCGCTGGGTACCCCCAGAGGAGTTCGTCGACATCCGCGAGGAGGCCGAGGCGATCGGCTTCCTCGGGGTGCTCGCCGGCCCGCTCGTGCGGTCGAGCTACCGCGCCGGGCGGCTCTGGGCGCGCTCGATGCTCGCGACGGGGCGCGAGATCCCCGACGCGCTGCGCCACCTCGCCGACGCGTCGGAGGACTTCGCGCAGGCGGTGTGAGCGCAGCCGCGCGACGGCGGCCCGCGCCGGGTCAGATCCCCCGGATGCCGGCGAGCCGGCGCCGCGCGGCCTGCTCGCGCGCCTCGCGCGCGTGCTCCTGCTCGGCGCGATCGCCGGCGTCCGGCGTGGCCCTCGCCTCGGCACGGGCCTGCGCCCAGGCGATGGCGAACAGCCCGAGGCGCGTCGCCGCGCGCTCGAGCGGGCCGTGGTCGACGCGGGCGCCGACGATCGCGGCCTCCCGGACGATGCGGGTCGTGGTGCTCGTGACGATGACGGCGGTCATCGGTCGCTCCTCTCGGCGGGCTCGGGGTTCGGCACCCCGTCGATGATCGGGAACAGGTTGAACTGGATCTGGACGGGGCGCGCGCCCGGCGCCTCGACGCCGCGGAGCGGGTCGACGTGCTCGATGACGAAGCGCTCCCACGCCGCGCCGAGCGCCTCGAGCTGCTCGACCGAGAGCCGGAGGTTCACCGTGGCGAGCGCGCTCGCCGCCATCCAGCGGTGCGGCAGCTCGAGCTCGGCCATCGCGACGAAGTCGGCGAGCTTGGCCGCGTTCGAGCCCTGCCAGTGACGCATGAGGCTCGACGTCGCCGCGCGCACCGCGGGCGAGCCGCCCTCGTCGGGGTGCAGGGCGATCGCGCCGGGGGTGCGCTCCCACCAGCGCTCGCGCACGGTGCCGCGGTCGGGGATCTCCCTGACGAGTCCGTGCTTGGCGAGCTGTCGCAGGTGGTAGCTCGCGACGCCGCTCGACTCCCCGATCCGCTCGGCGATGCCGGTCGCGGTGTGCGGCCCGTAGGCGGCGAGGATGTCGAAGATCTCGATCCTGACGGGATGCGAGAGCCCCTTGAGCGCGTCCGCGTCGAGCACCCGCGGCGCGGCGATGCTGCCGGTGCTGCCGGTGCTGCCGGTGCTCGGTGCGGTCGCGTCGGTCATAGATGCAACAATACCTTTGCAAGTGATTCTTTGCAAGCACTTCGTTGCATCCAGCCGTCCCGCGCGGACCGCACCACCCCGACCCGCGCGCGAGCCTAGGCTTGCTCCATGACCAACCCCTTCTTCGCGCCGTCGACCCTCCCATTCGGCATGCCGCCGTTCGCCGAGATCCGCGACGAGCACTACCGCGAGGCATTCGAGGAGGGGATGGCGCAGCAGCTCGCCGAGGTCCAGGCGATCACCGCGCAGCGCTCCATGCCGACCTTCGAGAACACGATCGTCGCCCTCGAGCGCAGCGGACAGGTGCTCGACCGCGTCGCCACCGTCTTCTACAACAAGGCCTCGGCCGACTCGACGTCGTTCACCGACGAGCTCGAGGAGGAGATGGCGCCGCGCCTCGCCGCCCACGCGGACGCGATCAGGCTCGACCCGCAGCTCTCCTGGCGGATCGATCGCCTCGCCGAGCAGCTCGCTGAGGTCGGGGCGGAGGCGCTCGGCCTCGACGCCGAGGCCGCGTACCTCGTCCAGCGGTACCACACCGAGTTCACGCTCGCCGGCGCCGGCCTCGACGACGAGCAGACGGCGCGCCTGCGCGAGCTGAACCAGCGGCTCTCGACGCTGACGACGAAGTTCGAGAAGCACCTGCTCGCCGACACGAACGACCTCGCGGTCGTCGTCGACGACGTCGCCGAGCTCGACGGCCTCACCCCGGGCGAGATCTCCGCGGCGGCCGAGGCCGCGAAGGAGCGGGGGCTCGACGGGCGCTGGCTCATCACGCTCGTGCTCTTCACCGGGCACCCCTTCCTCGCGAGCCTCACGAACCGCGACCTGCGCGCGCGGATCATGGCGGCATCCCGTGCGCGCGGGCGCCGCGACAACGCGTGGGACAACCGCGCCATCGTCCTCGAGATCGTCCGGCTCCGCGCCGAGCGCGCGGCGCTGCTCGGCTTCGAGGACCACGCCTCGTGGGTCACCGCCGACGAGACCGCGAAGACCCCCGAGCACGTGCACGACCTGCTCGCGCGGCTCGCGATCCCCGCCGCGCGCAACGCGCGCCGCGAGCAGTCGGCGCTCGAGGCGATCCTCGGGCACCCGATCGAGGCCCACGACTGGGCGTTCGCCACCGAGCAGGTGCGCTCGGCGGAGTACGACGTCGACACCGCCGCGCTGCGCCCCTACTTCGAGGCCGAGCGCGTGCTCCAGGACGGCGTATTCTTCGCGGCGAACCGGCTCTACGGGGTGACCTTCACGGAGCGCGACGACATCCCGTGCTACCACCCCGAGGTGCGCGTCTTCGAGGTCGCGAACGAGGACGGCTCCCCCGTCGGGCTGTTCACCCTCGACCTCTACACCCGCGACTCCAAGCGCGGCGGCGCGTGGATGAACTCGCTCATCGCGCAGTCGTCGCTGCTCGGGCATCCCGTCATCGTCACGAACAACCTCAACGTGCCCAAGCCCGCCGCCGGCGAGCCGACCTTGCTGACCTACGACGAGGTCGAGACCCTCTTCCACGAGTTCGGCCACGCGCTGCACGGGCTCTTCGCCCGCGTCACGTATCCGAAGTTCGCGGGCACGAACACGTTCCGCGACTTCGTCGAGTACCCGAGCCAGGTCAACGAGATGTGGATGCTCTGGCCGGAGGTGCTCGCGAACTACGCCGTGCATCACGTCACCGGCGAGCCGCTGCCCACCGACATCGTCGACCGGCTCATCGCCTCCGCGTCGTTCAACGAGGGCTTCGCGACGAGCGAGTACCTCGCCGCCGCGCTGCTCGACCAGGCCTGGCACCGGCTCGACGCCGCCGCGGCGGCCGAGGTCGACGACGTCGAGGCCTTCGAGGCCGGCGCGCTCGCCGCCGCGGGGCTCGACAACCCCGCCGTGCCGACGCGCTACGCGTCGACGTACTTCGCGCACACCTTCTCCGGCGGCTACGACGCCGGCTACTACTCGTACATCTGGAGCGAGGTGCTCGACGCCGACACGGTCGAGTGGTTCCGCGAGCACGGCGGCCTCACCCGCGAGAACGGCGAGCGGTTCCGGCAGCGCCTGCTCGGGGTGGGCGCCTCGAAGGACCCGCTCGAGGCGTTCCGCGACTTCCGCGGCCGCGACGCGCGCATCGAGCCGCTGCTCGCCAGGCGCGGACTCGAGTGAGCGCGCCCGCCGCGTCGGTCAGCCGAGCGCGGCGATCGCCTCGTCCGTCGAGACGATGCGCGCGAAGCCGCCGGCGCCGAGGTTGACGGCCGTCGTCGCCATGAGCTCCGCCGCCGACCGCTCGACCCGGGTGCCGTCCGGCAGCGTGGTCGCGAGGTCGAACGTCCTCGTCGCGTCGAGCGGCACGACGACGTCGTAGCCGAGGTTGCCGCCCATCCGGGCGGTCGTCTCGACGCACATGTTCGTCTGGATGCCGCAGACGACGATCGCGTCGATGCCGCGCGCCCGCAGCCACGGGTCGAGCTGCGGGTCGCCGAGGAACGCGGAGTTCACGTGCTTGCCGATCGTGACGGCGGCCGGCGCCGCGGCGACGGGCGCGATGAGGGCGTTGCCCGGCGCGTCAGGGCCCAGCGGGGAGCCCGGCTTCCTCGAGTCGTGCCGCACGACGACGATCGGCGCGCCAGCGGCGGCCCACGCCGCGATGAGCCTCGCGACGTTCGCCTCGCAGTCCGGATTCGTGGTCGGCCCCCAGACGGGGTCGTCGAAGCCCTCCTGCACGTCGACGACGACAAGGGCGGGGGTCGCATGGGTCATGCGGACCATCCTCGCACCGCCGGTGCGGCGTAGGCTTGCGCGGTGAGCAGCGCTCCGGGGTCCGAGTCGCGCGGCCGCGGCGCCGCGATCGCCGCCCTCGTCGCGACGACCGTGTTCTGGGCGGGCAACTACGTCGTCGGCGAGATCGCCGTGCGCTCCATCGACCCGCTCTCGCTCACGTTCCTGCGGTGGGCGATCGCGACGCCGATCCTGCTCGTCCTCGCCGCGATCATCGAGCGCCCGGACTGGCGCGCCGCGCTGCGCGCGCTCCCCCGCCTCGCCGTGCTCGCCACGCTCGGGATGATCGGCTTCGTGCTCCCCCTCTACGAGGCGCTGCGGACGACGACCGCGGTGAGCGCGGCGCTCATCAGCTCGGTCTGCCCACTGCTCATCGCGCTCGTCGCGGGCATCGCCCTGCGCGAGCGGCCCGGCGGCAGGATGATCGCCGGTCTGCTCGTCGGGCTCGCCGGCGTCGTGCTCGTCGTCTCGAAGGGCTCGCTCGACGCGCTGCTGCGCCTCGACCTCGCCCCCGGCGACCTCTGGGTGCTCCTCGCGGTCGTGTGCTGGACCGCCTACACCGTCCTCGGCCGCCGGGCCGCCGGCGTCCCGCCGATCACCTCGGTGGCGGTGCAGTCCGCGTGCGCGACGATCCTCATGCTGCCGGCCGTCGCGATCCTCGGCGTGCACCTGCCGACGCAGGCGCCGGCGATCGCCTCGCTCGCCTTCATCGTCGCGCTACCGACGATCGGCTCGTACCTGCTGTGGACGATCGCGCTGCGCCGCATCCCCGCGGCGGGCGCCGGGATCTTCCTCAACCTCATCCCGGTCTTCACCGTCGTCATCGCGCTCGCGCTCGGGGAGACGATCGCGCCCGCCGAGTACGTCGGCGGCGCGCTCGTGCTCGCCGGCGTGCTGCTCGCGACGTGGACGGGGCGGCCGTCGGATCGGACGCCGACGCCGCCGGACGCTGGACCGGACACTCAGCCGGACGCTGGAGCCGACGCGCCGCCGGCCGCTCGGCCCGATGCTCAGCCGGCCGCGAAGACCGGCGCGAGCGACGACCAGGCCGACGCGCGCACGTAGACCGGGATCTCGTCGATCGGGACCTCGCGCTCGACCACGACACCGCCGTCGAGCCGGTCGCCGCGGAAGGCGTCGACCCACTCCCCCTCCGGCAGGAAGACCTCGCGCGTGGCGGCCCCCTCGTGCACGACCGGGGCGACGAGGAGGTCGCGCCCGAGCATCCACTCGGCGTCGCCCGACCACGCGCGCGGGTCGGCGGTGTCGAAGAAGAGCGGCCGCATGAGGGCCCGACCGTTGGCGATCGCGTGCGCCGCCTCCGCCGCGAGCGTCGGCACGAGCCGCTCCCGGATCTCGGTGAACCGCCGGAAGACCGGGATCACCCGCTCGTCGCCCGAGCGCGCCTGGATGTTCCACGGCGTGCGATCGCGCGAGGGCCGCCGGTGGTGGTTGAACTCGGAGTGGTACTGCATGATCGGCGCGAAGGCCGCCGCCGCGGTGGACCGGAGGTAGAGCTCCGCCGATGGCACGTCCCCCGAGAAGCCGGCGAGATCCCAACCCCAGTAGAGGATGCCGCTCGCCGAGGCGGTGAGCCCGGCGTTGAGCGACCAGCGGAAGGCCTCCCACGTCGAGTTCTCGTCCCCGGCCCAGAAGGCGCCGTGGGCCTGGCTGCCGGTGAAGCCGGCGCGGCTGAACGTGACCGGCGCGCGACCGGTGGAGCGCAGCAGGTCGCCGAACGCGCGGGCGTAGGCGACCGGGAACGTGCCGTTCTTCTCGTCGCCGCGGCGACCGTCGAGGTAGACGAGCTCGCGCCCCCAGGCGTGCTCGCCGCCATCGGTCTTGAAGCCGTCGACGCCCATCTCCTCGACGAGGTAGCGGCGGCGCTCGGTCCACCATCGTGCCGCGCGGTCGTCCGTGAGGTCGGGCATGAGCCCGAGCGGGAACCACCAGCCACGGTTGCGATACGGGCGCAGGGTGCCGTCCGGCGCCTCCTCGCGCACGAGCACGTCGTCGCGGATCGCCGCGCGCGCGTCCGCCGCGGCCTGGCCGGTCGGGTGCGGTCGCATCTTCTGGAGCGGGATCTGCCAGAGCACGAGGCGCACGTCGCGCTCGTGGAGCTCGTCGATCATCCCCTTCGGATCCGGCCACGCGCCGTCCGCGGGGAACGTGAAGTCCGACAGCCGCGGCGGCGCGCCGTCCTCGCGCACCGCGGCGACGGCGTCGCGCCAGGTGTGGAAGGTCGACTCGTCGCTCCAGGCCTCGATGACGACGGTGCCGACGGGGATGCCGTGTTCGCGGTGCGCATCGACCTGGCGCATGACCTCGGCCTGCGTGTTCCACTCGTTGCCGCTGCCCCAGAGCCGGAACACCCAGTCGGGCAGCACCTCCGGGCGGCCGACCTCGGCGAGGAAGGCGTCGAGGACGGCGTCAGGGGCGCCGCGGTAGACGCCGAGATCGACGGCGCCGTCCGGCCCCGTCTCGGCCTCGATCGTCAGCCGCGCTGGGTCGGTCGCGCCGACGTCGAACCACACGCGCCGCGACGTGCGCACGTGGAAGCCCCAGCCCTCGCCGCCGACGACGTGCGCGAAGGGCATCGGCAGGTAGGTCTTGCGCTCGGCGCCCTGACTCTTGTACTGCTCGAACACGACCGAGTCGAGCCGCTGCCCGCGCTGGTCGACGGCGTCGAAGCGCTCGCCGAAGCCGGCGACGCGCTCACCGGGCGCGAGCGGGAGCGCGAACCGGACGGCGTGGATGCGCTCCCCGTCGTCGAGCGCCTCGCCGCTGCCGGCGATCGCGGCGGCGGGAACGGCCTCGGTCGGCCGCCACGCGGCGACGCGCGCCGTGAACCAGCGCGTCGAGCCGGCGTCCGACCGGAAGCGATAGCGCAGACGAGCGCCGGGCTCGAGGTTGTCGATCGTGATCGCCCAGCCGCCGGCGGCCCGCGCGAGTCGCGCCTGGGCCGAGGCGAGGTGGCCTCCGTCGACCGTCTGCCCGCGGCTGCGCCGGGCGGCGGGGGCGAGGGGGCGACGCACCGGCGCGCCGTCGTCGACGACGAGCTCGAGGTCGACCGCGGTCACCTCCGGGGTCGCGCGGACGCCGAGGGTGAGCGGCTGGCCGGCGACGGGGATCACCGGATCGCGCTGCTCGGTGTCCACCGAATAGGGGTGGCCGGAGCCGAACGGGCGGTGGCGGATCATCGCGCGACCTCCGCGCCGAGCGCGGCCGCGAGGCGCACGAGCATCGCGTGCGACCACAGTAGCGGCGTCGCGACGGGCCCCCAGCGGTCGAGCCACTCCTGACGGAAGGCCGGGTCGAGCAGGTGGGCGTCCACCTGCTCGGGCATGAGCCCGTCGGCGGTGCGTGTGGAGGCCGCCCAGGCGAGCAACTGCTCGGCGCGCTCGCGGCGGCCGGCGGCGAGCCAGCCGAGTCCGAGCATGCAGGTCAGCAGCGGCCACTGGCCACCGCCGTAGAAGGTGTCACCGAGGAAGCGGTGGACCCCGCCGTCGACGGTGAGCTCGGTCTCGATGCGCTCGAGCGTGGCGACGGCGAGCGGGTCGTCGCCGTCGATGAGGCCGATCGGGCCGACGAGCGAGGCGAGGCTGCCGTCGACGCGCGGGTCGCCGACCCACTTCGTGAGGTGGCCGTCGATCACCATGCCGGCGCGGAGCTCGGCGAGCACGAGCTCGGCGGTGAGTGCCGCGAGGGCGCGGCGGTCGTCGTCGAGGGCGGGCATCGCGGCGGCGGCGCGCAGCCCGGCGGCGATGCATCCGAGCGTCGAGCCGTGGACCTGCTCGACGTGCTCCTCCCACCAGTCGAAGCAGGGCCGACGCCACGAGGACGCGAGGTAGTCGACGCAGAGGCCGACGGCGTCGGCCCAGCGGGCGCCGTCGCCGCCGACGCGCGCGAGGTGGTCACCGAGCGCCCAGATCCACGTGCCGTATCCGTCGAGTTGGAAGTCCCACCACTCGTCGTCGCCGATCGCGCCGTCGAGGGTGAACCGCGTCGGGAGCATCCGATCGTCGGCAACGGGCGCGTCGGTGTCCGCCGCCGCGACGATCGCCTCGATCCGGCCGCGCTCGGCGACCACGACCCTGGCGCACCAGTCGAAGAAGGCCTCGGCCGAGGCCGGCTCGCCACCGGCGGATGCCGCGTCGGCGATGAAGGCGCCGTCGCGGAACCACGAGTATCCGCGGTACGCCGAGAACGTGGGACTCGCCGGGTACGCGCCTGACGGGTCCTGGAGCTCCACGATGAGTCGAAGGCTGGACGCGACGAGTTCGGCGGTGTCGGCGGGCGCTGGTGCGGACATGGCGGGATGGATGCTCTCTGCTTCGGTGGTGGAGGAGCGGGGGCCCGCATCGGGCCCCCGCTCCACTGCGACGAGGGGTGATCAGCCGCCGATGACCGCGTTGATGCGCGTCTCGGCGTCCGCGAGCGCCTGCTCGACCGTCTTGCGACCGGCCTGCGCCTCGACGAGCTCCTCGGTCATGATGTCCTGCATCTCGGCCTGGCCGACCGCGACGACCGGCGGCAGCGCCACCTGGTCGAGCGAGTCGAAGACCGCCTGCCGGTTCGCCGGGTCGCCGAGCTCGAGGTAGGCCGCGAGCGCCGACTCGTCCGAGACCGGCGGGAGCTCCCAGCCCGCCTGGAGGCGGACGTCGACCATGGTCGTCGACGAGGTGAGGAACTCGGCCCACTTCGTGGCGGCCTCGATGTGCTTGCTCGTCGCCGACACGCCGACCGCGTTCGAGAAGACCGCGCTCGCCTGGTTCGTGTTGCCGGGCTCGACCGCGATGTCCCAGCCGAACGGGACGTCGGCGAAGGCGCCGAACATCCAGATGCCGGTGTGGAGCATCGCGAGCTTGCCGTCGAGGAACAGGTTGGTGTCGAAGTCCGGCGTGCCCTGGCCCTGCTCGATCGTCGGCATGGTGGTGCCGGACTTGCCGACGAGCCACTGCGCGGCCTCGATGCCCTCCGGGGTGTTGAAGGCGACGGCGGTGCCGTCCGAGTTGAGGAACTCGCCGCCGTTCTGGGCGAGCACCTTGTAGAACTCGTAGAAGCTCACCGGCTGGTGGTCGCCCCACACGCCGGCGGCCTGGTCGGTGAGCGCGAGGCCGGCGGCCTCCTCATCGGCCCACGTCCAGTCCGACGTCGGGGTCTCCAGGCCGGCGGCCGCGAAGAGGTCCGAGTTGTAGAAGAGGACGACGGTCGAGAACGAGCTCGGGAGCGCGTACTGGACGCCGTCGGTCGAGTAGGCCTCGAGCAGCGACGGCCGGTAGGCGGCAGGGTCGGTGACGGTGAGCGGGGCGAGCACGCCGTTGGCCTGGTAGGTCAGGTAGTTCGCGTACTCGATGTCGAACACGTCCGAGACGGTGCCGGCCGCGAGGTCGGTCTGGAGGGCGGTGCCGTAGTCCCCATACGGCAGCGTCGTCACGTCGACGGTGATGCCAGGGTTCTCGGCCTCGAACGCCGCGACGATGGTCTCGAGGTTGGCCTCGTTCCCGCCGTTCGAGATGAAGTTCGTGTAGGTGATCGTGACGGTGCCGTCGTCGGTCGTGCCGCTGGTGCAGCCCGTGAGGGCCAGGGCGGCGATGCCGGCGGTGGCGATCGCCGCGAGCGGGATGCTGCGCTTCATTGCTGTGCTTCTCCTTCGGTGTGGGTGGTGCTGCGGGATTCCGGGGCTCACTTGATCCCGGAGCTGGCGACGCCCTGCACGATGTAGCGCTGGGCGAAGAGGTAGATGGCGAGCATCGGCAGGATGCTCACGACGGAGCCGGCCATGACGACGTCCCACGCGGTCGTGTACTGCCCCTGCAGTCCCGCGAGGGCCACGGGCAGGGTCTGCATCTCCGGCGCCCTGAGCACGACGAGGGGCCAGAGGAAGCTGTTCCAGCTGCCCATGAAGGCGAAGACCGTGAGCGTCGCGAGCGCCGGCCGGATGTTCGGCAGGATGACCGTCCAGAAGATCCGCAGGTGGCCGGCGCCGTCGAGCGTCGCCGCCTCGTCGAGCTCCCTGGGGACCTGGTTGACCGCCTCGCGGAGCAGGAAGATCCCGAACGCGCTCGCGAAGGTCGGCAGGAGGGCGCCGAGGTACGTGTTCACGAGCCCGAACGCCTTGAGCTGCGCGAAGAGCGGCACGATGAGCACCTGGAGCGGGATCATCATCGTCGAGAGGTAGACGGCGAAGACGACGGTGCGGCCCCGGAACGCGAGCCGGCTGAAGGCGTAGGCCGCCGTCGCGCTCGTGAACAGCTGGATCGCGGTCGTGATCGTCGCCAGCAGGAGGCTGTTGCCGATGATCCGCGCGAACGGCCGTTCGGTGAAGAGCGTGCGGTAGGCCTCGAGCGAGGGGTCCTCGACGATGAGGCTCGGCGCGAAGCTCAGCCCGGCGCCCGGCGTGATCGAGGTGACGACCGTCCAGATGAAGGGGAAGAGCATCGCGAGGGCGCCGAGCGCCATGACCACGAAGAGCACGACCATGCCCGGCCGCGTGCTCGGGTTCGCGATGCGCCGCATCGCCGGCAGGCGCTCAGCCATAGTTCACCCACCGGCGCTGGCCGCGGATCTGGATCACGGTGACGGCGAGGATGACGATGAAGAGCATCCACGAGAGCGCGGAGGCCTCCCCGGCGGCGCCGTACCGGAAGGTGAGGTCGTAGATCTGCTGGACGACGACGGTCGAGGCGCCGTTGGGCCCGCCGCCGGTCATCGCGTAGACCTGATCGAAGACCTGGAAGCCGTTGATGAGCGAGATGACGACGACGAAGAACGTCGACGGCGAGAGCATCGGCATCGTCACGTGGCGCAGCCGCTGCCACCAGCCGGCGCCGTCGACACGCGCGGCGTCGTAGAGGTCGCTCGGGATCGCCTGCAGCCCCGCGAGGAGGATCACCATGACGAAGCCGAGATCCTTCCAGACCGAGGCGATGATGACCGAGGGCATCGCCCACGCGGGGTCGGTCCACCAGCCGGGGCCGGCGATCCCGACGGCGGCGAGCGCGGCGTTCACGACGCCGTTGCTCGGGTTCAGCAGCCAGCGCCAGACGAGCGCCACGGCGATCCAGCTCGTGACGACCGGGAGGAAGTAGATGCCGCGCAGGAGCGTGCGCCCGGCGAGCGCACTGTTGAGCGCGAGGGCGATCGCGAGCCCGCCGACGTAGACGAGCGGCAGGTAGCCGACGATGTAGGCCAGCGTGTGGAGGAAGACCTCCCCCGTGCGCGGATCGGTGAGCAGCGTCGCGTAGTTCTCGAACCCGACGAAGGTCGCCGGCGAGATGAGGTTCCACGACGTGAGGCTGATCCATGCCGCCGAGAGCATGGGCACGAGCACGAACATGACGATCGGCAGGGCGCTCGGCAGCAGGAAGAGCGCGGCCGCGATCGCATCCCGCCGCGCGCGCCGTCGCGCGGCCGGCCGAGGCGCTGCGGCCGTGGACCGGATCCGCGTCGGCCTCCCGCCGACGGCGATCCCGCTCATGACGGCTCCTGCGAGCCGACCTGGCCGGCGAGGCGCTCGCGCACGAGCCGCCCCTGCTCACCGGCGACGCCGTCGGCGTCGAACGGCGTCGCGAGCACGAGCGCCGCGGCGCCCTGCGCCCAGCTCGCGTCCTGCCAGGTCTCGACCGCGACGCCGATCCCGCGCCGGCGCGGCATGAGCGCGGCGCGCAGCGCCGGCTCGAAGCCGAACGACCAGTGCGGCCAGGCGGCCGTCCCCTCGCCGAGGACCACGACGATCTCGGGGTCGAGGAGGTTGACGACGCCGGCGAGGGCGCGACCGAGCCGATGGCCGGCCTCACCGAACACCGCGGCCGCGGCGGCGTCGCCGGCGTCCGCGAGCGCGCGGAGGGCGGCCATCCCGCCTCCGTCCGGGATGAGGCCGCGGTCCCTCGCCGTGCGCACGAGGGCGGCCTCGCCGATGAACGTCTCGAGGCAGCCTCGGTTGCCGCAGTGGCAGAGGGGCCCGTCCTCGGCGACCGGCACGTGGCCGAGCTCACCGGCGCCGCCGGTCGTGCCGCGCACGACGGTGCCGTCGACGACGATCCCCGAGCCGACACCGGTTCCGATGGTGACGACGAGGAAGTCGCGATGCCGGGCGCCGACGCCGTAGAGGCGCTCGGCGACGGCGAGGGCGTTCACGTTGTTCTCGACGAGCACGGGGAGCCGGAACTCGCGCCGCAGCCATGCCCCGAGCTCGACCCGGCTCCAGCCGAGCTGGACCGAGTCGACCGTGCCGCTCGCCTGCGCGTCGACGCTCCCGGGCACGCCGATGCCGATGCCGAGCAGCGGCGAGTCCGGGCCGCCGTCGATGAAGCGGCGCAGGAGCGTCGTGAGGTCGGCGAGCATGCCCCTCGCCGCGGCGTCGAACGGCTCGCTCGCCGACCGGCGCACGCCGCCGTCGATCCCGACCTCGACGAAGGCGACGTGGTCGGCGGAGACCTTCACGCCGATCGTCCTGCCGGCGCTCGAGGCGAGCCCCAGTCGGCGGGCGGGTCGCCCGCCGAGCGACGGCGCGGTCTCGAGCTCGTGGACGAGGCCGTCGGCGACGAGGTCCTTGACGATCGCGGTCATGAGCGCCGGCGAGACGCCGATGGCCCTCGCGAGGTCGGCGCGCGAGGCCGGGCCGTTCACGCCGAGGTGGGCGAGCACGGCCGAGCGGTTCACGTCGGCGGCCTGTCCCGGCTTCGGCATCATCGCCCCTTCATCGCGTGGATCCGCAGGTCCTCCGGCGTCGCGGCCGGGTCGGTCACTTACTTCAGCACTAAATAAAGCATAGAATTCGAGGGCTCGCAAGCCGGGATCCGAACGGACCCGTCGCACGCCGCCATCGACGAAGGACGTCGCCGGATGCCCCAGGACCACGCCGCACGCACCGAGCGGATCGCCGACGCCTGCGCGGCCGACGACCGCGTCATCGACCTCGTCGCCGACCTCGTCGACGCGCCGCTGGACTCGTGCGCGGCCGGCATGCTCGACCTGCTCGAACGGCACATCGCCCCCGCCGTCGACGGCTTCCCCACCGCGGCCCTCGCCGCCGTGCGCAGCCGACTCGGAATGCCGGCCTGAGTCGCGACGGCGTCAGGCCCCGGCGGCGAACGTCACCGACGCGCTGAGGCCGCCGCCGTCGCGAGGCTCGAGTCTGGCGTCGCCGCCGCTGGCCTTGGCGAGCTGCGCGACGATCGCGAGCCCGAGGCCGCTGCCCTCCGAGCTCGAATCGGCCCGCCAGAACCGGTCGAACGCCCGCGCGCGGGCGTCTGGCGCGAGCCCGGGGCCCTCGTCGAGCACCCGGAGCTCGACCATGGCGCCGCGCGCGTCGACGCAGACGCGGATCGTGCTCCCGACCGGGCTCACCGAGATCGCGTTGTCGACGACGTTGTCGATGATCTGCTCGGGCGCCGTCGGCACGGCGCGGACGAGCGCCCGCTGCGGGCCCAGATACTCGATCGCGACGCCGGACTCCTCGCACAGCGGCCGCCAGTGCTCGACCCGCTGGCGCGCGACCTCGCCGAGATCGATCGAGACGACCTCCGCGGCGCTCGCCTCGGTCCGACTCAGCAGCAGCAGTCCCTCGATCAGCGCGCCCAGGCGATCGGCCTCGCGCTCGGCGGCGGCGAGCCGCTGGGCCGCGCCGGCCGGATCGTCGAGCAGGAGCGCGCGTGCCCGCTCGAGCTTGAGCCGGAGCGCGGTCAGCGGCGTCCGCAACTGGTGCGAGGCGTCCGCGGCGAACTGACGCTGCTGGGCGATGAGCCGCTCGAGGCGCTCCGCCATGGTGTTGAACGAGTGCGAGAGCGATCGGAGCTCGGCTGCGCCCGAATCCTCCTCGGCGCGCTCGTCGAGATGCCCATCGGCGAGGCGCTCGGTCGACGCGCGCAGTCGCTCGAGCCGCCTGGTCACCCCGGCGGCCACGATGTATCCGACCACGCCGGAGAGCAGGACGGTCGTGAGCGCGACCAGCCAGAGTCGGCCGAGCTGGCTCGCGACCGCGTCATCGACCACGTGGGCTGGGTAGGTGATCCGCACGGCGCCGAGCACCCGGTCCCCGCTGAGCACCGGCACGCTGACGTAGAGCAGGTCCTCCTGCAGCGTCTGCGAGAAGCGCGTGCCCGTCGCGATCTCGCCGCCGAGCGCCTGGGCGATCTCCGGACGCGACGCGTACGAGGCACCGACCCGCGAGTCGTCGGCATCGCTCGTCGCGATCGCCGTCCCCGCGGCATCGACGACGACGACGCGCGCGGCGCTCGCCTCCCGATACTGCTGCACGGCCTCGGTCACGAGCGCCACCGCGTCGGGCGTCGGATCCTCGAGCGCCTCCTCGCTGCGCCCCGCGAGCACGAAGGCGTCGCGTTCGAGTCCGGTGATGATGTTCGTATGCTGCACTTGCTGCAACGTGAAGCTCAGCGGGATCACCTGCACCAGCACCACGAGCAAGGTCGTCGCGACGAGCGCCGCAACGAGCCGCCACCTCATCGCGGCTCGCCGAACCGGAACCCGACGCCGCGCACGGCCTCGATCCACCGCGGGTCGCCGAGCTTCCTGCGGACGGCCGCGACGTGGGCGTCGAGGGTCTTCGTCGTGCCGTACCAGTTCGTGTCCCACACGTCGTGCACGATGTCGCCGCGTCGGAGCACCGCGCCCGGCTCGGCGCTGAGGTAGGCGAGGAGGGCGAACTCCGTCGCGGTGAGGTGCACGTCGGCCCCGGCGAGCGTCACCCGCTGCCCCCGGATGTCGATCGTGAGCGCCCCGAACCGTCTCGGCGCGGCGAGGTCGGGCGCGGCGGCGCTCGTGCGCCGCGTGACGGCCCGGATGCGCGCGACCAGCTCGCGCATGCCGAACGGCTTGACGACGTAGTCGTCGGCCCCGATCTCGAGCGCGATGACGCGGTCGATCTCGGCGTCGCGCGCGCTGACGACGATGATCGGCGTCGCGGTGCTGGCGCGGATGGCGCGGCAGACGTCGGTGCCGTCCATGTCCGGCAGCCCGAGATCGAGCACCACGAGGTCGGGGGGCGATGCCGAGACCTCGGCGAGCGCCGCCGCCCCGGTGCCCACGTGGACGCACTCGATGCTCGCGTTGGCGAGTCCGTCGAGGATGCCGTCGGCGACGGCGGCGTCGTCCTCGACCACCAGCACTCGCATGAGTCAATTGTGGTCGTCGGGCCGTCGGGATCGGTGCATCCCGACGATCTCATCCAAATCTTGGATATTCGCGGGGGCGGCCTGCACCGACGACCTCCTAGCGTGATCGACATGAAGAACCCCCTCATCATCGCGCTGTCCATCGTCGGCGTCCTCGGCACCGCGGGTGCCGCGATGGCCGTCAACGGAGCGACCCTCGCCGCATTCGAGGACTCCGCCATCGGCCAGGCCGCCGAGCTCACCTCGTCGCCGGACCCGACCGCCACTGGCACGC
>Ga0209066_10002824_pt1 | contig 20523 bp, 23 predicted proteins | sample All_14_2_FD_187198 | JGI IMG/M metagenome (GOLD analysis project Ga0209066, IMG submission 187198) | Freshwater microbial communities in response to fracking from Pennsylvania, USA - Allegheny Zone_MetaG_DW_15 (SPAdes) (version 2) ... | reverse complement strand
CGCATTGCCCGAATCCTGCGGTCCGGTCACTGCCGCTACGGCCACCCACGCGGTGAAGATCAGCCCCGCCGCGCCGACCAGCCACCGGGTCACCGGCGCGTCGACGGCGGCGGTCACCCAGCGCGGAAGCGGCCGGCCGGGCGTGTCGGGATCGAAACGTGCTGTGCGCCATGCCAACGCCACCACCGCGAAGGTGGCGGTCAGCGTCCATGCCGCGCCGACGACCGCATAGGTGAACGGAATCGGCAGATCCGCCGAGCCGCCCAGGCCGTGCGCGAGCACCGCGGTGGCGGTCACTGCACCGTGATGGTCGCGACGACGCGGTGCAGGCGGTGTAACTCGACGTCGACCTTGCCGGGCACCTCGACCTCGAACTGAAAGGACTGCAGCGGTCCGGGTTTCACCGTGAAGGTGTGTTCGGGGCTGGCGTGCACGTGCAGTTCGTCGTCGGTGTCACTGGTGACCCGGATGATGATCGGCTGCCGCACCGCGGCCTGCATCTGTTGGTTGACCGGTGCCACCTTCCCGTCGGCGATGGTGACGTCGATGACCACCCGTTGCGGGGGCGCCTGCTGATCGGAGAGTGTCGGCGCCGCGGTGATCGCGGGAGCGCCGGTCTGGGCGGCCGGCTGCTCGACGGGGTCCGAGCAGCCCGCGCCGGCCAGGGTGGCTGCGGTCAACACCACGAGCGTCGTGATCTGTTTCCTCAATCTGTGTCCTCGGTGAGATTTTCGTCGGCGGGATCGGGGCGGCGCCGGTCCCGGATGGCCACCCACGCCACCACGGCGGCGACTACCACCGCGGGAGCGAATGCGGGCAGCGCCAGCAGCAGGGAGTGGTCGGCCTGATAGGTCACGTCAGTGGAACGGGTTGCTTGGCCTGCGTACCGCTGTGGGCGCGCATCTCCCGGTCGTTGATCCGGCCGGCTCCCCAACTCAGCGCCGCGATCAGGATCAGTGAGCACACCAGGACCACGAACGAGGCCGCGGTGAACAACCAGCCCGGTACGTCCAGATTGCGTTCACGCTGCAGGATTTCGATCTCCTGGGTGAAGGCCCGGTTCATCGACGCCTCGGCGGGCAACTCGGTGGCGCCGATGCCCGGGTCGGCGGGCAGGAACACCGGCACCGCGGTCATGGTGCGGCCGTCCTGCACGCGCACGAGTGTTTTCCAGGTGCCCCACACCGGTATCGGCCGGGTGGTGCGGTAGTGACCGGGCCCGAGGCGGTCCAGCTTGTCCACGATCAGCCCGCGCTCGTTGTCCAGGCCGCCCTGCCAGGACAGCATCGAAACCCATTGGGGGTCAGCGCTGATCAGGTCGCTGGGGGTGATCCGGATGTCGGCGCCGACCAACCGCTGCCCGGCGGGGCCCGGCAACTCCGTCAGGGTGATCTGGGCGGTGGCGTTCTCTGGCACCGAGATGTTCAGGCCGTTGCCGACCGCAGCGCCGATCGTCAGCACCGTCAGCACCACGATGCCGATGCTCGCGCCGCGCCGCGGCAACGGGCGCCCGGTGAGCACGGTGGCGAGCAGCCCACCGCACATGCCCATCAGGACGGCCACCGGCACCGAGGTGACCAGGGTTTCGACCCACATGGAGGCCGGCCACGGGTACATGAAGACCGCGTCGATCCAGAACGACTCCAGCCACAAGCCGACCGTGCCGATACCGGCGCCGGCAGCGGCACCGAACAGGATGGGTCGGCGCAGAAGCGGTGTGAGCGCCAGCAATTCGACGACCACGGCCGGGCCGAGGTACAGCGCGAACCAGCTGTAGGGAGCGCCGAGCACCGGGCCCACCGCGGCCGCGACGAGCCCGCGGATCAGCAGCGCGAACAGCACGGCAGCCAGCGCGGCGCCCTTTCCGAGGGTGATCCGGGCGGCCACCAGGGCCAACGCCGCGGCGGCCGCGATCAGCATCGGGTGCAGCACCAGCCGGAACTGCTCGATACCGAAGTCGTACTCGACGGGGAACACCGACATGCCGATGACCAGACCGCCGAAGGCGAAGTAGCGCAGGATCTTCCGTGGGGCGATATCGGCATCCGGGCCCATCGCGATGCGGCCCTCGTGCTCCAGGAGCAGCACGGCCACCAGAGAAAGGCCCGCGCCACCGATCAGCATCAGGTGCGTGGGTCCCCAGAGTGTGACGTCCTGGCCGAAGATGCGATGCCACACGTCGTCGAGCGGGAAACCGATGAGCGCGTACAGGCCGCATGCCGCCATCAGCACCCCGCCCACGGGCGCGTACCAGGTTCTGGTGATCTTCAACGCGGCCGGACCGGGCTTCTCGTAGGGCAGGATGATGGCCAACGAGCCGGCGATGAACAGCAGGAACAGCCCGACCAGGATGAAGTAGTGCGCCGGGTTGGCCAGTGGGCCGGAGTCGCGGCCCTTGCCGATGTGCAGGCTGACGTCCCAGATGAACCCGAACATCGCGCAGATGATGGTCGAGGTGAACAGCAGGGTCGGCAGCGCCACCCAGGGCGGCCGGTTCATCTTGGTGCCGACCTTGTTGGCGAGCGTGTCCAACCAGGTGATGCGGCGGGTGCGATGCAGGATGCCGATCCACAACAGCCCGGCGGTGATGATGCCGGTGGCGATCGAGACGCCGATGATCTGATCGAGGTCTGCCCCGCCCCCCTCGGTGCCGGCCTCGGCCACCAGCACGGTCCCTGCCGACAAGAACGACGTACCCACCATGTCCCACCCCGTTTCGACGCCCTGCGGCTTACTGGCCGGTAATGTTGCCAGAAACAGATACCCGATACCAGGGGTACCAGGCGCGGGGGATCGCCAGGCCGGTGAAGTTGGCCGGTCCGCAACCATGGCGGCGCGACGAAGTCGGCGCGGGTCCCCCCGGCGCTGCGCGGAAGCAGCGTTGCTGCAGAACGGACACTGGGCGCAGGACCGGTCCACGCCGCGACGGGGTGACCCCCGCATGCGTGCGGCCGACCGGTCCGGGCACAGCCGCGTTGCGCCCCCTAGTCGGTCGAACTATAGTCTGGACACATGTCCAGTATGCTTGCGCTGCAGTTCAGCGGATCGAGCTGACGTGCGCATAGCTCTTCTCTCCTATCGCAGTAAGACCCATTGCGGTGGTCAGGGTGTCTATGTCCGATACCTCTCTGCCGGTCTCGCCGAGCTCGGTCACGATGTCGAGGTGTTCTCCGGGCAGCCCTACCCGGAGGGCCTGGACCCGCGGGTCCGGCTGACGAAGGTGCCGAGTCTGGACCTCTATCGTGAGCCCGACCCGTTCCGGGTTCCGCATCCGCGCGAGATCAGGGACCGGATCGACCTCCTCGAGCTGGCCACCATGTGGACGGCCGGGTTCCCGGAGCCCAAGACGTTCTGCCTGCGGGTCGCGCGCATCATGGCCGAACGTGGCGAGGAATTCGACATCGTCCATGACAACCAGAGCCTGGGATCGGCGCTGCTGACGATCGCCAGGCGCGGACTGCCGGTGGTCGCCACCGTGCATCACCCCATCACCCGGGACCGCGTGCTGGAGGTGGCCGCGGCCACCTGGTGGCGCAAGCCGCTGGTGCGGCGCTGGTACGCGTTCGCCGAGACGCAGAAGAAAGTGGCCCGGGCGCTCCCGGACCTGTTGACGGTCTCGTCGACGTCCGGCGCCGATATCGCCGAGGACTTCGGGGTGCGCGACGACCAGCTGCATGTGGTCCCGCTCGGGGTGGACACCGAACTGTTCAAGCCTGCCGCACAGCGGGTGCCGGGTCGCATCATCGCGATCGCCAGCGCCGATGTGCCGCTCAAGGGTGTCGGCAACCTGCTGCAGGCGGTGGCGCGTCTGCGGGCCCACCACAATCTGGATGTGCAGCTGGTGTCCAAGCTGGAACCCAACGGCCCGACCGAGAAGCTGATCGCCGAACTCGGCATCTCCGATATCGTCAACGTCTCCAGTGGATTGTCCGACGAGGCGCTCGCCGATCTGCTCGCCTCAGCCGAAATTGCCTGCATTCCTTCGCTTTACGAGGGCTTCTCATTGCCCGCGGTGGAGGCGATGGCCAGCGGCACGCCCATCGTGGCGAGCAGGGCCGGGGCGCTGCCGGAGGTGCTCGGCGAAGAGGGTGAATGCGCCAGGTTGGTGCGTCCCGCAGATGTCGACGAGTTGACCGGTGTGCTCGGACAGCTGCTGGACTCGCCGACCGAACGGCACCGGCTCGGCGCCGCCGGGCGTCGCCGCGCGCTCGACGTCTTCAGTTGGGAATCCGTTGCGGCACAGACTGTTACCGTGTACGAGCGGGCGATCGAGAGAACCGCGGAAAATGCGAGGAAAGGGCGGACAGCGTGCTGACCGTTGACTACGACCGGCTCGGCGTCGGGCCCGGGACATCGGTCATCGATGTGGGTTGTGGTGCCGGCCGGCACTCCTTCGAGGCCTACCGGCGTGGTGCCGACGTCATCGCCTTCGACCAGAGCGTCGAGGATCTCAACGATGTCGATGCCATCCTGACCGCGATGAAGGAGCAGGGTGAAGCCCCGGCCTCGGCCCGCGCCGAAGTGGTCAAGGGTGATGCTCTTGCCCTCCCTTATGCCGACGACAGTTTCGACTGTGTGATCGCATCGGAGATCCTCGAGCATGTTCCCGCGGATGACGCGGCGATCGGCGAGCTGGTCCGGGTGCTCAAACCCGGCGGCGCTCTTGCTGTTACGGTGCCTCGCTGGCTGCCGGAGAAGGTGTGCTGGTTGCTCTCGGACGAATACCACGCCAACGAGGGCGGGCACATCCGCATCTACCGTGCCGATGAACTGCGCGACAAGATCGTGAGCCGTGGCCTGCGATTCACGCATCGCGAGCACGCGCATTCGCTGCATGCGCCGTTCTGGTGGCTCAAGTGCGCGGTCGGCGTGGACAAGCCGGACCATCCGGCGGTGACCGCGTATCACAAGCTACTGGTGTGGGACATGATGAGCCGGCCCTGGGTGACACGTCAGGCGGAGGCCGCGCTGAACCCGTTGATCGGGAAGAGCGTGGCCCTCTATTTCACGAAGCCGGCCGCGTAGGACGCTATGCGCCGCCACGAGATTCCGGGTGTACCAGGTGTATTGACCCCTCAGCAGTGTGTGCAGACTGCGCAGTCCATCGCCGACACCCAGGAATCCGATGGCGCCATCCCGTGGTCGGTCGGAGGCCACACCGATCCGTGGGACCACGTCGAGAACCTGATGGCATTGACCGCCGCGGGACTGCTGGAGCCGGCCCGCGCCGGATTCGACTGGTGCCGCAACACGCAGCGGGCGGACGGTTCCTGGCCCATCCAGACGCGTAACGGTGTCATCGAGGATGCCAATACCGACAGCAACTTCTGTGCCTATATCGCGACGGGGGTGTGGCACCACGTGCTCATCACCGGGGATAGGCGGTTCGCGGCACAGATGTGGCCGACGGTCAGCCGGGCAATCGAGCTCGTGCTCAGCATGCAGCTGGCCGACGGTCAGATCAGTTGGGCCAGAAGCGATGCCGGGATGATGGACGACGCGCTGCTCACCGGATGCGCGAGCATCTACCACAGCATCCGATGCGGTCTGGCATTGGCGAACTATCTCGACGATCCGCAGCCGGAATGGGAAGTAGCGGTTGGCCAGCTCGGACATGCGATTGCTGAGCATCCGGAACTGTTCAACGCCAAGGACACTCATGCGATGGAGTGGTACTACCCGGTGCTCACCGGTGCCGTCCAGGGTGCGGCGGCCCATGCCCGCATCGCGTCACGCTGGGATGAATTCGTGGTTCCGGGCCTGGGTATCCGCTGTGTCGATCATCGGCCGTGGGTGACCGGTGCGGAGACCTGCGAGCTGGTGATGGCCTTGGATGCGGTCGGCGACCGTACCCGTGCGCTGGAGCAGTTCACCGCCATGCAGCACCTGCGTGAGTCGGATGGATCCTATTGGACTGGGCTGGTTTTCACCGATGGCAAGCGTTGGCCGGTGGAGCGCACCACCTGGACCGGTGCGGCGATGATCCTGGCCGCCGATGCGCTGTCCCGGACCACCCCGGCCGGCAGCATCTTCCACGGTGTCGACTTGCCGCGCGGTCTGGAAGGCGAGTTCGACTGCGCGTGTGACCGGGTCTAGACGCGTTCCAGCAGGCGCAGTGAACCGGTCGCCGAGATCTCCTTGAAGTCTCCGGAATCGACTGCGCGGCGGTAGATGTGGAATGGAGCCTGGCCACCGTCGTTCGGGTCGGGGAAGACGTCGTGGATGACCAGTCCGCCACCGGGCGCGACCCATTTGGCCCAGCCGTCGTAGTCACGCTGGGCGGCCTCTTCGGTGTGGCCGCCATCGATGAACAGGAACTGCACCGGGGTGCCCCATACCCGGGCGACGGTGGGGGACTTGCCGACGATCGCCACCACGTGGTCCTCCAGACCGGCCAGGTCCAGGGTGTGGCGCATGGTGGGCAGGGTGTCGAAGCGCTTGGTGACCGGATCGACGAGACCGCTGTCGTGGTACTCCCAGCCCGGCTGGTGTTCCTCGGAGCCGTGATGGTGATCGACGGTGAAGATGACGCCGTCGACCTGTGCCGCGGCCGCGCCCAACAGCACGGTGGACTTACCGCAGTAGGTGCCGATCTCGACCCCGACGCCCCCGGCCAGATAGTGCACTGCGGCGTCGTAGAGCGCGCGGCCCTCGTCGGCGGGCATGAAGCCGATGACCTGCTCGGCGAACTCGAACAGACGGGCGGCGTCGGCGGGCAGAGTGGTGTCGGCGGTGCTCATGGCAGCTAAACCTACCGTTGCTGGTACTGAGGGGTTGCAGTAGTGTCTGGACACGTGTCCGATACGGCTCTGGAGTCGACGCGCCGTCGGTTGAGCGCCAAGCAGGCCGATACCGTGGACCGGCTGGGCAAGGCTGCGCTCGATCTGCTGGGCCGCGAGGGTTTCTCGGCACTGACCGTGCGGCGGGTGGCCGCGCAGGCCGGTGTCGGAGCCGCCACCGCCTACACCTACTTCTCCTCCAAGGAACACCTCGTCGCCGAGGTGTTCTGGCGCAGGCTCGTCGAGTCGCCGCTGGCCGAACACGAGTCGCCGGATCCGGCGACCCGCGTGCTCGAGGTGCTGGAGCAGATCTCGTCGCTGGTGGCCGGTGAACCCGAGTTCGCGGGTGCGGTGACCAACGCGCTGCTCGGCAAGGACCCCGACGTGGACGTGCTGCGCGGGCGCATCGGCGCGGATATCCGGGCTCGCCTGGTCGCGGCGCTGGGGGCGGCGGTGGATCCCGATGTCATCGAGGCGCTCGAACTGCTCTACACCGGCACGCTGGTGTGGGCCGGGATGGGATATGAGGCCTACCCCGAGATTTCCCTGCGGTTGCTCAAATCGGCGCGGCTGATCCTGCGCTGAGCAATGCCTCGGCGGCGAGCACCGCGGGCTCCAGGATGGATTCGGCGGGCAACTTGTCTTCCACCGTGAGCGCCGTCAGCTCCCGCAGCCCGCCGAGCAGGACGACGGCGAGTTCCCGGCGGACCGGGGCCAGCTCGGCACGCCGGAAGCCCGGACTGTCGGACAGGTCGATGAGCAGATCGGTGAGATCGCTCATGGCCGCTCGTTGAATGGACCGCACGGTGGTGCCGAGCGCGGGCAGTTCCCGGATCCAGCTCAGCGTGATCCCCGGACGCGAGCCGATATGGTCGACATAGGCGGTGGCGGCCTGTCGCACCTGCTCCCGCCAATCCGATTCGGGGTTCACGGCGGTCCGGATCGCCAGCAGCAATTGTTCGTGGTCGGCTCGTAGCAGCTCGACGAAACACTCTTCCTTGTCGGTGAATTCGCTGTAGAACGTGCGCTTGGAGGTCCGGGCGTGCCGCACGATATCGGCCACCGTGGTGGCGCGGTAGCCGTGCTCGGCGATGGACGACGCCAGACCGTCGAACAGGCGGGTGCGAAAGGGCCGGCTTTCGTGCATCGCGTCATCCTTGCCGATAACCCTTGCCTACCGGTGGTACCGCGGAGTACCGTACCTGCATACCCTGCGGTACAGCGCAGTACCAATACCCGGTCTGGAGTGCGTCCCATGAGCGAAGCGACCATCACCGAAGTTCCCGCCGTGCGCCTTCCACCGGGCCCGACCGTCAGCCGGGCGCTGATGGGCATCGGGTTCGCGCTGTTCCGCCGCCCCGTGGTGGCGCGGCTGGCCGACAAGTACGGGTCGGCATTCACCATGGCGCTACCGGTCTTCGGGCCCACCGTGATCGTCACCGATTCGCAGCTGGCCAAGCAGCTGTTCACCGCCAGCCCCGACGACGTGGGCAACATCCAGCCGAACCTGTCCAGGATCCTCGGGCCCGGCTCGGTATTCGCGCTCGACCGCGGGGAACACAAGCGACGGCGCCGGCTGCTCACACCGCCCTTCCACGGAAAGAGCATCAAGAACTACGAGCGGATCTTCGAGGAAGAGACGCTCCGCGAATCCGCGAATTGGCCGGTCGGTCAGGAGTTCGCGACGCTGGAGCCGATGATGCGGATCACCCTGAACGCGATCCTGCGGGCGGTGTTCGGCGCTGACGGCGCACACCTGGACGAGCTGCGCAGGATCATCCCCCCGTGGGTGACGTTGGGTTCCCGCTGCGCGACATTGCCCACCCCCAAGCGGGAATACGGCCGGTGGCACCCATGGGGCCGACTGGCCGACTACCGCCGCCGCTATGACGATGTCGTGGGCCGATTGATCGACGACGTGGCCGCCGATCCCGGGCTCGACGAACGTGACGACGTGCTGGCGTTGCTGCTGCGCAGTACCTACGAGGACGGCTCGGCGATGTCACGCCAGGACATCGCCGACGAATTGCTGACCCTGCTCGCCGCCGGGCACGAGACCACGGCGTCAACCATGGGTTGGGTGTTCGAGCGGATCAGCCGCCATCCCGACGTGCTGGCCAGGCTGGTCGAGGAAGCGGCTGGTGAGGGCAACGAGTACCGCCAGGCCGTCATCCTGGAGACCCAGCGTGTCAGGACCGTCATCGACTTCTCCGGCAGGCACGTCTACGCGCCGACCTTCGAACTCGGTGAATGGGTGATCCCGAAGGGGCATTCCATCGTCGTCAGCCTGTCCCAGCTGCACGAGCGTGAATTCGACGATGCCGCACGGTTCGACCCGCAACGGTTCGTCGGCAACCGCCCGCCGCTGGCCTGGGTGCCCTACGGTGGCGGAACCCGCCGGTGCGTCGGCGCGGTGTTCGCCAACGTCGAGATGGACATCGTGCTGCGGACGGTGCTGCGGCACTTCACCATCGCCACCACCACCGCGCCGGGGGAGAAGGTGCACTCGCGAGGAGTGGCCTTCACGCCCAAGCGCGGCGGCCGGGTGGTGCTGCACCGGCGCTAGGCCGGTGCCTACCTAGACCTCGGCGCGCTTGGGGAGCTTCCAGCCCGGGCGCGGGAAGTGGCAGGTGTACCCGGTGGGATAGCGCACCAGATAGTCCTGATGCTCGGGCTCGGCCTCCCAGAAGGGAGCTTCGGGTACGACCTCGGTGACGACCTTGCCGGGCCACAGACCGGATGCGTCGACATCGGCGATGGTGTCCAGCGCCACCGCCTTCTGATCCTCATCGACGTAGAAGATCGCCGAACGGTAGCTGGATCCGACATCGTTGCCCTGGCGGTTCTTGGTGGACGGATCGTGGATCTGGAAGAAGAACTCCAACAACGACCGGTAGTCGGTCTGGGTCGGATCGAACAGGATCTCGATGGCCTCCGCGTGACCGGGGTGGTTGCGGTAGGTGGCATGGTCGTTCTGCCCGCCGGTGTAGCCCACCCGGGTGGAGACCACACCGGGCTGCTTGCGGATCAGGTCCTGCATACCCCAGAAGCAGCCGCCGGCCAGGATCGCCTTCTGGTTGTCGCTCATGCGCCATCACTCCTTCAGCAGTCACATAGTCGGTCAGCATCCATTGTGCTCCGCCGCTACGGTGGAGCCCATGCGTAGAGCTGTAACCGCAGCACACGCCGGGTTAATCCTGGTCGGCGGATTTCTGACCACCGTGGTGCCGTCGGCCTCCGCCGATCCGCCGGTACCCCCCGTCGACACCCCACCCGAGGTGCCCGCCGACCAGTGGCGCACGGTGTTCGCCGGGAATCCGATGATCCTCAATCCGCATGTCACCACGGTCGAGTCGTGGTCGCGCACCGGTGACGGGCTGTCCGTCAACTTCACCGCGGGGCCCGCGGAATGCTTCGGCGTGCACGCCACTGTGCAGGAGACCGCCGAGGATGTCATGGTCAATCTCGACGGTGGTGTGCCGCCGGAGGCCATCGGGCGGATGTGCATCACGCTCGCCGTGCCGGGCACGCTGGACATCGTGCTGGACGAACCGCTCGGTGACCGAGTGGTACTGGCCGCGGGTTCGACCCTCGACAAACCCAGGTAGAACGTGTTCTAGTTTGTGTCGTGACGAGCAGGCTGTTCACCCGGGATGAATTGGCAGACGCATTCGCGACATTCGAGCAGACGGTCGCCGAGGCGGCCCGCACCCGGAACTGGGATCCCTGGGTGGACCAGTACACCGTCGATGTCGAATATGTGGAGCACGCGGCGGGCACGATGCACGGCCGCGACGAGGTGCGTCCGTGGATCTGGAAGACCATGGAGAGCTTCCCCGGAAATCACATGACGGCGTTCCCGGCGCTGTGGACGGTCATCGACGAATCCACGTCGCGGGTGATCTGTGAGCTCGACAACCCGATGCGCGATCCCGGCGACGGCACCATCATCAGCGCCACCAACATATCGATCCTCACCTACGCCGGTGACGGGCTCTGGCGGCGGCAGGAGGACGTTTACAACCCGTTGAGGTTCCTGTCCGCGGCGATGAAATGGTGCAAGAAGGCGCAGGAACTCGGCACACTCGACGACGAGGCGTCGGAGTGGATGAAGGGCATGGCCCGATGAGGGCCCTCGTCGTAGGCGCCAACGGTTACCTCGGTTCGCACGTGGTGCGCCAGTTGGTGGCCGATGGGCAAGACGTCCGGGTGATGGTGCGTGAGGGCGCCAACACCATCGGCATCGACGATCTCGACGTGCAGCGCTTCATCGGCGATATCTGGGACGACGAGGTACTGACCGCGGCGATGACCGGCGTCGATGTCATCTACTACTGCGTGGTGGACACCCGCGGTTGGCTGCGCGATCCGGCACCGCTGTTCCACACCAATGTCGAGGGCACCCGGCACGTGCTGGACATCGCGGTACGCCCCGAGATCCTGTCGGGTCTCCAGAAATTCGTCTTCACCAGCAGCTACGCCACCGTGGGCCGCCGGCGCGGCCGGGTGTCCACCGAGGAGGACATCGCCGACGAGTCGAAGCTGACACCCTACGTGCGGTCCCGCGTGCAGGCCGAGAAGCTGGTGTTGCAGTACGCCCGGGAGCGCGGCCTGCCCGCTGTGGCGATGTGCGTGTCCACCACCTACGGCGGCACCGACTGGGGCCGTACTCCGCACGGCGCCATCATCGCCGGCGCCGCCTTCGGCAAGCTGCCATTCGTGATGCGTGGTATCGAACTGGAAGCGGTGGGTGTCAACGATGCCGCTCGGGCGCTGATCCTGGCCGCCGAGAAGGGACGGGTGGGGGAGCGATACCTGATCTCGGACAAGATGATCAGCAACGCCGAGGTGGCCCGCATCGCGGCCGAGACAGCCGGTGTTCCGGCGCCGGCCCGGTCGATACCCCTACCGGTGACTTACCTGCTCGCCGCGATGGGCACGATCAAGGGACGGCTGCGCCGCACGGACGAGCGGCTGTCCCTGGCGTCACTGCGTCTGATGCGCGCGGAAGCGCCGGTCGATCACGGCAAGGCGGTGCGCGAACTCGGTTGGCACCCAACGCCGGTCGAAGAGAGCATCCGCGAGGCCGCCCGGTTCTGGGTGGGGCTGCGCAAGGCCAAACGCAAAACCGTGGGCTGAACACCACGCCCCGCGGCGTTCAACGACCGGCGCGTTCGGGTTGTCGGACTACCGTGGTGATGCATGACCGCTGATGACCATGTGCGCGTGGACCTCACGGGCGCACCTCAAACCATGCTGGCGACGCTGTACGCGAGGGCCCTGGACGTCGATCTGCCGCATCCGATCCTCAACGACCGCTGGGCCAAGGACACCGTGGCGGGTATCGACTACGACTGGACACAGACCACCATCACCGCGCGGCGGTCCCCGGCCGTCACCACCCGCTCGGCACACTTCGACACCTGGGTCCGTCAGTTTCTGGCGGTCCACCCGAAAGCCACTGTGCTGCATCTTGGTTGTGGTCTGGACAGTAGATACTTCCGGGTGGCGCCGGGACCGGACGTGCAGTGGTACGACATCGACTACCCGGAGGTCGCCGAATTGCGCGGGCGGCTGCTTCCTGGAGGTGGCGAAGGCCATCATGTGGTGGCGGCCTCGGTCACCGATCCGGCATGGCTGCGTGACATCCCGACCGGTGCGCCGGTACTGGCCCTTGGCGAGGGATTGACGATGTACCTGTCCGAGGCTGATGGTCTCGATCTGCTGAACCGAATCGTCGAGCACTGCGGCACAGGGGAATTGCAGTTCGATGCGTTCAATTCGCTGGGCATCAGATCCCAGTGGACCAATTCGGTGGTGCGACGTTCGGGTGCCACCCTGCACTGGGCGATCAACGGTCCCGATGACATACTGCGGAATGTCCCCGGCACGCGACTGCTGGCCTGGGTATCGCCGTTCGACACTGTGGCCTTCGATCTGGTGCGCCCGGCCTATCGGCTGCTGGCCAACGCCATGTCGAGGGTGCCGGCATTGCGTTATATGGCGCAGTACCATCGCTATTCGTTTTGAGGCAGTCACGGGGCGTTACCGTCGGCTTGTGGTGGGAAGAGTTCGTCGCCGGTGGAAGTGGTGGTTGAGGGTGTCGCCGCCGGTGTTCATCAGGGGTGGCGGGTGCCAGTGCACGCGGCTGGTCTCTTTGTCGATGGTGTTGGTCCAGCCGAGTTGCACCGCCTCCCGACCTTCGGCCACATCGCTGTCCATGCATCGAACATATGAGCGGTCACCGACGAAACAGCCCAGAAAGTGACACCAGTGGTCAAAGAGTCCAAAGAAAATTGTGGGACTCAGCCGTCGCTCGAAAGTCGCTCATAGGTGAGCTCTTCGGACGTCGAACCGTCAGGTGTCGACCGGTCCCCGCGTCCCGAGAACCGGCTGCCGCCGACCCCCGCTGTTGAAGTCGGGGCACCACGGCGAGTGTCCGCGTTCGTCTCGCCAGGCGATCTGCAGTCCCCGGATCGGGCCGCTGCGGAACGCCACCGCCCATCCCATGTGGACGTCCGGGTGGGTCACCTCGACGAACTCGGCACCCGAACCGTCCGGAAACGTCATGGTGTCGCCGGGCGCGGGCTCGACCTCGTGCACCATGTAGTGCGCCATCTCGTTGAGCAGCAGCATGGACCGGGCGGGCGGAAGGCCGGTGATGAGCAGTTCGGGCAGGCCGGCCCCGCTGAGCCCGACCGTGTACGCGAATGGCGGGTCGGCTTCGACGTACTGCACCGCCCAGCCGTTCTTCATGACCAGTCCCCGCAGCTCGTCGAGGTAGTCCTGCCGGGTGGCCCCCGGGTGATCGCATTGCCAGCACATGGTGTGCTCCTTTCGTCGGTACTTGGCACCACCATGCGCCGCACCACCGACATGCCGACCTGACAGAATCGCCGGGTGTCCACCATCAACGGTCGTGTCTCGCACTGGTTCGACAAAATGCCCTCGCTGCGGCCGCGGCTGCCCGGCGACCGTGACGCCGATGTCTGCATCGTCGGTGCCGGATACACCGGTCTGTGGACGGCCTACTACCTCAAGAAGGCCGACCCATCGTTGCGGATCACCGTCCTTGAGGCGCGCTTCGCCGGCTTCGGCGCGTCCGGCCGCAACGGCGGATGGCTGTCCGGGCTCGTTCCCGGCGACCGCAACCGGATGGCGAAAACCTATGGCCGCGACAAGGTTCTCGCCTGGCAGCGGGCACTCAACCAGTCCGTCGACGAGGTCATCGCGGTGGCTGAGAGTGAAGGTATCGACGCGGGCGCGGTCAAGGGCGGCAACCTGGAGATCGCCCGCAACCCCGCGCAGGCGGCGCGGCTGGCAGCCAGTGTCGCCGAGGAGCGCCGCTGGTGCAACGACGTCACCGAACTGACCAAAGAGCAAGCTGCGCAACGGATCAACATCGACGGCCTGGTCTCGGCCTATCACAGCAGGGACTGCGCACGGATCCAGCCGGCAGCCCTGGCCGCAGGGCTGGCCGAGGCTGTCGAGCGCCTTGGCGTCACCATCCACGAACAGTCCGCGGTCGTCGAGATCCAGCCGGGCAGGGCCGTCACCAGGACGGGTACCGTGCGCGCACCTATCGTGCTGCGGGCCACCGAGGGTTTCACCCCGGCGCTGCCCGGCCTGCGCAGGCGCTGGCTGCCGATGAACAGCTCGATGATCGCCACCGACCCGATTCCCGCTCGAATCTGGGACGAAATCGGTTGGCAGGGCCGTGAAACCATCGGCGACACGGCGCACGGATTCTTCTATGCGCAGCGCACCGTCGATGATCGCATCGCCATCGGCGGGCGCAGTGTGCCGTACCGGTTCGGGTCACGCACCGATCGGGACGGGCAGGTGCCCGCGCGCACCATCCGCCTGTTGACCGAGGTCCTGCATTCGATATTGCCGCAGGTGCGCGACATCCCCATCGCGCACGGCTGGTGCGGCGTGCTGGCGGTGCCGCGCGACTGGGAAGCCGGTGTCGCCCTGGACCGCACCACCGGTCTGGGCTGGGCCGGCGGCTACGTCGGGCACGGAGTGACCGCGACGAACCTCGCCGGCCGAACCCTGGCCGATCTGGTCCTGGCTCGGAACACTCCGATCACCGAACTGCCGTGGGTCGGTCACCAGTCGCGGAATTGGGAACCCGAACCGATGCGCTGGCTCGGGGTGCGCGGCCTCTATATCGCCTACAAGCTCGCCGATCGCCACGAAGCCAACGGCCGCCGCACAACCTCACCCATCGCCAGGGTCGCGGACGTCATCACGCGCAAGCCCTGAGCGGACCCGCCTAACTTTCGGCGCGTGCCTTGAGCCGCTCGAGCGTGGCCTGGATGTGCTGGGCGTTGGCGCTGTCGCGGTCGCTGACCCCGGTGGCCAGGCCCGCGATCTTCTTGAACCAACCGGCACGGCGGTCCCACGTCGACTCGGTCACGGTGCATCCACCGTCGGTCGGGGTGATGTCGTAGCGCCAGTGCGCGACCGGGAAGACCGCCGATTTCACGTCGAATGCGAAGGTCGACGGCGGCACCGCGTCGGTGACGGTGCAGGTGGTGGTCCAGGACTTCGAGCCGTTGCGGTTCTCGCCCTTGAACACCGCTCCGGGCGCGGCCGACGTGCCCTTCGTCCACCGCATGGCGTGAGCTTCCTCGGCCAGCGATGCCATCGTTGGCAGATCGGTGATCAGCGCGTACACCTGCGCCGGGTCGGCTGCGACGGTCACGGATGCGGTAATGGGAGCGTTCATGGGCCGATCGTAGCGACCAGGAGGTGTCGGGAATCACTGGATCTGGGACGGCGTTGCATCCCGCATGAGCGAGCGCCCCGTCCGCCAGCCGACCGCCGAACATCCGATCACCGTGACCCCGACCGGCGGGAAGGTCACGGTCACGGTGAACGGGCTGATCGTCGCCGAATCGGACCGCGCGGTGACCCTGCAGGAAAGCACGTATCCGCCGGTGTACTACATCCCGCTGGCCGACGTGCTGGCGTCGGCCCTTCAGCGCAGCGAGACGACCACATACTGCCCGTACAAGGGTGAGGCGAGTTACTACCAAGTCGCCGATGTGCCGGACGCGATCTGGACCTATGAGCGGCCCTACCCCGCCGTCGCCGATATCGCCGGCAAAGTCGCCTTCTACCCGGACAAGGCACACATCTCGTTGGCCTAGATTGGTCGGATGCCCACCGCGTCGGTGACCTTCGGCGGACCCGTGAGTCCCGGGCTCACGTTGTCCCCGTTGCGCCGCGGCGGGGGTGACCCGTGCTTCCAGGTGGTCGCCGGGGACACCTGGCGCACCTCCATGACGCGCACCGGTGCGGTAACCGCGCGGATTCGCAAGACGGCACCCGACACCGTGGAATGCGAGGCGTGGGGTCCCGGCGCCGCCGAGTTCTTGGACGGATTCGCTGCACTGCTGGGCAGCGAGGACGACCCGTCGGGTTTCGCCCCGGCCGAACCGACAATCGCCGAAGCCCATCGGCGGGTGCCCCACCTGCGTCTGGGCCGCACCGGCCGGGTGCTGGAGGCGTTGATACCGGCGGTGCTCGAGCAGCGGGTATACGGCAAGGACGCGTTCCGGGCGTGGCGGTTACTCACCACCAAATACGGTGCACCCGCACCCGGTCCGGCGCCGGCGGGCATGCGCGTGCCGCCGACGGCCGAGGTGTGGCGGCGCATTCCGTCCTGGGAGTTCCATCTCGCCAACGTCGATCCCGGCCGGGCGCGCACCGTGGTCGGCTGCGCGCAACGCGCCGACGCACTGGAGCGGTTGCAGCCGGCCACAGCGGCCGCAGGTCTGACATCGCTGCCCGGGGTCGGGGTATGGACGGCGGCCGAAACGATGCAGCGTGCGTTCGGTGACGCCGATGCGCTCTCGGTCGGCGACTATCACCTGGCCAAGGTGGTCGGGTTGAGCGTGCTGGGCCGACCGATCGATGACGCCGAGATGGTGGAGTTGCTGGAGCCGGTGCGCCCGCACCGGCACCGGGCGGTCCGCTTACTGGAAGTCAGCGGGCTCGCGATACGCCAACGTCGCGGCCCGCGTCAGGCGATACCGAACCTGCGTGCGCTCTGAGTTGATTACCGATCGGCGTCCCTGGGTATGGATCGGGTTGAGTCAGACGACGCAAAGACGGCGATACACAAGGAGCCACCATGACCACCTTCACCATCCCCGGCCTCTCCGACAAGCAGGGTGCCGAGGTCGCCGAGTTGCTGCAGAAGCAGCTGAGCCGCTACAACGACCTGCATCTGACGCTCAAGCACGTGCACTGGAACGTGGTCGGGCCCAACTTCATCGGCGTGCACGAGATGATCGACCCGCAGGTCGACCTCGTCCGTGGCTACGCCGATGAGGTCGCCGAACGCATTGCGGCACTGGGCGCTTCCCCGCTGGGCACGCCCGGCGCGATCATCAACGACCGGACATGGGATGACTACTCGGTCGGGCGCGACAACGTTCAGGCACACCTGGCCGCACTCGATCTGGTCTACACCGGCATCATCGAGGACACCCGCAAGTCCATCGAGCGGCTCGACGATATCGACCTCGTGTCCCAGGACATGCTCATCGGGCATGCCGGCGAGATGGAAAAGTTCCAGTGGTTCGTCCGGGCGCACCTGGAGAGCGCGGGAGGCCAGCTTGCCCACGAGGGAGCGACCACCGAGAAGGGCGCCGCCAACGAGGCTCGAAACTGACTCAGTCCGTGCGCGATTCCAACGCGTCATCGCGCACGGGGCGGTCGGCGAGTTCTTCGGCGCTGCCGAACAGGAACGGGTAGACGACACCGGCGACGGCGGCACCGACCAGTGGGGCAATCCAGAACAGCCACAGCTGGATCGGTGCACCGTCGCCGTTGAAGAACGCGACCCCGGTGGATCGGGCCGGGTTGACCGAGGTGTTCGAGATCGGAATCGAGACCAAGTGGATCAGGGTGAGGGTGAGCCCGATCGACAAGCCCGCGAAGCCTTTCGGCGCCCGGTCGTCCGTGGAGCCGAGGATCACCAGCAGGAAGATGAAGGTGAGCACGATCTCGGTGATGAGCACTGCGAGCAGTGAGTAACCCCCGGGGGAGTGCTCACCGAATCCGTTGGCCGCCATGTTCCCGGTGGCCGTCCAGCCCTCCTTGCCGCCGGCGACCAGGTAGATCACCGCGCCGGCGACGATGCCGCCGATCACCTGGATGATCCAGTACGGCAGCACAGCGGACCATTCGACGCGTTTGGCCAGCGCGGCGCCCAGCGTGACGGCCGGGTTGAAGTGACCGCCCGAGATGGTGCCGAAGGCGTACACACCGGTGAGCACCGTCAAGCCGAAAGCCAGTGAGACGCCGAGGAATCCGATCCCGAGAGACACGCCCTCATCGGTGACGAACTTGGCCGCGAAGACCGCGCTGCCGCACCCGCCGAGGACAAGCCAGAATGTGCCGATGAATTCGGCGGCCAACCTGTGCGACAACGTGGGAGTCTTCATGGTGCTGCCCTTCGCCGGAGGCGTGCTTGCCAGCTGAGAGTCCCACGATTCGCCGGTCGGAAACGGCCACGGGAATTCTTGTCACCGAATTTTGGCCCAACGGTGACGCAGAAGTTGTCAGCGGTACGCGGTGATGCGGGCCGTCAACGCCAGCTTGCCGTCGTCGCCGATGCCGTGGGCCTCGGCGACGCCGCTGCTGCGCCCGGCATGCAGTGGTGTCGCCGTGTAATGCGCGTGACCGCCACCGGTGAGCCGGCGCAGGTAATTGACCCGCAGCGATGCGGTGAGCAGCGGTGTGTCGGGCCGGTCGGCGTTCAACGCGGCCGAGGCGGCCAACTCCAGTCCGGCGGCGGCCACGCCGCCGTGGACGGCGCCCAGGGTGTTGTTCACCGCGGAGTGCTCGTTCTGACACAGCACGACGGCGGTCCCGCCGGATTCGGCAACCTCCACGGCCATCAGCTCGGCGAGGTCCGTGGGTAGTGGTTCGACCGGTTCGACGGGTTGCTCGAAGGCACCCGGTACATGGACGGCCGCGGTGATGTAGAACGTGCGCACCGTCGCCAGCCCGATCTCGATGCCGCGGTGGGTCAGCAGGCACTCCGACAGCGAGGTCGCGCCGGCGGCGCCGACGGGCCGGCTCACCGCGAGCACCGGGGCCGCCGGTTCCTCGGCGATGGTCGACTGGGCGCCCGGCGCGAACTCCATGGCGAGCTCGCTGGACACCGTCCAATGGTCCTGCGGGCGCCGGTCGTGGTTGGCGAAGCCGGCGATGTGGTCGACGAGGATCGCCAGCGGCGCCAGGGTGGGCGCACCGGTGACCGGGTTGCGCAGGCCGTCGAGCGGCATGGTGGCGGCATATCGGGACGGTCCGCTCTCGACATTGATGATGCCGAAGCGTCCGGGCGGGGTGGTCTGCGGATATGCCATCGGGTCCAGCTTCGTGCCATTGCCGCGGGCGTGTACCCCCGCGGGGTATCCAACATGGGAAAAGTGTGGTCTCTAAGAATCTGACTAGGCTTTCAGCAAACTATTGAACGTTCGTAGTACCAGTTCATTGCCGTGCCGAGCAACATATGGCAAATCAATGTGACGAGGGTCTCGTTTGGCGGTGCTGAGCCGGGCTGCCGACATCGCGGTTGCAGGTGCGCGAAACTGGTTCGCCGACAACGACATTGCCCAGGTGTGGGCACCGGGGTGGCCGGATCGGCAACGGCGCCGGGGGTGGTCTAGTTAGGTGTGGCTAAGTTGGCACGTCACCCGGTGTTTGTCATATCGTTTTGGGCACTTGTGGCGAGCGGGACAAATCCGTCGTTCAGTGCTGCACGAAGGCACCGCGATCGCCGAGCCGGTGACCGCCGGGTGCCGCTGGTGACAGCAGGCAGTAGACGAAGCTGCACGCAGGCTTGAGAGTAAAGGGTCAGGTGCGAATGGCGCCCAAGCAGGGGATGTACAACCCCGTATACGAGCACGACTCCTGTGGTGTGGCCATGGTCGCCGATATCCACGGCCGGCGCAGCCGCGACATCGTCGACAAGGCGATCACCGCGCTGTTGAACCTGGAGCACCGCGGTGCCGCGGGCGCCGAGCCGAACACCGGCGACGGCGCGGGAATTCTGCTCCAGGTGCCCGACGCGTTCCTGCGTGCCGTGGTGGACTTCGAGCTGCCTCCCGAGGGCAGCTACGCCACCGGTATCGCCTTCCTGCCCCAGTCGGCCCGCGACGCCACCCTGGCCTGCGAGGCGGTCAAGAAGATCGTCGAGGCCGAGGGCCTGCAGCTGCTCGGCTGGCGCGATGTCCCGCACGACGACTCCTCACTCGGTGCACTGGCCCGTGACGCGATGCCGACCCTGCGTCAGGTGTTCATCGCCGGTGCCTCCGGCATGGACCTGGAGCGCCGCGCCTTCGTGATCCGCAAGCGTGCCGAGCACGAACTGGGTACCAAGGGGCCGGGCCAGGACGGCCCGGGGCGTGAAACCGTTTATTTCCCAAGCCTTTCCGGTCAGACCTTCGTGTTCAAGGGGATGTTGACCACCCCGCAGCTCCGCGCCTTCTACCTCGACCTGCAGGATGAGCGGCTGACCAGCGCGCTCGGCATCGTGCACTCGCGGTTCTCGACGAACACCTTCCCGTCCTGGCCGCTGGCGCACCCGTTCCGCCGCGTCGCGCACAACGGCGAGATCAACACGGTCACCGGCAACGAGAACTGGATGAAGGCCCGCGAGGCGCTCATCCACACCGACGTGTTCGGCTACCACAACGACCTGAACAAGATCTTCCCGGTC
>Ga0209066_10002823_pt1 | contig 20556 bp, 19 predicted proteins | sample All_14_2_FD_187198 | JGI IMG/M metagenome (GOLD analysis project Ga0209066, IMG submission 187198) | Freshwater microbial communities in response to fracking from Pennsylvania, USA - Allegheny Zone_MetaG_DW_15 (SPAdes) (version 2) ... | reverse complement strand
GTTCCCCGAGGTCGCCTGGGTGCCGCTGCTCGAGACCCTGGCGTTGGCTGGCGTGGGCTCATGGTTGGCGCGGCGGCTCAGCATCCCGGCCGGCGCCTTCCTGGTGCCGTTGGTCGGCGGCATCGTACTCACGCATATGGGCTGGCTGCGGCTCGAGCTGCCGACCTGGCTGCTCGCCGGCTGCTACGCGCTGGTCGGATGGAACGTCGGCCTGCGCTTCACACGCGCGCTGCTGGTCCATGTGCTGCGCCAGCTTCCCGGCATTCTACTGTGCATCTTCGCCATGCTGGCGCTGTGCGGCGGCGTCGCGGCCTTCATGGTGTTCGCGGCCGGCATCGATCCGCTCACCGCCTATCTCGCCACCAGCCCCGGCGGCGCCGATTCCATCGCCATCATCGCGGCCTCGACCGACGTCGACGTGTCCTTCGTCATGGCCATGCAGACGGTCCGCCTGCTCGTCGTGCTGTTCGTGGCGCCTTACCTGACCAAGATCATCGCCGATCGGATCGGCGACCTCGGCAAGGGCTGACGCCTTCAGTTCTGGCGGCTGCGTCCGACCTCGACGACCCGGCCATCCGGCATCAGCACCACCAAGCTCGTGGATTCGATGCCGGGGTCGACCGCCAGCATCGGCCGCTGGGCTTCGCGCAGCGCGTTCCAGGAGGTTCGGTCGAAGGGCTCGGCGACGGTTGTCGTGAAGTCGCCCTGGGTGATTTCGCGTTCGGCCAGGCCTTCCGGCCATTCCGGCAGTTTCCCGGTCGTGTCCTCCATCATCATCTCGATGCCGGCCAGCGCCTTCTTCATGTCCGCCCGCGTCCTGAGAGCGGAATGATAGATCTCGACGATGAAGCCCGGCGTCGCGGCGCTGTAGAGCGGACGGCCGTCCGGCGCCCGGATCACGAGCGCGGTCGCGGCATTGGTGCAGTCGGTGCCATCGGAGAAGACGTCGATGTGATAACCGCGCCCTGCCGCCGTCCATGGCAGCGTGTCCGACACGCTGCAGTCGCCCTTCGTTGGCCCCGCCGCGATCAGTGCGGCCCGGTTCGTCAGCTTCTGCGGCATCGCCTGCGTCCGCAACCAGGCGCCGAGCGCGGCGGGCAGAGCCTTCGTCATCGCAGCCCCATCGTCCGCCCTGGCAAGCGCGGGAACGTTCGCGACGGGCGTGATCTCCAGTGCAACGGGAGCATTGCCCGGTAAGACCTTGTCCGGTGCCTCATCGAATTTCGGCTCACCTCCCGGACGGCGCGCGACGAACAACACGACCGCATCGGCGCAGCTCGGGCCGCGCACGAGGGCGTCCCCGGAATAGCCCGGACCGGCAGTCTCCCACGGGAGACTCACTTTCGTGTTGCAATCGGCTGCCTGGGCGATGCCCGTAGAGAACAGAAGGCCAATCGCAACGCATAGTGAACGCGAGATCATGGCTCCAACTGTACCGCTCGAGCAGCCTCGCACTCCCGAGCAACCGGTCCGACTTCTCACGTATTCGCCGCCCGGTGGACCGTCTTCGCGCGCGTCGCCAAGAGCTTGTCGATGCGGCGGCCGTCCATGTCGAGGACCTCGAAGCGCCAGCCGCCCACGACGACGGAATCGCCTTCCTTGGGCAGGCGGCGCATGGCGGCCAGCACCATGCCGGCGACGGTATGGAAGTCGGCGGTGCGCTTGATGGGGATGCCCAGCAGCTCGATGAGCTCGTCGGCTGGCATGCTGCCCGCCACCAGCCAGGAACCGTCGTCGCGCTCCTTGGCCTCCGGTTCGGCGGGGCCTTCGTCGGTCTGGAAGGCGCCGACGATCGCTTCCAGGATGTCGGCGGTCGTGACGATGCCCAGAAACTCGCCATACTCGTCCTGTACCAGGACCATGTGAGCGGGTGAGTTCTTGAGCGTGTCGAGCACGTCGAACCCGTCCATCGTGTCGGGGACGATGGGCGCCGGCCTGACAAGGGCGCGCGGATCGGCGGTGCCGTCGCGGATGAAGGCATCCAGCAGGTCGTTCTTGCGGACGACGCCGGCGGCGTGGTTCGCGGCCGGGTCCCAGGCCAGCAGGCGGGAGTGGACGCTCGACTGGACGGTCTGCAGCAGGGCCTGCGGCTCGAGCGACAGGTCGACGATGTCGAGATCGTGTCGCGGCGTCATGATGGCCCGGGCGGGCCGGTCTCCGAGCCGCATGACGGCGCTGATCATGCCGCGCTCGCGCGGCTCGATGGCGCCCGAGGATTCGCCGTCGGCGATCAGCGCCTTGATCTCCTCGGCGGTTACGGGCGAGTCGCCGCTCTGCCGTCCGCCCAGCAGACGCAGGATCGCCTTGCCCGAGATGTCGAGCAGCCATACGACCGGGGCGGAGATGCGCGCCAGCATCGTCATGCCGGGCGCCACCGTCGCGGCGACGGCCTCGGCGTTGCGCAGCGCGATCTGCTTCGGCACCAGCTCGCCGACGATCAGCGACAGATAGGTGATGAGGGCGACCACGCCGCCATAGGCCAGCGGTTCGGCGAAGCGCAGGGGCATACCGGAATCGACCAGCACCGTGGTCAGGCGGCCGCCCAGCGTGGCGCCGGAAAAGGCGCCGGCGAGGATGCCGACCAGGGTGATGCCTATCTGCACCGTCGAGAGGAAGCGGCCCGGATCTTCGGCCAGCCGCAGCGCCGCCGTGGCGCCGCGCGAGCCGCCCTCGGCCATGGCCTTCAGCCGCCCCCGGCGCGCCGAGACGACCGCCAGTTCGGACATTGCGAGGACGCCATTGATGAGGATGAGAACGAGGGCGATCAGCAGCTCGATATAGACCATCGCTTCACTCTATCTGCGTTTCGGGTCGGAACGAAGGCGGCTCGGGGCGCGGGTTTTGCAAGGCCGTGTGCGGGAAATCGCCCCAAAACCCCCCGCTCGAAATCGTGTACGTTCGATCCATGACCGCTTTGCATGACATGACCGCCGGCGAGTTGCTCGCCGCCTACAAATCCAAGTCGCTGTCGCCCGTCGAGGCCACCGACGCCGTGATCGCCCGCATCGAGGCCTGGGAACCCAGGCTGAAGGCGCTCTATGCGCCCGATTTCGAGGGCGCGCGCAAAGTCGCGAAGGCCTCCGAAGCGCGATGGCAGCAGGGAGCGCCGCAGGGCGCGCTCGACGGCGTGCCCATCACCATCAAGGAGAACATTGCCACCAAGGGCGTGCCGGTGCCGCTCGGCACGGCGGCGACCGAGCTGGTCCCCGCCGCCGACGATGCGCCCGCCTCGGCGCGTGTGCGCGAAGCAGGGGCGATCATCCTCTCCAAGACCACCATGCCCGACTACGGCATGCTGTCCTCGGGCCGCAGCTCCTTCCATCCGCTGACGCGCAATCCGTGGAACCTCGCCTGGAATCCCGGCGGCTCCAGCGCCGGCGCGGGCGCTGCCGCGGCGGCGGGTTACGGCCCGCTGCATCTCGGCACCGACATCGGCGGGTCGGTCCGCCTGCCGGCGAGCTGGAACGGCATCTTCACCCTGAAGCCCAGCCTCGGCAGGATCGCTGTCGATCCGCCGTTCTTCGGCCGCGCCATCGGGCCGATGACGCGCACGGTCGGGGATGCGGCCCTGCTTATGGCCGAGCTGTCCAAGCCCGATGCGCGCGACCACATGAACCTGCCGCCCGCCGACATCGACTGGGCCGCCGGGCCGCTGTCGCCCAAGGGGCTGAAGATCGGGCTGCATCTCGATGCGGGCTCCGGCCTGCCGGTCGATCCCGAGGTCAAGGAGGCGATCGAGGCCGCCGCCAAGCTGTTCGCGGACGCAGGCGCCCATATCGAGCCGGTCGCGCCGTTCCTGTCGCCGGAGATGCTGCATCTGCAGGACCTTTTCTGGCGGGTGCGCAGCTGGGTCGACTTCTCCGCGCTCTCTCATGCGAAGCAGGCCAAGGTGCTGGCCTTCATCGCCGACTGGTGCCGCGGCGGCGCCGACGTCTCCGGCAGCGACGTGATTCGCGGCGTGAACAACTATATGGCGATCCGCGCCGCCACCGTGCGCGCGACGCAGGCCTTCGACTTCGTCCTGTCGCCGGTCTCGCCCGTGCCGACCTACCGCGCCGAGTGGGAGACGCCGACCAACGACGTCAACCGCCCGCTGGAGCACATCTCCTTCACCATGCCCTACAACATGAGCGAACAGCCGGCTGCCTCGATCAACTGTGCCTACACGAAGGAAGGCAAGCCGATCGGCCTGCAGATATCGGGCCGCCGCTTCGACGATTCGGGCGTGATGCGCCTGTCGCGCTGGTTCGAGTCCGCGCGCGGCGAACAGAAGAAGTGGCCAGATCCGCCGACGTCCTGACGACTGGGATGTATTTGAACGCACAGCAGACCCCCCTCGGCATCCTGATGCTCGATACGCGGTTTCCGCGGATCGTGGGGGATGTCGGGAATGCGGCGTCGTACGATTTCCCGGTGATTTTCCGGCGCATGGAAGGGATCGGCTCAGCCGATGCGGTGGCGGCGCATCCCGACCGGCGCCGCGTGCTGGCGGCGCTGAAGGCGAATGCCGAGGCGCTGGCGGCGGCAGGCGCGGTCGGGCTCGGAACGAGTTGCGGGTTCCTGGCGCTCTATCAGGACGACCTCGCCGCGGTGTCGCCGGTGCCGGTGGCGACCTCGGCGCTGCTGCACATCAGGGGCCTGAAGGATCGCAAGGTCGGCGTGATCACCGCCTCGGCGAAGAACCTGACGCCGGCGCATTTTGCGGCGGTGGGCGCGCCCGGCGATACGCCGGTGGTCGGACTGCCCGAGGACAGTTCCTTTGCCGCGACCTTCCTGCGCAACGGGCTGACGCTCGATCGCGAAGCGGTCGAGCGCGAAGTCGTCGCAGCCGGCCTCGAGCTGGCGGCGAAGCATCCGGCGGTCGACACCGTGGTGCTCGAATGCACCAACCTGCCGCCCTACAAGCGGGCGCTGGAGAGGGCGATCGGTCTCCCGGTCCTCGATGTGCTCGATCTCCTGAAGGATTTTCATACCGAGCTCAACGGGGCAGCAAGCGGCGGTAGAGCGGCTGCAGCAGGGCCGGGATGATGTAGATCGGGAACTGCACGGCGGCGATGAACAGGAAGATGTCGGGATCGGCCGTCGCCGGCAGCACCGCCATGAGCAGTGCGTTGTGGCGCCCGCCCGAGCAGTAGCCCACGGTGAGCGCGCTGCGCCGGTCGAGGAACGGCCAGGTCGCGATCACCATCACCAGATTGCACAGGAGCATTCCTGCGAAGGAGCCGGCGATGAAGCCCGCGAGCTTCACCGGCTCGGTGATCGCGCGGGCCACGACTCCGTCCATCAGCGGGATGGCGAACACCATCAGAACGACCACCGAGACTCCATCGAGGGTCGGGCCCGTCACGGCGAGGCGGGTCCCCAGCCAGCGGCGTATGACGAGCGCTCCGGCCACCGCGAGCGCCACGATCATGGCCAGCTTCATGCTCAGCTCGAACAGGCCGATCTTGAGGTCGAAGCCCAGCAGCCACAGCGCCAGCGGCGGCAGGGTGAAGGGCACGAGGAAGTTCGTGAACAGCGAGAGCAGCAGGGCCAGCGAGGAATCGAGGCGCAGGAAGGTGGCCGTCGTCGCCGCCGAGATGATGCCGGGGGCCATGGCGCTGAGGCAGAGCGCCGTGACGAGGCTTGGCCACAGGCCCAGGCCCTGCCAGACCGGCCAGACGACGAGCGGTACCGCAACGAGGTTGAGGGCGGCCAGCAGCAGCGCGGCACCGGGACGGCGCAACAGTGCGGAGAGGCGGCCCCAGTCCATCCGTGCCAGGGCCAGCATCAGCAGGATCACGACCAGCGGCAGCAGCAGCGGCCGCGCCGCAGCCGCAAGATCCTGGAACAGCAGGCCCAGCAGGAGGGAGAAGGGCAGGAGGGTGGTGGCGCGACCTCCCATGCGCTGCAGGACCACGAGGAGCGGATTCATTGAAGCCAGCGTAGCACGTGCTAGCCTGCGGCCGATGAACACTCTGCCCGGCGCCTGGCTCGACGATCTCACCCAACAGGAAGTCGCTTCCCGGCTCGACGGCAATGCCGTCGTTCTCGTCCCCGTCGTTTCGGCCGGCCTGCCCGCGCCTCATCTGCCACTCAAGACGGCAGGGCTGATCGCCCGCGCGCTCTGCCACAAGCTGATGGAGCGGCTCGCCGTTGCGGTGGCGCCCGTCATCGACGCGGAGTCGTTTTCGCGGCAGGACACGTTGGGACAGGTTCTCGGCGATCGGCTCGCCGGGGTGAGGGCGCTTGGCGCGCGACGGATCGCGGTGCTCGATATCTCGGCTTCTCCGCTCCGGACACTGGAAGTCCCCTGCGAAGGGCTGGTGCTGCGTGTCGGCGATCGCATGAGCGATGGCGAGTACCTCACCTCCTGTCTGATGGCCCTCGACCCGAGGAGCGTGCGTATGCCGCTGCTGCCGGCCGGCTCGCGCTCCCAGGCATTCGCCGGCGAGCGCGGGATGGCCGCCGAGGTCGACGCTCTGGTCGATGCACTCGTTGCGAAGTGGCCCGATCTCGCTTGAGGGGGCGGCACCGGGCACCGCAATCGGCTATGGTCGGCGCCTACGAGCCCTCAGGAGTATTCATGAAGCTGTTCGGACTGCCGGCCCTCGCCGCCGTCTCTGTCTTTTCGTCACTGGTTGCCGGTACCGCCGGTGCGCAGACGGCCATCCAGGCGGGCGAATGGGAGACGACGGAGAAGACCACGATGGAAGGCGTGCAGCCGATGCCCCCCTCGTCGAAGAAGGTCTGTCTCAAGGCCGACGAGGCCCAGCTCGAGCGGCTGCTGTTTCCGACGCCGGACGAAATCAAGCAGCATGGTTGCAAGTATGAGCCAGGCGCCAAGAAGGCCGGCACGCTGATCGCCACGCTGACCTGCCCGCCGAACGACCAGACTCCCGGCGTGACGGCCAAGGCCGAGATCACCTACACCCAGACGAGCTACCAGGGCCTTGGTCAGCTCGAGGCGGCCGACAAGTCCGGCACGACGCTGAAGGGCAAGAGCGAGTTGAGCGGCAAGCGCCTCGGCGACTGCCCGAAGTAGCGGCGGTCCGCCTCAGGCGCGGTTGCGACCGAAGAGACGCGACAGGCGCAGCTCGAGCGTGCTGCGCACGAACGGCTTCATCAGCAGTTCCGTTCCCGGACCCAGCGGCGTTGCGTTGGACTGGGCGTACCCCGTCATCAGGACGATCCGCACGTCGGGACGCGTCTTGCGCATGTAGTCAGCGACCTGCCAGCCATCGGTGCCGCCCGGCAGGCCGATATCCGTCATGAGCAGGTCGACCGGATGGCCGACATCGACATGGCTGCGGGCCGTCATGGCATCGGACGCGGTCGCGACCTCGAAGCCGAGCTGTCGCAGCGATTCGGCGACATGCTCGCGCACGCCCTGCTGGTCTTCGACCACCAGCGCATGGCGGCCCTTGCCGTCGAACAGACCTTCGTCCGGCACGAACTCGCGCACGACGGCGGTGCCTTCCGGCAGGCGCGGGAAGGAGAGGTGGATGGTCGTACCCTTGCCTTCGGCGGAAACCAGGCCGAGCGAGCCTTCCGACTGTGCCATGAAGCCCGCCACCTGGGCGAGGCCGAGACCGGTGCCCTCGCCGCGACGCTTGGTCGTGAAGAATGGCTCCATGGCGCGCCGCTGCGTCTCCTCCGACATGCCGATGCCGGTGTCCGACACGGTGAGCAGAACGCGCTCGCCGCGCGACAGGGTGCGAATGACCAGCTTGCCGCCGCCCGGCATGGCGTCGCGCGCGTTCACCGCGAGGTTCAGCAGCGCATTTTCCAGCTGGTTGGAATCGATCGTGACCAGCGGCAGCTCCTCCTCGAGGTCGATCTCGAGGAGGATACTCTCGCCGATCGTGCGGTGGAGCATGTCGATCAGGCCGCCGACCAGAACGTTCAGACTGGCCGGCTTGGGATCGCTGGGCTGGCGGCGGGCGAAAGCCAGCAGGCGGTGGGTGAGCGCCGCGGCCTGGGTGGCTGCCTGCATGACCAGGTCGGCCCGCCGGTGTTGTGCCGCCTCGGTCGCTGGCAGCGCCTTCTTCAGGGACTCCGTGGAGCCCAGCACGACCGTCAGCATATTGTTGAAATCGTGGGCGATGCCGCCAGTGAGTTGACCGATCGCCTCCATCTTCTGGACCTGCCGCAGGGCGGCCTCGGCCTGCTGGCGCTCCTCGATCTCGGCGCGCAGCCGGCGGTTGGCCTCCGTCAGCGCGCCGGTGCGCACCGCGACCTCGCGCTCGAGCCAGGCATTTGTGCGCTCCATGGCGTCCTGCTGCGTCTTCTCGACGGTGAGATCGCGAAGCACCAGGATGAACCCCTGGGCCAGTCCGCCGCGCGCGCGCATCGGCGCCATCACGCAGCTGGCCCAGATCGGTCGTCCGTCCTTGCGAAGATGCCACCGGTTCGAGGTCACGCTGGTCTCCGTCGCGGCCCGCTGACGTTCGGTATGCGGCACGCCGCCCGCCACGTCCTCGTGTGTGTAGATGCAATCCGCCGACTGGCCGAGCACCTCCACTTCCGCCCAGCCGAGCACGCGGTGGGCACCCTCGCTCCAGCTCTGGATCAGGCCGTTCTGGTCGACCGTGATGATGGCGTGGTCGACCACGCTCTGGACGATCATGCGATAGAGTTCGTTGCTCTGCTCCGCCGCCTGCTCCGCACGCTTCAGCCGAAGCAGGGCGCGGATGGTGGCAAGCAGTTCCGAAGGCTCGACCGGCTGGCTGAGATAGGCGTCGGCGCCGCTGTCGAGCCCGACCGCGCGGTCCTGGGGCGCTACGAAGGACGCCGAGATCTGCAGGACGAGGAGCTGAATGTCTTGCTTCTTGATAAGGCGGCAGACCTCGAAGCCGTTGATGTCGGGAAGCTTGACGTCGAGCAGCACGAGGTCGGGTCGCTCTCGTCGCGCAACTTCCAGCGCTTCCATACCTGTGCGCGCCTCGATGACTTCGTAGCCACCCTGGCGCAGCAAGCGAGTCTTTATGTATCGGCCGGATTCGTTATCGTCGACGTTGAGGATCAGTGGCTTCATGACACACCGCCCTTCTTCATGGCCTGGACCACGTGGCCGGCAAGGATGGCGCGCGACAGGTTCGACTTGGAGAGGATCCCCACGGCGCCGCGCAGCCGCTCATGGTGCTCCGGTCCGAGCAGCGACGAGGTGAGGATCAGCACCGGAATGTGTGCGGTAGCGGGATCGCCCTTCAGGGAACGGAAGACCTCGAAGCCGGTTAGGCCCGGCAGATGGAGGTCGAGCAGGATGAAATCGGGCATCTCGGCCTGCGCCAGGCGCAGCCCCTCCGTGCCGTCCGCCGCCTCCATCAGGGCCCACGGCCCTTCGCTGCGCAGCATGTGGGTGAGCACGTAGCGGGTGCTCTCCTCGTCGTCGACGATCAGGACCTTGCCCATGCCCTCGGCGGCCGCGGCGCTCTCGAGCGAGGCGCCCGGCAGGACGGCGGGAAGATCGAGGGTGAAGGCCGAGCCCTTGCCGGCCTCGCTCTCGACCGTGATGACGCCGCCCATGATGCCGGCCAGCTTGCGCGACAGCGGCAGTCCGAGGCCGGAACCCTTGGTCCGGGTCTGGAGCGGGTTCCGGATCTGGATGAACTCGTCGAAGATCCGCTCGCGCTCCTGGTCGGGAATGCCGATGCCGCTGTCTTGGACCACGAACTCGACGCGGCCCGGCACTGGCGTGGCGACGGTCACGCTGACTTCGCCGCGTTCGGTGTACTTGAGTGCGTTCGAGACGAGATTGCGCAGGATCTGCTGGAGCTTGCCCTCGTCGGTATAGAGGAGGAGGCCGCCGGTGAGGTCCCGGAAGATCAGTTCGACGTCCGCGCCGGTCTGCAGGGGCTTCATGATGCCGCGCAGCGCCGAGAGAAGCTCGGCCACTTCGATCTTCACCGGATGCAGGTCGACGCGGCCGGCCTCGACCTTGGCGAGGTCGAGCAGGTCGTTGACGAGGCGGGTCAGCGTGTCCGCCGACTGGCGGACATAGGAGAGCTGGCGCTGCTGCTCCTCGTTCAGCGGCCCGTCGGTCTGGTCCGCCAGCATGCGGGTCAGCGCCGTGATGGAGTTGAGCGGCGTGCGCAGCTCGTGGCTGACGGCCGACAGGAACTGGCTCTTGACCTCGCTCGCGCGCTTCAGCTCGTCGGCGCGCTGCTCGAGCTCGGCATAGAGCGCGAGGACGCCTCGGTTTGTGCTGTCGAGTTCGGCGTTGAGTTCAGCGAGCTCCACCCGGGCGGTTTCGAGGTCCGCCATGGTCGTGAGCAGGTCGCGGTTCTGCGCGAGGACTTCCTCGACCAGCACCTCCGGGCCCGACCGTGCGAGATCCGTCGCCACCCATCCGACCGACATGTCGTTGGCCGCCGCGCCGCGCGGAAGGCACTTGCCGAAGCGCACGAGGGTGCCGGTCGAATTGCTGTCGATCTCGAACTGGTCCATCAGTCGGCGCGTGCCGACCAGGCCGATGCCCATGCCGGTCGGCGACACATAGGTACCGCCCAGAATGCTCTCCAGCTCCGAGATTCCGGGGCCCTGGTCGCGGAACGTCATCGTGAGCGCCTGCGCGGGCGGATCGCCCAGGAGGGCGAAGGACAGGCCGCCGCCGCCGCCGTAGGTCACCGTATTGCGCGCCACCTCGGAAACCGCGGTGGCGATCGAGGTCTGCGCCTGGCGGTCGAACCCCACGAGACGCGCGATATGGCGCGCGCGCTGGCGTGCTCGCACGATGTCCTGCTCGGTGTCGAGTCGCATGCTGAAGAGCGTGGCCTCGCTCATGGTCGCCGCCTCAGGACCAGGACCGTGGCGTCGTCCCGCCCGCGCGTGCCGTCCCGGTAGAGGATCGCCGCGATCAGCGCCGGATGCCGCGCCGCCAGCCTGGGATAGCGGTCGAGGGACCAATTGGTCCCGATACCGTCGGAATGCAGGATCACCATCAGCCCCGGACCGTCGCAGGGATAGATGAATTCCCTGACCTGCCCCGCGGTGTGGCCCGCGATGCCGTTCATCGAGACGAAGCGCCGGACCTGACCGCCCGCTGCGGCGAGGCCGGCGATGTTTCCGATGCCGCTGAACGTAAGGGAGGAAGCGGCGAGATCGACGTTGGCAACACCGATGGCCGCGCCGCGTGTTCCCCGCAGGCCGGCATGGATCCTCTGGGCGGCGATGACGGGGGACGAGACGACCCCCTTCTTGAACACCTCGCAGGCTGCATTGGCGGCCTGTTGCGCGGCGACGCCGTGACCGAGCCCGTCCACCACCAGCAGGGAGACGACGCTTCCTGCGTGGACCACCGCCACACCGTCACCGCAAACCAGCTCCTCGGGCTTCGGCACGGAGACGGAGCCGATGAGCGCGTGCTTCTCGACCGGCGCCCGTCGGCCCGGCCAGAGCCGAACATAGATTGCGGTGCCATGGCCCGGCGCCGGTCCGGTCTGGGAATGAATGTCGAACTCGTCGGCCTGCCGGCGGATCGCGCCGAGGCCCGCACCGGCCGAGCCGTAGGTCGAGACTCCATCGCTCATGCTATGTGCGACGTCGGCCATGCCGGGACCGCGATCGATTGAGATGAGCTCGAGTCCCTTGCGATCCTCGGCCGTCACTTCGCGCAACAGCAAGTGACCGCCGCCGGCATGCCGTGCCACGTTGGTGGCCATCTCCAGGGCGACCAGGGCCGCGCGGCCGACATCCTCGTCACTGAAGCCACAGGCCCGCGCCACGCTTTCCACTTCGCGGCGCGCGGCATTGGCATGACTCGTGTCCGGGACAGGCACCAGGTGGTTCATCGCTTCCATCGGGCGATCGTGACCGTCGTGCCGGCACCGACAATGCTCTGGATATCGAAGTCGTCGACCAGACGGCGGGCGCCGCCAAGCCCGTGACCGAGCCCGTTGCCGGAGGTGAATCCGTCGGCCAGGGCCTGCGGGATGTCGGGGATGCCGGGGCCGCGATCGCGGAAGATGACCCGCACGCCGCGCCGGTCGCCGAGGACGGTCTCGATATCGGCGTGGCCGCCCTTGCCGTAGTCGAGCGTATTGCGCGCAAGCTCGCTCGCCGCGGTGATGAGCTTGGTCTGGTCGACCAGCGACAGGCCGACCTCGGTCGCACGCACGCGAACCTTCTGGCGGACCCGCACGACGTCATCGCCCGAGGTGATCGGCAAGGTGTCAGTCGTCGTCGGCATCGTCCGCCGCTTCGCCCGCGGCCGACACGCCGCCGATGAGGGCAAGTCCGCGCTCGGCATTGAGTGCGGTCTTCACCCCGGGCAGGCCGAGGCCCAGCTCGACCAGCGTGATCGCGACCTCCGGACGCATCCCGACGACCACCGTGTCGGCATCGAGCAGGCGAGAGACGTTGGCGATGTTGGCCAGCATGCGGCCGATGAAGCTGTCGACGATCTCGAGCGCCGAGATGTCGATCAGGACGCCGCGGGCGCGGTGCTGGACGATCCTCTCGGTGAGATCGTCCTGGAGACGCGTCGCGAGTTGGTCATGCATGTCGACCTGGATCGTCACGAGCAGTGCCGATCCGATTTTCAGGATGGGGATACTGTCCATGGTGCCGCGCTCAGCCACGTGCCTCGGCTGCTGGCTCCTGGAGGGCAGGGAGGGATTTGGCCCTCAGCTTGCTCACGACGCGGCCGGTGCGCTTCAGCGCCAGCGCCAGGGCATCGGCGAGGGTGGCCTTGGAAACGACATTGAGCTCGACGCCCAGCTGCACGATCGTCTGTGCGATCTGAGGCCGGATGCCGCTGATGATGCAATCTGCACCCATTAGCCTGGCCGCCGACACGGTTTTGAGCAAATGCTGGGCGGTCAGCGTGTCGACCATGGGCACGCCTGTGATGTCGATGATGGCGATCTCGGCTTCGGTCTGGACGATGGTTTCCAGCAGGTTCTGCATGACGACCTGGGTGCGCCCACTGTCCAGGGTGCCGATCAGAGGAAGCGCCACGATCCCATCCCAGAGTTTCACGACCGGGGTGGAAAGCTCTTCGATCTCCTTGCTCTGCCTGGCAATCAGCTCCTCGCGGGTCTTCTGGTAGGTCTCGACAGTGAACAGGCCGAGTTGATCGATCAACTGGTTCACGCGCCAGAGCAGGTCGAAGGCGTCCTCCGATTGCGCCGCCTTGCGGATCTGCCCCAACAATCCCCGCTTCAGGGACAATATGAAGGTGGCCGTTTCGGTCGGGGAGAATCCCTGCAGGGCGCGATTGCGGGAGAAGGCCTGCAGCACGTCACGCACGTCGGCATACTCGGCGCTGCGCATGTCACCATGGTTGCCATGCGCAACGGCCTTCCCCAAGGCGTGAAGCACCGCGCGGCCCTGGCTCTCGGCCTCCTGCGATGTCATCTTGGTTTCCCCGAGATTCAGGGTCGACACCCAGTCCGCGAGAATCTCGCGCTCTTGTTGGGCAAAAAGGCGCACGAGCGCCTGATCCTTGCTGGAAGCGGCCAAAATTTCCCCCTCGACTTCGGCTTCGTCCACGCGCACGCGGGTTCATGCCGTCCCGACTAAACGCAGGCGCGGGGTACCGGTTCCGTCCGCGCCGCCAGTTAGCCGTCCGGGTCCTACCTCTGTACGATGTCAGACACCGCCTATGCCTTCGGGGCGGCGCTTGCCCGGATCCTCCTGTCTGGCTTCGCCCGGTCGGACGTACTAACAACGATGGCGTGGCGATCGTCCTGAAGAATGCTCTTTTGATCCTCCTGTCTGTCGTGCTCTGCACGGCGCTCGCCGAGGGAATGGTGCGCTGGCTCGATGCCCAGGAACCGAGTGCGGCGCTCAGGTATCTCGATGGGATCCCTTTGGCCGAGGGGGTGCAGCGGGCATGGTTCGCCGATGATCCGCCACCGTTGCCGAACCGGCGAGCGGTTTCGGCGAGCGATGCCGAACTGGTGCGGCGGGTCGAGGCGAGCGGGGTGACCGACGGCACGCGGCGCGCCGACATGTTCAAGGTCTGGAACAGCGTTTTCGTCGGTCCAGATCCCTGCGCGCATCCCTACCTCAAGGACGCGCCGGGTCAGATCTATGTCTACGATCCAGCCGATGGCAGCCCCTGGCCGCGCTTCCGCTTTCTGCCCGACACGACGACACCGATCGGGCTGGTGACTAATACCTACGGGTTTCGCGGGGGTCCCGTCCCGCTCGCGCGCCAGCCAAAGACGATTCGCATCGCCTTCCTCGGCGCGTCGACGACAGTTTCCTCTCACCACTTTCCCTATTCCTATCCCGAGCATGTCGGCTACTGGCTCAATCGATGGGCCGCCGAGAAGAAGCTCGACCTTCGCTTCGAGGTCCTGAACGCGGGGCGCGAAAGCATCGGGTCCCCCGACATCGCGGCGATCATGAAGAATGAGGTGGCGCCGCTCGCGCCCGATCTGGTCGTCTACTACGAGGGAGCCAACCAGTTCTATCTGGAGCCGCTGGTACCCGATCTTCCTCCGCGCCCCGCCAGACTGCCGGTTGCGACTCCGCCGCCTCCCGGCCTGTTCGCCCGAGTCCTGGAGGATCTCAGCTACAGCTCCGTGCTCGCCAAGCGCCTGCAGAATCTGATTGCCGAGTACGCTTCGCCCGAAGACCCGCCCCCTTCGGCCGCCGGCGGTGGCGCGCCGGGAGCCGACGGTCGCGAATGGCCCAAGCCCGAGTACAGGCTGGTCTGGCCGGCGGGCGTCGACGAGACGGATCCGGACCTGGCGCGAAAGGACCTCCCGGTCAGCTTGTCGGAGATCCTAGCCGATCTGGGCCGCATCGATGCGACGACCGAAGCGGTGGGGGGCGAACTGGCGCTGGCCTCCTTCAAGTGGCTCGTCGCGGACGGGATGGTGCTCGATCCGGCGCGCCACCGCTTCATCCTGGAGTATCTGAACTTCGGCTATGCCCCGTTCCGCTACCGGGACCTCGAGCGGCTGGCGGTGTTCCAGAACCGCGTGCTGGAAAAGTATGCGAAGCAACACCGGATCGATTTCCTCGATCTCGCCCGGATAATGCCGTCCGACCCGGACCTATACATCGATGCGATCCACGGCACTCCCGAGGGGATTCGGTTGCGCGCCTGGATCATGCTGCAGCTCCTCGTGCCTGTGGTCGACCGGCACCTGGCCGACGGCACCTGGCCGAAGAAGAGCTTCCCGGCCGTGCCGCCGCCGGCTCCGTTCGAGCCGCGCGTGGTCACCTTCCAGTGCGAGCGGAAACCGGGGTAGTGAGCCTCGCAGAAAGGTTGCAGTATCAAAGAGATAATCCTAGGTTCTCCCGTCACTTGGGGGAGCAAAATGAAGCTGGGATTGATGGCGATCGGCGTGGTCGCTTTGGCGTCTGCAGACGCGCGTTCGGCAGCCGCGCAACAGACCACTCATGGCTGTGCCTGCCTGCATAATCAGACGCAGGCGCAGATCAGCTATCGCTACAAGTGGGGCGAAGCCGAGTGGAAGACCATGCAGCTCAAGCCGGGCTACAAGAACTGGATCTGCTGGCAGTACCAGAACGCCCAGAAGAGTTCGCCGAACTTGCTCTTCCAGCTCGACGTCGACATGACCAAAGGCAGCGCCTGGACGACCTACACGATCGGGCGCGTCCAGACAGTGGGTGCGAGCTGTGATGCCGTAGGCAAGGGCGGGCACTACAATGTCAGCTATCGACCCAACACCAACAATACGTTCATCCAGGTGACCAAGCGCAACTGAGTTCTGCGCCGCGACCCGCCCGCGTTGACAGGCCGGCGGGTCACCCGCACGCTTCCGGCAAAACACCGGAGGAAACGAATGGCGCGCTATGATCGCGTGATCCGCGGCGGCATGATCGTCGACGGCAGCCGGCTGCCGCGCTTCCGCGGCGACATCGGCATCAAGGACGGCCGCATCGCCGAGATCGGCCAGATCGCCGCGGGCGACGCCGACGAGGTCATCGATGCCGGCGGCCTCATCGTGGCGCCGGGCTTCGTCGACCTGCACACTCATTACGACGCGCAGCTCTTCTGGGATCCCTACTGCACGCTCTCCTCATGGCACGGCATCACCTCCGTGGTGATCGGCAATTGCGGCTTCGGCTTCGCGCCGGTACGGCCGGCCGAGCGCGAGCGCGCCATGATGTCGATGACACGGGTCGAGGCGATCCCGATGGCCTCGATGAAGGAGGGCATGCCGTGGAACTGGGTGACCTTCCCGGAATTCCTCGACAGTGTCGATGCGGCGCCCAAGGCGGTGAACGTCCTGCCCTATGTGCCGGTGTCGCCGCTGCTCATCTGGGTGATGGGCTTCGAGGCGGCCAAGGCCGGCAAGATGCCGACGCCGGAGCAGCATGCCGAGATGAAGCGCCTGCTCGGCGAGGCGATGGATGCCGGCGCCTGCGGCTGGTCGGCGCAACGCATGAAGCCGACCGGTCCGTCGGCGGTCCAGCGCGACTATGACGGTACGCCGATGCCGACCGACGTGATGCACGACGAGACCTGCCGCGAGTTCGCCCGCGTGCTGGCCGAGCGCAACGAGGGCTTCATGCAGATGCTGCTGATCTCCGGCGACAATGCGGCCGATCGCGCCTTCTACGAGGAACTGTCGACGCTGAGCGGCCGGCCCATGATCATGAACGTGATCCAGGCCTTCGATCACCGGCCCGAGATCCATCGTCGCGGACTCGCCTGGCTGAAGAGCTGCCGCGAGCGCGGCATCAGGGTCGTGGGGCAGGGCCTCACCACCGACGCCGGCTTCACCTTCACCTTCGAGGACTGGAACCTGTTCGACGATTCGCAGGACTGGTGCGATGCGACGACCGGCACGCGCGAGGAACGGCTGGCCAAGCTCGCCGATCCGGCGCGCCGGGCACGGCTGCGCGAAAACCTGCCGATCACGGCGACGGGCCCATTGCCGCAGATCGCCATCGTCGGCCCCAAGACCGAGCGCAACAAGAAGTGGCTCGACCACACGCTGGCCCATGCCGCTGAAAAGATGGGCAAGCATCCGGTCGACGTCATGCTCGACATGGCGGTCGAGGAGAATCTCGAGACCGAGTTCTTCGCGGCCCCGCCCAACGGCAGCATCGAATATCTCAAGGAGCTGGTCGACGATCCCTACATCCTGTTCGGCGTTTCCGACGGCGGCGCCCACACCAAGTTCCTGACGGCCGGCCGCTATCCGACGGAAACGATCTGCAAGGTGGTGCGCCAGCACGGCATGCTGAGCCTCGAGGAGGTGCACTGGCGGCTGTCGGCGCTGCCGGCCGAGGTCGCGGGCTTCCGCGGCCGCGGGATGCTGAAGAAAGGCGCGCCGGCGGACATCGTGATCTACGACTATGATGGGCTGAAGGTCCTGCCCGATGAGATCGCGCACGATCTGCCCGGCGGCGAATGGCGCCGCGTGCAACGGGCGTCAGGATACAAGTACATCCTGGTCAACGGCCAGGTGACGATGCGCGACGACCGCCCGACCAACACCTATTCGGGTCGGCTGCTGCGACACGGCGCCTGATGGCGGCCTGGTTCGGCTAGGCAACCCAGACATCGATGGGGGCCGCCCGACCGCGCAGGCTGAGCGCCGGAACAGGTCGGAAGTGGCCTCGCACGTCGCCTTCGCTACGGGATACGACCGCGTCGCTGGCGACGATCCGGCATCCGAGGCTGCGCGTGGCCGCCTCCAGCCGGCTGGCCACGTTCACGGTGTCGCCGAGCGTCGCGAATTCAAGCCGGCGCTCCGAGCCGATATTGCCGATGATGGCCGGACCGAAATGAAGGCCGACCGAGATGCGCAACTGCGGAAGACCTGAATTCGCCAGGGCGGCATTGCCGGCCGCAATGCCGTCGACAATGTCCCTGGCGGCGGCAAGTGCGTTCGCGCAATCGGCAGGCGAGACCCGGGGCGTGCCGAAGGTCGCCATCACGCCGTCCCCCAGATACTTGTCGAGAGTGCCGCCGTTCGAGAAGATCGCCTCCTCGATGACGGCGTGACAGCTCCTGAGGATCCGTATCACCGTCTCGGGCTTCTCGCGCTCGGCGAGCAGGGTGAAGCCGACGATGTCGGCAAACAGCACCGCGACTTCCTGCGATCGGACCGACCCGACATCGCCGCTGGCGGATGCCAGTTCGTCGACAAGCGACGGCGGAAAGTAGCGAGACAGGTTGGCGCGTTCCGCCGCGATTCCGGCCTGGCGAATCAACAGGGCTGTCGACCTCTGCCCGCGGAGGGCGAGGATCGCCGCAACGAGGAAGAAGATGACCATCTCCTGTGCTCGGATCGGCCAGATCACGGAGTTCGGGTCGACGATGTGACGCACGCCCGGCATGTCGGCGAAGGCTGCGGCGACCTTGCCTCCCAGTTCCGGATCGGTCGTGCCGAATACGGCGACGCTCACCACCGACAGGAACCAGATCAAGGCAGAGGCGACGCCCATGGTGAGGAGGGTGCGCCAGGTGTAGGCGAGCGTCGCCAGCGCCAGAATGATGAAGAAATAGGGAAACGTCTCGAAGCGATAGATCATGGCCGTTGGAAATGCCCCTGGCGCGAAGGGATTCGGCACGGTGAGGACGGCCGCCAGAAGCACGAGGTCGGCCATGATCAGCGCGAGCTCGATGCGTGAATGGCCGACCGTCGCATAGCGCAGCTGCGCCCAGCCCAGGGCGATGAACACCAGCAGAAATGCATGGAAGTAGAGAACGCTCCAGCTCGGGTTCTGGAAGGCGATCAGGACGCCGCTGGCCGCCAGCGCGATCGTGCGCGCCCAGGCGGCGATGCGCTGCCCTTCGAGCTTTTCCTTACGCAGGGCCTCGACCAGGAAGGGGTTCTGGCGCGCGGCCAGTTCCTCCTCGACGCGGCGGGAGCGCAGGATGCGGAGGATATCGGCAGCACCTGACGGCAGCATGTCGGCCTTCTTTCGCGAATTCAGTCAGCTCCAACATGGTGGTGAAGCGAGGGCCGGTACAGTTCCCGCAGCGATCCCGCCAAGACGACGGCGCGGGCGGCTCACTTTGCGTCTGCGTTGCTCAGAAGATCACCCGACGACCGTCGTCTCGAAGTCCGCCGGCATGGTGATCTCGATCAGCTCGAGGTCGTCGCTGTGGTCGATCTCCTTGTGCTTCACGCCGGGCGGTTGATAGACGGTCGAGCCGGCGACCAGCTTGTGCTGACCGTAGCCCTCGTACTCGAAGATCGCCCAACCCTTCAGCACATAGACGAACTGGAAATCGAGCGCGTGGCTGTGGCGCGGCGCGTCGGGATGCTGGCCCGGCACGGCGCGGATCACGTGCGCGCCGACCCTGCCACCGGTGAGCTCCTTCAGGCCGAGCGCACGGTACTCGAAGAAGGGCCGCAGCCCGTCCTTCTGGAAGGAGTCGGGACCGAGATGGCTCACGATGCCGGCGCCTGCCGCCGTCTCGTCCTTGAGCTTCTCCTCCTCGGCCTCGCCGGTCGTCGGAAACAGGTCGGTCATGCCATCCTCCCTCTGTCCGGCAAGGTTACGAGCCGGTCACGGACACGGTGAGCGTGTAGCTGGCCGCGTCGCGGCGGCTGTAGACGATCAGCAGATAAGGCCCGGTCTTGGGCAGGGCGCCGATCCAGGCGGCGGGCTCCTCGCTCGGCCCGGCATCGCGCATGGGCTTGCCGTTCAGAGCGAGCGTGCCATCGGCGTTGGTGCGTACGCCGGTACCCGGCTCCCAGACCTGGAATGCGACGTTGTTGCCGGGCGATGCGACCGAGACGTTCATGGTCTGGCCGGCCTGTCCCGGCACGTAGTAGAGGCCGCGCGCCTTGGTGTCGGCCAGGCTGCCGGTGACGTTCGTGCCGCCCGCGCCGGGCGTCACGGAGAGGGTGCGGATGGCGGGAAGCTGCTGGGCGAGGGCGGGCGCAGCGGCGAGGAGCGGCAGGGTGCCGAGGAGGTAGCGTCTGTTCATCCCGCCACCCTAGCAGACAGTTCGCCCCGTGCGGACTATCGTCGGGCAAGCCGGGGGAGACGATCATGCCGAGGACACACTCCCCTGTTGTTCCTCTTGAGTCAGCGCTTGTTCCTCGCCATTTTCACAATCAATGATTCCAGACAACTTCTGGCCGAAATTCCTCTGCAACAAAGCGTCGCTAGCATTCCGACAAGGAAGCGGGAAGCCGCACATCATGGCGGCAAAGCTCGACAGGAAGGCATTGGCCCGCCGCACCCTGTTATAGGCAGTGTACCCGCCGGCAAGAGTTGAAGGTGCGTAACAGATGACGAAGGCGACGCGGCGATCGTTTCTGGGGAAGGCCAGTGCCGGCGGCCTCATGGTGGTGTCCGGCTCGGCCTGGGGGCAGGCGGCGGTCGACCTGCCGTTCGCACCGTCCGAGCGTGCACTGACGAAGGGCTTCCCGCAGAAGGGGCCGATGATCCTGCAGCGGACACGGCCGCCGCTGCTCGAGACGCCGTTCGAGGTCTTCGACCGTGGCGTCTTTACGCCCAACGATTCATTTTATGTGCGCTGGCACTGGGCGGTCATCCCGACCGAGATCGATGTCGGGACGTTCCGGCTTTCGGTGCGCGGCCATGTCGACAAGGAGCTGTCCCTTACGTTGAAGGAGATCGTCGACGGGTTGCCGCGGGTCGAGTTGGCGGCGGTCAACC
>Ga0209066_10002822_pt1 | contig 20563 bp, 17 predicted proteins | sample All_14_2_FD_187198 | JGI IMG/M metagenome (GOLD analysis project Ga0209066, IMG submission 187198) | Freshwater microbial communities in response to fracking from Pennsylvania, USA - Allegheny Zone_MetaG_DW_15 (SPAdes) (version 2) ... | reverse complement strand
GACATACGAACGGGGTCGGGGCGGGACACGGGAAGCCCGCGATTGTACGTGCTGAGCGCGGGGCTGGTATGCCTGATGCGGTGTGTTGTCGTCCGGCTGCAACCAAACCGAAACATGACAGCGTCGAAAAACCGTCACATTACTGTCGTAAAAAGCGGGCTCGTAAGGACACACAGTACTTCGCTAGCCCGCCGCATGCCCCTGCCCCGCCTCTTCTCACCCGCTGATGCTGCAAAACGACCCGCGTCGCTGGCCGTCGGCCTGGGCTGGCTGCTTGCAATTGCGGCACTGGCCTGGAGTGGCACGAGCGTGACACGCCTGTTTGCCACCCCCTCATTGCCGGCCGCGGTCGAGCCCGAGACGCCTACCTTATCCCCTGCGGAGCTTGCCTCCCAGCTCGTCGCCACCCAAGGTCTGTTTGCCAACCAATCGGCCCTTCCGGCACAGATGACATCCCGCAGCGACGCCGCGCTGACGTCCGTTCATCTCATCGGTGTCGCCACTGGATTCAGCGGTGGGCGTGCCTTTGCACTGATCGAGCGCGAAGGCAGAAGTTTTGGGCTGGGCGTTGGCGACCCACTCGACGACACGCTGAGCGACTGGCGGATTGCCTCAATCCACGCCGACCGTGTCGAACTGCGCGCGGGTGAACGCACGCACATCGTGCGACTGAATGTCGCCCGCAGCACCCAGCCGACCACTGCGGCCGACAACGATCTGTCACCACAAGAAGAAGACTGAACCATGCCCCCTCGGTCCCGCGCCTCCAACGCGACGGACGGCAAGCTCGCCGATTCGCTGACCCGCATCAAAGGCATCCGCCTTGCCCATCGCACGCTGCGCCAGGCCGCCTTGTTGACCACCCTGCTGCTGGGGCTGGCGCTGATGGCAGGCACGCCACGTATTGCCAATGCCGAACCGGACCGGGTCGAGCTGAATTTTGCCAACGCGGAGATCCACGCCGTCATCAAGGCCGTCGGCCAGATCACCGGGCGCAACTTCCTGATCGACCCGCGCGTCGAAGGCACGCTGAATATCATCACCAACACCGCGGTGCCACGCGCGCTGACCTACGACATCCTGCTGGCAGCACTGCGGCTTCAAGGCTACGCGGTGGTCGAGTCCGGCGGCATCACGCGTGTGGTGCCCGAAGCGGATGCCAAGCTGAACGGCGTGCCGGTGGCCAGCGGCAAGACGCCTCCGCGGGGCACCGGCCTCGTCACCCAGGTGTTCGCCCTGCAGCACGAATCCGCCGCCGGCCTCGTCGCCGCAATCCGGCCGCTGGTCAGCCCGAACAACGCCGTGTCTGCGCTGCCGGCCAGCAACGCGCTGGTCGTCACCGACTACGCCGACAACCTGGCACGCATCGCGCAAATCGTTGCCTCGATCGATGTTCCGCAAGGCGATCTGCTGGTGATCCCGCTGCAGCACGCTGCGGCCCGTGACCTGACCGAGACCGTGATGCGCCTGCTCGGCGCTGGCACGCGTGGTCAGGCCGACCCGACACAGGACATCATGGTGGTGCCGGACACGCACAGCAACAGCCTGCTGGTGCGCGCGGGCAGTCCATCGCGACTGGCGGCCGTGCGCCAGGTGGTGGCTTCGATCGACCGCCCGGGTGCGGGCGGCAACATCCGCGTCGTCTATCTGCGCAATGCCGAGGCCACGCGCGTGGCCGAGACGCTGCGTGCGATCCTCGCCAGCGAGGGCGCCAGCACACAAGCCAGCCCTGGTTTACCGGCCCTGCCTGCTGCGGCAGCGGCCCCCGGCACAGCGCCGACGCCTGAACGCACGACGGACGGCGGCACGACCAACGTGAGCGCGGCCCGCCCGGCACCGTTCGCTGCGGCGACCCCGGGCAACGCCCTGGCCGCCGGCAGCATGATCCAGGCCGACGCCGCGAGTAACGCCCTGATCATCACGGCACCCGACGCCATCTACAACAACCTGCGCAACGTCATCGAACAACTCGACCGCCGGCGTGCTCAGGTTTATGTCGAGGCACTGGTGGCTGAGATCACCTCCGAGCGCGCCGCCGACTGGGGCATCCAGTGGGGCGCGGTGAGCAATCGCGGCTCGACCACCCTCGGTGGCATCAGCGGTTTCAGCAACGGCAACAACAATCTGCAGACCCTGGCCAGCGGGGCCGCCTCCGGCAATCTGGCGCTGCCCGGCAACGGGCTGAACATCGGGCTGACGACCGGCACGGTGACGCTGCCCGGTATCGGCACCGTGCCCAGCCTGTCGGTGCTCGCCCGCTTCCTGGAAAACGACAGCAAGACCAACATTCTGTCCACGCCCAACCTCGTCACCCTGGACAACGAAGAAGCCAAGATCGTCATCGGCCGCAATCTGCCCTTCGTCACCGGCCAGTACACCAACACCGGCACCAGCGGCGGCGCGGTGAGCCCCTTCCAGACCATCGAGCGCCGCGACGTCGGCCTGACGCTGCGCGTGCGCCCGCAAGTCTCCGAGGGCGGGGTAGTGAAGCTGGCGATCTACCATGAAGCGTCGAGCGTCGTCAGCGGCGTCGACAGCGCCAACGGCCCGATCACCAACAAGCGCTCGCTCGAGTCGACCGTGCTGGTGGACGACGGCGCCATCATCGCGCTGGGTGGCCTGATCGAGGACACCTACAGCGCCGGCGAGGAAAAGGTCCCCGTGCTGGGCGACATTCCCGTGGCGGGCAACCTGTTCCGCTACGACAGCCGCAAACGCAGCAAGACCAACCTCGTCATCTTCCTGCGCCCGGTCGTACTGCGCGATGCCGACAGCTATGCCGGCCTGACCGCGTCCCGCTACGACTACGTGGTCGGCCAGCAGCAACGCGTCGCGGGTCGGCTGCTGCCGGGCGAACGCACGCCGGCAGAGTTGCCGGCCTTCGGCAGCAACCCGCCCGCCATCCCCCGCACCCGCGATCTGGCACCGGAGGAACGTGCGGGGACGCCGCTCGACAATCAGGCGGCTGCACCACTCGAGGACCGCGGCTGGCAATGAGCGAATCCGCGGTTCCCTACGCCTTCGCTCGCAAGCACGGGCTGATCCTGGCCGACCTCGCCGAGGATAGCGCCGAGGTGTTGCTGCGACCGGGTGCCAGCCTGCCGGGCCTGGCCGAGCTACGTCGCATGCTCGCCCGGCCGCTGACGCTCACCCGGGTCGACGCAGCACGCTTCGACGCCTGCCTGGCGGAGCATTACGGCGGCGAGGCGGGCGCCACCGCGGCGCTGGTCGCAGACATCGGGCAGGAACTCGACCTCGGGCAGCTGATGAGCGAACTCCCTGCCGTTGAAGACCTGCTCGAATCGCAGGACGAGGCGCCGATCATCCGCATGATCAACGCCCTGCTGACGCAGGCGGTGCGCGATGGGGCGTCCGATGTGCACGTCGAGCCTTACGAGCGCGACTCGGTGGTGCGCTTCCGCCGCGACGGCGTACTGCACGACGCCGCCCGCCCGCACCGCGCCCTGCACGCGGCGATGGTGTCGCGCATCAAGATCATGGCCGGCCTCGACATCTCGGAAAAACGCCTGCCGCAGGATGGTCGCATCGGTCTGCGCCTGGCCGGTCGCCAGGTGGACGTACGCGTGTCGACCCTGCCCACCGCGCATGGCGAACGTCTGGTGCTACGCCTGCTGGACAAAGGCGCGGCGCGCCTCGGGCTGGAATCGCTGGGGATGGCGGACGACACGCGCAGCCGTTTCGAAACGCTTCTGCAACAGCCGCACGGCATCGTGCTGGTCACCGGCCCCACCGGCTCGGGCAAGAGCACCACGCTGTATGCCGCCTTGCAAGGCATGGACGCGCAGCGGCTGAACATCGTCACTGTCGAAGACCCGGTGGAATTCGACCTGCCCGGCATTGGACAGACCCAGGTCAATCCACGTATCGATCTCGACTTTGCCCGCGCACTGCGCGCCATCCTGCGCCAGGACCCGGACGTGATCATGATCGGTGAGATCCGCGACCTGGAGACCGCACAGATCGCGGTACAGGCCAGCCTGACCGGCCACCTCGTGCTGGCCACGCTGCACACCAACGACGCGGCTTCGGCGGTGACACGACTGGTCGACATGGGCATCGAGCCCTTCCTGCTGGCCTCCAGCTTGCGTGGCGTACTGGCTCAGCGGCTGCTGCGCAAGCTGTGTCCACATTGCCGCCGGCCGCAGATGATCGGCAAGGAAGAACAGGCGCTGTTCGGTCCTGACGTTCCCACCCGAGCGTGGACCGCCGGAGCGTGCGAGTGTTGCGCGCACACCGGCTACACCGGCCGCACCGGCATTCACGAGCTGATCTGCATCGATCCCTCACTGACCGGGATGATCCACGATCGTGACGACGAGGCCGCTCTGCGCGCCGCAGCCCGCGCAGCCGGCGCCCGCAGCTTGCGCGACGACGGTCTGCGGCTGCTGGCAGACGGCCGCACTTCACCCGAAGAACTACTGCGGGTGACGCGCGAATGAGCGCCTTTCACTACCGCGCCGTCGATCTGGACGGCCGCGAATCCCGCGGCGTGCTGGAAGCGGACAGCGGCCGAGCCGCACGTGCGCAGCTGCGCGATCGCGGCTTGTTCGTGCTCGATGTCGGTTCGGTGCGGGAGCGCGGGGGACGCACGACGCGCGAGCGCCGGCGCATCAGCGAAGCCGCCCTGGCCCTGCTGACACGACAGTGGGCGACGCTGCTCGGATCAGGACTGACGGTGGAGCACTCGCTGACCGCGCTCATCGACCAGGCCGAAAGCGAACACATCGGTCGTATGCTGGCCGGCGTGCGTGCCGAGGTGATGTCGGGCATGGCGCTGAGTGCGGCGCTGGAATCCTTCGCCGTCCACTTCCCCCCCATCTACCGCGCTTCCGTCGCCGCGGGCGAAAAGTCGGGTCGCCTTGCCGATGTGCTTGAGCAGCTCGCCGGCTACCTCGAGCGGCGCGGCAGCCTGCGGCAGAAGACGCTGCAGGCCCTGCTGTATCCGGCCATCGTGGCGGCCGTCGCGTTGCTGGTGGTGACCGGGCTGATGACCTATGTCGTACCGCAAGTGGTCAGCGTGTTCCAGCAAGGCAGCCAGACCCTGCCGCCCCTGACGCGCGGCCTGATCCTGATCAGCGATCTGCTGCGCACCTGGGGCTGGACGCTGCCGCCCACCCTGCTCGGCCTCGGCCTCGTTGTGCACTCGGCACTGCGAAAACCCGCCTTGCGACGGCGCTGGCATGCTCGCCTGCTCGCGCTGCCGCTGCTCGGCCGCCACCTGCGCAGCCTGGAATCCGCGCGCCTGGCCAGCACACTCGCCATCCTGTACGGCAGCGGTGTCGCGCTGCTGCAGGCGCTGGAGGCGGGACGCAAGGTGCTGATCCTGATGCCACTGCAGGACGCCATCGCCCGCGCCAGCGAGCAGGTGCGAGAAGGCCAGTCGCTGGCGCGCGCGCTGGGGGCGGCACGGCAGTTTCCCCCGCTGCTGCTGCACATGATCGCCAACGGCGAAGCCACCGGGCGCCTGGGCGAGATGCTCGACCGCGCTGCGCGCCTGCAGCAGCAGGACGTCGAGAACCGCATCGGCGCGCTGACCAGCCTGCTGGAGCCCGCGCTGCTGCTGGTGATGGGCGGTCTGGTCATGCTGATCGTGCTGGCGGTGATGCAGCCGATCATCGAACTCAATACCTTGATGAACTGACGAGAACGAAGATGCCTATCCACTCACCTCATGCCTTGAATCGCAATGCAGACCGGCTTCGTGGCTTCACCCTGATCGAACTGATGGTGGTCATCGTTATTCTCGGTGTGCTGGCCGCGCTGGTCGTGCCACGGGTACTGAGCCGCCCGGATGAAGCACGCGCCGTCGCCGCCAAGCAGGACATTGCCTCGCTGATGCAGTCGCTGAAACTCTACCGCCTGGACAACCGCCGTTACCCCACGGCAGAGCAAGGCCTGCAGGCGCTCGTCCAGCAGCCGACGTCCGGCCCGCGCGCCGACAACTGGAAGGCCTACATCGAGCGCCTGCCGAGCGACCCCTGGGGCGCGCCCTACCAGTACCTGAACCCGGGCGTGAATGGCGAGATCGACGTGTTCAGCTTTGGCGCTGACGGCAAAGCGGGCGGTGACGGCGCCAACGCTGACATCGGATCGTGGAATCTCTGAGCCGCATGCGGCTCGCCCGCCCCGCCTGGGGTTTCACGCTGATCGAGGTCATGGTGGTGCTGAGCTTGTTGGCGATCATGGCGCAGGGCCTTGCACTGAGCCTCGGCGCGCTGGCATCGCGCGACGCCGATCGTGCGGTCGAAGCCTTGCGCGGGCGGCTGGCGTTTGCTGCCGAACGCGCCTGGGTGCGCGGCCAGCCGCTGGCTTTCGAACGCACCGCGGAGGGTTATCGCTTTCTGGCGCGTGCTGGCGACGGACATTGGCAGGTGATCACGGACAGTGGCGTGCTGGCAGAAAGGCCACTACCCGACGGACTGATGTGGCACACGCTCGAACTCGACGGTCGTCCCGTGTCCGGAGAGACCCTGCTGGTGTTCACGCAGCGCATGCCCGTCTTTCGGCTGGCACTCACGGACACGGAAGGCAAGCAGCGGATGATCGCGGGAAACGGCGGGAGCTTTGAACTGGCCAGTCAGGCGTTCGCGAAATGAGCGGGAATAGGAATGCACGGGGTTTCAGCCTGCTGGAAAATCTCGTCGCGCTCGCCATCGTCGCCATCGCGCTGTCGGCCGCGTTGCGTGCAGGGGCGCAGGCCGTCGACACCAGCGAAGGCCTTGCCGAGCGCACGCTCGCGCGCTGGGTGGCACAGAATCGACTGGCCGAATTGCGCGCGCTACCAGGCTTGCTGGCGCTGGGCACGAGCACCGGCGAGGCGCAGCAAGGACACCAGCACTTCCGTTGGGAGCAGCGCGTATCGACCACGGCGGATGCGCGTTGGCGCACCATTGCGCTCACGGTGTTCGACGAGGACAGCCACGTACGGGCACGCCTCGACGGGCACGTACTGGCGCACCCGTGACCCGATGTACCCCGTTCGCACGATCCGCCGACCTCATTCCCGACGCCGAGCGCCTGCTGCGCACGCTGGCCTGACCTTGGTCGAGTTGCTGGTGGCCCTCGCGGTGTTCGCCATCCTCGGCGGCCTCAGCTATCGCGCCGTCAGCCAGATGAGCGCGCTGGAAACGCGGCTGCAATCGCAGCACGAACACTGGCGTCAGCTCTCACATGGCCTGTTGCGGCTCGAGACGGATCTGTTGCAGCTGGCCACGCCACCGGCCGGGATGTACGCAGTGCGCCTGGAGCCATCCCGCAGCCATGGGCAAGCGCTTGACCTGCTGGTGGATGATGGACAGGCGGAACGCCTGTCACAGATCCGTATCCGTCTCGTTCAAGGCCAGCTTGTGCGGGTCCGAGAAGCCACTTTCCCGCTCGGTCAGCCGGCGGAAACGGAAATTCTGGTCGACGACGTCGACCGCATCGAATGGCGATTCATGCACCGCGGGACCTGGCACGCGCAATGGCCAACCGCCGGCGCCATATCCGACATTCGACCCGATGCCATCGAGCTGGTCATGTGGCTGCCTGCCGGCGGAAACATCCGGCGCGTGATCGCCCTGCAATGAACGCACCGTGCCCAGCCCAGTGGTCCCACTGACTCTGCAAGATCATTCCCATGCCCCCCCGCCCTTCCACACACACTCGACTGATCGCGCTGATCGACGAAAGCTGGCCCATGGCTCCCGCGGTTTCATGGGTACTTATCGATGCGCACGGTGAAGTGCGCGATCGCGGCCGAAGTGCTGTCACGGACTGGCCGACGCATGACGGGCTGTGGGTCGTGCTCGGCGCAAGTCAGTGTAGCTGGCACAGCGTACGCCTGCCGCGCGGACGCGCCAGCAGCGATCCGAAACTGCTTGGCTTTGCGCTTGAAGACTGCCTTTTGGGGGAACCCGACACACATCATGTGACGATCGTGCGACGCCAGGCCGAGAGCGACAGCGTCAGTGGCGTCTCGGCGCAGATCATCATCACCAGCCGCAAGCGATTGCATGACATCGTGTCGTTACTGGCGGCCAGCGGACAGCATCCAAAACACATTTACAGCGAGCTGCAGTGCGCTTCCGAATCCGCAGGCCACTGGATTCTGGCGCTGCGTTCGGGGCACGCCCTGTTGCAATCGGTCACCGGCGCCAGGGTGGCGCTGGACGGCGCGACCGTGCAGCTGGCGACGCTCCTGCACGACTGGATGAGCACCACAGCGACGCAGGACGACGCACCCACCAAACTGACAATCCTCGCTGAACCGGACGCCCGCGACACCGCGGACAGCATTGCCGCCGGGCTTCCAAGCTCAATTCAGATCGCTCACGGCCCCTACTCGTGGTGGGCAACGGAGACGGCCGCCGATCTGTTGCATGGCGAGTTTGCGCACGCATCGGGTTCGGGGTCGCTGCTGCGCCGGCTACGCCTGCCCTTATCGATTACCGCTGCAGCACTCGTCGTTCTGGCAGGTGGAGCGCTGGCCGACATCCTGCGCATGCGTGCCGCAGTGGCGTTGATCGAGGCCGACGTCCGTGCCCGTTTCAGCGCAGCCATGCCAGCGACACCCATGTTGGCCCCCGAAGCGCAACTCGCTCGCCGACTGGAGACGCTCAAACAAGCACGGGGCCAGATCGCCGGAGACGACCTTTTGCTGCAGCTCAGTGAATTTGCCGCCCTGCAGGCCGATACCCCGATCACCGCGCTGCGCTACGACGCCGGGACGCTCTCATTGACGCTTGAGAGCGAACCCGCAGCAACGCTGCCTGACCTGCAGCGCGCCCTGGATGAACGCGGTGCCCGCAACATCGAACTGATCCTGGGAAAAACCCAATGAAACGTCCTCTCATGCATCCATTGCGCACCGTATGCGCCGCGTTGTTGGTCCGCTGGCTTGGCCTGTCACCAAGAGAACGGCGGATGCTGCTGGCCAGCCTGATTGTCACCGCCACAGCAGCCGTCTTCACCCTGAGTGAATGGCTGGTAAGCGAACATCGACGGCTCGAGGCCCATCTTGCGCAGTTGCAGGTACGCCAGATTCAGGTCGTCAGAGTCGCATCGGAAATTGCGCGCCTGGACGAATCCGAGGTCACTTCGGCACCCTCACCGATCACGCCAGACAGGTTGAAGGTCATCGCGGACAGCGCAAACGACGCGGGATTGGCGCTGGAATTCAGCGCTTTGGACGAGTTCACCGTCTCATTCACCGGCAAAGGCGAGACACATGCCTTGATCCGCTGGCTCGGCCGGGTTCAGGTCGAGCACGGAGCTCGACCTGCCACGCTGGAGGCGATAACCCGCGACGGAGCAGATGAACTCCAGGGCTTGCTCCGCTGGACTGCGTCCTAGACGCGTTTTTGGCGTTCATCGCCTTTATGGCTTATTTAAACCTAATCAATATTTTCGCAATCTACTCTTCATGTCGGCGCAACCTCGACTGAAGACAATGCCGGCTCCTCGCCCTTCCCTCAACGGAGCATGTAGATGAGCCATTTCGACCAGGACGACCTGCCGAGCAACCTGTCCGACAACGAACACTTCCAGCAGATCGTGGACCGCAGCGTGTCGCGCCGCGGTTTCCTGAAATCAGGTCTGGGTTTTGGCGCTGCCGCCTTCCTTGCGGCCCCGATGGCGGCCTACGCAGCCCAGCAAGCCCAGCAAGCCCATCAGCACATCAGCAAGAGCGCGCCGGGCGCACTGAAGAAGTCACCCACCATCGGCTTCAAGCCGATCGCCACGTCCAGCGCCGACACCATCGTTGTTCCGGAAGGCTATGAAGCCCAAGTGTTTGCACGCTGGGGCGATGCCCTGTTCGCCGACTCACCCGCCTGGCGCCCGGACGGCACCAACAGCGGTGAAGACCAGGCCCGCCAGATTGGTGACAACCACGACGGCATGCATTTCTTCCCGCTCAACGGCAAGTCGAGCCAGGAAGGCCTGTTGGTGATGAACCACGAGTACACCAACTACGAATACTTGTTCGGTGCGGAGTTCATGACCCCCTGGACCGCTGACAAGGTCCTGAAGGCACAGAACGCCCACGGCGCCTCGGTGCTGCATGTGCGCCAGCAGAACGGCAAATGGGACATCGTCCGTAACTCGAAATACAACCGCCGCATCACCGGTAACACCGAGATGGCGATCAGTGGCCCGGCAGCCGGCCACGCGCTGATGCGCACCAAGGACGACCCGCAAGGCACGCGCGTGCTCGGCACGCTCAACAACTGTGCCAACGGCTTCACGCCCTGGGGCACTTACCTGACCTGTGAAGAGAACTTCAACGGCTATTTCGGCACCACCAGTGGCGCCGACAGCCGCGACGAAGTCCAGCGCCGTTATGGCATCAGTGCCCGCAGCACCGGCTATCGCTGGGAAGAGTTCGACGACCGCTTCGACTACGTCAAGGAGCCGAACGAATCGAACCGCTTTGGCTGGATTGTCGAGATCGACCCCTTCAACCCGGAATCGATGCCCGTCAAGCGCACCGCGCTGGGGCGTATCAAGCACGAAAACTGTGCCTACGCCTTCACCGCCGACCGCCGCGTCGTGGTGTACATGGGTGACGATCAGGTCAACGACTACATCTACAAGTTCGTGTCGGATGGCCGCTTCGTTCCGGGCAAGGACGCCGACAACCGTCGTCTGCTCGAAGACGGCAAGCTGTACGTGGCGAAGTTCAGTGATGGAGCCGTCAGCGGTGACTTCATGGGCGACGGCCAGTGGATCCTGCTCGACAAGCAAGCAAACCCGGTACTGGCTGCCGACAGCCGCTTCGCCGACCAGGCCGAAGTGCTGATCAAGACCCGTCTGGCTGCGGATGCGGTCGGCGCGACCAAGATGGACCGCCCGGAGTGGATCACCGTCCACCCTGGCACCAACGAGGTCTACTGCACGCTCACCAACAACAGCGGTCGTACCGTCACCGACGATGCCAACCCGCGTGCGCAGAACCGCTTCGGCCAGATCGTGCGTTGGCGCGAAGCCGGCAACGATGCTGCCGCGACGAGCTTCGAATGGGATCTGTTCGTCGTCGCCGGCAACCCGATCGCCTATCCGGATCGTAACGATCTGCGCTCGGGCTCGGCCGCCATCACTGCCGACAACACCTTCAACAGCCCGGACGGCATTGGTTTCGACGCTGACGGTCGCCTGTGGATCCAGACCGACGGCAACTACAGCAACACCGGCATCTATGCCGGTCAGGGTAACAACCAGATGCTGTGTGCCGACCCGGTCTCGGGTGAAATCAAACGCTTCCTGGTGGGCCCGTCGGGTTGCGAGATCACTGGCCTGACCTTCACCCCGGATGGCAAGACGATGTTCATCAACGTCCAGCACCCGGGCGAAGCCAGCGGTCATCCGAACTCCCCGGCAGTGCCGACGGGCATGACGATGGACCAGTTCGTCGCTGCCAACCCGCTGGCCTTCAGCCAGTGGCCGGAAGCCGCCGGTGGCCGTCCGCGCTCGGCGACCGTCGTGGTCACGAAGAAGGACGGCGGCATCATCGGTACCTGATGCACCCCTGCAGCAAGCCACCCCGCACGGGGTGGCGTTTCAAGCGACCGCAAGGTGCGGCGATCATCGTCGCGCTGCTTGCGGTCGCGCTCGTTGCGGGCCTAGCAACGACGATTCTGTTCCGACTGGACATCGGTATCGAGCGCGATGCCGGTCTGCGAGATCAGGCACAAGCACGGCAACTTGCGCTGAGCACCGTCGACTATGCGCGCCTGACGCTTGAGGCCGATGCGCGTACAACGCGCATCGACTGGACGGGCGAAGCCTGGGCGCAGCCCCTGTCACCGGCCTTGAACCCCGAGGCACGCATCAGGCTATCGATCGCGGATGCATCAGGAATGAGCGAACATAATGCGTTGATACGCGCAATCGCCGAGCCACGGCACCTTAACTCAGGTACGTCCGTGCTCATTGAGGGCGATGGCAAGCCGTCACCCTCGCTTGCCGTTCGCATCAACGTCAATACCGCCCCGCCTGAAACACTCCGCCTCGTGCTGCCGGGTGCCACGGCCGCACAAGCCGCGACCGTCGCTAGCCAACTGCGGCAGCAGCCAATCGAAACTCTGAAAGTGCTTGCCGAGCGCCTGCCCGAAGGCATCAACCTGCCCGACCCGGAGCAGGTCGACGTCATCAGCGATCTATTCCTTGCCGATGTCATCGTCGAATACGGCGTGTCGACCTTCGCCCTTCAAGCCTTACTGGCACGGAGCGACGGTGGCGTCCGCGTGGTCACACTGAAGCTGCGCTGACTGAACCCGCTCACTCCACGCGGTGCGCTTCCGCCAGGTAGTCCCGCGTACGCATCTCGATCAAGCGGCTGACCGTACGCACGAACTCGTGCGCATTCTGCCCTTCGGTATACAACTCATAAGCCGGCACCTCGGCACTGACGATGAGCTTGACCCGATGGTCGTACAGCACATCGATCAACCAGGTGAAGCGTCGTGCCTCGGCGGCATTGCCGACCAGCATCTTGGGCACGTCGGACAACACCAAGGTGTGGTGCTCACGTGCAATCTCGAGGTAATCGTTCTGCGAACGCGCGCCTTTGCAGAGCGTGGCGAAGTCGAACCAGATCACACCCGGCGCCTTGCGGATCACTGGCAGTGTGCGCTCCAGGATTTCGATTTCGCCCGTCTCGCCGGGGCCACCGGCCAGGCGAACGAAGTCGTCCTCGAGCTTGCGTTCGGCAGCGTCATTGTGCGGGATCAGGTAGATCTCGAGTGCCTCGAGCGTGCGCAGGCGGTAATCCGTGCCATCGTCGACCTCGATCACATCGAAGCTCTTCTTGATGAACTCGATCGTCGGCAGGAAGTTGATCCGCATCAGGCCGTTGGGATACAGGCCGTCCGGCGGGTAATTGGTGGTCATCACGAAGATGACGCCACGGGCAAACAGGGCTTCGAGCAAGCGGCCAAGGATCATCGCGTCGGCGATGTCCGAGACGTGGAACTCATCAAAGCACAACAGGCGCGTCTCGCGCGCGATGCGGTCGGCGACCTTTTGCAGCGGGTCGGGCTCGTGGTTGTGGTTCTTCAGGTCGTTCTGCACTTCCTGCATGAAGGCATGGAAATGCACCCGGCGCTTGCGCGTGTAGGGCACGGAATCGAAGAAACAGTCCATCAGGAAGCTTTTGCCGCGACCGACGCCCCCCCAGAAATACACGCTGCGCGGCTGCGATGGACGCGCGAACATCTTGCGCAGCTTGCTGCGGCGTGCCGCCTTGAAGCCGATCAGTTCCGTGTACAGGCGCTGCAGACGGGCCGCCGCGGCACGTTGCGCGGGGTCGGAAGTGAAACCACGGGCCTTGAGCTGGGCCTCGTATGCGTCAAGCATGCCGTGTTCGGCCACGTTGAGGATGCGATGGGGCATGGTGCGAAGCGACTCGTCGAAGAAACAGAAAAGTTAACGGAAAAACGGGGTGAGTCGAGAGGGGTGCCCCCCTCCTCCCTCACCCCGTCGGGTCAGGCGTCGATCAGAAGTGCAGCGGACGCTTGTCGCAGGCCAGCGCGGCCTCGTGCACCACTTCCGACAGCGTCGGATGGGCATGGCAGATGCGCGCCAGATCTTCCGAGCAACCGGCGAACTCCATCGCCACCACGGCTTCGGAGATCAGTTCCGAGGCGTTGGCACCGATGATGTGCACACCGAGGATGCGGTCGGTGTTGGCATCGGCCAGCATCTTGACGAAGCCGGTCGGGTCGCCCATTCCCAGCGCGCGGCCATTGGCGAGGAACGGGATCTTGCCGACCTTGTAGGCGACGCCTGCGGCCTTGAGCTGCTGCTCGGTCTTGCCGACCCAGGCGATCTCGGGGCTGGTGTAGATGACCCAGGGCACGGTGTCGAAATTGCAGTGACCCGCCTGGCCCGCCATCAACTCGGCAACCATCACCGCCTCTTCCATCGCCTTGTGCGCCAGCATCGGGCCGCGCACCACGTCGCCTACCGCCCACACGCCGGGCAGGTTGGTGCGGCAGTGGTCATCGACTTCGATCATGCCGCGCTCGGTGACCTTCAGGCCAACGGCTTCGGGGTTCAGACCCGCGGTGTTCGGCACGCGACCGACGGACACGATCAGGCGATCGGCCTCCAGCTTCTGGTCGGCACCGTCCTTGTCCTTGTAGGCGATCGTCACGCCCTTCTTGCCGATCTTGACCTCGCCGATCTGCACGCCGAGGTTGATCTTGAGGCCTTGCTTGGTGAAGACCTTCAGCGCTTCCTTGGCCACATCCTGGTCGGCGGCGGCGAGGAAGTCGGGCATGGCTTCGAGCACGGTCACGTCCGCACCCACGCGGCGCCACACCGAGCCCATCTCCAGGCCGATGACGCCGGCGCCGATCACGGCGAGCTTCTTCGGCACTGCATCGATATCGAGCGCGCCAACGTTGTCGCAGACAATCTTGTTGTCGACCGGGATACCGGGCAGGTGGCGCGGCGACGAACCGGTGGCGACGATCACTTGCTTGGCGACGACGAGCTCTTCGCCGACCTTGACGTGCCAACCGGCGTCGCCCTTACCGGCGAAAGAACCGTGGCCGTTCAGCAGCGTGACCTTGTTCTTCTTGAACAGACCCTTGATGCCGCCGGTGAGCTGGTCGACGATGCCCGACTTGCGCGCGATCATCTTGGCAACGTCGATCTTCGGCGTACCGACGCTGATACCCTGGCCCTCGAAGCTGTGACCCGCTTCTTCAAACAAATGCGAGGTATGCAGCAATGCCTTGGACGGGATGCAGCCCACGTTCAGGCAGGTGCCGCCGAGGCGCGGCTCGCCCTTGGGGTCGGCATACGGATTCGATTCGCAGCACGCGGTCTTGAAGCCGAGTTGCGCGGCACGGATGGCGGCAACATAGCCGCCGGGGCCACCGCCGATGACGAGGACGTCGAATTCTTTGGACATTCATCTCTCCCTACAGGAAAACGGGGCGCTGCCCCGCCGCGCGGGCAAGAAGCCCTGCAGCGTGACGCGCCCCTGCATGTTTTGATCAGACGTCGAGGATCAGGCGAGCCGGATCTTCCAGCGCTTCCTTCATCGTCACCAGACCCAGCACCGCTTCGCGACCGTCGATGATGCGGTGGTCGTAGGACATCGCCAGATAGTTGATCGGACGGATGACGATCTGGCCGTTCTCGACCACCGGACGATCCTTGGTGGCGTGAATGCCCAGAATGGCCGATTGCGGCGGGTTGATGATCGGGGTCGACATCATCGAGCCGAACACGCCGCCGTTGGAGATCGAGAACGTGCCGCCGGACAGGTCTTCCAGCGACAACTTGCCGCCCTTGGCCTTCTCGCCGAACTCGGCGATCTTGAGTTCGATCTCGGCGATCGACATGGACTCGGCGTTGCGCAGGATCGGCACCACCAGGCCGCGCGGCGAACCAACCGCGATGCCGATGTCGATGTAGCCGTGATAGACGATGTCGTTGCCATCGACCGAGGCGTTCAGGATCGGGAACTTCTTCAGCGCGGCCACGGCGGCCTTGACGAAGAAGCCCATGAAGCCCAGACGCACGCCGTGCGCCTTCTCGAACTTGTCGCCGTACTGCTTGCGCAGGGCCATCACCGGCGCCATGTTCACTTCGTTGAACGTGGTCAGGATGGCGTTTTCGTTCTTCGACTGGATCAGGCGCTCGGCGATGCGGGCGCGCAGACGGGTCATCGGCACGCGTTCTTCCGCGCGGTCACCAACTGCCGCAATGACGGCCGGCGCAACGGCAGCCGCCTTGGGCTGTGCTGCCACGGCGTCTTCCTTGGTCACACGACCGCCACGACCGGAGCCGGCGACATCACCTGCGGCAATGCCCTTCTCGTCGAGAATCTTTCGCGCGGCCGGGCTCGCGGCACCGGCGGCAGACGCTGCGGTAGCCGGCGGCGGCGTAACAGCCTGAACCGGCGCAGCCGTCGGTGCAGCACCTGCCGCAGCCTTGGCTTCGGTATCGATCTGAGCAATCAATTCGCCCGAAGTGACGGTGTCACCATTGGTCTTGATGATCTTGACCAGCACGCCATCAGCCGGAGCGGGCGTTTCGAGCACGACCTTATCGGTCTCGATGTCGATGAGGTTCTCGTCGCGCGAGACGGCATCACCTTCCTTCTTGTGCCACGTCACCAACGTCGCTTCGGAAACGGATTCGGAAAGCTGCGGTACTTTGACTTCGATCAGCATGGAGTTCTCTCCCTGGTTGTTCTATCAGTTCGGGGACTGCGGTGTAGTGTCCTGGATCGGACCGAAAGCGTGTTCGATCACGGCCTTCTGCTGCTGGTTGTGCTTGGCGTAGTAACCCACCGCCGGCGAAGCCGCAGCCGGACGGCTGACGAGCAGCAGCTTGCGCTTGGTGCCGAGCACGTTGACCAGATGCTGACGCGAGGCGAGCCAGTACCAGGCACCCTGGTTACGCGGTTCTTCCTGACACCAGACGACTTCCTTGGCATTCGGGAACTGTTCGATCGCCTTGCCGAACTCTTCGGCCGGGAAGGGATAGAGCTGCTCGACACGCACCAGCGCAGTGTCGGTGATGTTGTTCTCACGACGATGTGCCAGCAGTTCGTAGTAGATCTTGCCCTGGCACAGCACCACGCGCTTGACCTTCTTCGGATCGAGATTCTCTACCTCGGGAATCACGGTCTGGAAGCGGCCATTGGCCAGCTCGTCGATCGAAGAAATGGCTTCTTTGTGACGCAGCAAGGACTTCGGCGTGATAATGATCAGCGGCTTGCGCAGACGACGCACCATCTGGCGACGCAACAGATGGAAGATCTGCGCCGGAGTGGTGGGCACGCAGATCTGCCAGTTGTTCTCGGCAGCCATGTTCATGAAGCGCTCGGGACGTGCCGACGAGTGCTCCGGACCCTGGCCTTCGTAGCCGTGCGGCAACATCATCACCAGGCCCGACAGTCGGCCCCACTTCGCCTCGCCCGAGCTGATGAACTGGTCGATCACGACCTGGGCACCATTCACGAAGTCGCCGAACTGGGCTTCCCAGACGACGAGTTCGTTCGGCTCGGCGGTCGAGTAACCGTATTCGAAAGCCAGCAAGGCCTCTTCCGACAGCACCGAGTCGTAGCACTGGAAGTTGGCCTGGCCTTCCTGGATGTGCTCCAGGGGTTTGTAGGTGCCCTCGTCCCAACGCTCGCGCTTCTGGTCATGCAGTGCCGCGTGGCGGTGGAAGAAGGTGCCACGGTTGACGTCTTCACCCGAGATACGCACACCGTAGCCCTGGGCCAGCAGGCTGGCGTAGGCCAGGTTCTCGCCCATGCCCCAGTCGAGCGGCAGCTCGCCGCGGGCCATGGCTGCGCGGTCGTCGATGATTTTCTTGACGCGCGAGTGCAGTGCGAAGCCTTCGGGCACCGTCGACAGGCGCTCTCCCAGACGTTTGACTTCTTGCGCCGGGATGGCGGTGCTGGCCTCGTCGGTGTACGGTTGCTTCAGATAAGGCGTCCAGTCGACCGCGAACTGACGGTTGTGACCGGAAAGCACCGGGTTGTAGAGCAGCTCGCCACGGTCGAGATGCTCTCGGTACTCGGCGATCATCTTCTCGGGCTCATCGGCACTGATCGTGCCTTCGGCGACCAGCCGGTCGGCGTAGAGCTTGCGCGTCCCGGGGTGCTTCTGAATCGTGCGATACATCAGCGGCTGGGTGACCATCGGCTCATCCTGCTCGTTGTGACCGAGCTTGCGGAAGCAGATGATGTCGACCACGACGTCCTTCTTGAACTCCTGGCGGAATTCGATGGCCAAGGCCGTCACGAAGGCAACGGCCTCAGGATCGTCGCCATTGACGTGGAAAATCGGCGCTTCGACCATCTTGAAGATGTCGGTGCAGTACAGCGACGAGCGGTAGTCGCGCGGATCGGAGGTGGTGAAGCCGATCTGGTTGTTGACGACGATGTGCATCGTCCCGCCCGTGCCGTAGCCTCGAGTCTGGGAGAAATTGAGCATCTCCTGGTTGACACCTTGGCCGGCCACGGCCGCGTCACCGTGGATCAGCACCGGCAACACTTCACGCTTTTCGGCATCCTTGCGACGCACCTGACGGGCGTAGACCGAACCCGCAACCACCGGGTTGATGATCTCGAGGTGCGACGGGTTGAACGCGAGCGTCAAGTGCATCGGACCGCCCGGGGTCATGACGTCGCTGGAGAAGCCCATGTGGTACTTCACGTCACCGGCGGAGAGATCGGCAGCAGCCTTGCCCTCGAATTCGGAGAACAGCATCGAGGGCGACTTGCCCAAGGTGTTAACCAGGACGTTCAGACGGCCACGATGCGCCATGCCGATCACGGTTTCGGCGACACCCAGGCTACCCGCGACACGCACGATTTCGTCCATCGCGACGATGGCGGTTTCACCGCCCTCGAGTGAGAAGCGCTTCTGACCGACATATTTGGTGTGCAGATAACGCTCGAGCGTTTCGGCCGCGGTGGTGCGCTCGAGAATCCGCTTCTTCATCTCGACGGAGAACTTCGGAGTGCCGCGCACGCTTTCCAGACGGCTCTGGATCCAGCGCTTCTGGGCGATGTCGGAGATATACATGTACTCCGAACCGATCGAGCCGCAGTAGGTCTGGCGCAGCGCCTCTAGAATCTCGCGCAGGCTCGCATGCTCGGTCGAAAAGCCGTGGAAGGAGCCCACGTTGAAGCTCCTCGACAGATCCGCTTCAGTGAAACCGTAGTAGGACGGCTCGAGTTCGGCAATCTGCGGACGCTCGGTTCGCTTGAGCGGATCGAGGTTCGCCCAGCGCGTGCCGAGGAAGCGGTAAGCGTTGATCAGCTGCAGCACGGACACCTGCTGCTTGTCCTCACCGCCGCCCGATACGACGGTACGAACCGGACCGCGCTTGGCCATCTGCTCGAAGGCAGCGATCACCGGACCGTGCGCCACGTCGCGTGCAGCGGCACCGGACTGGCTTTGCAGCTGGTCAAAATAGTTGCGCCATTCTTCCGAAACCGAGTTCGGGTCGGCGAGGTAATTTTCGTATTGCTCTTCGATGAACGGCGCGTTCGAGCCGAACAAGTGCGAGGTCTGTTCGAGTTGCTTCATCATGATGAAAGCCACCTGTGTTTTCTGTTGCCCTGCTTGCGGGTAATACGGTGGTCGGAGATACCGTGGATGGGGTCTCGATGGAAAAACGGGATGAACGCGCACGCGCGATCACCCCGTTACCGTCAGACCCGGCGGAGTCTCCCTCCCCTCTCCATCGTCTCTTACGGACGCTGCTCGATCGACGGAACGTCGCGTCGTGCTGCGCCGGTGTAAAGCTGGCGCGGACGACCGATCTTGTATTCCGGATCAGTGATCATTTCTTCCCACTGGGTGATCCAGCCCACCGTGCGCGCAAGCGCGAAGATGCAGGTGAACATGGAAGTCGGGATACCCAGCGCCTTCTGGACGATGCCCGAGTAGAAGTCGACGTTCGGATACAGCTTCTTCTCGACGAAATACTCGTCTTCCAGCGCGATGCGTTCGAGTTCCTTGGCCAGCTTGAACAGGCGATCGTTCTCCAGACCCAACTCACCCAGGACATCGGAACACACCTTGCCCATCAGCTTGGCACGCGGATCGAAGTTCTTGTACACGCGGTGACCAAAACCCATCAGCTTGAAGCTGTCGTTCTTGTCCTTGGCGCGCTTGATGTATTCGCCGACGCGCGACACATCGCCAATTTCTTCCAGCATGTTCAGGCAGGCTTCGTTTGCCCCACCGTGCGCCGGGCCCCACAGGCAGGCGATACCTGCCGAGATGCAGGCAAACGGGTTGGCACCCGACGAACCGGCCAGACGAACGGTCGACGTCGATGCGTTCTGCTCGTGATCGGCGTGCAGCGTGAAGATGACATCCAACGCACGCACCAGCACCGGGTTCGGCTCGTACTTCTCGCACGGCGTGCCGAACATCATGTGCATGAAGTTGGCGGTATAACCCAGGTCGTTGCGCGGATACATGAACGGCTGGCCAGTGTTGTACTTGTAGGCCATTGCAACGATGGTCGGCAGCTTCGCGATCAGACGGTTGATCGAAACATTACGATGCTCCTGATCGGAGAAATCCATCGCGTCGTGATAGAAGGCCGACAGCGCACCGACGACACCCACCATGATTGCCATCGGGTGAGCATCACGGCGAAAACCGTTGTAGAAGCGGGTGAGCTGATCGTGAACCATGGTGTGGTTCTTGATCACGCCCTCAAATTCGACCTTCTGCCGATCGTTCGGCAGTTCGCCGTTCTTCAGCAGGTAGGCGACTTCAAGGAAATTGCACTTTTCGGCAAGCTGCTCGATCGGATAACCGCGGTACAGCAGCTCACCCTTGTCACCGTCGATGAAGGTAATGCTCGACTTGCAGCTCGCGGTCGACAGAAAACCCGAGTCGTAAGTGAAGAGGCCGGTCTTGCCGCCCAGGGTGCGAATGTCGATGACATCCTGACCATGGGTACCGGTCATCACCGGGAATTCGACGGTCTTGCCATCGACGGTTAGCGTTGCAGTGCGTTCAGTGCTCATAGATCGTCCCTTCTACTAGCCGGTTTAACTGCTTGTCAT
>Ga0209066_10002821_pt1 | contig 20563 bp, 14 predicted proteins | sample All_14_2_FD_187198 | JGI IMG/M metagenome (GOLD analysis project Ga0209066, IMG submission 187198) | Freshwater microbial communities in response to fracking from Pennsylvania, USA - Allegheny Zone_MetaG_DW_15 (SPAdes) (version 2) ... | reverse complement strand
AAGCCCGTGCTCAAACCCGTGAATCGGCAGCGGCAGGCCGCCGAGCAGGTAAGGGCCGATGACGACGCCCGCGCACAGTTCGCCCAGCACGCCGGGTATCCGCAGCCGCTCAAACAGCATGTTTCCCAGGCGGGCCGCAAAAAGCACGACGCCGAGTTGGATCACCAGTGTCGTCATGCGTGCCGTCAGGTCGGGGCCAGAGCCCTCCCCGGCGGCGGCTCCAGACGCCAGAACAGGGCCTGCGACGCATGCGAATAAAAGACCGAATACCCACAACCGGACTGAACGGATCATGACCATACTCCCGCCGACAGGCCCTATTGAGAGAGCCGGCAAAAACAAAGATGACGCTTACGTATATTGCAAGAGACGAGCTACGTTAAGAGAAAAGGCCCGGGGCATGTAGCCCCGGGCCTCACCGGTTGCGGCAAACTTACTTCGCCGCGCTCAGGCTCGCCTGGATCTCGGCCAGTTTGGCCTTGAGGGCGAACGGCATGCGGTTGCCGAACGGCTTATAGGACTCCTCGACCGTGGCAATCTCCTTCTTCCAGCCCTCGACGTCAACGGAGAGAAGCGCCTCCATCGTCGCCTTCAGGCAGGCCTGGTCGCGGTCCTTGTCGACGTAGCCGGTCAAGTCGATCGCGTCGGGCGTCGGAAGGAAGCCGATGGCCGTCTCCTTGGCCTTGCCCTTGCCTTCGATGCGTTCGCAGACCCACTTGAGCACGCGGGCGTTATCGCCAAAGCCGTTCCACATGAAACCTTTTTCATCCTTGCGGAACCAGTTCGTGAAAAACACCTTCGGGAGCTTGGTCGCATCCGTGCGCAGCGGGAAGGTCAGCCAGTGCAGCAGGTAATCGGCGGCGTTGTAACCGAAGAACGGCAGCATCGCCATCGGGTCGCGGCGGACCACGCCGACCGCGCCGAGGTTGGCGGCGGTGGTCTCGGAGCCGGCGGCGGAGCCCATGAACACCGCGTGCGTCCAGTCCTTGGCCTGGTTCACCAGCGGGATCACCGTCGGGCGGCGGCCACCGAACAGGAAGGCGTCGATCGGCACGCCGGCGGGATCTTCCCACTCGGACGCGATCACCGGGCACTGCGAAGCCGGCGCCGTGAAGCGGGCGTTCGGGTGCGCGGCGAGGATCTTCTTGCCGTCCTTGTCGAGTTGGCCGGGAGCCCAGTCGTTGCCCTTCCAGTCGATCGCGTGCTTGGGCGCCTCGACGCCCATGCCCTCCCACCAGATGTCGCCATCGTCGGTGAGCGCGCAGTTCGTGAAGATCGTGTTCTTCGTGATCGTGCGCATGGCGTTGGGGTTGCTGTCCATCGAGGTGCCCGGCGCCACGCCGAAGAAGCCGTTCTCCGGGTTGATGGCGTAGAGGCGGCCGTCGGCGCCGATCTTCATCCACGCGATATCGTCGCCGATGGTCTCGACGGTCCAGCCGGGGAGGCGGGGCTCCATCATGGCGAGGTTGGTCTTGCCGCAGGCGCTCGGGAAGGCCGCCGCGATATAGTGGACCTTCTTCTCGGGCGAGGTGATCTTGAGGATGAGCATGTGCTCGGCCAGCCAGCCCTCCGTGCGGGCGAGGCTGGAGGCGATGCGCAGCGCGAGGCACTTCTTGCCGAGCAGCGCGTTGCCGCCGTAGCCCGAACCGAACGACCAGATCTCGCTGGTCTCGGGGAAGTGCGAGATGTACTTCTTCTCGATCGGGGCGCAGGGCCAGGCCACGTCCTTCTGGCCGGCCTTGAGCGGCGCTCCGACGGAGTGCAGGCACTTGATGAACTCGCCGTCCTTGCCAAGCTGTTTCAGGACCTTGGCGCCGACGCGGGTCATGATGTGCATGTTGACCACGACGTAGGGCGAGTCGGTCAGTTCGATGCCGATCTTGGCGATCGGCGAGCCGATCGGGCCCATCGAGAACGGGATCACGTACAGCGTGCGGCCCTTCATGCAGCCTTTGTAGAGGCCCGTCATCGTCTTCTTCAGCTCGGCCGGAGCGATCCAATGGTTGGTCGGCCCCGCATCCTCGCGCTTCGTCGTCGAGATGTAGGTGCGATCCTCGACGCGCGCGACATCCGACCAGTGCGAGTTGACGGCAAAGCACCCCGGACGCTTCTTGGGGTTCAGCTTGACGAAGGCGCCCTTGGCGACCATCTGCTCACAGATCTCTTTGTACTCTTTCTTGGAGCCGTCACACCAGTAAACGTTCTTCGGCTGGGTGAGTTTGGCGAAATCCTTGACCCACGCGATCAGTTCCTCATGCTGCGTGGGAAGCTTTGCGGAAACAGCCTTCTTGGCTGTCGGTTTGGCAGACGCCTTACAGGCGCAGGTGGCTGTTTTCTTGCAGGCCATTACGTTCGTCTCCATGCTTTTCGGGTTGGGGCTTCCGCTCACAACATGCTCCGGGCATGAGGGCTGCGAAAGTTGGCGCAATAGTTTAGCGGTTTTTCCGACGTCCCGCAACTGAAACGATTTGATTTTCTCGTTTCGCGTTTCCGCGTTGACGCATCCCGCCCCTTTCCGCATACTTTTTACGTCTATTCTGCGGATGTGCGGCAACGTAAACCGGGAGGCCTTTCAGACCGATGGAGTGTCAGTCCTACAGGCAAGGATGCTGCGGCTGCTGCGTGAACATGCGCTGGCAGCCCGAGCGGATCGCGGGGTTCCTCGAGGCCAACACGCGCGCGGCGGAGGGGCGCTTGCGTCCGGACGCGCGGCCGCGCCTGCGCGACCTCGTGCGGCTGCACCTGGCGCGCGGCGGCTGGCGCGACCATCTTCTGGCCGCGTGGCTGGTCCCGCTGACGCTGGGCCTCAGCGCCTGGTTCTGGAAGCGGCGCTACGGAAGCTGCTGTTTTGCGGGCTATCTGGACCGGGAGACGGGGCGCGTGGGATGCCTGATCCATCCGGCGCGGGTCGGGACGCCCGACATGAGGCGGCACGCCTTCCCCCTGATCCCCACGCTGGGCTGCAACCGCGCGCTGCGCTGCCCCATGCTCGACAGCGGCGGCGTCCCGCCTGACGCCGACTGGCTGGCCGCCTCCCGGGCGGGCGCGGCCAGCCTTCAGCGCAGATCTCGCGTTTGACCCCCTTCCGGATTTCCGGCACCCGAGAGATCTTTTCAGCTTGTGCACACGTTGGGAGAAGGGTATATTAACGGCAATGTGACGTGCGGTATTTCGTGGAGGCATGAAGGTATGGCTGACCTGAGACAGGTTCGGGACGCCGCAAGACGGGGTTGCCGAGTGTTGAGCGGGGAGCGTGGCGACGTGCTGATGGAGTACGCGCTCCTCAATATCCTGATCGTCCTGCCGCTGGTCGGCATGTCTTCCGCGCTGGTTCAGGTCCCGGGCCCGACCTTCACGGGCGCCAACTCGATTGATCAGAGCTTCGGCATTCTCGGCGAGGCTTTCGTAGAACTTTACCGAATGGTTATGAGCGGCGTGTGTCTGCCGCTGCCGTAACTGTTCCTCAAACAAAACAAAAGCACTCAGCGGACAACCAAACCAAGGCGTGGTTCGCCTGTCAAAGGAGCAGAACATGAAAAGTTGGAACCGGAGTCGGACGAAGAAAGTGCTGTGCCGCCTGTTGGGCGACCGGGCCGGCGGCGTGATGATGGAGTACGTGATCCTGGCCGTCCTGATCGCGGCGGCCGTCGTCGTGGCGGTGGCGATGTTCGGCCGGACCCTCGTCGGCATGTTCGATTCGGCCGCAAAAGGTGCGACCGCCGATCATTCGGGCGCCAAGCAAGCCCAAGACAACACGCGTACGAAGCAGGGCACGGATGACACGGCCGCAAAGAGCTATCACGACAGCATGCACCAGTAGGCGGAACGTGAACCGTCGCGTTTCTGATCAGGAACGACCTGTGGCGGGCCGCCTGAGGACCGGGCGGTTCCGCCCATGGGAAGTGACGGTCTTATGAGTGTCGACGTGTTGCTGTTGTGGGTGGTTTGCGCGGCGTGGGCCGGTGTGCTGTCGTGGTCGGACTGCCGCACGCGGCGCCTTTCCAACGCGTGGACACTCGGCGGCGCGGCCGTGGCGCTGGTCTTCAGGCTGGCCTACGGCGGGTGGCCGTGCTTCGTGGACGGGTTCGCCGCAGGCGCGGGCGCGGGCGCGTTTCTGCTGGTGCCGTTCCTGTTGCGCGGCGCCGGGGGCGGCGACGTGAAGATGCTTTTCGCCGCCGGAGCGATGGTGGGCTGGGGCAGGCTTTTAGTGCTGCTCTGGGCCACGTCGCTGGCGGGTGTGGTGATGGGGCTGGTGATGCTGGCGCTCGGCCAGCTGGACGGCGCGCGGCTGAAGCACGCCGTGCGGTGCGCGGTCGATTGGCGCTATGACCGCGCGGCCGGCGCCGCCGTGTTGCCGCCCAAGGATTCGGCACAGTTCCGGATCCCGTTCAGCGTGCCGATCTCGGTCGGCCTGCTTGTGGCGTTGGCGTGATGAGAGGGGGCGCAAGGTCAGCATGAGTCACTCGGCGTCGATTTCCGGCAGGGCGGATCTGCCCGAACCGCCGCGGACGTCTCGGAAAGGCGCCCCTTCACATGCTTTGCGCGGCGGCTCCGTGATGATGGAGTTCGTGCTGGCCGCCCCCGTCATCCTGACCCTGATCCTGGCCTGCATGCAGTTCGCCCATATCTGGATGGCCAAGCAGGTGGTCCACTATGCCGCCTTTTGCGCGGCGCGCGCCGCGCTGGTCTGCCACAAGGACGAGCGGGACCGGGCCGCCGAACAGGCCGCGCGGCAGGTCTGCGCGTGGATCGTCCACGGCGAGACGTCCGGCGAGCCGGCCAAAAGCATTCCGGGCTGGGGCGACATCCCCGGCTCCGGCGGCGCGGCGCGCAAAACCCGTTTAAAAGAAGGCAAGGTCGAGGATGTCGGACGCTGGAATGTCAAAGCCACGGTGGAGCATGATTTCGCGCTGCTCTTCCCGCTGGTCGGCCCCATGATCGGCTGGGCACTCAGCCCGTGGGGCGACGGCGACGAGTGGCAGGAGAAGCGGGGCGACGCTTCCGGAAACATCGGCGATGCGGACGCGGTCCGGTACCCTCACATCCGGTTTATCGAGACCGTCGTCCTGCCGAAGCCTTATGTCACCGTGTCTCAGATGGGCCTGCCGGCCCCCGGTTGGTAACCATGTTAAGCGCAGCGAACAGAGCCGCCGTGCGGCTGTGGAAGGACGAGAGCGGGGTCGTGCTCGCCCTGACCGTCATCGTTTTCCTGACGCTCTTCATGATGGGGCTCTCGGTCTATGCGGTGGGCGAGACCGTGCGCCAGCGCGTCGAGCTCCAGAACGCCGCCGACGCCGCAGCCTACTCCGCGGCCATCGTGCAGGCCGACTGCAACAGCCGCGTGGCCGCGCTCAACCGCGCCATGTCCTGGAGCTATGTGCAGATGGTCCGGAAGGAGATGGACTACATCGTCGACAAGTGGCTGGAACGCGTCCTGCTCAAATGGAATATCGACAACCAAGCCATGCGGGCCTTCAACTTTCCCAGCCCCTGCGCCACGCACCGCGGCGTCCCGTGGTATGTGACCGGATACAACGTCTCGATCGGCGACCGTTCCAACCACGAGAAGGTCCGGCTCAACAAACAGATGCCCCTGGTGACCATCGACCAGATCAAGGAGGCCCGCAGAAACGCCCGGAACAACAAGAAAGATTACCAGACGCTCGGCCCTGAGATCGACGACCTCAAAAAAACAATCCGCGACATGAACAAGAAAGAAGAGCGGCTGATCACGGACCTGCCTAAGAAAATCACGGCCGCCGTGGAGAACATCCTCAAAGCCAACATCCAAGACACCTGGAACGACGGCTTCGCCGGAGGCGGCAAGATCAGCTATGTGTTGAAACAGGAAGAAGCCCCCTTCAAGGAGAACTTCGAGATCCTCAAACAAAACCGGGAGGACGATTTCCTGCGGCACTCGAACTTCATCCCGGAGGAGGGGCGTACCTCGGAAGAGGTCTTCGGGGAGGGCTCGGAGAAGGGGCAATGGTTTGTCGCCGCCGGACAACAGGAGGGCATCCAGCGCGAATACCAGCAACGCGACCGCGTGCTGGTCGCGGAATGGCACTACACCAGCTCGTTCTGGATCATAACCAAGAAAGGCTGCGTCAGGACCGCGACCTTCCCAAGACGGCTTCGCACAGTCAAGGCCGAAGAGGTCAGAGACAGCCGGTTCACCTCGGAAATCGCCAAGGCCAACATCCTGCTCAAAACGTTCTTCTCGAAGAAGGGCGCCCTCACCGTGGGTCTGACCCGCCGCCTGAACAACCCCCTCCAGTTCCTCGTGGCCGGCGGCGAGCTCGGGATCATCCGTCCGTTCACCTTCAAAGACGGCGCGCGCTCGATGTGGACCGCAACCGCCGCGCGCGCCGGCTACAATCCGCCGGAAAAGGGCGCGACCCGCCCGCGGGCCGACTGCCAGGGAGAATACGAGGAGACCTGGTTCGACCGGGTCGGCAAGGACGACCTCTGGAACCTCAAAACCAGCGACTGGGACGCCACGCTTTTGCCCTTGTACCGGGCCTGGGTGCAAGGCGAGAACCGGACATGGACCGGCACATCGGCCGGGAAGCTTTTGAACGAGGTCAAAGGCGGCCCGTGGAAGCCGCTCTACGGCGGCGGCGGCGCACCCGAGAACGAAAGCGCCCCATTCCTGATGGGCGGCGGCGGATCGGTTTCGTACGGTTCGTCCGAAGCTTGGGTGGTTCATTAAACATGACAAACGGTGACGGCACACAGGAACACATCGGCGACAACGGCACCGCGACAAAGTAAAGAAAGTGAGCGTTCATATGACCCTGCAATGGAATTGTGTTGCCGGCAATCTGCTGGCCTTTGGGATATGCGCCCTGTTGACTCTCTGTGTCCGGGCGCAGGTAACGGCCCCGTCTGTGAAGACCGGAGAGCTGAATGTTCCGACGGGCGCCCCTTTCCCCGCCTGTTGGGACTACGATTTCAAGGTCCCGGAAAAGATCGAGAAGGACAAGCCTTTCGATGTGACGATCCGTTTGACCACGACATTTTTCACGCTGGAGAACGTGACCCTGACGCCCATCGCAAACCGCGCAGTTAAACTCGTCAAGGGAGAGGCCTGGACGGGAACGCTCAAGCCAGGCGAGTACCAGATCATGACCTTGACGCTCAAAGCAACAGTGGACGGACTGAACGGCCCTTACGGGATCGAGCTCGAGGCTCCGACCTTTTACACGGCTGTGGAGGCCTATGTCCGAGATCAGAAGGAAGGCGTATACGCGGCCGACGTGGCAAAAGAGTCGATCCGGAAACAAATCCTCGCGATGAAAAAGGAGAACGACATATACCACAAGTGGGTGGGTGGCGTGATCCGCATAGATAAAAGAGAGGAGAAACAGCCATGATCAACAAGACCTATACGCTCTGTTTTGCGCTCCTTCTGGCGTGGCTGTTCCCGGCACAGTTGCTTGCAGGCGATGTGATCCTGAAGTACATGGATAGCACCGGGACGCTTCATCCGATAACCAGCATGGCGGATCTCGATGCCTTGGTGCCCGCCGGGACTGCAGGATCAGCCAACATCCGTTCCTGTTTCCAGAAATATTTTGCGAATGAACAGAGCGCCAAAGACACGGCCAGCATCATGACAGGCGATCTTACGCTCGTGATCCGCGCCAAAGACACGGGAAACGACAAAGGCTCCTTTGCGAGAACCGCCGCCGGCTTCATTCAGATACAGACCGAAGAGGCAGGCCGTTTTTCAAGTGTCCTGCTGCATGAACTCGGCCACATCAAGATGTACAACAAATGCGGCGAGATGCCGACAAAAGACATGACGAAGCGGCAGAAGTACGGGAATGACGAAGACCATTATCTCAACGAGGTGCTCAATGAAAAGACCGCCTTGTCCGAAGGGTATGCAGACTATTTGGGCATCACGGGCGGCGATGACGAAGTCCCGTGCCCGGGGGCGGGAAGTTTGGAGAAGCTCTCGTACGAAATAGGAGGAAAATATATCGATCGGCCATGGAAAACGACTCTTGCCGAAGATAGCATGTGGAAAACGGAAGGGATCAATGCGGCCATCTTTAAGAATCTTGTCGCCTTGGTTCAGAACGGTGGCGCAAAGGTCGAAGAATTCCTGTGCGGGACGGACAAGACGCTCAAGGGCTTGATCAAGGCCTGGGCTGATAAGTACCCTGCGGACCGGGAACGCCTCGCGCAGATCGTGGACGCGAACACGAACTATCTGATGAGCGATGAAGACTTGCTTGCGTTAACCAAGGCCTCAGACTATGTGGGCAAAAAAAGGGATGAGCAAAAACAGAAGTACAAGGGAAAGGGTCCGTGTGATTATCTGGATGACCTGCTGAAAGACGTTCCGGCAACATCCACGCCCACGCCACCGTTGTTGCCTCCTCCCTTGTCGGGCAGCGGCGGGGGTGTCGGCTCAGGCAACAGTGGTTCAGACTCTTCGTCGCGCACGCCGCCGAAACTGAAGAATTTCCGTTAACCGTGCATACAGGACACGGGGCTCATGAGAAAGCCATTTAGACAGCAATCGGCGGACCGGCGCGCCGGTGGAGTCACCATGGAGTATGTGATCCTGGCCGTGCTGATCGCCGCCGCCGTCGTCGTGGCGGTCGTGGTGTTCAGCCGCTCGGTCGCGACCATGTTCATCACCGCCAGCGAAGCCACGACGTTGCGCGAGACAGACGCTCAGAAGAATCTGGACATGCGGCGCAAGGACCGCGACGCGGACGCCAAGGTTTCAAAGGATTACTATGACACCATGCATCAATAACCGGCGAAAACGAGGTGCAAAATGAAACCCCATGTTCTCTGCGCATGTGCTGCGCTGCTGACGGCCTTCTGCGGCGTGCCCCGGCTCAGCGGCGCGCCGGAGGCCGGCGCCAAAACCGAAATCCCTGAACCCCTGAGACCTGCCATGACCGATTACGACAAAGGGCTGGAGCTGCTCGCGTCAAAGCGTCACGATGAGGCGCTGGCGGCTTTCCTGAACGCGCTGGAACACGCGGAGGCCGTCAAGGACCCCTCCGCACGCACCGTCGCCTCGAGCGCGGCCAACAACGCCGGAAACCTGCTCATGCTCCAGGGCAAAGCCTCCGAGGCGGAGAAACTGTACCGGCGGTCAGCCGCCGCCGACCCCCAACACGCGCTGGCCATCAACAACCTGGGGGTCTCCCTGCTCAAGCAGGGCAAGACCGAGGAGGCGGTGAAAACCTTTGAGCTGGCCGTAAAGACCGACCCCCAACAAGGGCTCGCTCTCAACAATCTCGCCAGCCTCCTGATTCAGGCCGGCGACCTCAAGCTGGCGGCGCAGCATCTGGCGACCAGCCTCAAGCTCAACCCGCAGAACCAGCGGCAGACCCTTTTGCTGACCGCCCGGCTCTACGACAAAGCCGGCAGCAAGCCCGAAGCGCAGGACAAGCTCTGGCAGTCGCTGGTCAACACCACCGACAAAACGCCGAACGCCCGCCTCCTCCTGGCGAGCGACTATCTTCAGGCCGGTCTTCTCGACCAGGCCGACCGCCGCCTCGACGGCCTGCTTAAAGAAAAACCGGATTGGCCGGAAGCCCGTCTGCAGCAGGCCCGCCTGAGGGCGCTGCAAGGGCGCGAGGCCGAAGCGGTCAAGGCCTTGCGCGAGCTGATCCCCCTTTTGCCGAACGAGTCCGTGCGCGCCGACCTCGCCGGGCTGCTCGTGAAAGCCGGAAACCCGTCCGAAGCCGAGGCGCTCGCCCGCGAGGCCGTCCGGACTTTTCCAAAGGATGCCGCAGGCTGGTTCGTTCTTGGGCGCGCCCAAGAAAAACTCGGCCAGCACGCCGAGGCGGAAAAGTCCTATTACGAGGCGGTCCGCCTCGACCGCGGCCTGGCCAACGCCTGGAACAATCTGGGCATCCTCGCCGCACGGCGCGAAGATGCGAGGACCGCCCTGACCTGTTACGTGAACGCGCTCTTCGCCGACCCCCAGAACACGGAAGCCCAATATAACTTGGGGCGCTCGCTGGTCATCAGCAAAACCGATTTCGAGCGCGGCGTGCGTCTGCTCGTGACCGCCTCGTCCGGCTCCGGCGAAGCGGCGGCGCGCGCCAAACGTTTCCTCGCCGACCTCGAGACGCTCTCGAAAGGCGGCGACCCAAAATGGAAGACGGTTGACGCGAAGAGCAAAGAAAGGCGGTAAACCATGCACATGGGGAAAACACCCCTTCTCCGTCGCCTTCTTCGGCCGGCACGCCTGACCGCCCTCGCCGCAGCCCTCGCCCTGGCAGCCGCGATACATCTGCCCGTCTCTGCGGAACAGACGGACACCGGCTTTAAGACGACGGCCGGCGCCTCGACCCAAAGCGACCATTCGACGGAGAAAACCTACAGCAACGCGGGCGACGACGCCTTCGGCGGGACCGACCTGAACAACGGACAGACCGTTGCGCAAGGCGGCACCACCCTCATCAACCAGAGCGGCTCCATCGGCGGGGACAACGCCAACATCGGCTACACCGTGAACGCCGGAGGTTCGGGCCAAATCACGAGCGGCGAAAACGGCGTTATGGCCAGCGGCGAAGTCGGCATCGAAGCGGAACTCGCCGCACTGGCGCAAGGCAGCGTGGGCAACGAGATGTTCGGCGCGAGCGCCGCGGCCGAGGCCAAAGTGCAGGCCCTCCTCAAAGCGCAAGGCCAGATCGGCGCGTACATCGATGAGAAAGGGCTGACGATCGGCGCGGAAGCCAAGGCCGAGGCCATGGTCAGCGCTGAAGCGTCCGTCAACCTCACGCTCTCCGTCTTCGGCGTGGCCACGAGCGTCAAGGCCACCGCGCGCGCACAGGCCGGCGCCTCGGCGTCGGCCGCCGCGCTGGTCACCATCGGCTTCGACGGCAAGATCAAGTTCAAGGTCGGCGCAGGGGCCACGGTCGGAGTAGGCGCGGGCGTTGACCTCGAGTTCGAGGTGAGCGCGGAGGCCTTGCTGAAGCACCTCGGGCTGAAGAGCCTGGATGAACTGATTGCGTGGATTCAGAAGTTCATCAAGGACCCCGGCGCTTTCATCGGTGAACTGATCAACGACGCCAAAGACCGGGTGGCGGCAGCCGTGGTTGAAAAAGTGGAGGAGGCGATCACCGACACCGTCAACAACGCTTACGCCGCCGCCGAAAACATTCTGGCCGACATCGTCGGTAAACCCGGCGGGCTGCCCGGCTCGACACTCCAAAGCCTCTTCGGCAGCGGCTCCTCCGGCGGCAACGGCGGGAGCGGAGGCAGCGGCGGGGCTTCGTCCGGCGGCGGCGGATCATCATCGGGAGGCGGAACCTCCTCCGGCGCGGCCGGGGGCTCCTCCGGCGGCGGCGGCGGTGCCGATTACCAGCGCGACAACCAATTCAGGCGCTGGAGCAAATAGCCCTCTGTGCCCGACCGGTTCTGTTTAATGTGTGGCCTTTTCGGGTAGGGATGCCTCCCCGAGGCGTCCGCCGGTCGTTTTGCTCTGGAACAGACGGACGGTTCGGGGAACCGTCCTTACCATGAATGCCTGTCATCCACTTATTCGGGACTCGCTTTTGGCCCTTCATCGCAACCGACCCTTTGCTCTCAAAATCGCGACGGCGTTCTTTTTTTCGCCTCGCGGATTTTGCGGGTGGCTGCGCGGGCCTGTTCGAGTTTATAGGCGTCCATCTTGATTCCAAAATCCACTTTACGTTTATACTCTTCCTCACACTTTTTCAATGTGTATCCCGCCAAGGTTAGATCGTATTCGTTTGGAACATAACCCAGAGAAACCGCCTCGGACAATTTGACACTGACCTCCCACGGAAAATAATCGTTTTTCTGCCCATGATTATCGAGGAAATAGGGCCCGTGCGCGTCGCGACAGATCGCCAGCACGTTTTCAAGTTCGACGTCTCTGCCCGTCCCTTGCCACCGCTCTTTCAAACCGTCCGGGAAACGCCCGACCACCCACGCGTCTATGAGCGTCTTGACCGGTTTCGGAGGCACCGGTTCCCCACGCTCTTTTCTCAGAGCGCCCGTCTCGGGGTCGGCGACCTGAAACTCCCGCAACCGGGCTTCCTTCTGCCAAGCGCGCTCGGCGGCCAGCTCCTTTTCCGCAAGCGCCGCATAATGACCGATGACTTCTTCTTCAATCTTCAGCTTCGTGTTCTGATACCCGGCGTCCGCCAGCGGCGCGGACTTGGGCAGCAGCGCGGCCGCCTGTTCATACCGCTTGGCCACGCACGCCGCACCGGCCTCCAGCAGCATCTTCAGCGCGTCCGTCTGCTCCCAGCGGCCCGGCACACCGATGCGCTGCGGCCCGTCCCCCGGCTGGAGAACGAGCTTCATTTCCTGAGGAAGATAATCCGTCCGCGACCAGGTCAGCGCATAACTCCCGGGCCGCAACGCGACGGCCCCCGGCTTGTCCGTCACCGCGCTGCCGGCCGCATCGGCCAAGACGAGCCGGACAGGCGGCCGCAACCCCGACTCATCCCCAGAAATCACCACCTCGACCGGCCGGGGAGTGAACCGGCCGATGACAACCTGCTGGCCACCGCCCTCGGCCCAACGGAAAGGCAAGGACTGCTCCTCGTAACCGGGTACAAGGGCCAAGGCCGCCTCAACTTTCGTCGAGAGCCGGAACTCGCGGCGACCGGCTGCCTCAAGCGACTCCTCGCTCCGGCCGACCCGCATCGTCACGGCCAGCCCGCTCCGGTTCTCAACCCGGAGAACGAAAACTTTCCGCGCCGTCACAACCCGCTCCCGCAAGGCTGCCGAACAGGAGGGCACCAGCAGGTTGCCGACACCCGGACGCGCCAACAGCCCGACCGCATTCGACAGGCGTTCAGCCCGGTTGGTCAGCGGCTCATCCGCGCAGGCGACCGCAGCCACCCAGTTGGACACCGCGGCCGCCAGTTCCTGGCCGGCCCCGACAACCGCAGGGTCTTCCGCGACGCCCTTTGCCGGATGCGGCCACGCCCAATCGGCGGGCAGCGTCACGGCGCCCCGCCCGATCTCGTCGCGATACGACTGAAGCCGCCCCTTCAGCACCGTCACCTCCTGCTGCCGCGCGGTCTCGGCAAGCCGCGCCCGCGTCCTCCGCTCCTCTTCATCGCGCCTGTCACCCTCAACCTTTTTCCAATAGTCGCAAACCTGCGCGATCAGATTTTTCCACTCCGTTTCGTGCCCCAAATGATCGAACCGGATTGTGTCTGCGCGGTTCGTGTGCGCGGACGCATCCTGCCACTGCCCTTTCTGGACCTGCCCACGCAAAATGTCCAAGCGCTCCAATGCGCCGCTTCGCCTCCAGGCCTCCTGCGCAGGCAGGCTGATCACGCAGGCCTCACCCGGAAGCACGTCAAATGGGACGGGGTCTTTTTGCGCGTGGTCCGGTCGTTCAAAACGTGCCCACACCTTGCTTCCAGGCAAAGCGTTGGTGACTGCGGATGCGTTCAACACCCCCCACGTCTTCTGACCGTCGAGCGAGACCTTCACCGTAACCGAGGGCTTCAACTCAGGCTCCTGCCCTGCCACACGGACGATGACGGGGTTAGTTAGCGCCGTCAGCCGTTCCCGCAGCAGGACCAACACGCGTTCAGCCTCGTCCGTCCTGACCTTGCCCCCTTTAAAAGACCTTGCCTCATTGATCTGTCCAGATAAAGCGCCGCACTGTTTCGACAGCTCCGCGCAGTCATCGATTCCCGCATTCGCATAGGCTTGCGCGGCAGCCACGCTCCTGTTGAGGAGCTCTTGCCAACGGCTCCTTTCCAGCTCCTCCGCCTTGCGTTTCCCGTCATTCAGGTTCAGCGTGGCGATCCGGTTCGTGCAGGCCGCATACGCTTGCCAAAGCTCATCCGACCGCTCTTTCTCCATTCCCGCGTTCTTGCACCAAGTGTCATACAGGTTATGCTCTGCGACCCCATTTGTGATGTCGTTCTGCCCGTACTTGAGCAGGGCCTCCTTCACCGCTTGAAGAGCCTGTCGCTTCGCATGCTCCGAGACGGCCCTGCTTTTTTCAAGAATCCCCTCCCCGATTTCAGTGTTGAAATCGTCCGCACGTTTCTTCGCCACACTCGGAAGAACGCGATTGGTCAGACCCGCCAACTCCGCCGCATAGCGAGCCTGGACCGCCTCCAGTTGATAGGCGGACGCGGGAACCCGCTCAGGCGCGGAAGGGGGCTGGATCTTCGCAATTTCCGTCCGTGCCGCTTGAACCGTCCGCTCGAAGGCTTCGCGTGTTGAAACGTCGGCCCACCATCCCCGCACCCTCGCAACAGCCCGATTGCATGGCGGAATGATCGCGTGCTTGACCGCCGCCCGATAACGATACACACCCGTTCCCGACGCAACCAAGACTGCGAGCGTCGCCGCGCCCGCCGCGGCCCGCCCGGCCCAGCGCCAGAAGCCGGAGGGCACCTGCCAGCGGACGCGAGGAGGATGAGGCGCTTTCCGCTGCGCAAGACGCATGATCTCTTTATCGAGTTTATCGCGCAGCCCCTTTTCTGGAAACACCGTGGCCCCTGTCGGCTCTTCCTCATGCGGGCTCGGCTTTTCCTTCGGCGAAGGGGGAGGGGCAATGTGCGTCTTGCCGTCCCCCCCATCGGAAACAGGGATCTTCCTTGGGAGTGTTGTCCCCCCATCAATTGTCGGGAGTGCGTTGGCGGAGCCGTCTTGGCCACCGCCAGATGCCGCAGGCCGTACCGGCTGCGGAAGGACTGGCGTGATCGCTGTCGCCGATGTGTGCGGCCCGTCTTCCGCAATCGGGCGTTCCGGCTCATCCCCTTCTGAAAGGATCCGCCGGAGCGCGGTCGCCACCTCAACGGCTGAGCAAAGCCGCCGTTCCAGCTCGGGGTCCGTCATTTTCCGCAGCAGCGCGCACAGGGCGGGGTGGCCGGTGACGAGCGGATGATCAAGCTTCGGCTTCTCTTTGTCACGCGCGCGCTTGCTTAACCCGATCAGAGCCTGATCGCCCGCCGGCAGCCGGGGATAGGCGTGGCTTCCGGTCAAGGCCTCGAACAGGCACAAACCCAGCGCAAAAAGATCCATCCCCTCGTCCCCGCGCGACGAGCCGAACACCACTTCCGGCGGCATGTAGTCTAAACTCCCCGGAACATGCCCGTGCGTCACCGTCCCCTTGGCGTCCCGCGCCACGCCGAGATCCATGATGCAGGCGTTCTCCGGATGCCCTGCGGGCAGGTAGAGGTTCGAAGGTTTGATGTCGCGGTGATACACCTTTTCCTGATGCAGCGACGCCAGCCCCTCGGCATATCGCGCAAAGGCCGTGATGACCTCTTCGAACGGGAGCGCCTCGCCCGCTTTCAGGCGGTCGCGCAACGAGTAGCCCGGCATCCCCGGAAGGTAGTCCATCACCAGGAAATATTGTTCGCCCCCGACATGAGCCACGGCAAAGAAATCAACGAACCGCACCAGCGACGATCCCGACAGCCGCCGGATCAGCTCAGCCTCGCGTTTGAAGCGGTCCGCGTACTCGGACCGCAACAGGCATTTGACCGCCACCTGCCGGCCGTCCGACACTCTCCGCCCCTTGTACACTTTCCCGAAGCCGCCCTGCCCGATCAGCTGCAGCAGCGCGTAGCGTTTACCCTCATTGGCCAGCTCGTGTGGCTGAACCGTCCGCAGTGCCGCCTCGAACGCCTTGAACGACGCCAACCTCCGCTCCCGATCAGGCGAAAGCCCCTGCTCCAGCACCGGCTTGAGCCGTGGCACCAGCGTCTGAATGCGCGAGCTCACCTTGATGACGCCGCCGTCTGACGCGTCCGGCCGGCCAAACCAACGGTTATGAAAAACGAAATCCCCTTGGTTCGCCTCATCCCGCCTCTTCACATAAGGCGTGCGGCCCACGAGAGCCTCGTGCAGACAAACCGCCAGACTGAACACGTCGGAGCGTTCGTCGCCATGAAAACTGGGCTCCAGAAAGTCGGGGGCCATGTAGTCAAAGGTGCCCCTCAAATTGCCCTGCGATGACCCCGTGACCGTACCGCCCTCCTGCCGGGCGATCTCGAAATCGATCAGCTTCACCGCGCCGTCGGCGCACAGGAAGATGTTGGACGGCTTGAGGTCCCGGTGGATGATGTTTTGCCCGGCAGCATAAATCAGCACAGACAGACAGTCGCGGAAGATCGCCAACCCCAAATCGACATCGAGCCCGTAATGCTCCTTCTCCAGCCGTTTTTTAAGCGTGCTCCCTTCCAGGTATTCCATGACGATCACAGGGAATTCCTGGTCATCCAACGGGCCTCCCTTGTAGGAGAAACTGCCGTAGTAGCGCACCATGTTGGGGTGCCGCATGGCGGCCAACGTGTCGGTGCGCTTTTTGAGCCGCCGCGCGTAGTCGCCGTCCGGATCAGGCACCGACATGTACTTGAGCGCCACCCGGCTGCCGACCGCCACATCCCGCATGACGGCTTCGACACACCGCGCCTCGAAAACGATCCCCTGCCAGCCCTGATCAGGCAGTTTTCGGATGAGCTCGAACCCGCCGATTCTGTTGCTGTTTGCAGACATGGAATGAGTCACTGTCTCGCAGGCGCCAAGCCGGGAATCTCCTGCCACTGCCTCACACACTCTGCCGTCATCCGGACCACCTCATGCAGGTCCAGGCGCGCCTCTGCGGTCGCGAGCTGCCCCCGCCGTTTGCCCCGCGCGATCAGCCCTTCCATCTGTTTCACAAGCCGTTCAGCCGCCTGCACCTGCTCGGGCTGGGTCAACCCGCTGACGCGCGGCAGCCATTCGGTGTCCAGATACGTGCTCATGTTGTTATCCGCAGCCACGTTGGCCAATCCACCCACAAAAACTTTAAGCTCCTCTTCAAAGGCCTCCTCAGACAGCTCCTGCCCCGACCTGGCGATCTTCTGGGCCACCGCCAACACACCCTTCGCCGTTCGCCTCATGTCCTCATTGTCATAGCAGGCCACAATCGTCACGAACCGTTCAAGCACGGCCGTGTCCTCCGAAAGACGGATGAACGTCTGACGCAACCCCGACTTAGCCGCTGCCGCCTCAGCCACCTTCTGCGCCAGCCGCGCCGCCTCAGCCTTCGCCGCCTCGTCCGCCCTCGCCTTCGCGAGCCGCGCCTCGTCCGCCCTCTTCCGCTCGGCCTCCTCCCGCGCCGCCTTCTCCTGCGCCAGCCGCGCCGCCTCTGCCTTCGCCGCCTCGTCCGCCCTCGCCTGTGGCTGTGCCTCACCCGTCGTTTTCCGCAACGCCGTCACGGGCTCACTCGTCTGCGGGGATGCCGCCGCTGGCGTGGCGGCGGGAAACATGCGGTTTGTCGGCTTGTTCCTTTCGAGCCACCCGACCTGCCGCGCCAGAACGAATAAACACAAGCTCCCCGCTGCGGCAGCACCGATCATCCCTCGCCGCCCTTTTTTGCGCGACGTCCCGGTTTCGGCGATCTCCACCGCCGTGTCTTTCGCCGTATCCGGAGTGGCGTCGCTTTCAGCCGGAGTCGGCGTCGCCTGTTCAAACGGCTGGCCTTCCGCCGACACCGACGTCGAGGGCGTCACGACCCCAAAGACATAAGGGCGCGTGCCGTCCGCATCTGTGTCAACCCGGCTTGTGTCATGCGTCGCTCTTTCGCCGTCCTTATCCGGAGGCACCGCCGTGCCGGGCAAATCTTGAGCACAGTCCGTCTCCGCTGCAGGCAGCCGCCCCACACGGATCAGGACGACCGTCACATTGTCGACTCCGCCGTTGTGATTGGCCCGGTCAATCAGAGCGCGCGCCGCCGCTTCGACATTCCCGTCCTTGCGCAGAATGGCGACGATCTCCTTGTCCGCCACCATGCGCGTGAGGCCGTCGCTGCACAACAGGACCACGTCTCCTTCCGCCACCCCGAAAGGCGTCCGCTCCAGTTCCACACGTTCGTCAACCCCCACCGCCCGCATCACGATCCCGCGGAACATCGGGTTCAGGTCCTTCTCGTCCTTGACGCCTGCCAAGGCGGCGGCTGAATGATCCCGCGTGACCTGGGTCAGCGTTTTTTTCCTGAGCAGGTAGAGCCGGCTGTCCCCGGCATGCAGTGCCGTCGCCGTGCCGGGGTGGGCGGGGTCGAAACAGACGCCCACAAACGTGCTTCCAGTCCCCCTGGTGCCGCGCTCTTCCGAACGGGTGTAGATCCAGGCCGACACGTCGTTCAGGGCCTGCGCGATCCACGCTTGCGCGGCCGCCCCGGAATACGGCCGGCCACGCTTGTTCAGCCGGTCACACAACGCAGCCAAGCCTTCAACAACCGCCTGGGAGGCCACTTCGCCGTCCTCCGCGCCACCCATGCCATCCGCCACGCAGAACACCCCGTTTTCGGGATAGCGTCCAAAGGCGTCTTCATTGTTCTTGCGCTTGCGCCCCAAATCGGTGAGCGCCGCGCATGTGAGGTGCGAGAAAACGTGAGCCATAACCCCTCCGTCGAAAAGTTGATCGCCTTTGTGAAAGAAAAACGGCCCCGCCAACCGGTTTCCGGCGGGGCCGTCATTACGTTCCAGACAGGAGGCGCGCCGCGTGCCTCAGCGGAGCGCGGAGATCTGAACCGGCACGGGTTTGGCGGTCTCTGCCTGCTCTTTCTTTTCCGTACCCGGCTTCCCCGTCTGCGTTTTGCCGCCCTCTGTCTTCGTCCCGAACCAGATCGAGCTGCTCGGGCTCAGCCCGCCCGAAAGAATCTCAATGTAGGCGTCCGCCGGAATCTCGGGATCGCCCGTGATCGTCGCCTTCTCGGCCAAGATGAAGTCGATCAGGCCCAACGCCACCGGCTCGTTGATGTCCAGCTGGTCGTGCAGGAAGAACGGGTCGCCGAACACGCCCTGACGCGACTTGAGTTCCGGGGTTTCCGCCGGGAAGGCTTCCGCCGCCGCGAACAGCTGCACAAAGGTGGGGTCGCCGCCGACGTACTGGCCGTTGATGAAGATCAGCGCCCCGCTGCCGTTGGCCGCCGACGCAACGGGATCGTCAACGCCGCCCGCCGTGTCGAGAAACGCTAAGACGGTCCGGTCCGAGCCACCCGCCACGTTGTTGATCCAGATGTCGGCCGGTGCCGAACTGCCGCACAGGCTGATCTCCAGAGCGTCGATGCTGTTCCCCGCGTCACCCGCGCCGATGATCTGTCCGGCCGAGATCACCAGCGCGCCTGCCGCAATGTCTACGCCCGCATCGTTCCCGTCGATCACGGACTGGTCGGCCATGAGGTTGACGCTCCCGCAGCCGGCATTGATCCCGCTGAGTCCGGCGCTCGTAACGTCCACGTTCGCGTCGTTCAGCATCACGCGCGTGACGGTGATGTCACCCACCGAGCCGATCATCAGGTCCGCTTTGCCGTAGACCGCGACGCTCGCACCCTGCGCGACGACCTCGTCCGCGACGACGGTGATCGGGTTGAACGGACGGGTTCCCGAAGTTCCGGCGCCGGCATCCCCGATATCGCCGGTAGCCCGCAGCGACACCTGTCGCGCAAAGATATTCACGTCGTCGTTCCCGTTTGCGAAGCCGTTCGCGCTCACCGTAATCCCGTTGCCGTGATCCGTGATGCCGCCGCCAGCCGTCACCGCCACATCGCCCGCGCCGGCGTTGAGCACGCCGTCCAGCACGACATCGCCGGTCGCCGCGTAGCGGATGTTCCCGCCCGCGGTCGTCCGCGCCTCTGCCCCTTCCGCAAGATCGATCAAACCTCCGGCGGCCTCGACGTCGATTGTCCCGCCCGCGGCGATGTCGCCCGCGGCCGTCTGCGTGATGCCGAGCGCGGCCAGCACGCTCACATCGTCGCCCGCCGTCACCGCGCCTTTCAGGACCACATTCCCGCTCAGCGCCCGCAGCAGCACGTCGTCACCCGCGGTCACCGCCGCCGATACCGTCAGTTCCCCGCCTGCCTCGATCTTCACGTTTCCGGACGCCGACGCGCCGGCCAGCAGCACGCCCGCCTGAGGCGTCGTGCTGCTGTCCAGACCGATCCGGTTCACGCCGATCGCCGCCACCGTCCCGATCGTCAGCGCGTCCGCCTCGCTCACGTAGACGCTCCCGCCGCCCGCGCGCGCCGCCAGCGTGCCGACCGCCGTGTCGATGGCCGCCGCCGCAGGGCCGCCCACCGAGCCGCCCGCCACCAGCTGCGCCGTCGCGGCGCTCACGTCCGCGGCCAGGTCGCCCGCGTCAGTGACGTTGCCGCCCGCCGCCTCGACCCTCACGTTCGCGCCGTCGAGGCCCGTGACGTCCGCGTCCTGCGCCGCCAGATAGCGGATGTTGCCGCCCGCGACGGCCGCCGCGCCGTCGGCCATGTCGATCGAGCCGCCCTGCGCCGCCACGTCGATCGTGCCGCCCGCCGTGACGTCGCCCGCCGCGGACTGCGTGATGCCGGCTGAGGCCAGCACACTCACATCGTCGCCCGCCGTCACCCCGACGTTCAAGACCACATTCCCGTTCAGCGCCCGCAGCAGCACGTCGTCGCCCGCCGCCACCGCCTTCGACACCGTCAGTTCGCCGCCTGCCTCGATCTTCACGTTTCCGGACGCCGACGCGCCGGCCAGCTCCACGCCCGCCTGGGGCGTCGTGCTGCTGTCCAGACCGATCCGGTTCACGCCGATCGCCGCCACCGTCC
>Ga0209066_10002820_pt1 | contig 20575 bp, 18 predicted proteins | sample All_14_2_FD_187198 | JGI IMG/M metagenome (GOLD analysis project Ga0209066, IMG submission 187198) | Freshwater microbial communities in response to fracking from Pennsylvania, USA - Allegheny Zone_MetaG_DW_15 (SPAdes) (version 2) ... | reverse complement strand
TCCAGTGTAAGCGCCACCGGTTCGGCTTGACTGTGCAGCATCAACCGCAGGTCATGGCGCGCGATGTGATCGCCCCTGCCCTGCCTTACTCGTTGTCACCGCCCAGAACGGAGCCCAGCAAGCTGCCGGCACCCAGACCGCCAAGCAGTGAGCCCTCCTCACGGCTGCGGCCGCCACCTTGCGGCGCCGCAGCAAAAATGCGGGATGCCAGGCGAGAGAACGGCAGGCTTTGCAGCCAGATCTGACCAGGTCCTGTCAGCTTGGCCAGAAAGACCCCTTCACCACCAAACAAGGCCGTTTTGACTTTGCCAACATACTGAATGTCAAAGTCCACATCCTGCGTGTAGGCCACGACGCATCCCGTGTCGACCAGCAGGGACTCACCAGCCTTCAGCTCACGGCGCACGACCGTGCCGCCTGCATGCACAAACGCCAGGCCATCGCCCTCCAGCTTTTGCATGATGAAGCCCTCGCCACCAAAGAACCCCGTGCCCAGGCGCTTCTGAAAGGCGATGCCCAGGGAGACGCCGCGTGCCGCGCACAGGAAAGAGTCCTTCTGGCAAAGCAATGTGCCGCCCAACTGCCGCAGGTCCATCGGCAGGATCTTGCCCGGGTACGGCGCAGCGAAGGCCACACGCTTTTTGCCATTGCCCTGGTTCGAATAAATCGTCGTGAACAGGCTCTCACCCGTGATCAGACGCTTGCCAGCGCCCAGCAACTTGCCAAACAGGCCGCCTTGCTGCTGCGAACCATCGCCAAACACCGTGTCCATGTCGATGCCGACATCCATGAACATCATGCTGCCCGCTTCGCCGATGGCCGCCTCGCCGGGGTCCAGTTCGACCTCGACAAACTGCATTTCGGCGCCCTTGATCTCGTAATCCACTACGTCCATAGCCATGAATGACATCTCCTGACAGTCAATACCCCGACATTGCGGGATTCCCAAACCCTGCACCAAAAGTGAGAATCGCACTCACAAAAACAAACCATGCAGGGGTACCATGAGGGCGGATTGTGTCCGACTTCCGCAGCCATGTTGCGCCCAAGCAGTTTCACGCCGCCATGCCTCCTCTCGAACCGCTCCACCTGCCCACACTCACCCTGGTGATTGGCGTTGTGCTGTTCATGGCCGCCGCCATCATGACCCTGGTCGGCCTGACACAGCGCACCTACCGCGGCTTCTGGTGGTGGACGGCGGCGCAATGGGCCAACATGATCAGCGCCATCAGCCTGCTTTTTCATGACACCCACCCATGGACGGTCCCGATCTCGGTGCTGCTGTCACTGCAATGGCCCCTGACCATGCTGGCAGGCATGCGCCAGTTCTATATCCGCAGCAACTTCCGCACGCCCCCCTGGGCAGACCTCGCCCTGCTCACTGTCGGCTTTTGCATCTACCTGCTGATCTGGCGCCAGAACCCCAATGACGTGGGCGCGCGCGTGGCTACCTTCAGCTTCGTCAACATCGCCTGCTACGCGTATACGGCTTGGCAGGTTCACTCCATACGCGACTGGCGCCAAAGCCCCTACCTCAAGGCGATCCTGTTCTTCCTGACCATCGCCGCGCTGGTTCAGATGCCGCGCATGTTTGCGGCCTTCAGCAGTTGGGGCGCCCCCGTGCTCGACCCCAACCACATACAGCAACCCATCGTGCTGATCGGGCTGGTGGCCGCCGTCATGTTCTCGGTCTACATGTGCCTTCTGCTGACCTATGAACGAACAGAGCAGGACCTGCGCGAGTCGCACCGGCAACTGCGGGTCCTGGCAGATTTCGACATGCTCACCCAAGTGCCCAACCGCCGCCACTTCAACGAAATGGCCGCGCAAACACTGCGCCTGAGCCCGCCCGGCAATTCGGCTCTCATGACCTTCAACATCGACCACTTCAAGCAAGTCAACGACGAGAGTGGTCACGCCGGTGGCGACGAGGCCCTCAAGCTGGTGGCTGGGAGCGCTCGCAAAATCCTGCGCAGCCGGGATCTGGTGGGCAGACTGGGTGGCGACGAATTTGTCGCCCTGCTACCCGACACCACCATCAACGACGCGTTGCATGTGGCCGACCGCATGGTGCGGCATGTCGACAAGGAGCGTGGCTCATTGCAACAACGCCCGTTGAGCCTGAGTTTCGGGGTGGTGCAGATCCAGCCCGGAGAATCCCTCCCCGATGCCACGCAGCGCGCCGATCAAGCCCTGCAGGAAGCCAAGCGTCAAGGTCGTGGGCGCGCTGTGGCGGCCGATGGCGAATCCGGCAACGCCGTGTTCACCACCACCCGCGCGCTGGGTGCCAGTCCATTCTGACACCACAGCAGCGACAATCACCGGATGTCAAAATTCGATGTGGTGGTGATCGGCGCAGGCGCAGCCGGTCTTTTTTGTGCGGGCGTGGCGGGCCAGCGCGGCCTGAAGGTGCTGCTGCTGGACCATGCGCCCAAAGTCGCCGAGAAAATCCGCATCTCGGGCGGTGGGCGCTGCAACTTCACCAACCGTGAGGTCACACCAGCCAACTTCATCAGCGAGAACCCCCATTTCGCCCGATCAGCCCTGGCTGGATACACCCCACAGCACTTTCTCGACCTGATGGCGCGCCATGGCATCACCTGGCACGAAAAGCACAAGGGACAGCTGTTTTGTGACCGAAGCAGTGACGACATCATCCAGATGCTGCTCAAGGAATGCGACGCAGGCGGCGTGGTGCGCAGGCAGCCATGCAGCGTTCTGGCCGTGCGCCTCGCGCAGCAAGGTCAGCCAGATACCGGCACCGCTGACAAGTTCCCACGGTTCGAGCTGGACACCCAAGAGGGCACGGTCCAGGCGCACCAGGTGGTCATCGCCACCGGCGGCCTGTCGATCCCCAAGATCGGCGCCACAGACTTCGGGCAGAAGCTGGCCGCACAGTGGGGACACTCCATCGTGCCGCTGCGCCCTGCCCTTGTGCCTTTGACCTTTTCAGCCACGCAGTGGGCGCCCTTTGTGCCCTTGGCCGGCATCTCGCTCGCGGTCGAAGTCAGCGCGATGCCGCACAGCGAGACCCACAACGCGAAACGCAAAAAAATCGCGCCCACCGTGTTCATGGAAGACCTGCTATTCACCCACCGAGGTCTCAGCGGGCCAGCCATCTTGCAAATATCCAGCTACTGGCAGGCAGCCCAGCCACTGACAATCAACCTGGCACCCTCAAACGATCTGGCCAATAGCCTCAAGCAAGCCAAGACCGGCTCCCGCAAGCAACTGTCCACGCAATGGGCCCAGTCTCTGGGAGACGCCGTGCCGCAGCGCCTGGCCCACACCTGGCTGACCCAACTGGCGCAGTCCAACCCCGCACTGCAAGCCGATGCGCCCCTGGCCGAACTCAAGGACAAAGACCTCGACATGCTGGGGCAATCCGCCAATGCCTGGCCCATCACGCCCAGCGGCACCGAGGGCTACGCCAAAGCCGAAGTCACGGCGGGCGGCGTTGACACCCGCGAACTCAGCTCGCAAACGATGGAAAGCAAGCTTGTTCCTGGCCTGTACTTCATTGGCGAAGTCGTTGATGTCACCGGTTGGCTGGGCGGCTACAACTTCCAGTGGGCCTGGTCCAGCGCCATGGCCTGCGCCAGGGCTTTGACCGCTCAACCAGATTAAGATGCCACCCATGAGCAGCAACACCCACTTCGGTTTCCAGCAGGTTGACGAGTCCCAGAAGGCACAACGCGTACGCGGTGTGTTCGACTCCGTGGCCAACAAATACGACGTCATGAACGACCTGATGTCGATGGGCCTCCATCGACTCTGGAAGGCGTACACCATTGCCGCAAGCGGCGTGCGCGAGGGGCACAAAGTTCTCGACATCGCCGGTGGCACGGGTGACCTGTCCGAAGCCTTCGCCAAACGCGTCGGGGCTAACGGCACGGTCGTGCACACCGACATCAACGAAGCCATGCTCAGCACCGGTCGCGACCGGCTGCTCAACAACGGCGTCAGCCTGCCCACCACCTTGTGTGACGCAGAAAAGCTGCCCTTCCCCACCGGCACGTTTGACATCGTGACCGTGGCCTTCGGTCTGCGCAACATGACGCACAAGGACAAGGCCCTGGCCGAGATGTGCCGCGTGCTCAAACCAGGTGGCCGCCTGCTGGTGCTGGAGTTCTCCAAGATCGCCAAGCCGCTGGAGAAGGCCTACGACTGGTATTCGTTCAAGGTGCTGCCCAAGCTGGGTCAGTTCGTCGCGGGCGATGCAGCCAGCTACCAGTATCTGGCTGAATCGATCCGCATGCACCCCGACCAGGCGACGCTCAAAGCCATGATGAAAGAGGCTGGCTTTGGCCACGTCGACGTGCACAACATGACCGGCGGCGTGGTGGCCTTGCACATGGGCATCAAGTGCTGACCCTCTGACTGAGCGGCCACTCAGGACAAGCCCAGCAGATCGCCTTTCAAGCCGCGATCAGAGGGTTTGTCACCGAGCCAGATCTTCAACAAGGCGCGGTAAAAGTCCTCGCCGGCGATGTCTCGGCCCATGGCCTTGCCGCCAACCGTGACATGCGTGCCGACGCCAGGCAGATAGTCCAGCTGGATCAGAGATCCCTTGCTGGCATCGCCAGCGCTCAGCATGGCCGACTCCAGCTCGTCCAGACGCGGCTGCAATGCGCGCCGCTCGGCATCAGTCAGGTTGTCCAGCATGCCCTGCAACAGCCCTTCGGCCAGTCGCTCGGCCGACACGTCTCGCAACATGACGATGCGGATGCTCTTGGGGCCTGGTTGATTCAAGATGGCGGCTGGTGCGGTCTCCTTGTGGGGCACATACAGCCCCACGGCATACACCTTGACGATCATCTTCACCCGCACGCCCGCACCATTCAAGGTCAAAGACTGATTCGCCAGCTTGCACTGGTCTTCGAAACGCACGCCGGCCACGTCCTGCGCCGCCTGGCTGAACGGGCTGTTCAAGGCCATCGTCAGCCAGCACATGGCCGACAAGACACATCTGATTCGTTTCATCAAGCCTCCAGCGTCACGGATGACACGGTGATCCTCGAACAAGGCGGCGAGAGCCAAAGCCCCGACTACCGGGCCTCACATCGCGCTGTTAGCCCGATCGACGGGGTGCATTCAACACAACAAACCTAATGTTACATTAACTCTGCAACATCGGGTCGGTATCATGCATGGCCGTTCCGTTATTCGACCATCGATGCCCGCTCCTTCTGCCAAAAAGTCCCGCTCCCGCGCTGCGCGCGCCAGTTCCGCCGGATCGGAGATGACCGTTGAAGAACTGGCAGCCAAGACCGGTGTGAGCGTGCGCAACATCCGCGCATACCAGACGGCCGGTTTGGTCCCGCCGCCTCGCCTGCAGGGTCGCCTGGGCTTGTACGACCAGGAGCACCTGGGCAAGCTGGAACTGGTGAGGGACCTTCGGCAACAAGGTTTCCGCCTGGATGCCATCAAGGACATGCTGGAAAACACGCCGGAAGGCGCGTGGAGCGAATACTCCCTGATCAGTCAGCTGTTTTCGACCACGTTTTTCACCGTCGAAGCACCCAAGCGCAAGGCCATCAAGGAGATGGCGGCCCATTGGGACACGACCGCGACAACGGAACAGAAAGAAAGGCTCGCGCGCAACGGCCTCTATCGCCGGATAGGTGAAGAGGACGTCGAGATGTTGAGTCCATCACTGGAGCGCATCGGCATCCAGCTGGCCGAACTCGGCGTGCCGCTGGACACCGTGCTGGACCTACAGGATGAGTTGATCAAACACACGCGCGCTGTCGCCAAGGCCTATGTGGAGCAACTGTTTCTGACCATGGTGCAGGCCATCGCCAACGCACAGCGAGATGCCAAAGACCGTGGGACGGCCATCGACCCTGCCGTGATCGCACCCATGAAGGCCTTGTTCGAAAGGCTGCGCCCTTTGGCCATTGGCTCGATCAGCGCGGCGTTTCCCGTGGTGCTGCAGCAGGAATTTGACCGCAGCGTTCAGAAACAACTCAAACGCAAGAGCTGACTAGGGCCCAGAAACACGAAAGGGTCAGCAGGCAAAACCTACTGACCCTCGTGAACTTTGGTCGGGGCGGCGGGATTCGAACTCGCTACCCCTTGCACCCCATTCAATAAACAGATCGTCCAGCAACGCCTGGCAAAGCGCGCACCATCAGAATAAAGTCTTTATATATCAATAACATACGGGATATTGTTGTCCAGCATCATCTGTACAAGTACACTTAAAGCCAAGCAGAAACGGCAACCGAACGGCAACCAGCGCCGAGAAACGGCAAACAGGCAGCAGCAGGAGGAGGTCCGATGGCCATCACCGACAAAGCCATGCAGAGCAAGCCAACCGACAAAGATCAGTGGTTTTCTGATGATTGGGGACGGGGTGATGGGCGCTTTCTTGGCAGAGTCACATCCAAGGGCCGAAGCTGCTTCTATTTTCGCTACACCCTGCCCGATGGCAACCGGGACACCTTGCCCATCGGCGACTACTGCAAGGACGGCAAAGGCGGCGTCACCCTGGCCGATGCACGGGCCACGGCGCTGGAATGGTCCAAGCTATACAAAGGCGGCGCCAAGAACCTACGCGAGCACTTCGCCCGGATCGAAGCAACCGCCAGGCAGGCAGAACAGGCAAGCAGAGAACAGGCCGAAGCAGCCGAGAAGGCCGCAGAGCTTGAGCGCGAACGGCGCATCAGCGTGCGCACACTGTTCGACCGCTGGTGTCTGGTTGACCTGAAGCCGCACACCAGGGCAGACGGCAAACGCGCTGGCCGCAAGGACGGCGGGCAGTACAGCCGGGAACAGTTCGAACGGCATGTGTTCCCCAGCATCGGCGGCATCGCGGCGGCGGATATTCGCAAGGCAGATGTCATGACGATTCTTGACGCGCTGAAGTCAGACGGCAAGCTGCGCACATGCAATGTCTTGCTGGCCGACTTGAAGCAGATGTTCGCCTTCGCCCTGGGCCGCGACATCATCGAACGCAACCCACTGGACACCGTAACCAAGCGACAAGCCGGTGGTACCGAGACCATGCGCGAACGTGTTCTGAGCGTCGATGAAATCGCCACGCTGGCTAATCTCGTGCCACAGGCCAATCTCAATCAACGAACAGCGGCGGCGATATGGGTACTGCTGGCGACTGGTGCGCGCATTGGCGAGTTGATGGGCGCAGCATGGCGTGACCACGGCGCCGATGTGAAGGCCCTGGCCGCCTTGCCCGAAGCCATGGACGTGAAGGTGGGGCTGGTGGACCTTGAGGCGAAGACCTGGCACTTGCCCACCACCAAGAACGAGCGCGAACACACCATTCATTTGTCCGCCTTTGCCATAAAGCACTTCAGGCGGCTTGAGGCGCTGCGCGAGGTGGACGACAGCGGGCAGCCTGTGCCGTGGGTGTTCCCGAACTCCTTGCAGTCCGGGCCCGTGTGCGTCAAGAGCTTTGGCAAGCAACTGGCAGACAGACAACGCCCGGCGGACATGCGCATGTCTGGCCGCTCAAAGCAGACCGAATCCCTCATGCTGCCCGGGGGCAAGTGGACGGCGCACGACCTGCGACGCACAGCGGGCACCCTCATGGCGTCCCTGGGCATCAGTGGTGACGTGATCGACGAGTGCCTGAACCACGTCATAGAAAGCCGCGTTCGTCGTACCTACATCCGCGACCGGCGACCGCTGGAACAGGCCCGCGCATTTGATGCGCTGGGCGAGAAGCTGGAACAACTCACCAGCGGCAAGCGGGCTGCCAGCAACGTGGTGCGTTTGCATACGGCGGCCTGACTCCCTTTGACCTGCCCGGCGCCTGCGTGGGTGCGAGTGCACGGGGAGTTGGACGCGTCTGCCGTCGGCATCAAGCGGACGGGGCACGTGGGAAGGGCGGAGACGTTTGATTTGATCCAGGCGCTCGGGCATGGTCATGCCATAAAGTTCTTTCATATCAGGAACTTAGCTGGACAGGCGTGTGGTGCCAGGAGACGTTTGATTTGATCTACCAAGCAGTGGGAAACGAGCCAATTCCTTGAAATTCAAACAGCGGCTGCAATCCTGTGAAATTGTCAACTGCCCGCCTTCCCTCAGAAAACCCAGGTTCGAAGAGTGAAACGCTCACCGATTCAAACGGCTCAAACCAAGCTGTCGGCTTGGATCAAAATAAACGTCGCCCCACTCACCCCACTTCCAAGCCGCATAGGTGCGCGCAGCACTGGGAGTCGTTGCCGCCTCACGACACAGTGACGACCTGAGCAAGCTGCGCTTGTTCGTGCTTGTTGGTGCTGGCGCTGCAAAGCGATACAGGCCGCTACTGCGCAGCGCAAAAGCCCCCTTGGCGCCGTGTGAGAACGTGTTTACTGGGTTGACTGGCATCGCCTTGATGAGTCTAAATGCGTCTGCCTGCCCTGGCGCAGCCTTGACCTTAACCCCCTGCCGTAGGGGGATCTATGGCGGTAAAGACCCAGGGGCACCAGGCCATCGCCATCGGCCCAAGCCAGGCGCGTGCACCCCCTATCGACGGATGCGCCAGATGCCTACCTCCGCAGTTAAACAAGATCAGCCCTCAACCTCGCCGGGTGCTACATCCATCTCGCCCGTAGCGCCCCCCAAAACACTACGCGCAAAACAAGCCGCATCGCGTTACGGCGTTGGTGTGAGCACGTTGTGGGCGCTGGCTCAGCGCGGTGTCCTGTCGCCAGTGCGCCTTGGTCGCCGCCTGACCCTGTGGCGCGTCGATGAGCTTGACGCGTACTTCACTGGCAACGCAGGCTAAGGGGGGCGCACCATGCTCGCGACAAACAATGCTCGGCCAGTTAAGGCCATCTCCGCCGAAGTACTCAGGCAGCGCCGGTTCGACGCGTACTCGGCTGCCATCGCATCAGCCCCGGCACAAGACCATGAATGGCTCGCCACACTGTTTGACCTACGACCGGCGGGCGTTCGCGCTCCAGAAGGCGAACATGCCCAAGCGGCGGCCATTGATCTTGAAGAGTGCTTCGCTCCCCTGTTTGGCGGACCGACAGATGGCGACTCGTGCCGGGACTTTTGGGACCGAGGCGCTACCGGGCGAGATGCAGCCCCTGCCCCGCCACGGCTTGCGCTTGGGGCGCGAGTGCGAGCGGGTGTGTGCCCACCCTGGATGCATATTTCTCGCTGGCAGTTGGCAGAACAACCGCTTGTCGGTGCTGGTGTAGTGTTTGTGGCTTGTGGCGTTGTTGTTCGCCCAGACATTACCTCACTGGAGGGCATCGTGCTCCCCGGTGAACCACGTGGAGCGAGTTACGACGTGATCCCGTTGGAAGCCGTGCGCATCACGGGCGTGCACGGGCACCATGGCGTTGCCCGTCAGGACTGTGTGGCCGAGCGCTGTGCCATCGCCCAGCATGTAGCACTGGTCGCTGAGGCGGCGCTGTGGGGTGAGGCATGAGCAACGCACAACCGGTGAGCACCTCCGCCATAGCCGCGTGCATGCACCACCTGGATGGCGTACTCGGCGAACCGCCCCAGGGCGCGGGCATCGTGCTCTGGTGTAAAGACACACGCCAGCATGAAGCCTTCCAGTCGGTAGAGCAGGCCGCGCACCGGGCCGTTGAACTGGATAGCGTGGGGCGCGAAGTCTACTTCTCCACGGGGATCATTGCAGTAAGCGACTGGCAAAGGCCGACCCGCACCAACGCCGCCACGATAGCCCGCAAGTGCTTTCATGTTGATGTCGATGTCGCCAAGCCCGGAGCATCTGGGGTGGCTTACCTAGGCGCAGGTCCAGCAGCCAAGGCGCTCATTGACTGGGCAAAGCTACGCGGCCTGTATCCGGGCATGACCTTGTTGTCATCAGGTGGTGGCTTTCACGTTTATTGGTGTCTTGACGAGCTTGTGCCGCCTGCTGCTTGGCGAGACACGGCGGCGCAACTTGATCGACTGTTGAAGGCTGACGGCATCTTGGCTGACCATGCTGTTACCGCTGACATATCCCGCCTTCTGCGCCCTGCTGGCACCCACAACCGCAAGACACCGGTAGCCCGAGATGTTGCCGTTGTGCTGTCCGAGGGGCGCAAGGCCGGAATGCTCGCCGGTGGTGCCGCTGAGCCGTGGGCAACGGTTTCGCACGCTGCGTTCTCTGAGCGGCTACGCGAAGGGCTTGCCGCACATGGCTTGTCCGGGCAGTCTGCACTCGCAAGCGTTGCTGTACTCACCACAGGCACAAACGCAGACCTCGGGGGAGGCTTGCGACAGCGAGCGGAAACACCGGACAACATCGCATGGGTTCAACGACGGCTTGATTCGATCCCCGCAGATTGCGACCGCACGACCTGGCGCGACGTTGTTTTTGGCATCCACTCTACGGGCTGGACCTGCGCACGCGACTTGGCGGAGGCGTGGAGCCGGCGCGGGGAATCGTTTGACGAGGGAGAGTTCAGCAAGCTATGGAGTTCTGCGCGCGCTGATGTAGCTGGCGTGACGCTGGGCACGGTTGACGCTATCGCGAAGCGCTGCGGCTTCAATGACGGCGCCCCGGCCAATCGAGCGTCACCGCTTGGCACGGATGTCTGGCACGCCGAGCAGTTTGCCCTGGCCTATAGCGGGCGCCTGCTTCACGTTCACAGCACTGGTGCATGGGTAGCATGGAATGGGAACAACTGGGAGCACTGCGCGGGTGGAGAGGCCATGCAATACATGGTGAGCTACGGGCGCACGGTGACGGCGCAGGCGTGCAACCTGGCCAGGGAGCGGGGAGCAAACGACGGGGGGGCACTGGCAGCCCTGAAAGACGCTCAGCGCATGGCATCTGCCCGGGCCATGCAAAGCGTGCTCTCGCTCGCAGCCACTTTCCCCTCGATATCAGTTGACAGCCCGGGCGAATTTGACGCTGACCCGTGGTTGCTTGGAGTCCAGAACGGCATTGTTGACTTGCGGACGGGGCACCACCTGGCGCCTGATCCGGCCAGGATGATCTTGCGCACCTGCGGCGCTGCGTATGATCCTGGGGCCCAGTGTCCGGGCTGGCTCCGGTTCCTGGGGGACGTGTTCCACGAAGACGCCGAGACCATAGGCTATGTTCAACGGCTGTGTGGGTTGATGCTGACGGGTGATGTGTCCGACGAAGTGTTGCACTTCATGCATGGCCATGGCGCCAATGGCAAGAGCGTGTTTGCCAATGTGTTGCGCCATGTAGTGGGCGGGTATTGCTATGTGGCCCAGTCTGACCTGCTTGTCAAAGACGACCGACGCGGCAGCGGGGGGCCTTCCCCCGACGTTGTCAACATGGCCGGTGCAAGACTGGTGATGGTGAATGAGACTGGCGCAGGCGACCGACTGGACGAGGTGCGTATGAAGTCCCTGGCCAGCACTGAGGCAGTGACAGCACGCACGCTTTATGGAAACCCATTCACGTTCAAGCCTACAGCCAAGCTACTCGTTCGCGGCAACTTCAAGCCTATCGTGCAGTCAAGCGACCACGGTACATGGCGGCGCCTGCGCCTCATACCGTTTACCAGGGCTTTTCAGCCCGACGAGTGCGACCCGCACCTTGAGGCGCGTCTGCTCTCTGAGCAGGACGGCATCCTTGGGTGGATGCTGGAGGGTACGCGGCTGTGGCGCGCGCAACGACTGAAACCCAGCGGCGCTATCGCTGCGGCAAGCGCAGGCTATCGCAGCGAGATGGACCTTGTCGGCCAGTGGATTGCCGACGAGTGCGACACGGGCGTCCCCGGCGCAGAGTCTCCACAGGGCGCCCTGTTCACCTCGTACGAATTCTGGTGCTCGCGGGCTGGCATGCGACCGATGGTTAAAAACTCTTTTTCTCGTGAGCTTGAAGCAAAGGGATTTCCGGCCTTGCGACGGCAACACCTCGGCAAACGGCAAACGCTACACAAGGGAATCCAGCTATGCAGCAGCACCTCGTAACACATGTATCGCTGCGCAGTGTGTTGTTTTCGTTACGGTGCCACCGGTGCCACGCTTTCTCAATTTTCCGCAAAAGTCCCTATAGGAGATTTTGTAGAGACTTTGGGGGAAAAAGCGTTTTTCGTGGCACCGGTGGCACGGTTACACAGATAGCGCTATTCAACTCCCGTCGACCGCCATCAACATCGGAGGCCACAGATGCCCAACGACAGCGCCATCCTCGCCGCGTTGCATGCCCACTTCACTACGCTGGCGGGGGTGAGGGCACTTGCCGCCGATCCACCAGCAACGCCGAAAGAGGCTCGCATGGCCGACCTGAGGAAAGCGGTTCGAGATTACCTTGGCGCCCTGCCCGCCGAGCTTCGCCATGCACCGGTGCGATTCGAGACGCTGGCCGGGCATTGCGCGACGGCGCGAGGTGGCATACAACCGAAGGACGCCGAGTTGTCCCAGGTGCTGCGGGGCTTGGGCTTCGAGGCGCGCAAGACCTGGGCGGGTGGCCGGGGGCGATGGGTGTGGGTGCTACGTCGCCCTACGGACTGATTCATCGGGCGCAACGGCCCAAACCATAACGCGACCGCGGAGGGATAGACATGGACGACATGACGCAGAGGCAACTTTTGATGTTTGCGCTGGTGTTCCTTGACGGCATGAAGTGGATCGCCGCGCTGTATGCCGTGCGGTGGATATGGCGCAAGCTCAAGAAGCGCTTTCTGCGCGGTGAATCTGCGGGCGCTGTGGAGGATTCGGCTGCGACCTGTGCCGACCCCAAGCAGCGCTACTGCTACACCCGCCCCCTGCCACCAGATCACCCCAGTATGGTTTGGGCGCGCGAGAATCAAAAAGACCATGGCAGCCCTTGGCGAGACTGATAATAGCTGCGTGGTTATATGGAATCACACGTAAAGGAGTTTATATGCCGCTGGTCACAGTAGAGTCTCTTCGCAAGCGATACCCTCAACTTGAAGACGCCTCCGATACGGAAATAGCGCAGCTTTTGCACCAGGCGGTCAACCCGAAGTCCGATTACCGAGTATTTGAATACCAGTTTCTGGGCAAGCCGTCGGCATTTAAGGAACTGGGACGCGGTATCAAGCGCGGGGCACGGTATACAAAGGCTGGGCTGGATTTTCTGGCGGGCGGTGTTGCCAGCGTGGCAGGCGACCGGGCGGGCAGCGACGAGGCGTTTGCGTCCTATGACCGCAACCTGGCCCGAGCCAACAGGATTGCCCCACGGCGCAAGTTTCGCGATGTCCGGTCGGTCGGCGACGGCGTTGATTGGGCCGCCGGTTTGGTGGGTGAGGCACTGCCCACCTTCGCCTCTGCGGGCCTTGGGCCTGCCAGCCTGGCAGCGATGACCACCACGCAAGCTGCGGCATACGTGCCCGACCGAGTCGAGTACCTGATGCCCGGCGCCACTGCGAAGCAAAAAGCCCTTGCAGCCGCTGGCATGGTCATGCTCAACGGAGCAGGTGACGCGTTTGTTCCTACCCGGCTGATGCGCGGCGGGGGCGGCGGGGTTCGCGGCTTGGCCCGCACGATGAAGCAAGGCGCCATCCTTGGCGCCGCAACCCCCTTGGCTGAGCGAGCGATAGCCGTCGGGGCCTACAACTACCCGGATGACGAGGAGGCGGCGCCGGGGTGGAATGTATCTGAACAAGAGTATGTAAACATGTTTACAAGGTAGAAACCGGCCTGAGATATTCCTCAAACCCGGAACGGGGGGTACACCCCCTCCTGCCCGTGGGCCACACCCCCGTCACCCTATACCCCGCGCGACCCTTTTCAGCCCGCACAAAGGGCCAAGAAAAAGGAGCTAGATATAGCGGCGGACATACCCATACAGCATTTACTTCGCTTGAGTATAAAAGGGCGGCGCGATAAAATGCGTTCTCCATCGTTACATTACTGGAGCCTAATATGTGGATGAATGCGATAGAGAAGAAACGCGCCAAGCTCGATGTGCTTGCGGCGATGCGCAACCCGCGCGCCAAGCGCAGCGCTGAAACACACATGACCGAGCGGGGTGTGGCGCGTTGCTTGGGCGTACGTCACGAAGAGGTACGACTGTGGCGGGCACGGGGAGAAGGCCCTGCCCACGTGCGAGTGAAGGGTAAGGCGCGATACCCGCAAGACGCGTTCATGCAATGGCTGAGCACCCTGCCACGTCCGCACGGCATGCCCAGTCTGCCAGACGGGTTGCGGCACTGAGCCCCATGGACAGCCCGAGCGATGGCACCTTGGGCGACTCTTCGAAGAACAGGCAACCAAGAGCCCGCACCTTTTCCTGGCGGGCTTTTTCCCGTCCGCACGCCACCGGCAACAGCCCCGCCTACACGGAAACAGCACCGGTAGGCTGCCGACCGGCGCAACCTGCGCGCCGACGATCTGTTTGCACGTAGCCCGCCGGGCCTTGCACGAGACCAGCCCCGTCGCCTGTGGGAAAAAGTCACGACGGCGAGCAGACACACGACGCAGTGCTGTGCCCGCCCCCGAGTACTTCAAAGCCAAGCAGAAACGGCAACCGAACGGCAACCAGCACAACAAGGGTCAGCTAGAAACACGAAAGGGTTAGTAGGCGCTAACCTACTAACCCTCGTGAACTTTGGTCGGGGCGGCGGGATTCGAACTCGCGACCCCTTGCACCCCATGCAAGTGCGCTACCAGGCTGCGCTACGCCCCGACAAGACTTAGACTATAGCACGGCTTTTGCGCCCTCTCTAAGCAGACGTGTCTTTTTATTGTCAAGACAACAGGTCGCGGATGGACAGGAGTGCTTCACGGAGCGAGTGGATGGACTCCGGACTCAGTCGCTCGAGATCAGGCAAGGCAGGCCCCAGCCAGGCACCGTCCAGCATCGCGGGCGAGGCAGCCTGCAGTGCTCGGGAGGATGCGCGTGGGTCTACATATGACGGAGGCAGCAGCGCGTTGACAGCGCTGGGCTGTCGCTCTTCGGGCAAATCGTTGTCAGCCAGATCGGCGTCATCGTGAACGAAGTGCGCCACGCCTGTTTCAGCCAGTTGATTGCGTGCACCACTGATGGTGAAGCCCTGCTCGTACAGCAACTCCCGGATGCGGCGGATCAGCAGCACTTCATGATGCTGGTAATAACGCCGGTTCCCGCGCCGCTTCATGGGTTTGAGCTGGACGAACTCCTGCTCCCAGTAGCGCAGCACATAGGGCTTGACCAGGCACAACTCGCTGACCTCACCGATGGTGAAGTAGCGTTTCGCAGGAATCGGCGGCAAGGCGCTGTCGATGCGGTCCATGGCTCCCAACGCTGACAAGGGCTGGGCAAGCCATGACGGCACACCCTGGTTTCAGGCCTGGCGTAACTGGCCCAGACCAAGCGCCGCGAACATTGCTGAGCAAAATCAACAAGATCGGGCAAAGGCTTGAGACTTTACTCCAAGTCTTCGTCAGATGGAATATCTCCCTGCACCATGCCCTTGAGCTTCTGGCTGGCGTGGAAGGTCACCACATTGCGCGCCTTGATCGGAATGGCTTCGCCGGTGCGAGGATTGCGCCCCGGGCGAGGCGCCTTGCGACGGATCTGGAAATTGCCAAAACCAGACAGCTTCACGTCAGTGCCTTGCACCAGCGTGTCGTTGACCAGTTCGAAAAAGGCCTCGACCATGTCCTTGGACTCGCGTTTGTTCAGGCCAAGGCGCTCGAACAGCATGTCCGACAGCTCAGCCTTGGTCAGCGTGGGTGTCTCGATGGTGGGCAACAACACCGTCAGGTCCGTGATCTTGTCATTCATGTCTCAGGGCCCTCCCCGGCCTCAAGCGCGCACACGGGCGCCGACGCTATTGGCCAGCGCGACCAGAACAGCCTGGATGGCCCCATCAATGCGCTCGTCCGTCAAGGTCTGCTCATCATCGCGCAGGGCCACACGCACGGCCAGACTGCGCTCATTGTCAGCGATACCGGCCACGGGTGACTTGGGCTTGTAGATGTCGAACAGGCGCGCCTCCCGCACGATACCTTCGGTCGGCGCCTGCAAGATCGCCGAAATCAGGGCCTCATGTGTGGTGCTGTCCTGCACAACCAGCGCCAGGTCTCGGTAGACCGACTGCAATTTGGGCACGTTGGTGAAGCTGGGAACAGTCCGTTGCACCAGCGCCTTGGCATCCAGCTCAAACAAAACGGGCGCACTGGGCAGGTCATAGGCTTGGCGCCACTTTGGATGCAACTCGCCCACGAATCCCACGGCCACGCCATCAACCATCACCTGGGCGCAGCGACCAGGGTGAAAAGCGGGGTGCGTTGCCACCACAAACCGAGGCTGACGGGGTGCAAGGAGGGCCTCCACATCGCCCTTGACATCAAAGAAGTCAACGGTCCGCGCAGCTTGCCCCCACTGCAGCACCTCTGCTGAACCGTAGGCCAAACCACTGACGCGCACAGGCTGATCAAAACCTGCCACCGTCTGGTCGCCATCCGGCACGGACGCGTCGCGCTTGAACACGCGACCAACTTCAAACACCCGCACCCGCTCCGCCTTGCGGGCCAGGTTGGTCTTGAGCACTTCGACCAGGCTGCCGATCAGGCTGGAGCGCATGACAGCCAAAGGGCTGGCAATCGGGTTGAGCACACGAATGGGGTCGGCATTGCCTGCGAAGTCAGCCTCCCAACGCTCCTCGACAAAGCTGAAGGTGATCGCTTCCTGGTAGCCACGTGCAGCCACCTGGCGACGCACCGCATACAGATCACGGCGGGACTCCGGCAAGACCTGCGAGGTCACTGGCGCCTTGGGTGCACGCTTGGGCAGCTTGTCAAAGCCGATGACGCGCACGACCTCTTCGATCAAGTCTTCCTCGATCTGGATGTCGAAGCGCCAGCTGGGTGGTGTCACGATCAGGTGGGTGTCAGTGCCTGCGGCCTGGGTCGAGAAAGGCAGATCCAGCCTGGTGAGCACCTGCTGGCACTCGGCCAATGTCACCGGCTTGCCAATCACGCGCTGGGCACGCGACAGACGCAAGGTCACCGGCTTGCGCTCGGGTTGCTGCAAGATCTGGTCATCCAGTGGGCCAGCCTGCCCGCCGCACACATCCAAGATCAAACGGGTGATGCGTTCGATGTACGCTGCCGTGGGCGCCGCGTCCACGCCGCGCTCATAGCGGTGTGACGCATCGGTCGAGAAATTGAAACGGCGTGCGCGCCCTGCAATCGCCTTGGGCCACCAGAATGCGGCCTCCAGGTAGACGTTGTGGGTGTCGTCACCCACCGCCGTGGCATCGCCACCCATCACGCCAGCCAGGGATTCAACCTGCTTGTCGTCGGCGATCACGCCCACCTGCTCGTCCAGCGACACGGTCTGGCCATTGAGCAGCTTGAGCGTTTCGCCCGCCTGAGCCCAACGCACGGTGAGCCCGCCCTGAACCTTGTCCAGGTCAAACACGTGCGAAGGTTGCCCCAGCTCGAACATCACATAGTTCGAAATGTCCACCAACGCGGACACCGAGCGCTGGCCACAACGCGCCAGGCGCTCCACCATCCAGCCCGGCGTGCTGGCCTGCGGGTTCACGCCACGGATGACACGACCGGCAAAACGGCCACACAAATCGGCGGCTTCGACGCCCACCTTCAGCACGTCGTCGATCGCGGGCTTGACCGGCTCGATCAACGGCATGATCAAAGGCGAGCCCGTCAGCGCGGACACCTCACGCGCGATGCCCGCCACACTCAGGCAGTGCGCCAGGTTGGGCGTGAGCTTGAGGGTGAACAGGGTGTCGTCCAGCTTGAGGTGCTCTCGGATGTTCTGCCCCAGCGGCGCGTCCTCGGCCAGAATGTGCAGGCCACTTGACTCGTCTGACACACCCAGCTCGCGCGCAGAGCACAACATGCCCTGGCTCTCGACACCGCGCAGCTTGCCCAGCTTGATCTTGAAAGGCTTGCCATCGGCGCCAGGTGGCAGTTCTGCGCCCACCGTTGCGCAGGGGATCTTGATGCCGGGGCGGACATTGGGCGCACCGCACACGATCTGCAGCACCGAGCCCGTGCCCGCGTCCACCTTGCACACATTCAGGCGATCAGCATCAGGGTGCTTGGCCACTTCAAGCACCTGCGCCACCACCACACCCGTGAACGGTGGCGCCACGGGCTGAAGTTCTTCAACCTCCAGACCTGCCATGGTCAACAGGTCAGCCAGTTGCTGCGTGGTGAGGTCGGGGTTGCAAAAGCTTCGCAGCCAGGACTCGGGGAATTGCATGTCAGGGATCCTTGAGAATCTTGATTCGATGGTCCGTTGGCGCGCTCAGGCCGCGGACGGGAAATCCGCGTCCAGGACCACACGGTAGCGGGCCTTGCCAGCGCGCAGGTGGTCCAGCGCATCATTGATGCGGCTCATCGGGAAATGTTCGGTTTGCGGCTCAATGCCGTGGCGTGCGGCGAACTCCAGCATGGTGTCGATGTCCTGGCGCGACCCGGTCGGTGAGCCCGATACGCTGCGCTGCCCGCCAATCAGCGGAAAGGCCTCCACCTCCATCGGCTGCGGCAGGATGCCCACCAGATGCAGGCGCCCATTTGGGGCCAGCGTGCCCATCAAGGCCTTCCAGTTCAGCATGACGTTCACGGTGACCAGCACCATGTCCAGGCGACCAGCGATCTGCTTCATGGCCTTGGCATCCACGCTGGACACCACCTGGTGCGCGCCCAACTGAAGCGCCTCGTCTCGCTTGGACTCGCTCGATGTGAAGGCCGTGACCTCGCAACCCCATGCGCGCGCGAACTTCAGGGCAAGGTGCCCCAGGCCACCAATGCCCACGATACCCACGCGGTGTGTCGGCTTGATGTTGAAGTTCAGGAACGGCGAGAACACCGTCACGCCGCCACACAGCAGCGGACCAGCCTTGGCCGGGTTCAGGCCCTCAGGAATAGGCGACAGCCACAACCAGTGTGCCCGCACGCGCTCGGCAAAGCCACCATGGTGGCCCACGATGGTCGGCACACCGGCTCGGCACAACTGTGGCTCGCCGCCCAGGCAACTCTTGCAGGCCATGCAACTGGCAGACATCCAGCCCAGGCCCACACGCTGCCCCAGTTTCAAGCCACGGGTGTTTGATCCCAGAGCCACGACGCTGCCAACCACCTCATGCCCGCCAACGATGGGATAGGCAGAAAAGCCCCATTCGTTGTCGATCAAGGACAGGTCCGAATGGCACAGCCCGCTGTGCTCCACACGGATCTCGACCTCCTCGGCACCCAGCGGCCCTGCGTCGTACGCGAAAGGCACGAGCGGCTTGCTTGCCTCATGTGCCGCCCAGGCGCGGATGGTGGTCGGTGTAGTCATGTCAGCAGTCCTTCTGAACGAGCGTGGTCAGGCACTAAGCGCCCGGCATCACGAGTATGGCGATCACTGAAATTGCTGCAAGAAGCGAAGGTCGCCCTCATAGAACAAGCGCAGATCGTTCACGCCATAGCGCAGCATGGTCAGGCGGTCGGGACCCAACCCAAAGGCAAAGCCAATGTACTGCTCGGGGTCCAGGCCGAAGTTGCGCACCACGTTGGGATGCACCTGTCCTGCCCCGCCCACCTCAAGCCAACGGCCCTTGAGCGGCCCGGAGGCAAAGGCAATGTCCACCTCAGCGGATGGCTCCGTGAAGGGAAAGAACGAAGGCCTGAAACGGATATCCAGATCGTCGGTCTCAAAGAACGTACTGAAGAAGTCCCCCAGGACGGCCTTCAAATCAGTGAAACTCACCGACTCGCCAATCCACAGGCCTTCGCACTGGTGAAACATCGGCGAGTGCGTGGCATCGCTGTCAACACGGTAGGTGCGGCCAGGCGCGATCACACGGATTTCTTCGATGCGCTCGCCTCTGGCGATTTGCTCGGCATGCGCCTTGACGTGCTGCACCGCATAGCGCACCTGCATGGGGCTGGTGTGCGTACGCAGCAAGTGACCGCCTTCGACATAGAAAGTGTCGTGCATCGACCGTGCTGGATGGTCTTCAGGCGTGTTCAACGCCGTGAAGTTGAACCAGTCGGCTTCGATTTCGGGGCCATCGGCCACCGCGAAACCCATCGAGCCAAAAATGCCTTCGATGCGCTCGATGCTCAATGACACGGGGTGCAGGCCGCCCTCGCCGCGGCGACGGCCAGGCAAGGTCACATCCAGGCTCTCGGCGCGCAATTGCAGCGCCAGCTCGGCGTCCGCCAGCTCTTGTCGACGAACACCCAAAGCCGCCTCAACCTGCTGCTTGGTCTGGTTGATCGCCGCACCACGGGTCTTCTTTTCTTCGGGCGTGAGTGCGCCCATGCCCTTGAGCAACTCGGTCACGCTGCCCGACTTGCCCAGAAAGCGCGCCTTGGCGTTCTCAAGATCAGCGGGCGTGGCCGCGGCAGCAAAGGCCTCTTGGGCGGCCTGAACCAGAATCTGAAGATCGTTTGACTGGTCGTTCATGATCTTTTTATCAAAAAAAAAGGCCAACACATTGTTGACCTTTAGATCACTGGCTCAAGCCAGCCCGAGCAAGCCCGGGCGAGCATGAACCAGCGAGGCATCTTGCTGCCTGCTCAATCAATCAAGCAGCCAGTTGAGCCTTGGCCTTTTCAACGATGCTGGCGAAAGCAGCGGGGTCGTTGACAGCCATGTCGGCCAGCACCTTGCGGTCGATCTCGATCGAAGCCTTCTTGATGCCAGCAATGAACTTGCTGTATGTCAGGCCCAAAGCACGGCTACCGGCGTTGATACGTGCGATCC
>Ga0209066_10002819_pt1 | contig 20578 bp, 19 predicted proteins | sample All_14_2_FD_187198 | JGI IMG/M metagenome (GOLD analysis project Ga0209066, IMG submission 187198) | Freshwater microbial communities in response to fracking from Pennsylvania, USA - Allegheny Zone_MetaG_DW_15 (SPAdes) (version 2) ... | reverse complement strand
CGACCGATGACCGGGTCCACCTGCCCCTCTCGGGCCCGTTGGGTCAGGTTGGTGGTGAACTGATCCAGCGCCGGCGTGGCGGGGAGCAAGGCGTCGCCCTGCTCGGTCGCCATGGGATCGATGGGCTCGATCGGCTCGGCCGCGCCAGCACGGGACGACAACGGTGCCTCGGCCGAGCCTGCGGTGACTTCATCGAGGTGAAGCTTGAGCTCGTCCAGGCGGAACTGCTGAAACAGCCGAGATGCCCTGATCGCCATCTGGTTCAGCGACGGCTCGGCCAGCAAGGCCAGCACCAGGTGCGCACTGCGGATGCGAGGGTGGTGGGCATCCAGCGAGGCGATCAGCCAGGCGTGCTCCAGCCACTGGGGCACCTGCGCGGAAAAAACCGGCGTGCGGCTGTTGCCAGTTTTCAGGCGCTGCAGTTCGGTCTCCAGGTCGCGCTGCAACTGGGTGGCCGAGACCCCGAAGTGGCGGCACAGCACCACGAGGTCGCTGCGCGGCTGCTCCAGCAAGGCCAGCAGCAGGTGTTCGATGTCGACCTCGAAATGCCCACGGGCCATGCACAGGCTGGCGGCGCGTTCAGCCGCCTGGCGCGTCTGGTCATTGAGCTTGGAGATCAAGGTCTTGAGGTGTTGGCTCATGGCATTCGTCCCTGGGGGTGTGATGGGCGTCGGCGTTCGGTGTCACGCCGCCGCATGGATGTCATAGCTCACGTCCTGGCGGTCGGTCTCGGCCACTCCGGTGAGCAAAAAAGTGTCCCAGCCCAGGCGGGCCTGTGTGGGGGATCGGGTGGAGTCCAGCGAGCAGCCCTGCACCTGGTCGCGTCGCAACAGCAGGTTGACTTCGTACTCCAGGCTCACGCCATGGCACAGGGTCAGCATGGACTCCAGCGCCTGCGCGCCCACGGTGCCCGGTAGGAAGCGCTGGAACTGCGCGTGGTCCAGCGGCCCCAGCGCTACGCGCAGGCGCAGGTCGCGCTGCCAGACCCGGTCGCCCAGCATGGCCGACTGGCCCAGCAAACCGCCCTGCCCCAGGCCCAGCAAGGTGCGGCCCTCGGGGGGCACGGTGTACCAGCGGCCCACAAACTGATCGATGCGCACCGGCACAGCCAGGTAGTCCTGCAGGATCTGGCGCATCTGCGTGGCCGACAGCGTGCGCTGCTGCAAGGCCCCGGCGTAGTAGGCCAGGCCTTCGTCGATGACGCCATCGCGCAGGGCCTCGAAGCGATCACGCAGGCCGCGCTGCCCCAGGCCAGCCAGCGACAAGGCCAGCGGCAGGAATCGGTTCTGCCGGTCAGACTCGAACTGCAGGTGCAACCGGTTCTTTTTCCAGGCCTGCTGGAACAGCGTGACTGCTCGGTTGCTGAACACGTCCAGGAAGGCGCGAGCGGCCGTGTCCTTGTGCTGGCTTTCGCGGTGCGCCAGTTGCTCGGTGTAGACCAGCGGCAAAGCGCCAGAGCCGCCCAGCAAGCCCATGAAGGCCGGGGTGATCTCGACCCGCGGGGGGCGGTGCTCATCGGGCGCGTCTGCATCGGTTGGGCCGGCCACGGGTGGGCAAATGCGCAAGGCCTCGATCTCGCTGGGCGGGAAACCAAAGTTCAGTGAGTTCCGAAACCGGATCTGATCGCCCACCACTGGCTGTGGCCCCACCGACTGAGACCAGCGCAGCTCCAGCAGGCGAACGGCCTGAAAGAAGGAGAACCGCTGCGGGTTCTCCAACAACTGATCCAGCACGGCCACCGGCTTCATACCAGCGCCATGGCCCCGTTGCGGGGCGGACAGGTGATCAGGACCTCCTGCGTCCGGGCCGACACCACCTTGAGCTGCGTGAAGCTGTTGGCATGCACGTACAGCGCAAAGAAGTGGTCCAGCACGGCCGCAAACAGACCCAGGCCCACGCCCACAAAGCTGGATTCATCCACGCTCAAACGGACCTCGGTGCCGCGCACAAAGGTGGCAAAAGGCTCACCCGGCAGCCAGGCCGTGGCCGGCTTATAGTCGATGCCGACCACGCCCTCCACCTGACGGGCATTGGCCGGGGTGCGGGGCAGGTCATACAGGCGCAGCATTTCCTGCAGAGCATCCAGACCGCCACCACACAGCGACAAGTGGTTGAGCGAGAGGTGCGAGATCAGGCGCCACAAGGTGCCACGCCCTCGGTCAAAGCGTTGCGTGGACGTCGGCTTGCGCAACAGCCGAATCTCTCGCGCCAGCGAGCCGCCTTCCAGGAACAGGTCGCCACCCACCGCACCAAAAGGCAGGTGCGTGGGCAGGTCGCGGTTGGTCGCCGTGACCTGCAGACTGAGGGTGTCGGTCTGCGGCACGCTGGGGTCAAAGTCCACGTCCACCAGGGCCAGCTCAGTCTCAAAGCCCGGGCTGACCTCGGCCACGGCTTCGTCTCGCGTGGCGTGCCAGTAACGCCCCCCCGTGCCCTGCCCGGAGTCACCCGAGGCCGCACCCGAGCGGCGCCGCATCAGGTCATCATGCTTGAGCGAGAAAAAGGGCCGGAAGTCCTCGATGGACTCGCCCTGCGCCGTCTGGCGCACCCGGTAGACCCGGTCGATGCTGTAGACCTCGTGGCCCCAGGCACGGCGGCTGTCGACCAGCACCGGGTAGGTGACCGCCGTGTGGGTGACTCGGATGGGGTCGGCGGGCTGACTGAACAGGTTGATCACCGGCGAGCAGCCCAGGACCAAGCTGCCGGCGTGAACCGTCTCCAGCAGGCGGGACTCGTCAGAGTCTGCACGAACGCCTCCGATCAACACCTGCAGGGTCAACTGCCCGGAACCGGCGTCGGCCTGCTCGGGCGGCATGGGCACCGGCAGGTCCACAAAATTGAACTTGTCAGGAAAAGCGAAATACTCGGTCAGCAGGCGATACGCCGGGTGCGACCGTGCGTCCAGGTTCAACAGGGCCTCGTCATCGGCAAAGCCAGCCAGTTGCGGCTTGCGTCCGGCCATGCCGCCGGTACCGGGCGCATCGGCCACCCAGGGGTGGTGGGGGTGCCACTGCGTCATGACGCCCACCACGCGCTGGGTCAGCACCTCGCGCAGGGCGCTGACCTGGGAGGCCTCACCATCCAGGTACACGCGCAAGGTGCGGTCCTTGAGCATGGCCCAACTGGCTTGCGGCGACATCAGGTCCAGGGTGATCGACAGGACCGACATGGCGCCCGCTGGCAAGACCGTACCCGCCGGTGCCACCACGGCGTTGCGGTACTGCGCCTGGCTGAGCGTGATGGGCCACAACGCCAGCGGCTGAGTCGTCTGAAATTTGCAGGTCACGCCCTTGACCGGACGCGAACTCAAGGCCGTGCCACGGGGCACCGTGACCTGTCGGGTCATCTGGGCGGCTTGTGGCCCCAACTCAAAGCGCGCGATCGAGCACGATGGAAAAGGCCGCAGGTAGTGCGGGTACAGCACATCGAGCAGCGTTTCCGTGAACAGCGGAAAGTCGTCGTCCAGGCGCTTGTGCACGCGTGCCGCCAGGAGCGCAAACGACTCGATCATCCGCTCCACATGCGGATCCTGCGACACATCGTGGGCCAGTTGCAGGCGTCCGGCAATGCGCGGATAGGCCTGGGCAAACTGCTGCGACGACTTGCGCAGCCAGGCCAGTTCACGTTCGTAATGGGGCAGCAGGTGTTCCATGGTGGGTCACGCCCCTTTGGCTCGCTGGACCTGATAGCGCTGACTGACAGGCATCAGGACCGCATCAAAACTGACGACCTCATTGGCCTCGTGGGCAATCAACAAGGCCTTGATCGAAAAATGCAGGCGCTGCCCCGGCCCTTCGGCCTTGGAGACCTCGACCTGCGCGTCCTGCAAGCGGGGCTCGTGGCGCACCAGGCAACGGCGGATGTCATCACAAATGGCCGCACGGTCGCCCTCGCTGCTCAGACACAGAGAGACAAAGTCCTTCAAGCCAAAAGACAACACCGACTGCTGGCAATGAGGCAGCCCCTCAAACACGCCTTCGCGCAAACCACAACGGCTGTTGAGCAGGGCCTCGACATCGCGAGCCACGCTGTCCTTGAGCCGATCCACCGAGGTGTGGACGATTTCGTCCCCGCGGTCATCGGTCAGCTTTTCCAGCAGATTGAGGCTGAACAACGCCATCTCATGGACCAAGCGGCGACCCGAGGGCCGCCGCTTGATTCCTCCCTACGTCTTTGTTTTTTTATGAAATCAGGCGAACGTGGCCGTGTTGGTAGCCAGGTTCCAGGCGCCCGTGCCGGTGACGGAGCCTTGGCTGCCGTCCAGCTTGGATGCCGAGTAGGCCCACTCAACCGAGGAGTACTTCAGGCCGAAGGTCTCCTTGGGGATGCCCTCTTCGGTCACCGAAGGCGACACCGACGAGACCAGCACGTTCTTGAGCTTGATCACCAGGTACTTGACGCGGGCGTTGGCCGTGCCTGTGTTGAACGAACCGGTCTGGCCGCTGGCACGGTAGAAGGTGATTTCAACTTCAGGCGTGACCAGGCCTTGCGAGGCCGCTTGCCACAGCTTGGGGCTGGACGAATCGATGTCCTTGACGAAGGTCATTTCTTCGTGCTCGCAACGCTCGGAGGTGTGACCACCCGAGGTCGATGCCGAGGCCGACTTGGGCTGACGGATCACATGGGCCCAGGAGTCCACTTCGACGGTGGGCTTGCTGTTCTGGCCGGTGGCCGAGTTGCTGCCATGGACGGAGTCACGAACGTCGCCCTTGATGGCCGAGTTCTTGAATTCGATGTAGATGTCTTTCACAGGTATTCCTTCCGTGATTGGTTATGGATGCAAGGATCAGCCACGGCCGCCCGATGGGAGCTCTGCCACCAGTCGCAGCGACACCGACAGCTCATCCAGTTGGAAGTGCGGACGCACAAAGGCAACCGCACGGTAGACCCCGGGACGACCAGGAACTTCCTGAACTTCGATGGAAGCTTCCCTCAGGGGGTATTTCGCTTTGGCTTCCTGAGAGGCGCTGTCATCGGCCAACACGTATTGGCTGATCCAGGCGTTCAGGAAGGTCTCGACATTGCCCGCCGACGCGAAGCTGCCGATCTTGTCGCGCATCATGGCCTTGAGGTAATGCGCGATGCGGCAGACCGAGAAGATGTACTGCAGCTGCGCAGCCAGCACCGCATTGGCATTGGCAGCGGGGTTGTCGTATTTCTTGTGCTTTTGCACCGACTGGGCGCCAAAGAAGGCGGCGTAGTCGGTGTTCTTGCAATGAACCAGGGGAATGAAGCCCAGGTCGCTGAGCTCCTTCTCACGGCGGTCGGTGATGGCGATTTCGGTGGGGCACTTGAGGGCCACTTCACCATCGTCGGTCTTGAAGGTGTGCGTGGGCAGGTCTTCGACCAGGCCACCGCCTTCGACACCACGGATGGCCGCGCACCAGCCGTACTGCTCAAAGGCGGCCGTCAGGCGTGCGCCAAAGGCATAAGCCGCGTTGACCCACAGGTACTTGTCGTGGTTGGTGCCATCGGTCTGCTCCACAAAATTGAAGCCTTCGGTGCTCAGGCCATCCTTGGGGTTGTACGGCAGGCGCCCCAGGAAGCGCGGCAGGGTCAGGCCCACATAGCGAGAGTCCTCGGCCTCGCGGAAGGACTTCCACTTGGCGTACTCAACCGTGTCGAACACCTTGGACATGTCGCGCGGCTTGCCCAGGTCGGTGTAGCCTTCCAGGCCCATCAACTCGGGAGACGCAGCGGTGAGAAATGGCGCATGGGCGGCGGCCGCCACATGCGACATTTGTTCGATGAAGTACATGTCTTCGGCACCACGGCCGATTTCGAAGTCGCCCACCAGGGCCGCAAAAGGCGCACCACCAAAGGTGCCAAACTCTTCTTCGTAGACCTTCTTGAACAGGGCCGACTGGTCAAAATCAATCGCGGTCTTGAAGTCCTTGACCAGCTCCTTCTTGGTCGCATTGAATACCTTGATCTTGAGCTGCTCGCCGGTCGAGGTCTGCTTGCACAGGTATTGCAGGCCGGTCCAGCTCGATTCGAGCTTCTGGAATTCAGGGGCGTGCAGGACTTCGCTCAACTGGTCGGAGATCAGTTGATCGATCTGGGCAATGCGGGCGTCCAGCGTGGCCGACAGGTTGTCGGAGACCACCACGGTACCGTCCATGACTTCACGGACCAGCTCACCGATGAGGTCCTTGGTGCGGTCGTGCTCGGTCGCGTTGCGAGCCACGCGACTTTGCGAGACGATGGCATCGAGCAGGGAGGCCGATTCGGCGGGCAGCGCGGTGGCGCCCTGGTTCTGCAGTTGTGCACTCATGTCGATCACTCCTGGTGGCCAGCGGTGGAGGCGGAAGCTTCAGCGCTGAGCTGAGACAGCTTTTCGGTGTTGGCCAGCACGTCGCCCAAGAGGTCTTCGAGCTTTTCGTTGCTGGCCATCTTGTTGCGCAGGTCCGAGAGCTTGGTGCGCGCTTCCAGCAACTTGCGCAGGGGCTCGACCTGCTCGACCACGGCTTCAGGACGGAAGTCGTCCATCTTCTTGAAGTCCAGGTTGACGGCGAACTCGCCGCCATCGGCGCTGAGCTTGTTCTTGACGCGGTAGCTGGCGCGAGGGGCCATGCCGGACAGGACTTCGTCGAAGTTGTCCATGTCGACATTGACGAACTTGCGGTCCTTCAATTTGGCGACCGGCTGATCAGGATCGGGCTGACCGGTGAAATCACCCATCACCCCCATCACGAAGGGCAATTCCTTTTGCTCGATGGCGTCGCCAATTTCGACGTCATAGGTCAGTTGCACACGGGGGGGGCGCACGCGCTCCAGGCGTTTTTGGACACTGTCTTTTTTGGACATGACAAGGACTCCGCTGAGTGGGTGATTTACTGCAAGGCCCCGAAGGGGTTGTTGCCACGGGATGAGTTGCTGCTGACAGCGCCGCTGGTGGCGGGCTTGACGGGTGCGGCGGTGACGACCGGGGCGGCGCCAGGCGCCACCGGGGTTGCCGTACGTGCCACGGTGTTTGTCGGGCGAGCAGCCGCACGACGAGGAGCCGGGCGGCCCGAGCCCTCAGGACGACCATCGGCCTTGGCCGCCGTCGGCAGCGCAGGGATCAGGATGGGTTCACCCAAAGCTTCGCGGATCAGCTTGGCCACGCTTTCAGCCTCGGTGCGGGCAGAGCCAGTGACCTCGTTGGCCTTGCGCAATTGCTCCAGCGCCTGGGCGCTGACACGCAGGCCGCTGACGGCCAGGATGCTCTTGGCCGTCAGGTCGGAGGCGTCACGCTGCAAGACCTCCTGAGCGGAGGTGATGGCCTGACCATACTGACGGGCATCGAAGTGAATCTGGGATTTTTTGAGCCAAGGGTGCTTGCTGCCAGGCTCGATGCGAATGGCATCGTCCAGCTCTTCAAGGGCATCGCTGGTCTTGCCCAGTTTCTGGGCCTTGTCAGCGGCCGCGAGGTTCTCGGCAATGCGCTCGGGAACCGTCACCTGACTCAGGCTGCTGGCGTCTTTGGTGGCCTCTTTGGCCACACGCGGCATGGAATCACAAGCCGACAGAACAAGCACGGTGGACACCACGGACAAAGCCATGGTGGCACGGTGCGCAAACATTGAGCGCAACGGAATCTCCCTGAGTCATACATCTTTGTTCGGCAGGCCTGAAGCACACGGATGTGCGGCGGCCTGCTTCGAATCTGGCCGAATTAGATCTGAAATTTTTCGGCTGCCACTCCCCCAAAAGGGGCGCGTTACAGACTCTTGCATCCCGTTGCAAATACCCCTCCTGCGGGGGGATCTGGCATCTCCAGGATCCATGCCCAAGGTCCTTACACTGTCGGCCATCTTCGGGTCCACCCGAAACGCAGGACCACATGAATACAGGGAAGAATTCAACCGCCGGCACCCGCCGGCGAACGGCATGGGCCGGCGCTGCGCTGCTGTCCTTGAGCGCGTGCAGTAGCGTGCCCACGGCCATCGTGCTGGAAGGCCTGGGCGCCATGAAGGACAAGGCCCTGGAGTCCGTCGGGGTCAAAAAGGCCGATGTCCCTGAGGCCGCCAAGCCCGAGCGCAACATCCAATGGCGCCTGCAGGCCAGCACGTCCTTGAACACCGACCCGCAAGGCCAGCCCCTGGCCCTGCTGACCCGCATCTACAAGCTGCGCAGCCCCAATGCCATCATGCAGTTGCCCTACGACGTGTTCGGCGACCCTGTGCGTGAAAAGGCTCGCCTGGGCGATGAGCTGATCGAGGCCAAGGAGATCCAGTTGATCCCCGGCCAGAAGATCGAGATCAACGACAAGACCATCCGCGATGCCCGCTACATCGCCATCGTCGCCCTCTACCGCCAGCCAGCCCCCCAACGCTGGCGCTATGTGTTCAGCGCCGAAGCTGCCGAAAAAACCGGGCTGAGCCTGGGCGCGCACGCCTGCGCCCTGACGGTGCAAGCGGGAGAGCCCATCGGCCTCCCACTGGCCACCGCACGCTCTGCCGACATGCCCTGCCAATGATGGAGCTCACACGGTGATCCAGTCCCCAAAGATCCTCTGGGGCGAAGGCCTCTTCCTTCGCCCGCAGCACTTCCAGCAGCAAGACCTCTATCACGAATGGCGCCTGGCCCAGCTGGCCCGGGTGCTGCATCCGTACGCCTGGGGCGTGCGCCAGCTCAAGGTCGACACCGATGCCTTGCAGGCCGGCATGCTGCGCCTGACCGAACTGCAGGTCGTGATGCCCGATGGTGAGTTGTTCAGCGCCCCCACCGAAGACGAATTGCCCCCACCGGTGACGCTGGCCAACCTGGCCGATGACGCTCAGGCCGGCAGCGAGTGGGTGTTCCACCTGGCCATGGCCCCCGTGCGCGAGACGGGCGCCAATGTCGCGGCCTCTCATGCCGAGGCCGACACGGCCATGCGCTACTTCAGGGGCCAGACGCAGGTCCCGGACGTGTACACCAACGCCGTGACCGCCGAGCTGACCACGCTGCGCAAATCGGCCCGCCTGCTGAACCCCAAGGAGCCCCGTGCGCACCTGCTGAACATGCCCCTGCTGTCGGTGCGTCGCACGGCCACGGGTGGCTTCGAACTGGTCGATCGCTTCATGGCGCCCAGCGTGAGCATCCAGTCCAGCCCACCGCTCCTGAACCAGTTGCGCCGGCTCATGGACGTGCTGCAGGCCAAGGTCGATGCGCTGTACGGCTTTCACCGCGAACCCAGCAAGAACATCATCGAGTTCCGATCGGGCGATGTGGCCTCTTTCTGGTTGCTGCACACGGCCAGCACGGCCTTCGCGGGCCTGAGCCACCTGTTGCGTCATCCGGCCCTGCATCCCGAGCGGCTGTTCGAGCACCTGCTGCAACTGGCCGGCAGCCTGATGACGTTCTCCAAGACCTTCACGCTGGCCCAGTTGCCCACCTACGACCACACCAACCCGGGCCCGGCCTTTGCACAGCTCGACCACATCGTGCGCGAACTGCTGGAGACGGTGATCTCCACCCGCTACTTCTCGATCGCCCTGCACGAATCGGTGCCCTCCTTCCACCAAGGTCGCATCGACTCCGAGCAGATCACGCCAAGCACGCAACTCTTCCTGGGGGTGAGCGCTGCGCTGCCACCGGCCGAACTGGTCGATGTGGTGCCCATGCGCCTGAAGATGGGCGCACCGGACGATGTCGACAAGCTGGTGCTGTCGGCCATGCCCGGCGTGCGCCTGATCCATGCGCCCCAGGTGCCCGCGGCCATCCCCGTGCGGCCCGGGGCTTATTACTTCTCGGTCGAGGCGCGCGGCATGCTCTACGAGCGCATGCTGCAGGCCCAGGCGCTGACCATCTATGTACCCTCGGGCATCCAGGACCTCAAGCTCGAGCTGATCGCCATCAACGGCTGAGCCCCAACCGAGTCCCGACATGAACGCACAGCTTCAACACCCTCACCAGGACGCGCGCTCGGCCAAGGCGCCAGCCGCCCCCATGGTCGAGCGCACACAGTCTCTGCTCGACCTGATGTACGACGGCTTTTACCTGCTGTTCCTGCTCAAGGGCAAACACCCGCCCGCCGATGCCGACGTGTTTCGAGAGCGCATCAAGCAGTTCCTGACGCAGTTTGAGAGGGGCGCCACCCGGCTGAACGCGCCCGCCGACGACATCTACGCCTGCAAGTACGCCTTTTGTGCCACGGTGGACGAGGCCGTGTTGATGTCGCCCTTCAAGGTGCGAGAGGCCTGGCAGCGTCAACCCCTGCAACTGCAGTTCTTCGGTGAACAACTGGCCGGCGAGCAGCTGTTTGAAAAGCTCGAAGAGTTGCGCCGTCAAGGTGCTGCCCGTGTGCAGGTGCTGGAGGTCTTTCACATGTGCCTGCTGCTGGGTTTTCAGGGCAAGTACATGATCGAAGGCTCCGAAAAGCTCAACTACCTGACGGCCCGCGTGGGCGACGAGATCGCTCACCACAAGGGCCGCCGCCCCGGCTTTGCGCCGCACTGGGCCGCTCCCGATCGCATCGCACATCAGCTCAAGCACGAGGTGCCGCTGTGGGCCGTGATGTCGGTGTTCGCGCTGCTGTCGCTGACCGCCTTCATGGGCTTGCGCTGGCACCTGGGTCAACACACCCGCCAGAACCTGAGCGCGTTCGAGCAGATCGTGCAACTGGCGCCTCAGGTGGCGCACATCACCATCACGCTGCCTTGATGGGCCTCAGTGGCTGCCCTTGTCGGCCTTGTCGGCATCTTCGTCCAACTGCCTGAGAAACGCCATTTTCTCGGAAATCTTGGCCTCCAGCCCGCGAGGCACGGGCTGGTACCAACCCGGCTCACCCAGGCCATCGGGCAGGTAGGTCTCTCCTGCCGCATAGGCATGGGGCTCGTCATGGGCGTACCGGTACTCGTGACCGTACCCCAGCTCTTTCATGAGCTTGGTCGGCGCATTGCGAAGGTGAACCGGAACCTCGCGGCTCTGGTCCTGTTTCACAAAAGCACGCACCGCGTTGTAGGCCTTGTAGCCCGCATTGCTCTTGGGCGCCATGGCCAGGTAGATGACGGCTTGTCCCAGCGCCAGCTCCCCCTCAGGGCTGCCCAGGCGCTCGAAGGTCAGGGCCGCATCGTTGGCGATCTGCATGGCGCGCGGGTCCGCCAGGCCGATGTCTTCCCACGCCATGCGAACGATCCGACGCGACAGGTACCGAGGGTCGGCGCCCCCATCGAGCATGCGACACAGCCAGTACAGCGCGCCATCTGGGCTGGAGCCTCGGACCGATTTGTGCAGGGCCGAGATCTGGTCGTAAAAGTTGTCCCCACCCTTGTCAAAGCGCCGGGCGTTCAGGCTCAAGGCATTGGTGATGAAGTCCACGTCGATCCGGGTGATGCCCGCGGCGCCCGCTGCCGTCTTGCATTGCTCCAGGAGGTTGAGAAACCGGCGGGCATCACCATCGGCATACCCGATGATGGTGTCCACAGCGGCCTCGTCCAGTTGCAGGTGACCCAGGGCCTGGTCCTGCGCTCGCTTCAGGAGTTGCTTGAGCTCATCCTCGGTCAGGGACTTCAGCACATACACCTGAGCCCGAGACAGCAGGGCCGAGTTCACTTCAAAAGACGGGTTCTCGGTGGTCGCTCCGATGAACGTGAAAAGCCCGGACTCCACATGTGGCAACAGCGCGTCCTGCTGGGACTTGTTGAAGCGGTGAATCTCGTCGACAAACAAGATGGTGTGTCGACCTTGAGAGAGGTACTGCTGCGCCTGCTCCATGGCCGCCCGGATGTCCTTGACGCCGGAGAACACTGCCGACAGGGCAATGAACTCACAACCAAAGGCATGGGCCGTCAGCCGTGCCAGCGTGGTCTTGCCCACGCCTGGAGGCCCCCAGAAAATCATGGAGTGCGCCTTGCCCGACTGGAAGGCCAGCCGCAACGGCTTGCCCGGGCCCAGCAAGTGGGACTGCCCCACCACCTCGTCCAGCGTCTTGGGGCGAAGGGCCTCGGCCAGCGGGGCCACAGGGTCTTGGGCAAAGAGGTCAGACATGTCCGGATTGTCGCAGGCCGCTGCGCATCCCTGGTAAGTCGGCACACCCACCTTGGGTCCCCCTTTGTACAGGGGATTGGACAAAACCCTGAGAAGGTGTCACAATCGCGGCTTCGCTGCTTGACGGGGTGTTTTTCAAACCCCCCAGTTCGAGGCAGTGAGAACTCAAAGTTCATCCCCTCTGACCTTTTTCAAGCCGGATCGCACCGTCGGGTGCCGATCAACAGCGTGTCTTGAGTTCCGGTTGGCGGCGATGCCGTCGCTTTCAACCGACTCACCGTGAGGCCCCGCGCCGAGTGCGCCCCTCACGAAGTCTGGACACGAATCATCAGCGACCCCACCTGGGTATCAGGATGCGGCCAAGTGCCCATTCTGGCCCTGGCGCTTGACGCTTTCGCTCATCGCGAAGGTGGCAGCGCCGTGCATTGGCTTGAAAGAAGTTATGAATCACGAAGAAAACAACCTCAACCCTGCGTCGTTGGACGACAGCAAGGTTGATGCGCACAGCGCATCCCAGATCGACGCGCTGGCTCGCCGCCTGTCATCCGAATCAGACAACGACTTTGAAGTCGCCACCGAATCGGCTGAAGTCGCTGTGTCCTCCGGCCCCACCTTTGCGTGCGTGCCATCCCTGCCGCCATGAACGGCGCTGACCTGCGCGTGGCCTCCAACACCGGCAGCGGCAAGACCGCCGCTTTCATGTTGCCCGCGCTGGAGCGCATCGTGGCTGCCCGTGGCGACAACGCCAAGCGCCGCGAAAAAGGCAAGGTCTTCGGCCCTCGCGTCCTGGTCCTGGCTCCTACCCGTGAGCTGGCCCTGCAAGTGGCCAAGGCCGCTGACACCTACGGTCGTCACCTGCAAGGTCTGCGTGTGGCCACCATCGTCGGTGGCGTGCCTTACGCTGCCCAGCTCAAGGCCCTGCGTGGCCCGCTGGATGTCCTGATTGCCACCCCTGGCCGCCTGCTGGACCACCTGGGCTCCGGCGCCGCCGTGCTGTCCAACCTGGAAGTGCTGGTTCTGGACGAAGCCGACCGCATGCTGGACATGGGCTTCATCGAAGACATCGAAGCCATTGCCGATCAGACCCCTGAAAACCGTCAGACCCTGATGTTCAGCGCGACCTTTGCCGGTCACGTGGGCAAGCTGGCCGAGCGCCTGACGCGCAATGCTCAGCACATCGAAGTGGCTTCGCACACCGACAGCCATGACAACATCGAGCAGCGTCTGCACCTGGCCGACACCCTGGCTCACAAGAATGAACTGCTGGATCACCTGCTGACCACCAAGGAAGTCGACCAGGCTGTGGTGTTCACCAGCACCCAGCGCGACGCCGACATCCTGGCTGACCGCCTGGCTGACATGGGTCACGCCGTGGCCGCTCTGCACGGTGGCATGCCTCAAGGCCGCCGCAACCGCGTGCTGCAAGGTCTGCGTCACGGTGAGTTGCGCGTGCTGGTCGCCACCGACGTGGCCGCTCGCGGCATCGACGTGCCCACGATCACCCACGTGATCAACTACGGCATGCCCATGAAGCCAGAAGATTACGTCCATCGCATCGGCCGTACCGGTCGTGCTGGCCGCAGTGGCCTGGCTGTCACCCTGGCCGAGCGCCGTGACATCCCCATGGTGCGTCGCATCGAGCGTTTCACCACACAGCGCATCCCTGAATGCGTCATCGCCGGCCTGGAGCCCAAGATGAAGTCCGGTTCGGGCTCTGAGCGTCCTGCCGGCCGCGGTGGCAAGCCCATGGGTGGTCGCGGCATCGACGTGCCCACGATCACCCACGTGATCAACTACGGCATGCCCATGAAGCCAGAAGATTACGTCCATCGCATCGGCCGTACCGGTCGTGCAGGCCGCAGTGGCCTGGCTGTCACCCTGGCCGAGCGCCGTGACATCCCGATGGTGCGTCGCATCGAGCGTTTCACCACGCAGCGCATCCCTGAATGCGTCATCGCCGGCCTGGAGCCCAAGATGAAGTCCGGTTCGGGTTCCGAGCGTCCTGCCGGCCGCGGTGGCAAGCCCATGGGTGGTGGCTTCCGTGGTGGTCGTCCTGAAGGCCGTTTCGGCGGTGATCGCGGCGGCTTCAGCGGCGGCGACCGTGACCGTGGCAACTTCGGTGGCGGCGATCGTGGTGGTGACCGTGGCGGCTACGGCGCCCCCCGCAGCGAAGGCTTCGGTGGTGGTGATCGCGGCTCGTTTGGCGCGCCTCGCAACGAAGGCTTCAAGCCTTACGGCGACCGTCCCTCCGGTGACCGTCCTGCCTTCGGTGGCAAGCCTGCTGGCGGCAAGCCTTTTGGTGCCAAGCCTGGCTTTGGTGGCGGTGACCGCCCCTCGTATGGCGATCGTCCTTCGTTCGGTGACCGTGCCGAGCGTGGCGACCGTCCTTCGTATGGTGACCGCCCTGCCTTTGGCGACCGTCCCTCCGGTGACCGTCCCGCCTTCGGTGGCAAGCCTGGTGGCAACAAGCCATTTGGCGCCAAGCCTGGCTTCAAGGCCGGTGGCCCCAAGCCTGGCTTTGGCGGCAAGCGTCCTGGCTTTGCCAAGCGCGAAGGCTGATGCCTGAAGCGGCCCTGTTGATCAGGGCTGCTGCAACACGTCCGCGCCAGCGGGCGGTGTGAACACAAAGCGCGAGGGTGACAGCGTCACCTTCGTGTCAAAGCGGGCAAAGTCCAATCGAGACGTTTGCCCGAAGCTGTCAAGCACTTGCAGGGCCACCAAGGTGCTCCCCTGAAAACCCACCTTGACAGATTGAAACTGCCCGTCTTTCTGACGGGGCACGGCTTCCACCCATTCGATCAAACCTGCCGCCTGCGCGGAAGATGGGCCTGCGGCCGCCGCGCCTGTCGATGTACCTGACACCGATGCAGGTGGCACGGCTTTGAGAATGAAATCCCGATCCAGAGATCCGCCCGCCAGCAAGGCGGCCGGCGTGGCCCCGACAGCCTGCCCCATGGGGCGCACCGTGACCTGATTGAGGTCGGCGTCATACAGCCAGACCTGTTTGCCATCGCCCACGATGACCTGCTCGACCGGCTTTTGATACGCAAACCGGAAACGATTGGGCCGCTCGAACTCCAGCGTGCCGGTCGACTTGCGCACTTTTTTGCCGTCCGGTGAGGTCACCGTCTGCGTGAAGCTGGCCTGTGCGCTCTTGACGTCCTTGACAAACTGGCGCAGTTTGAGCGCCCCATCGGCATGGGCCGAGGCCAGCATACCCATCAACACCGTCAGGCCCAGGGCCCGGGTCAGATTCAAAGGTTTCATTCAAGCGTCCCAGGGCGCGGCGGTCGCACCGCCATCGCCGCCGCGTGCGGGCACGATCAGTTCGCGGTTGCCATTGGTGGACATGCTCGAGACCAGGCCAGACTTTTCCATCTGTTCCAGCAACCGAGCAGCACGGTTGTAGCCGATGCGCAGGTGGCGTTGCACCAGCGAGATCGACGCTTTCTTGTGTTGCAGCACGATGGAGACGGCGTTGTCGTACATCGGGTCCTGTTCGCCATCGCCCACACCGGCGGGCGAGCCATCGAGGTTGCTGCCCTCGTCAGACAGGTTGCCGCCCTCCAGGATGCCTTCGATGTAGTTGGGCTCGCCCTGCGACTTGATGTACTCCACAACGCGGTGGACCTCCTCGTCGCTGACAAACGCACCGTGCACACGCACCGGCAGGCCCGAGCCCGACGGCAGGTAGAGCATGTCGCCCTGCCCCAGCAAGGCCTCGGCCCCCATCTGGTCCAGGATGGTCCGGCTGTCGATCTTGCTGGAGACCTGGAAGGAAATGCGCGTGGGGATGTTGGCCTTGATCAGGCCCGTGATCACATCCACGCTGGGGCGCTGAGTTGCCAGGATCAGGTGCACACCGGCGGCGCGCGCCTTCTGCGCCAAGCGGGCAATCAGCTCTTCGATCTTCTTGCCCACCACCATCATCAGGTCGGCCAGCTCGTCAATGATGATGACGATGAAAGGCAGGCGGTCCAGCGGTTCGGGCTCGTCCGGCGTCAGGCTGAAGGGGTTGGGGATCAGCTCGCCACGGGCGCGGGCCTCGTCGATCTTTTTGTTGTAGCCCGCCAGGTTGCGCACGCCCATCTTGGACATGAGCTTGTAGCGGCGCTCCATCTCGCCCACCGCCCAGTTCAAGGCGCTGGCAGCCTGCTTCATGTCGGTCACGACCGGGCACAGCAGGTGCGGGATGCCCTCGTAGACGCTCATTTCCAGCATCTTGGGGTCGATCAGGATCAGGCGCACATCGCGGGCCTCGGCCTTGTAGAGCAGGCTCAGGATGGTCGCGTTGATGCCCACCGACTTGCCCGAACCGGTGGTACCGGCCACCAGGCAATGCGGCATCTTGGCCAGGTCGGCCACCACAGGCGCACCAATGATGTCCTTGCCCAGGCCGATGGTCAGCATGGACTGCGCATCGTTGTAGACCTGCGAGCCCAGGATCTCGGTCAGGCGGATCATCTGACGCTTGGCGTTGGGCAACTCCAGCGCCATCAGGTTCTTGCCGGGGATGGTCTCGACCACGCGGATGGACACCAGCGACAAGGATCGGGCCAGGTCCTTGGCCAGGTTCACGATCTGCGAGCCCTTCACACCCGTGGCCGGCTCGATCTCGTAGCGCGTGATCACCGGACCCGGTGAGGCCGCAATCACTCGCACCTCCACTCCAAAGTCCTTGAGCTTTTTCTCGATCATGCGAGAGGTCATCTCCAGCGACTCGGCCGTGATCATCTCCATGCGGACCTGGGACACGTCCAGCAGGTCGATCTGAGGCAGCTTGGCGTCAAACTCCTTGAACAGGGCCGTCTGCTTTTCCTTGTCTGTGCGGACCACCTGTGGCACCTCGACCACGGGGGTCTCGATCACCAGGGGGGGCAGCACGGGCTCAGGGGGAAGGTCATCGCGCACTTCACGCACCGGACGTTTGCGCTCCTTGACGGCCTTCTCGCCCATGCGGATGTCTTTTTCGACCTCGCGCTGGGCATCGCGTCGCTGGCGGAAGCGATCGCCCAGCGAGCCAATGCGCTCGGCCACATCCAGCCACGAGAACTTCAGCGCCATGGCCATGCCAGCCACCAACAGGCCGATGGCGACCACGCCGGAGCCATTGAACCCGAGCCACTTCATGGCCAACGGGCCCAGCGTGAAGCCCAGGATGCCACCGGCATGTTGCCCCGCCAGGGTCATCTCCTGCCGATACAGGCGCGTCCACTCCAGGGTGCAACTGGCAGCCAGCAGCAAGGCCACGCCCAGCCAGAAACGCCAGGTGGGATAGCTGAACGACGGGGCCTGCGACAAGGCCGTGTCACGGCGCAACCACAGCGCCAAGCCACCCAGCCAACTGCGCGCGCCAATGATCAAGACCCACCAACACGATTGCCCCAACAGGGCATACGCCAGATCGGAACCCCAGGCACCCAGCGCACCCACCCAGTTGGCGGGCTCAATGTGTTGCCCTGAGGTGGTGAAGGCCGGATCCATCCGGTCGTGACTCATGAGGGCCAGCAATGCCAGAAACAGGACGATGCCGCCCAACAGCAACGCCGCCTGGAATCGAAACGTGGTCTCGACCGGTACCTCGGGCTCAATGGCCGTGGTCACGGGCGGGCGATGCAGGCGCCCAGTCAGGCGCAAACTGGCCGCGGCATCGTCGCGACGGTTGCTTTTGCTCCGCTCGGCGCGGCCTGCGCCCGGCTCGTCATTGAAGGATCCCAGGGGGTAGGTCATCCCGTGATTGTGGGGTGAAATCCGGCCCTCGCAAGGGTTTCAGAAAGCAAATTGCCGCCAGGCGGGCGACCCACCCTGGCGGCAACGGCGCCCGAAGGCACCATTCTTGAAAAAGAATCGGTCAGGCCGTGACCAGGTGGTCCTTGAGCACCACCGACCCCGTTTCCTGGGTGTGGATCAGGCCGCGCTCTTCCCAGGTCCTTCATGACGCGGCTGACCATCTCGCGAGAGGCGCCCACGTGTTTGGCCAGGTCCTGGCGGGAAACCTTGCTGCGGATGACTTTTTCGCCATGATCCTCGTCGGCCATGTCCAGCAGGGCACGGGCCACACGGCCATAGACGTCCAGCAGGGCCAGGGATTCGATTTGACGGTCGGCATTGCGCAGGCGCTGCACCAGGCCACGCAGGATGGCGTAGGACAGGCTGGAGTTCTCGGGCAGGCAACGGGCAAACTCGGCACGCCCCAGCACCAGCACATCGGTCTGCACCTCGGCGCGCACCGTGGCCGAGTGGGGATCGTTGTCGATCAGGCTCATCTCGCCGATGTAGTCACCGGCTTCCAGAACGGCCAGGATGACCTCGCGGCCGCGCTCGTCGGCCGCCACGACACGGGCACGACCGGTCAGCAAGATGAACAAGGAGTTGGTCTTGCGGCCCCGCTCGACAATCAGCTCGCCGCGACGGTAGCGACGCTTGACCACGCTGTCTGCAATGGCCTCGGCCTGCGCCTGGGTCAGCATGGAAAACAGCGGTACACGTCGGATCAGATCGAGATTGGACAACATGGCCATGGGAGTCTCCTCATTGGTGCCTTGGTGGTGCAGGATGCAACACCGGTGCCTGGATGTCACGCCATTCCGACACCATGGTCGGAACGGTTTTTCGTGGCATTCATCACCAGTCCCTACAATTTTCGGCAGCAACGCCGGAATTTTTAGGCATTTTTTTAAAACTTGTGTTTCTGACCGGGACAAGGCGCTGACGCCCAGCGGACCTGAGTCAAACCGAGGGACACTATTGCATCTTTGAAAGGCGCACATGACGACCCCCCACAGCAACGTCCTCATCCTGGGCTCGGGCCCTGCCGGCTACACCGCCGCGATCTACGCTGCCCGTGCCAACCTCAAGCCCACCTTGTTGACCGGCATGGCCCAGGGCGGCCAGCTGATGACCACCACCGAAGTGGACAACTGGCCCGCCGACGTCCATGGTGTGCAAGGCCCCGAGCTGATGCAGCGATTCCTGGAGCACGCCGAGCGCTTTCAGACCCAGATGGTCTTTGACCACATCAACGAAGTGGACCTGTCCAAGCGCCCCTTCACGCTCAAGGGCGACGCCGGCAGCTACACCACCGACACCCTGATCATTGCCACCGGGGCGTCGGCCAAGTACCTGGGCCTGCCCTCGGAAGAGGCCTTCATGGGCCGCGGCGTGAGTGGTTGCGCCACCTGCGACGGCTTTTTCTACCGCGACCAGGTGGTCTGCGTGGTCGGCGGCGGCAACACGGCCGTTGAAGAAGCCCTGTACCTGTCCAACATTGCCAGCAAGGTCCACCTGATCCACCGCCGCGACAAATTCCGCGCCGAAGCGATCATGATCGATAAGGTTCATGAAAAGGTCGCTGCCGGCAAGATGGAACTGCACCTGTTCAACACGCTGGACGAGGTCCTGGGCGACCAGAGTGGTGTGACGGGCGTGCGCATCAAGAACGTGAACGACGGCAGCACCCAGGACCTGGAGGTCAAGGGCTGCTTCATCGCCATTGGCCACTCACCCAACACCGACATCTTCAAGGGCCAACTGGACATGAAGGATGGCTACATCCTGACCAAGGGCGGCAGCAACGGTTTTGCCACCATGACCAGCGTGCCCGGCGTGTTTGCTGCGGGCGATGTGCAGGATCACATCTACCGCCAGGCCATCACCAGTGCCGGCACCGGGTGCATGGCAGCCCTGGATGCACAGAGATTCCTGGAACAAAACGCTTCTTGACACCAGTGGACTTGGCGAAGTGCCAAGTTCTGGCTATAATCTCGGTTTTACCAAATCGTCCCGGTTGGTAAAGCTTTGGGTTTGCGAGAGCGAACCCTCTGTCTTTTCAATCGGAAGGGTGCGCAACAAGCACGGTCAAACGTCCTTGCTCTGCACACTGCTTCGCAACATAAGCGCATACAGCGAACGGAGAAGCGTCATGGCACGCGTCTGTCAAGTCACGGGTAAGGGCCCGATGTCCGGGAACAATGTTTCCCACGCAAACAACAAGACCAAGCGTCGTTTCCTGCCCAACCTGCAGTACCGTCGTTTCTGGGTCGAGAGCGAAAACCGTTGGGTGCGCCTGCGCATCTCGGCGGCCGCACTGCGACTGATTGACAAAGTGGGCATTGACCAGGTCCTGGTGGACCTGCGTGCCCGTGGCGAACTGTGATCGGAGACTGAATCATGGCTGCAAAAGGCGGACGCGAAAAGATCAAGCTGGAATCCACTGCGGGTACCGGCCACTTCTACACCACCACCAAGAACAAGAAGACCACGCCCCAAAAGCTGGAATTCATGAAGTTCGACCCCAAGGCACGTAAGCACGTGGCCTACAAGGAAATCAAGCTGAAGTAATTCAGCCCGCTTCCTTGCAAGAACCCGCCAGGCGCAAGCCTCGGCGGGTTTTTCTTTGGGCCATCGCCATGCCATGGTTGTGTTGTAGGCCTGGCCAGGTGTCACCGGCAAGAACGCCGCGGGCTCCCCCCAAGGGTGAAGCATGCGGATCGCTCATCCAGCCACAGCCCTTGACGCGCGCCAAAAAAAAGCCCCGCACAAGGCGAGGCTTTCATTCAGCAAGGACCGTCAAGGATCAGGCATAAGAGGCGCGCAGCTTCAGCGAAAACTCTTGCAGGGCCTTGAT